>Ga0326512_10002476_pt1 | contig 13702 bp, 21 predicted proteins | sample 1_2617_0518_D_FD_203652 | JGI IMG/M metagenome (GOLD analysis project Ga0326512, IMG submission 203652) | Bovine rumen microbial communities from UC Davis, California, United States - 1_2617_0518 | ecosystem: Host-associated > Mammals > Digestive system > Stomach > Rumen | place: USA... | reverse complement strand
ACAAAGGATGAGCAATCTTACTAACAAAAGATGGTGGGTCGCCGCGGGCATCAGAGCCATCAAAACCACAGCCCAGAGTGCAGTCGCCATGATTCCTGTGGCCGTATCCGTCACTGACGTGGACTGGATGACGGTAGCAGGGACGGCTTGTCTGGCAGGCATTGTGAGCATCTTGACAAGTCTGGCAGGATTGCCGGAAGTTGAGGAAAGTGAGGATTAAGTTATGTGTAAGGATGATGAACCTATCTATATCCCTGAAGAGGGAGAAGAAGACATTGAAGGCGGTGATGCGGATGAGTGATTATATCGCAAAGGTGCCTTATATCAAACAGACCATTACGGGTGGAAGATATGATTTTGCCCGTAAGAAATACTATGACACAGACATCCCTAATAGGGTTATCAAGTGGGGCAATACCATCAAGCGTTTTGGCTGTGGACAGTGTTGCACTGCAATGGCGTTGGAATACTGCCTTGATACAAAGATAGAGCCTCAGACACTCTCTGATAAGCTGTGTAAGGACTCTGGGTCATATCGCGATATCGGCAAATGGGAAGCCGATAAGAGAGGCGTAAGGACCGAATACACAACCGATATCAACAAGGTTGTAAAAGCTCTGCAGCGGGGTTGTGTGGTCATGTGCATACAGGGCAAGGGCATCTTTACAAGCAAAGGACATTATATCCTGCTGATAGGCTATAAAGACGGCAAGATTGCCGTCAATGACCCTGCCGCACAGACACGTACATATCGTGTCAGCGGAAAGCTGTATACGCCACAGCAAATCCATGCAGGGGCAAGGAAGGAAGATTATAGATGCTATACAATCTTCTATCCCAATCGGCTCCAGTTGACGGTGAACGTTGAATCTAAGCTGAATATCTGGGAGACAACCGGCAAGCGTCACAGCCTGGGTTATCTGCTGGATGGCCAGAAAGTGGGTCTTGTGGATGACTGCATCGTCCATAAGAATGGTATCAACTGGATTAAGGTCCGCAAGACGACCGGAGTCAAGGACAGAGACGGCGAATATCCTATCGTGGGATGGGTAGACAGCCTGTATCTGACGCAAAGAGTCAAGTGAATTAAAACGTGTTTGCGTATCGCGAGAAAATCGCGAGATAATTTAGTAGCACATTGCACGACAAAGGGGAGCCTTTCGGCTCCCCGGTTTTTTGTTTCCGACATCATCCAACATCTTCCGACATCATCCAACATCTTCCAACTTTATCCAACCTAGAATTCAACTGTATCATAGTCCCAGTTACCGTTCTCTTCCCGATCCGGGTCAGCGTAGGCCCGAATCTCTACTTTATCGTGGTAGCGATCTCGGAAATCTCTGGCTGCCTTAAGAGTTGTGAAAGGGAGGATTAAATTTATCTATTTTAATTTTAGTGTTAAATTCACCCAAAATTCACCCTTTTCTGTTTTTTCAATGTCCTATTTCTGACAAAGGAAAAGAGCCAAAAACCACAGATATTTCAATGGTTTCTGGCTCTTAACCTCAGTTGCTAAACTTTAGAAAGGAGAAATTTATTTTTTGTTAAATCTTTTCAGCAAAACCTTTTCCAATTTAGCTGATAAAACAAAGGTTTTTAAATCTTTTCTGTTTTTCCGTTTTCACGCCCGTCAAATATTAACCATTTGAAGATTCACCCTAAATTCACCCTTTTAAGATTTCGGCCATCAGCTCGGCTGATTCCCTGGCATGTTCCTGGATTGGATGAGTATAGATGTTCATCGTTGTACTGACCCTGGAATGCCCCAGAAGATAACTGACGGTCGGCACATCAACGCCGGCTCCGATCAGGAGAGTGGCTGTCGTGTGCCTGAGATCGTGCAGTCGGATAACCGGAAGCTTATCCTCATGCTCGGCATTATACTGCTTAACAAATCTCCGAAAGCTCATCAAAGGCGAGTCGATGCAGATTAGCTTTCCGTGCTTGGCAAAGACCCAACCGTCAGGGCTTATGACCTTTTGGCTTGCTTTCAGCTTTTTAAGCTTCATAAAGCACAAATCATGCAGCGGAACAGTTCGCCTTGACGACACTGTTTTTGGCTGCTTGATAATCTGATCAGAGCCGACTCTGGCAAGAGCCTGCTTGATCGTGATGGTCTTTCTCTTAAAATCAACGCTTTTCCAAGTCAAGGCGCAGAGCTCACCTCTTCGGAATCCGCCATAAATCGCAAGCGTGAAATATGTGCTCCAGAAGATATCACCGTCAATGTAATCCAGAAAAGCTCTTGCCTGTGATGCAGTAAAGTAGTGCAGTTTCTCGACTTTCTGCTTCTGGTTCCTCGGGATCTCAACCCGGTCGCACGGATTCTCAGCTATAACTCCCCATGTATAAGCCTTTGACATGATTCCTCTGAGCGTTGAATACCGGTTCTCAATGGTGTTCCTGCTGAGGTTGTTCATGCCGTTCAGTGTCTCCTGGATTAGCAGAGAGCTGATGTTTGCCATCGGGATAAAGGCAAAGGCCGGGAACCATACAAGCCTCAGATTCTTTTCGTGAAGCTCAATGCTTGTCTTCTCCAGATTCGTCTCGGCATAATTCCTTCTCCAAAGTTCGACAAACTGTGAGAAGGTCAGCTTTTCATCGTAGACTTTTCCGCCTTTTACCATCAGCTCGTAATCCCTGGCATAAGCCTCGACTTCTTTCTTTAGCTCTGCCGGCGTCACTGACTTTGGGTGATATGTGGTTCTCTTGTATTTACGCACGCCTTTTTCATCTTTCCCGAGATAGACGGTAATCTTATATCCGCTGTCTCTTTTCTCAATCTGTGCCACTTGCGCCCCTCACCTCTAATCGCTATAATATAAATGTCTGTAATACACGTGTGTCCCTCGACATACAAAGATAGCCTGCGAGTATGCCCACTCACAGGCTTTTCTCATTTTTTTCCGATAACTTTTCCAAGACATCTGATGTTCTTTGCCTTGATTGGCTCGTAAGCTGGATTGATGCTGATCAATGAGTCAGCTCCAAGCTGTTTAACATACATCTTGCCACCGACTTCGAAGATGCCGATATCGCCCTCATTAACCTCATCTTTTGCAACCAGAAGCACATCACCATCGTAATAAAGAGGCTCCATTGAGTCGCCGTTGACAGATACGGCATAAATGACTCTGGCATTTTCATCTGTATTCTCGATTTCGATGGTAGATTCCAGATCATCAAAGGCAAGCTGACCATCACCGGCAGAAACCTGATGCCCGAAAAAAGCAATGGTCCTTGTCTTGTATACCGGCTGAGAAAGACGCTCCAGCAGAAGCTCTGCAAACTCGTTTCTGGATCCGCTTGGAATATCCATGACAGCCTTGACTATCTTGGTTAAGGCATCACCGGCTCCATACTGTCTGCAGACCTCCGTGATCGCATCGGTCTTTTCCGGTGCTTTCATATCACCGATGCCAGATACGAGCCATTCACGGTTAACGCTGAATTCTCTGCACATATCGCCGATGGTCCTCTCGGACGGAACACGCCCACCGGTCTCAAGGAGCGATACATAGTTCTTTGTAAGACCTATTCTCTCTGCAAATTCAGTCTGGCTCAAGCCAGATTTTTTTCTTATCTCTTTGATTCTCTCTTTCAAGAAACCACCTCCTTTGTATAAATAAGGTAGCATAAAAATCATACTGTGTCAACCAAAAAACGCTTGACAAGGTCACCCTAGTATGATACCATTGTCATACAAGGTCAAACAAAACCTTGATTACAGACAAATATTTTTTTAGGAGGGACACGTTGGAAAATAAACACGAAATCCTTTGTGCTCTGGTGCTCACACTTAAAAAGACCAGGGCCTACAAACACCTTGTTGATATGAGCCTCGAAGAAACATCGGCAGGCGAATACGTTGAATGTAAATTCAGAGGAATGCCGACATTCAAGATTGATGTAACTGCAGATTCTGGAATCGCCATGATTCGGGATATTGTTAGCAAACTGGAGGAATATATATGATTATCAACCACTCAAATACATTTATCGAAAAGACCTATACCATACACGACCTTGACCGGTTACACAGCGAGCTTGGCCTCGTATTCACCATTGAGGGCGGTCACGTTGTTAAGACAGAGCGAGACCGCAGAGACCTGATTATCAAAGGCCATAAATAAGCTAGCCATACTCTTTAATAAATTCCTTCTACCAACCAGTTGCCGGATCTGGATAAAAACCGGCAGTATCGGAACGTATCTCAGTAGGCTAGAGACAGAGCTGCATGACGGCCAGTGTCGCGGGTTCAAGTCCTGCCGTTCCGATTTGGTGGTAGCGTGGCTCGATTAGATGCTAGCTTATAATCCTGACTATGCCGTGACCCATCAGTGCCAGCCCTTACTTATTGCGTACAAATAACCCCGTTCGGAGCTGACACATCTTTTCGAATGCAAGGTGCGTATTGTTTTAACTTGCAGTTAGGTTTCCAGAAAAGTTTTTGGTTCGAAACTGCTCACTAATACCATTCAACTTGAGATTAATTACTCAATCGCATATGTATCACCGCCTTGCATGAGGGAAGCGTAACTCGTCAACCACACTCTTTGTTACAACAAGATACAAAATAAGAGACACAAAGACGTAAATTTCTAGTAGATGTAAACCTTAATTATTTACCTAGTCAGCCCACCGGCACGGCCTTATACGTGCCGGTGTGGTCTCGAAGCACTCAGAGGGAGCTTAGACGGGTTCGAATCCTGTTGCTTCGACTTAACTCCAAAAGAGGGAGGTGAAACATGAAGAAAGAAGTTATCGAACTGACTCCTGAGCTGGTAGCGATCGTGAGACTGCTGCAGAGTCTTGAATCTGTTGACCTGCTTGCGGTCGATATGTGGCTGAGGGGCTTTACAGAGGGCGTTAAAGAACGTCCGGCATAAGAGAGGAGGGGCACACAGATGAGCAGATTCAGCGAGCTTATGGACGCTGAGATGGATGCCAGAGGAATCTCCACAACTTCTTTAGCAAAGCAGTTAAATGTGACCCCGGCATCCATAAGTCAATACAGACACGGAAAGGCAATGCCGAGCAAAAAGAGGATGGCAGTTATCATAAACATTCTTAATCTCGATTACGAATGTGAACCGATGCGGTCAAGCGTTCGCAGGATTGGAGTGACTAGTGCTGCCAAAGTCCTCAATGTCTCGCCAGAGTCAATGAAGCTGAGCATAAAAGCAAATACCTGGGCATGGGCAAAGCACTGGGTAAATGAGTCCGGGAGAGATGTCTACTGGATAGATCGTGACCGGATGGAGCAGGACTTAGGGGTAAGAGTAAGTTGATAAGCAAACATATTCTAGGGAGCCATGAAGAATGGCTCCTTTCACGCAAAGGGAGAATCGGCGGTTCAGATGCTTCTGCGCTTTTGGGGCTCAATCCCTACAAAAGCAACCAGAAGCTCTGGAGAGAGAAGATGGGCTACGAAGAGAGCCCGGATATTTCAGATAAGCCATATGTCAAATACGGTCACGATGCCGAGCTACATCTGAGGGCCTTGTTTGCTCTCGATTATCCGGAATATGAGGTCTTTTATGAGGACAACAATCTCTGGATAAATGACCGCTTTCCATATGCTCACGCCAGTCTTGACGGATGGCTGAGGGATAAGGACGGAAGGCTCGGGATTCTCGAAATCAAGACCACAGAGATCATGCAGAGTATGCAGAAAGAAAAGTGGGATAAAAGGATCCCCGACAACTACTTCTGCCAATGCCTCTGGTACATGTTGGTAATGGAAGCCGATTTCTGCATCTTGAAGGCTCAGCTCAAATATGTTTTTAGTGATGGAATCTTCCTTCAGACACGCCACTATCACATTGAACGTGACGATGTTGAGGATGATATAGAACTGCTGAGGGCGACAGCAGAAAAATTTTACAAGGCGATGCAGGACGGCAAAGAGCCGGCATTGATCCTGCCAGAGATTTAAACAAAGGAGGGACACGCAGATGAAGATTAAAGGAGGATAGCATGGAGTTAACCATCTATGAACCCTCTGCGATTCCTGAGATTCGATGGAACAAGGAAGACATCAAGAGGGAGGTCAGCGCAATGCTGACAAAGTATGACGGGCTTGTTTACACAGACAAGCAGATTAAGGATGCCAAGGCAGACAGGGCAAAGCTGAACAAGCTCTACAAGGCTCTGGACGATAAGCGGAAAGAGATGAAAAAACTCTGCATGGCACCTTATGAGAAATTTGAAAGCGAGATGAAAGAAGTCTTGGCTCTCATCTCCGAGCAGATCGGGCACATTGACGGTCAGGTTAAGGAGTATGAGGAAGTCAAGAAAAAGGAAAAATTCGACCAGATTCAGCAGGCATTCATCGAAGAGGGTTTTCAACCATTTGTAACCTTTGAAGCCATCTATGATCCAAAGTGGCTCAATGCAAGCGTAAGCATGAAGCAGGTCAAGGAAGCCCTGGAACAGAGGAAGTACCAGATCGGCACCGACATTCATACGCTTAACCAGCTTCCGGAGTTCGGCTTCGAAGCAAAAGAGGTCTACAAGAAAAGCCTCAATCTGCAGCAGGCCATCGCAGAAGCAAGGCGAATGAGTGATATTGCCAAAGCAAAAGCCGAAGCTGAGAAGCAGAGAGCTGAAAAAGAGGAACAGGAACGCAGAGAAGCAGAGGAACGTTTCAAAAAAGCAAGCTCTGAGAGCACGTATGAGCCGATTCCGGACGTTGACGGCATCGAGACGGGTAAATTACCGTTTGAACCCGATGAAGCCGAAATTGAGCCTCTGAGCGTGCCTGAGGGCGAATGGATTAAATTCGAAGCCTGCCTGACGGTCGAACAGGCGTTGATGCTGAAAGAGTTTTTTGAGAATCGAGGCATCAAATTCAGAGCGATTTAAGGAGAGAAGATGGCAGTTACAAATACCTTAGCAAAAAGAAAAGTCGGCCTGGCTGTCTACATGACCAATGAGGCTGTCAAATCACAGATTAACAATGTGGTCGGCGGTAAGGACGGACAGAGATTTATCTCATCCATCATTTCAGCGGTCCAGGCAAACCCGGCGCTGCAGGAGTGCTCAAATCCGTCAATCCTGTCTGCGGCATTACTTGGCGAGAGCTTGAAACTCTCCCCCAGTCCTCAGCTCGGGCAGTATTACCTTGTGCCGTTCAAGAACACAAAGAAAGGCATGACCGAGGCGCAATTTCAGCTCGGGTACAAAGGCTATATCCAGCTGGCACTCCGCTCTGGGCAGTATAAAAAACTGAACGTGCTCCCGATCAAGGCAGGCGAGCTCGTTAAATACGACCCTCTGAACGAAGAAATCGAAGTCAACCTCATTGAGGACGAGGAAAAGAGAGAAGAGGCCGAGACTGTTGGCTATTATGCCATGTTTGAATACCTCAATGGCTTCAGGAAGACCCTCTACTGGTCAAAGGCAAAAATGATCAGCCATGCAAAGAAGTATTCGCCAGGATACAAGAGGGATCTCGAAAAAGGAACTGAGTGGACTTTCTGGTCAAAAGACTTTGACGGCATGGCGATGAAGACCATGCTTCGCCAGCTGATCAGCAAATGGGGCATCATGTCAATCGAGATGATTACCGCTATGGATTCGGACATGGGCATCATCAGGCAGGACGGCACGGTTGACTACGTTGAGACAGAAGATGCAAACGTGGTCTATGAGCAGGAAGCTGAGCCGGCAGAAGAACCGAAACAGACCGGATCGGCGGCGGAAGCATTATTCAATTAAGCACCTTGTGGCGATTAAAATATCACGGAGCCATGGTTATAAATGCCCCTCTTCGGAGGGGCAGAAAGGAGGGCTTTGATGCCCGTCAACTCAAAAGCAAAAGGGAAGAGATATGAGCTTGAGCTCGCAAAGGAATTCAGAGAGTACGGATACGATGCAAGGCGCACAGCGCAGTATTGTGGAAACACCGGAGACGCATCTGATGTGGTCGGTCTTCCGGGCATCCACATCGAGGCAAAACGATGTGAGACATTGCGCCTCAGCGAATGGATGGAGCAGGCTGTGAGAGATTCTAAAGGCACCGGCGATATACCGGCGGTATTTCACAGAAAGAGCAAAGAGAAAACACTGGTCACTCTGAGATTAGAGGACTTTATGAATATATACAAAGAGTATGAGGCGAGCATGGGAGGTGATGAAGATGGCTGAAAGAAGAATGTTTGCAAAGTCGATAATCGACAGCGACATGTTTCTTGACATGCCTTTATCAACACAGGCTCTTTATTTCCATCTCTCAATGAGGGCAGATGATGAGGGTTTTATCAATAATCCAAAAAGGATAATGAGGACTGTCGGCTGTAACGAGGACGATATGCGATTGCTGATAACCAAGCAGTACATCATCCCTTTTGACTCCGGGATTGTGGTTATCAAACACTGGAGAATCCACAATTATATCCAGAGCGACAGAAAGAAAAGCACCACCTTCATTGATGAAATGGAACAGCTTCAGGTTGAAAAAAACAAGACATATTCACTCAAGGATACAGCCCATGCAACACCTTGTATACAGTCTTTTGAACCATTGGATACAGAATGTATACAGAATGGATACAAGATGGATACGCAGGATAGTATAGGTAAGTATAGGTTAGATAAGGATAGTATATATAATACTTCGTATTCTGCCGAGCCAGAAAGCTCGACAGCGATGAAAAAACCGTTTATCACATTCCCGTGTATCAAGAGAGAGAGCTTTGATGTGACTGATGAATATCTTGAACAGCTCAAAGGATATTATCCGGGGCTTGATGTAGAACAGCAGATCCGCAACATGCGAAGCTGGATTGACGGCAACCCCAACAGCAGGAAGACAGCTTCGGGCATGAAGCGTTTCATAACCAACTGGCTGAACAGAGAGCAGAACAGGGCAAGACCTGCTCAGGCTCAGCAGGAAACAGAAAGGGGGCATGGATTCAAAGAGAGAGATTATGACTGGGACGAGATAAGAAGAAAATTATCTGAATAGCGAAAGGAGGACACATGTATACAGACGTTTACGAAGACGAAGCCGTCGACCAGTACGAAACCTACGAAGTCGTTGATTCGTCACCTGCCCTTGTCACCCCTCGAAAATGGAGAGATTTGACTGGTAGAGTGCTGCCGGTGTCTGCGGATTATGCGAGGGCCCTTGAGAGCGACAATGTACGCCTCAAGGAAGAGAACCAGCGGCTCAAGGAAGCGATAGCCAGATCCGGCAACCGCTACCTGCTCGAAGATGCCAACGACTGGATGACCAGAGTCCGAAAGCTGGAGATGGCAAACTCAAATCTGCGAGGGAAAGTAGCAGAGCTTGAGGCTCAATTGAGAATCCAGGAGAACGAACTGACAGCAGAGCATCGAATGGAGATGCTTGAAACCGAGCACGAGAGAGACTTCTGGAAATCCAAGTACGAGCAGATCGTTGAGCTCAACTCAGCGAAGTCAAACAACAGGGACGGGAAGACCGGCAGATTCAAGAACACCGACGGAATGCCGTCAGAAGAAAAGCAGAGGAAGGCTCTCGATATGTACGACAGGCACGTGCCAATCGCCGAGATCGGGCGGGTCCTCAGTATCAGCTCCGAGACAGTCAAGCGGTACATTCGTGAAGCTCGGACAGCCAAGAATCACGAGATTGCTATTGAGAAGTTCGAAGAACAGAAACAAAAGCTCCGTATTGGCTGATATCATCACTCTCCATTCCGGAACGGAGAGAGGGCAGATGGACCGGTAAAACGGATAGGCGACGGAGCGGAAAAAGAGCGGAAAAAGGCCGGCTTTGGGCCGGCAACGGCATGGCCGGCCTTGCTTCCGACAGATTAAGAGCAAGAGAGGGGACGCATATGAAAGGGCAAATGAGCATCTTCGACTGGCTGGATCTCGAAGAGCCAGACGATAAAGAATATCAGATAAAAGCACCGGTGACCGGCTGGAAAACAGTAACAGGAGCAGGCAACGTGCTCCGGTGGGCATCAGAAAGATGGAAAGCTCTGGTTGGAGTCAGAGAAGACATCAGAGCGGATTACATCAACACGATGCTCCTGCAGGGCATCAGCTTTTCGGAAACCGAGCTTCGGACCGGCGTGCTCAGAGAGGGGCACAGATGAGCCTTAAAAAAGATTACCCTGGCAAAATGACAGAGCACAAGTGCCGGATATGCGGAAAGAAATTTTTAAAAGTTGACCCGCCGAATCACGCTTACACGATACGATGGAAAAACCGGCATTACAACACCTGCTCATACAAATGCTTCTGCGAACAGAGAAGACGGCTCGCTGAGCTTGACAGAGACAAGAAGCTCAAGATCACCGGCGCAGGCGTAAACTGCAGCGAGATGCTTTACACAAGGCTGGGCGTTGAGAGAGGCGAATCACATACCCTTGGAGAGTGGGCAGACATACTCGGGTGCGACATCGTGAGGTTGTGGTCAATCGTCTGCGAGATGCAGATGAATATCATTGACGCCATCGACATCATACAAAGCGAAAGGAGAGATGCATGATCGAATCATACCTTATGGGCATGGTCACAGGATTCCTGCTGGGCATGGCAGTTGTGATCGTGCCGGAGCAACTTAGAAGACTCAGAAATACAGACAAATACATTGACTTGAGATAAGTTAAAGGAGGGACACATGAATAAAAAAGACGACACAGGAGCATTTTTAATCTTTGCAGGCATAGCAGCAGTTTTATTCGCGATCGGATATTTTTGCGATATCGACAAGCTCAGCAAGAGCTTTGACAAATTTTGTACTTCTGACGATCCGGCAAATTTTGTGATACTGGTAATCATCGGCATTGCCATTGGCGGACTGCTGATGTTAATAGAGTATCGTCCTAAGAAGTGAGGTGAGCAGGATGGAAAAGAACAGTTCAACATCTCTTGCAGCTCTCGCTTTTTTGGGGATCGCATTGAGCGTGCTGGCGATTTATGGATCCATATGGATCAACGACACAGCCGATGTGATGAACAAGTATGATTGGGCTCATGGCTACGGGACGTCAATGAAAGTTGGCTTGGAGCACTGCGAAAAGTGGTGCGAAAAGCACTGGAAAGACAAGCCGAGCCAATATAAATATCATTGCCAGTGGTTGTATAAGTGGGATGATTACGATGAGGAGTGCAGTTACTCAGATTTTAAGAGATGGTATAAATACGCCTACGATGAAAAAGGCCGCGTGAAGAATCCAAACGATCACTTGAGCTGCGCAGCGTGGCTCAAGAAGCATAAGAAATAGGGGGTGGCAGGGAAGTTATGAGCCAGGAGTTCAGAAGCAGGGTTTATACAGACAGGCCAGCATATGCAGACCTTGACTCACCTGAAAAATTCCAAGCCATTTCCGGAATCATAATGACAAGGCTCCGCCAGCATCCAAAGGCTATCTGCTCCTATTCTGGCGGAGCTGATAGTGACATAATGATTGACCTCATTGAGAGATGCAGGAAAATCGTTCCGTCACTTCCAAAAGTCGACTATGTGTTTTTTAACACCGGTCTTGAAATGAAAGCCACAAAAGACCATGTGAAATTTGTTGAACAAAAATACGGAATCACAATTCGCTCGGAACGTCCGAAAGTAAACATCGTTCAGGCATCGAGAAAATACGGAATTCCATTTGTATCAAAAATCATGTCGGGGGGACTCTCAGAATGGCAGAAGAAAGGTGTTCCACTTACAATCAAGCAGGAATATGACAATGCTGAGGACAAGCAGAAGATTCGTGAAGAACTTCGACAGAGATATCCTCATTGCGAGTCACTCATAAATTTCTTATGCTGTTGCAACAAGGCCGGAGAGCCAAGACCGAATATTCAGCTGGTCATAAATTCGTCAAAGTACATGTATGAATTCGTCTCTGAATATCCGCCTGATTTCAAAATCTCAGCAAAATGCTGTGATTACTGCAAAAAACAACTAGCCCACAGCGTTCAGAAAGATTACGAAATGATTATCACTGGCGAGCGAAGAGATGAGGGCGGAATGAGATCGGTTCCGAGAAAAGATAACACGTCAATGTGTTTTTCTGAAACGGCAAACGGGCAGTATCGACTAAGACCGCTTTACTACGTGTCAGACAAGGATAAAGAATGGTACAAGCGAACATATGGAGTCAGATACTCTGACGCTTATGAGGTTTACGGGATGAAGAGAACCGGTTGCTGTGGATGCCCTATCTCATACAGGGCAATCGAAGACCTTGAGTTAATCGGCAAATATGAGCCGAACATCAAAAAGGCAGCATGGAGCATCTTCGGTCCCAGCTATCTCTACAGACAGAAGTACAATGAGTTCAAAGCGAATAAAATGCGGGAGCTTAAAGAAATCCCGGGTCAAATGACAATCTATGATTACTTGTAATACAGCTGACGGAATCGACCACGGCAGCAGCCGGCTGGAATATTGTTTCGGGGCCGTGGTCGAGAGATTTGAAGATGGATACGTTCTCTGCCCGATCTTATGGTCGGGCGGGGAATGTGAAGAATGTTACCAAAACTTTGAAAGGAGCGAGGAATGAGCAACTTTGACAAAGCAATCGAGATAATTCTGGCTGAACCGCCAGAGCTCCACTATCCGGCTTATTATGCGGACTTGCTCAGAGAGGCAGATGTTCCCGACAAAAATGTCGGGAAGTGTTCGGAAATTCCGAACAGCTCAGACACCATAAGCAGACAGGCGGCGATTGATGAGATAGGCGAATGGATTAAAGCGTTTCGGGAAAACGGACACAAAGAATCTGCCGCAGATGCGCGTTTAATTCAAGATGGGATTATTCAGTTGCCATCCGCACAGCCAGAAATTATAAGGTGTAAGGATTGCAAGTGGAAAAATAACCACAACTGCACAAGAGCAGTTGAAGTGTGGATTGATGATAACAAGTATTGTGCATGGGCAGAAAGGAGAACCGATGGACGAATTAATCAGCAGACAGGAGGCGATTGATGCCATTGAAAGCACGGACTGGTATCACATTAAAGATGGCGAGTTAGTACATGGTGCAAATTCTAAAGAGGATGAGCCACTGTATAAAGCAAAAGACATTTATAGCGTTATTGAAAACTTGCCGTCCGTACATCCAGAAAAACACACGGAAGAACGCGCGGAAACGCACTCGTGCGATTTGATAGATAGACAGGCGGCGATTGATGCGCTCGGTGAAGGCGCGATGGTTAATTATCAAGCCGCAGGGAATGACAACGGATTGATAAAAGCGATTAATGTTATTAAGGGCTTGCCATCCTCACAGGCAGACCAGCGATACACTGAGGAAGAACTAAGGGTATTCGCTCACGGAATTTCATTAAGTCTTTTGTCAAAGCGGTCAGCTCAGCATTGGCGGTATGATGAAGACACGGCTACAGAAATTAAGTTCCTTGAACGGCTTTACGAGAAGGTTGGCGCGGATATGAGAGGTGAACAGGATGAGCGTGATTGACGGCATAAAATAAAAGAGGGGTCCCCCCTCTTTTATCATGTCATGATCGGTTTCCAATACTTTTCAACCCATCCGCCGCCGTCGTCATCGTCGGCCCCGTCCGGCAAAATCCATTCTTCCTCCGGTATATACTCCAGCGGGCCTCCATACTCCCAGAGACTTAGCTTGCCCTTTACAGGCACAGGCACTATTAGCCGGTTATATGTCAGCTTCCAAGCGTACAGGCCCGGCGCATAATCTGATGGTTCCATCAGTGCGTCTTTCATGTGCTTCTTTTCCAG
>Ga0326512_10002475_pt1 | contig 13704 bp, 6 predicted proteins | sample 1_2617_0518_D_FD_203652 | JGI IMG/M metagenome (GOLD analysis project Ga0326512, IMG submission 203652) | Bovine rumen microbial communities from UC Davis, California, United States - 1_2617_0518 | ecosystem: Host-associated > Mammals > Digestive system > Stomach > Rumen | place: USA: California... | reverse complement strand
TTTTTCACAAGTGGCTTTATTTATTTTTGAACTTTTATAAAATTTTTCATATATTATTAATGTAAACGGAGAAAACACAAACAATGGAGAAAGCACTCTATATACATGGTCTTGGTGGTTCAGGAACAGGAAGTTCTGCTGCCAATGTTAGAAAAGCTCTTGAAGGTATCTATGATGTTGTTGCGAACACATACAATCATTTAGACCCTTTAGAGACTTTTGCAAAAATTAAAGAAGATGCTGAAAATGTTGATGTGATTATTGCATCTTCACTTGGTGCTTTTTATGCTTTGTCACTTGACACAATAAAACCAATTTTGGTTCTTAATCCTTGTGTTTGCCCTAAAAAGGTAATTCCTGGACTTTTACGTGAAGACCAGAAAAAAGATTATGATGAAGAGAAATGCTTCGAAGAATGGGATATTCTTGAAGAAGGTTGGGCAGACATTGATAGCGAAAATTGTGCTATGCGTTTTGCTGTTTTTTCAGACAAAGATGAATATTTCTCTTTTGAAAAAGAGTTTATAGAAAACTTCAAAAACCTTCATTATGGTTTGAAGAATACAAAGTTTATTAACGGAACGCATGAAATTGCAAAACATACTGACCAATTGAAGCAGGCTTTTTCAGCATTCTTCAAGTATCTTGCTGAATTGAGCGATGCTGACAATTACGGCTCAGAACAAGTTGAATTAAATGAGTCTCATCTTCAGGAAAAATATCTCAATATGTTTTTCAATTCTGGAGATGCTCGACAAGAACAGTTGATTAACGCAAACTTTGATGAAATTTGGGAAATCCTTGATAAAGCATATGCTTACACAAAAAACAATCAGCGTGGAAAAGGCGGTCCAGGTGGTTTTACTACTAAAAAAGACTTATATGCAGACTGTTTGAAGTCTAATGCAATGATAAAATGTATTAAGTCAGGTGGCGGTAAAATGCAAGCAGTTGCTATTTACAACCTCAATCGTGGTGGCAGAAAACTTTCATTGATTGGTGGAGATTGTGAATGGAACCCTGAAAAAGGAAAATATGTTGCAACTGAAGACGGAAAGAAAGCACTTTATAAAATTATTAAAGAAGACATAAAAGAAAGCGGACGCAACTTCTGGGGTGAAATTTCAGATGCTGCTGAAATCTTGTATTTCTTCAAGACAAATGCACAGTCTATTCCACAATCAGTTGTTGAAGCTTTGATGCCTGGAAAAGGAATACAAGACACTTCACATCATGAACCTGTGAAGAGAGACAAATCTGGAAATGAATTTGAAAACCGTTTTGACAAAGACTATTATGAGCGTCCAATTGATGGAAACATACATCGTAAGGTTGCGGTTACAGCTCCAGAAAATGTAGACAAAGTCCAAGACTTTCCATTAGTTAGATATAAAAAGAGAGGAGAATGACATATGAGCGATATTGTAGAAGCTGCTAAGAAACGCTATCCAGAAGCTGAAATTGAAGACCTTGGCGACAACAAAGTCTCAATTGATGGATATGTTTGGCGTGCATACAGAGAAGATGAACTTGAAAGAAAAGCAAAAGCTCTTATCAAAGAAATCTTCGAAACATCTTATGATGACGCAGGTTTAACAAATTTTGTCAAAGATAATGGAGGTTACAAAGACTTCTACAAAGACTCATATGTCAATGACATTCGTATTTCTGATGACTCTGATATGTTTGACAACATGTCAGATGAACAAGTCATTGATGAGCTCGAAGCTATGGATTGGTTTATTGATGGTTATACCAAAGAAATGCTCGACTTTGACAAAATGACAGACTACACATATGATGTCGATGGTTTTTCTATTCTTGATGAAAATGGCAACAGCTTCTATGAAGATGGTTACAATTTTATTCAAGAATAATTAAAAATTGAACAAATTCAGATTAATTTATATATAATTTACTATAGGAGGCTACATATGCCACGCGCAAAAAAACCTGTTGAAATCTATTCTAAGACTGGACTTCCATTCCGTCCAGATATGGAGCTTGTCATCAATGCACAGAAAGGTGATGAGAAGTCTTATGTTGAACTTTGGGACAAGTTTTTCTTGCTCAGACAGAAAGAAAAGTTTGAGTTTATCAATTGGTGTAAACAGCATCACATCGAAAATGCAGTGTACCAAGACTATGTAGACTCTTGGGATGCTGATGCTTGGGAAAAATTCCGCAATCAGATGCCTGGTATTCGTATTGATGAGCTCAAAGAGAAGGGCTACACAAATGACAACTGGGGTATCACAATCCGTTTGAAAGGCTACTTTGATGTCGTCAACCGCTCTTACAGCAATAACATCCTTAAGAAATTGAACAACGAAGTTCCAAATGTGCGCTTTTATGACAAAGATGATGATGAAGGCGTGTCAGTTCTCGATAATGTCTCACGTGATGAGGACATTCTTAAAGGATATGCGAAGAAAATCTTAAAAACTTCATATTCACGTATGCTTGCAGACTTAAATGTAAAACAGCGCCAGGTCGTAACTTTGAAAGAAAAAGACTCTTCAGTTTCAGCAATTGTTCGTGAGCTTGGAATAAAACGAAAAGAAGCAACAGATGCGCTCGAATATGCAAAAACACGCCTTGAATATTGGGTTGAAAAATCTTCAAAAGAAGAAGGCGTGCCAATGACATATCGTGATATGGTTGAATATTTTTAAGAGTTCCAAGATGCGACCTTCTTTCCTTCAATTTTATTATTGATCTGTGAAAGAAGGTCATAAAGGTCATCAATTGATTTTCCACCATTATTTGAAGCTGAATTGCTTGAGCTTGAACTTCCAAAGAGTTTTGACTTAATGTCAGACACAGCTGATGAGCCAGAATTTCCTTGAATGTCTTTTAAGATTTTCACTGAGCCTTTTTGTTTTGAAAGTTCAGTTAATTCTTTGTTCAAAGAATGGATTGTTGAGCTCAAGTCATTTATAACCTCTTTAGAAGAGTTTAATGATGCAAATGACTTATTGAATGAAGATGTCATATCACCAATTGCATTCATGTCAACTTCTTTAAGACCATTTATTGCTTTTACAAACTTCGAAACTTCTTTCTTTGATGGAGCAGCTTTTATTCCCGCTTTAAGACCTTTGAAAACTTCTTTCAAAGACTTAACGTTTCCTTTTATTGAAACAGCTTGACCAGTTAAATTTGCGATTGCTTTCATGCCGCTATCCAATCCTGAAGCATCAATTGCAGATGCTGCTTTTGACATTTCAGCAAACTTTTCAAACACATATTGGAATGTAGAATTTACCATAAGCATTGAAGCCGCTAAAGGCACACAAGCAACAGCTGCTGCTGTAGCAGCAACTGATACTGGAACAATTGCTAAGAAAATTGGAGCTAAACCGAGCATCTTTGTAGCTAGGCCATCAACTTCTATTTCAGCTAAATGTTCTAAGGCACTTTTCATTGCGATTGCTGCTGGTATCAATAAAAGTGCTGATGCTAAAATTCCAGGCATAAATACAGCAGCTGCTGTAGCTGCAACTCCTGTAACTGCTAATGCTCCAAATATTAAAGCTAATTTCAACAAGCTCATTGCTATACCTTCATTATTTTGTATAATGGTCGATGTTTCTGCTAAATTTTTAACTGCGCTAAGAATTGCAAATCCTGCAACAGCAACAGCAACTGATGCTAGTGCTAAAGCTGCAGCTCCTGCAATAACAAGGCCAGAAATAGCTCCAAGACCAATACATATGCCGAATAACACTGCAACAGCTGCCAAACTTAACAATATTCCTGGGCCTGTTTCCATTATAATTTTTGAAACTGCTGCAAGAGCTTTAATAGCGACATACATTGCTACACCCATTATAGCTAATGCGATTGATGCTCCAATCAATGCTGGAATTCCTTTAAGACACATTGATGCAACTTTAGAAACTAAGAATAGACCTAAGAACATTACACCAACTGCAACAAGTCCAAGTGTTGCTCCAAGAGCTAATGGCAATGCCAAAATCAACAATGTTGTTGCTACCAAGAGTAATGTTGAGAATGTAACTAAGAGCACTAGAGTTAAAATACCCCATGCAAGTTCTTTCTTCAATGTTGCAAGTCTGTTGAGCATTGTAGACAAAGCACGAACTAAGTTGGTAAATACAAGATTTGGTTTAAGTTTATTCACACCAATAGCAAGTGCTGTTGCAATTCCCATTGGAATTAAAGCTGCTGTCAATGCTGTAAAATACGGAACTAATAGAATACATACTCCAGTTACAGCAACAATTTTTCCAAGTTTAATTTTTGAAAATGCATTTACAGACTCACCAATTTTTGCAACAATTTCAGATATTGTTGTCAAACTTTTAATAGTGCTATTTTTTAATTTGTTAAGAAGGCCACCTGTTACAAACAGCACAATTGACATTTTGAGTGCGCTCATAGCGAAGTTTTTAACATGTTTTGCAACTTCAGACACAGCAGCTACTTGTCTTGAAACTTTTTTTGCCTTAGCTGCAGTTGGCATCTCTTTAGATTCAATTAAATTTGTGTCCAATGCTTTAAGATAATTTTTAATTCCATTGAAAATTGGTGTTTTTTCAGATTTGAACATTACATTCAATAATTTCATTGGAATAAAACTTAAAACAACATTTACAGAAATGTCTTTTATGCTTTTTGCAATATCTGCTACTGGCTTCACTTTTGATGCTAATTCAGAAGCTTTTTTAGGACCAAGACCTTTAAATGCATCATCAACCTTATGAATCCAATTTTTTATGCCTTTGAATGTCATAAATTTAACTGCGATTGCCAATCTAAGCCCAGATGAAATATTTGATAAAATTGTTTTCTGAATTGCAAAGATTGATGTTGCAATTGAAGATATAGCGTCTGTCATAACTTTGAATGCTTGCGTATTCATTCCTCTTGGAAGTTTAATCTTACTTGCTGATGAAATCCAATTTTCTATTCCGCTAAATCCATGTTCTTTTCTATAAAGAAGGTTGACTATTCTGCTTAAAGGTGCACATTTTATTATAGAAGTTTGTGCATTATTTATGCTTTCAGATGAAATTTTAAGTTCAGACGAGACTTTAGCAACTTTTTTAGAGTCAATGCTCGATGAGTCAATCATGTTATTAACACTTGTAGAGAAATTGTTAAGTCCTTTAAACTCGTCACCTTTTTTATAAAGTGATGATGAAAGCTTCGTTAATGGCACAGATTTAATAATACCAAAATTTATTGAGTCTATCGCTTTTAACGCAGTTTTTAAGTTTCCTTCAAATTTTCTAATTTTGCCTTGGTCAATCTTAATAGACAAAATTTCTTTATTAAAAGAGTCTGACCATTGTTTAATGTCTTTTGATGACTGTTCAAGTTTTTTTGTATCAATAGACTTCATCTTATTTATGTCTTTTATTATTTTATTAAAAGACTTTATAAATTGAGAAGCATCTAATGTATCACCTGCAAATATCGCAACTGCAGAGATGTCACCTTTTCCTTCAGCTTTTTTATCTTTTTTTGTAAAAATCTTTCCAAAAAAGTTTTTTACTCCACCAAACAATTTGCTAAACTTTTGTGGAATAGCTAAGAAGAAGCTCTTAAATCCATCAAATGTTTTTGTAAATCCATCTTTTATCGCTGTGAAAGGCTTGGTAATTGCTTTTCCAATTCCAGATGAAATATTTTTAAATGGGGTTACAATTGCATTTGGAATATTTTTTAATGAACTAATAGCACTTCCAAATGTTTTTATAAATGATGCACTATTAGATTTAATTCCATTTAGAGTTTTTTCAAAAGACTTAAACATTCCATTGTTATTTGGTGATGTAATTTTTTGAGGTTTTTCTTTAATATTTTTTCCAAAACCTTGAAGAGTCTTTGTTTGTATGTTCAGTGCATTAACTGTCTTTCTAAATCCGTCATTTAATGTTGATACAATTACAACTGCTCCAATTCTATCTGAAATGTCAGATTTCATATCAGAAACGTTTTTTGCACCTGTTTTTAATGATGAGTTTATTTTCTTTCGTTTGTCTATTTCTTCAGATAAAGATGAACTATTTTTTGAAGACTTCTCATTTATAGTGTTACTTTTTGCTGTGTCTTCTAAAACTGTAAGAATTTTTTCTAAAGTTTCTGTAATAAAATTATTTTCATCTACAAAGTATGATGCTGTTTCGCTTGTAGATTTTGCAATCGCTGTTAGTCCATCCATAGATTATTTAGTTATAACTAAATATATTGTATGGCTACTCAAAAAGAAAATAAATTTATAAAAATAAATGTAAATGATGATTTTAAACAATATGCATGGGTTCTTGAGAGCTATGATGTAAAAGCCGCTTTCAATGACTTTTTAAGAATTGAGCAAGGAATTCAAACAGAAGGCAATGAAGATATTTTAAATGAACTTTATAAACAGTTTCTTGAAACGAAATCTTCTGACCACATGACACAATTACAATTTGATGTTTTAAATTATATCTTAAAATATGAAAGTGGCGTATACAAAAAAGGAGAAGTGATCGCAGATATTGTTGATCCAAAAGATGGTACTGGCACTTTTACAATAAATGAGCCAGGATATTATTATATCGAAGTTGCTGGAAATGCTGGCAACTCATCTGGAGATTTTAATAACTATCTTAGTAATGGTTCAGCGATAACTTCACTTGAAAATGAAAATGTAAAACTTTATGTTAGAAATGACTTGAAATTTAACCTTATTACTGGAACAGGAAATGACACTAAACGCATTGGAGGTTATGTTGAACTTAATAAAAAATATGCTTTTTTCTATAGTGTAACAGAAAAATATGATAAATCTAAAGACTACAGTAATTATACTACTGGATTTTCTGATATTATTGAAAAAGGCTTAGAAAATGCTTCTTTTTATGACTACGCTACGTTTGAAGATGATATTTTTAATGAAAATTTTTTTAATATCACATTTGTAGAAAAAGGTATAAGTTTACATAGAGTAGACATAACACTCAATTATAAAAACTATGTATGTGGTCTTTCAAAAGATGAAATCAAGAATGCTTTAAGTGAAATAGACAAAGATAAATGTAAGCATTATTATGATATTATCGAAAAAAATATTAGTCAAACAAATTGTAAAACTTTAGGATATTCATCTGTTATTGAAACAAATAGCACAGCAAGAGACAGCATTTTACATAAAAACGAACTTCATGGAGGTGATGGTGGATTTATTAATTCTGTTATCAAAATTACAAAGCCTCTTACGCTCACTTATTCACTAAATCCTAAAGATAGTAATAAAAAGAACTCATTAACGTGTGACTTTTTTGAAATGATTGCGGAGGCAGGTGGCTCACTAACTTCAACACCAGATAAATATGAATTTAATGATATTGATGAATATAATGAACTAGGCTTATACGATAGCATTGATGGCCACAAGTTTTCAAATCAAGCAGACCTTACAGCAAAGTTTGACTCTCACATTGGTGAAAGCATAGACCATGATGTTTTATGCGGATGTGGTAGAGGAATTTATAAAGACTCGAATGGAGTTGTTCAACATGTTTTCTATGGTGGAGGAGCATATGGAGAAGGTATTCGTCTTAATGAGTTTGGAACAGCTTATTATCAAGAAAAAGATATTGGCCATATAAGAATTAAGTATCTTGGTTCACAGTATTGTAAGACACAGGCATTTAACTATGACTCAGAACATAAAGAAGACATTTCATTATATACAAATGAAAAAATTCCAGTATCTGATAATATTGACATTAAGTTAAATTTAAGAAAGCTTTATGGATGTTTTGACAAAAATGGTATTGAAGAAATTATTGAACCAGTTTCTAGACACCTTAATTACATCGATGCTAAACTCATTACAAAAAATGTAACTGACAAAACTTATGTTTTTAAACATAACGATAATCAATATGTGTCTTTTGAACCACTTACAGAAGAATATAGCTATGTAAATGATGATAATACAAATGAGTGTAAGTTCAATAATATTCTATTTGGAACTGGAAAAGAACTGACAATCGATACAATTATGAAAAATAACTCAGAATGTTTTGATTTAAAGTTTATTTATGCATACAACTTTGTTATAAATCCAAATTTAAATATGGTAATACACTCATTTAAAAACTCAAAATTGACCATAGACTATTCAGAAATTCACACGAATGTTAAAATATTTAAAAAATATTCTGAGATTCTTTCTATTTCATTTTTGTTAAAAAATACACTTGAGCTTCCAGAGATTATAGACTCATTTGGAGATGTAACGCATGTAAAAGACCAAAACGCAAAAATAAAATCTATTGAGTATAAAACAGACTATGGGGATGAGTCTAAACTTTTAAGTTATATTGATGGCCAAACACTCTATGTAAGTAAAGGAACAACTTTTTATATAAAATTTAATTTTTCTTCTCCACGTATTGTAGTTGATGAAAATGCCTCATCATTTTCTGGAAAAGTCTCTTATATGAAAAAGAACTTGAAGCTTAATGGAGAAAATATTCTTGACCATTATTTTGACCCATCTAATGACATTAATTTTCAATATGTAATTTTTTCTCCATCTTTTTCACAAGATGTAAGTGTATTTGTTAAAAAATATGTATTTACATTCAAAATTATTCAAGACTTATATAGAAATCTTGTCATAAATAATGTATCATTAAAAAATGAGTTTGAGGTTGGTGAATGCTGCGAAATTTCGTTTAATTTAAAAAATTATGAACGAATTTCTCACTTGAGCGCTGAAATAGACAAAGATAAGATTACTTATCTTGCATCAACAGCGAATTTTAAAGATGGCCAATACTATGTGCCGAACTACACATATACTGAGTCTACTAAGGATGAAAAAAGCTGTAACAAATTTGAGTCATTTATAGCATTTTATGATAAAGATGAGCTAAATAGCAAATCATATAATTTCTGTGATAAAAGAATAAATGATATGCTTAATAGAGACGGTTGTCTTGGGAAAAATAAAAATGATGCTAAAGGAAAAGAAGGCCTTTTCGTTCTCGCAAGTAGAGATATTAATAAAAAATGTTATACAGACAACTTTGCTAATTCGTTTGGACCTCAAATAAATATTATAGCAATTAACAATAATAAAAACTTAGTAAATGAACTCATTACAATTCGTTTATATTTTAAAGAGTCAAACATTAAACTAAGACTTTCGAGCGACTATTGTAATGGTGAAGAGGTATTTACTTACGAAAATGGTGAAAGTGGTATTGTCTCATTTTTTAAGCCATATTCATTTGTTATTGAAATTGTAGGTGGACCAACTGGTAACGGAGAAAACGCTTCTCTAGAAAAAGCTAAAAGCTGGAAAGCTGCAACTATGGGGTTCTTTGGAGGTGATGGCTATATAGGTGGAAACGGTGGATGTGGCGGAGATACAACTTATTGGGGCCCCAGCAAGACTGGATGGCGCTTTGCTATAACAGACTTACATTTAGATTGCGCTTGGGGAATTGAAAAAGCTTATGGTGGACGTGGATTTATGAAATGTGGTGGAATTGGCTCAGAAGGAAAAAATCTGTTAACACATAATCAGCAATATTTATTTGGTGAAAGTGAAAAGCCACAACCATGGACTGATAAATGTAACTGGTACACTGGAATTCCAATTGTTAGAGAGCTTTCTATTTATAAGACAATTGAAGACTTTAAGCCAATTACATTTTATTTTAAAGCTGGAATTCAAGGTCTCAATTTAATAAACAGCACAGGTGATGGTCGTGGCGGTGGTGGAGGTCTCCCATCTTTTATAACAGCTATAAGTAATTGCTCATTTTTTGAAATTAAAAGACGCCTTTTTGATGATGGAATACATAAATTTGGAAGCTATGGAAAAACACAATTCACTACAACAAAACCTAAAACAGGTTTTGTTGTTGAAGGTGGCATTCCTGGTGCGACTAGGGGAGTTGATACACAAGATGTTGAGTATTCTGACCATATTTGGAGTCTTAGCGATATGTTCCATATCGCACAATATAATCAGTGTGGCCAATATCAGTATTTTCATCCATACAGTTGGGTTAACGGCCATAAGGAGAAAAACATCACTTCATATGAAATGTTATATCGTGTTAATAACGCCGATAAAAAAATTGGTTATGAAAGACTATTAAATAATAATATGGGCGATGAAAATAAGCCACTTTTTTCAAGTACAGGATATAGCAAGACATATGGTGCAGAAAGTTTTCAACAAAAATTCAAAAGTTTATCATCATTTGATAAAAATTACATGTTTTTAGTTAGAAAAAATGGCTCTAATAAATATGAATTTAATGAAAATACAATAGTCATAACAAATACTGAGGAAGACTTCTCAATTTCAGCAAATAACCATACTCAAGAAAATAGTATTTCAGGTAGGTATTTAAGTTTTGATAATTTTATTGGAAAAGCCTTTTATTCATATGAAAGTGGCATTATTAGACTCACTGTCCAAAACAATCTTAAAATAGGTCAGTCTATAGATTTTAAAAATGCTCATAAAGTTAACTATGATGAATTTATTAATGGCGAATGTGAGGCAATTTTTATGGCGCCATATTATAGTGATGAATTATCTGAAGAAGATCTATTAAAACTGCTTGAAAAACAAAAGATTTATGACAAAGTTAATGAACTCATTGCAATTTTAACTGACTTAAATGACAAAAAAGCTAAAGAAATACTTGATCAGATGGATGAACTTTTAAGAACAAACGGAGATGAATGGTATCTCGATTTTTATAAAAATTATAAAATAATTTTTGAACAATATAAAATTAAATATGAATTAGACTAAAGTGTTAATAATACCTCTTGGCAATTCACTAATGTGTCATAATAATAAAAGATTGTCTTGTTGTTGTCAGTTAGAGTTTCAAAATAAACTTTATTTATTTTTTTAGTTTTATTCGAGACTCTTATGATTTCTCTACCAAGTATGCCTTCTTTATCATGTATAAGAAGGCGACTTGTTGAGAATGAACTTTCATAATAATAAGTGTCTTCAATTTCATTATTATTGTTTATTGAATAGTAACTTTTAAAAAATAATTTACCATTTATATAAAAAATATCATTATTTGGTAAGATTGTGCTTTCAAGCTTTTCAAGAACATCATAAACTGAAAAATTAAAATTATTTTTTATAAAGTCTTTTTCTAGTCCTTTTCTAATCAAAAAATTACTATAATTATAATGGTAATATTCTTTTAATTTTCCATCTTTTATTTTTTCTGCTCCAAAATAGCCATCACCTCTATCATAAAAATATGCGTATTCTTTTGCATCCCTAATTGACGGAATTTTACCATTTATGTAGTCTTCATAAGGAACTTTTATCTCAATTTCAGTAATAGTTTTTTTAGTGCATTTAGACTTTGCATTTTTTAATCCTAATTTTCTACGAAGTCTATTTGCTTTTCTATTTGCTCTTTTAATTTCTCGTTCAATTCTTCTTGGTAAAGTTTCCATTTTTTGCCTCAAAAATATAAATATCATCATAATTCTCTTCCAAATAACTTCCAAGAGCTTTTTTATGAGATATTAAAAACAGTTGATGGAACTGATGAAGATTTAGTAAAACTGAAAAAAGTTTAATAGAGTCATTATCACTTGAAGCTTTATCAATCTCATCTCCAACAAAAAAGTCTATTTTATAATACTTTGCCAAAATAGTCTTAAAAGCTGTTGTCAAAACTGCACGTTCAAACCCAGATGACATTCGTGTATCAAGCCATCTATTTTTATTTTCATCAACAACTGTATTGTCTTTTGTATATAGCAAATCACAACCTTTTTTAGAGGTCTTTACAAGAACGTCATATTTTGGGAAAATCATATGAACAAAGGCATTTAAGTCATTTTTAATTGTGTCACAAAAAACTTTAGTTCGATACTGTGGCAACAATTTATTCAAAACTTCCCATGCTTCATCATAAACAGACGCCATTATATTCACTTCTGTAAGCTCAGCTTCATTCTTTCCCAAAGCTTCATCAATGGCCTTAATTTTATTTCTCTTCTCTTCATTTTGTCTCATGATAAATTGATTTTTATCATTTGCACGCTCATATTCTTTTATATCAGCAAGAATTTTATTATTCTCATTGACTATATCAGATACATCAACTTTATCAATAGAAGAAACTTTGTCTTGAAGAGCCTTCTGTTCAATCTCTAATTTTGAAATTGAGTCTTTCAAATCAGCAAGTCTTTTTCTAATTAAAGGCTCTTCTGCCAATGAATAGCTAATGCCTTTTTTAATTTCCTCAGACCCAACAATCATATTCTCATAATTTCTTTTCATATGAGTATATTCTGTGTGAGCTGCTGTCAATTCAGCGCTTGCACTTTGAGCTTTTGTATTTTCTGTTCTGTAATAATCTACCATTTTATCAGCATCTAAACATTTTTCTTTAAGCTCAGCAATCTCTTTTTCAAAATGAGCGACTACACCATCTGTGCTTTGGCCACAAATTGGGCATTTTCCATCTCTACATTTTTCTTCTCTTTCTTCGAAAGACTTCAACTCAAATCTGAGATTATTTCGCACATCAGTTGCTTCGCTCAATTGTTTATATGTCTCTGCAATTGTGTTTTCAATTTTATTTATGTCTTTACTTCTTTTGATAGCCTCTGTATCAAGCTCAGCAATTTTTTCCTTAAACTCTTCAATTCGTTTGTCTTCGTCTACAAGTTTATTTTTCAAATTATCAATGTCACGAAGTCTATTTTCATATGGAGTTACATCAAGCTGGTTTTTATGAAGAGATAATTCGACTTCACGAAGCTGAGACATCAATTCATCTTGTTTTTTCTGAGCTTCACTTACTTTAGAAATTTTTTCCAAGTTTTCAGATAATCTATTATTAAATTCGATAACCTGCTCAGCTGTAAAAGGCATTGTAATTGCTTTTTCAAAATGAGACAATTCAGACTTCAAAGCATTTTTAGACGCAGTATCAATACGCAATTCTTCGAGCTGCTTTTTTGCCTGCTGCAATTTTTCAGTAATTATCTGCTTTTGTGAGTCATAATTAAAATTAAAAAGATTTTTAATGTATTCAAGACGCGAAGCTGATGTTTGGTCTACAATGTCTTTTGCATTTTGCATTTGGAACATAATTTTTGAATAGTATGAAATTCCAAGAGCAGAGAGCTTTTCAGACGCTTTTGTATTTTTATATGTTTCGCCTTTGTAGTCTAATTCACATTCATATGGTGTGCCATTCACACGGTTTAATGTTAGACGTATTTCTGCATCATCTTCATAAATCTTAAACTTTAAGATAATATTAGCATTGTCGCATCCTTGTTTTACATATTCACCATATGTACCAGAGCGTTTTTCATCACTAAAACAGATTGATATTGCTTCAAATACAGCAGATTTTCCAGAAGCTGGTTCTCCATAAAAATAATTTATATTTCCAAAGTCAAATGAAGCATTTGTAATATTCATGAAATTTTTAATTGAGAGAGACTTTATTCTTAACATAGTTTTCTATACCATTTATTATATTAATAATAAAAAATTCAGTATTAACTATATTATAATTTAAAATCTATAGGGGAACTTGCTTACCCTTTTAAAGATTATTTAAACAGGTAACTAAACTCACTTTGTAACTATTAATATATTACACATAAATAAGGAAGAATAAAATGAAAGAAAACACAGCACATGTTGGAATT
>Ga0326512_10002474_pt1 | contig 13707 bp, 17 predicted proteins | sample 1_2617_0518_D_FD_203652 | JGI IMG/M metagenome (GOLD analysis project Ga0326512, IMG submission 203652) | Bovine rumen microbial communities from UC Davis, California, United States - 1_2617_0518 | ecosystem: Host-associated > Mammals > Digestive system > Stomach > Rumen | place: USA... | reverse complement strand
TACAAAAAATTGGTCTATATCATTAATTAGATATAGACAAATTTTTATTATATAAATAATTTATATATAATTTAATAGAATAATTATTTAAGGAGGATAATTAAATTGAAAATGAACTTTAAGTATTCAGCTAAAAGTTTATCTGAATTAAATATAGGTGATATATTATTTTTTAATTTAGACGAAAATAATTTACCTTTAAATAGGTATATTATTATTTATAAAATTAATGAAACAGTATATCTAGCCTTAGATTTAGATAAACATTTAAAATTAGAAAATCTTATATTAGACCCAGAAGATGATTTTTATGTTATAGGCAATTCAATAGAATTATTAGAAAATAAAAACATTCTTAAAAAACCAAATAAATATTTTTGGATGGGTATTAAATATGAGAATTATCGTTTATTAATATGTATTAGTGATTTATCAGTAGAAATATTAGATATCAATAAAAAGAATACTAATTGGTCAATATTAGAAACTGATGAGGAAGTAATACAGATAAATAATACTCTTTATATAAATATACCTAACACAAATATAAACTTATTTGTTGATTTAAATTGTAATAAAGTTAAAATATTTAATGAAACAACAAAAAGATACAATAATTATAAAGAATTTAAATTATCAAAAAGTGATGAAGCTGTATTTGATAATGATTTTGAGTTTAATAAATCATAATGAAAGAAGGCTAATATATTGGCAAAGAAACGTAGAAAACTAATTGAAACACAATTTATATTTGATATTAATCAATTAGAGAATTTAATTGCGTTTTCATTAGTGGATAATGATTTAATAACAGCTAAATCATACAAAAAGCTTTATGATTTAGCGATGGGTATAGATAAATCTATATATAAAGATGATAGAGAATTATATGCAAGAGTTTTACTTTTAAGAAAAGTCATAAGAGCAAAATTTGAAAAGAAAATATATGATGCAGAAGAAATTTTATCATTATATTGCTCTTCTGGTGATTTTGTAGATGATTTTAATGATATTATTGATATTATTAATGAAAGATGGTCAGGAGAAGAAGGAATAACTGATGATGAGATATATGCAATAGATGAATTTATAACTGATATCTTAAATTATTCTTATATATTTAAATATCAAGATAAATTAGATGATTTAAGTTTAAGATTAAAATCTAATGATTTTGATAGTATACATGATGTATGTGAGTCTTATCAAAATATAATAGATAAATTATATGTATCATATAAACAAAATCAAGAATTAAATGAAGATCAAGTTAATGATTTTTCATCTAATGATGATTCAATGGATCATGCAGTAGAAAAAGCTCATCAGAAATTAAATTCTCCAAGTAATAAATTAAAAACTTCTGTTAAAATGAAAAATAAAATGCTTAATGGAGGATTTGAATGTGGTAGATGTCATTTAATAATAGGACTTCAAGGTGGTGGTAAATCTCTTGAATTATTGACTTGTGCATTAGATATAAAACATTATAATCAAAATTTAAAATTAGAAGGAAATAAAAAACCTTCAATTCTATTTGTGACTCAAGAAAATTCAATTAGAGAAACTATTGAAAGAGTATGGGGTTATTATATGGGAGATAATAATGACTTTAAAAATTTTACTACAAAAGAGGCAATAAAGGAATTAAAGAAACATGGTTTTAATGAAGGAATAAATATAGATTTTAAATATAGAAAATCAAAATCTATTGATACAGCAGATATAGATAGTATGATATCAGATATTGAAAGAAATGGTAATACTAAAGTTATTTGTGTAGTTCAAGATTATATAAAAAGAATTAGATCAACTGCAAATTATCCTAATGCTTATGAAGAATTAGGTGAAGTAGTAGATGAATTTTGTAGTATTGCTAAATCAAGAGATATTGTAGTAATATCTGCTATGCAATTTAATCGTTCAGCTATGACTATTATAGAGGAAGGATTAAAGAAACAAAAGTCTGATGTACTAAAATCTGTAGGAAGTAGTAGTATTTCAGAATCAATTAAAGTAGTTGATAATGCAGATGTTATTTATTCAGTTTATAGAAAACCACATCCAGAAACTGGAAATATAATGGTTTCATATAAACGATTAAAATATAGAGGTAAAATTAAAATTAATGATGATGTTGAATATTTTAGTCATCCCACTGAAGATAATAATACTGTTAAATTAGCACCTGATTTAAATTTAACTGTTTCTTTATCTGTAATGGAATCTGGAAATGGATTAGAGAATTTTGATCCTATAGAAAATAGAAAGAAACATATAAAACAAAAATTAGCATCTGCTAACGCTAAAGATAATTTAAAACAAATGGTTGGAGGAAAAATTAAAAAGTCATCATCTAAACTTCAAAAGATGATTACAGAAGATGATGAAGAGGATGAATAATAAATAAGAGTATGATATCTATTATCATACTCTTATTTAAATATAAAATGAAAGGAATTGATTTAATGTTTACAATTAGGATGAAAGCAAATAAAGATTGTAATTTTATGGGCACACCTTTTAAAAAAGATAGAGAATATATCTTTGAATTAAAAGTAGTTGATAATAGGAATTACTGTTTCTATCAAGATTTTGTTGTAGAATCTAGATTTATATTTAGTAATTTTAGTTTTATTCAAATTGATAAGGCAGAACTTAAATATTTAAGTTCTACCTTAAAAGAAAATATTTATCGTTCTGTTGATATGAGTTATAAAATAAATGATATAAAATCATTATTAGAAAATGAAGAATATAAAATGTATCTTTTCAGTGATGAGGAAATATACAATATGGCTTATGATTATGTATATGATTGTAAGTATGATTGTAATTTAAATTATTGGGAAAATCTTAGAAATATAATTGATGGATATATCAATATATTTAAAATAAGAAGTAATGAAGATGAATAATATAAATAGAAAGGAATTAAATTAAGATGATTGATATTGGTAAAAATGGTTTTAAATTAGAAACTACTGAAAGCGGAATAAAAATTTATGTTAAAAATAAGGAAGGTGTATATATTAAAATTGCCTCATTTATTAAATCTACTGATTGCGGTAATATTATAGCAAATATATTTAAAGAGGAAAGTAATATCCCTATAATAACTGACACACTGGTAAGAGGTAATGATAAAGCAATTTATGAAAAAAGTTGTAATTGTGAGAATACAAATTCATCAAAAAGAATGATTGCAACTTATACTCATACACAATTTGAAAGATGGGCTATAGATAAGTTTGGTAATAAACTTACATTAGAAGAGGTTGAAGATTATTTTGATGAAGAACCTATAGTATACTGCGAAGAATGTGGAAAAACTTGTAATGATATAAAAGAAAGTTAGATATTAAATGTTCTTATGGAATTATTCCATAAGAACATTTTTTTTTTTATTTTGAAAAAACGTATTTTATATAAAATTAAATTTATATTATTAATATGTAAGAAACCAACCAATATATAAGTAATGAGGAGGAAAAAACTATGACAAACAACATCAACAACGGAAATGGAAACTGGGAAGGCGGAACTTGGCACGGAGGACGACAAGGTGATATACCTACAATATTTGTGGGGTTGGCTTTGTCTGACTCCATGTTTGGGGATGATGTAGGGCGGCTTCGAAGACAACCTCTAGCCGTCAGCGAACTTAAGAATCTGCTGGAAAGTTATCCACGCATAGTACCTTGTGTGAATCCATCACACAAAGCATCATTAGATGCGTTGCAACAGAGATTCGGAATTTCAGTTCCGATACCTAATTCTCCACCAAAGGTGCTGCTGAAACCCAACGATAGTCTGGTGGTAATGCAAATCATCGGACTTCCTCGGCTCACTGATCGGCATGAGTATACTCGTGAAGAGATCAGTAAAGCTGAGTTCAGGTTTACACTCTACACTGCTAGAGCATGAATCTGAGAGAAAAGAGCTGTTAAAGCATTTGCTGCTAAAAGCGGCTCTTTTTTTTATATAATTCGTATATCTCTGATTCTTACTGTTTTTAAAGTTAAATCAGGAATAAATTCAGGTTCTTCATGATTGTTACTTAATTTTTCTCTATGTTTATTAATTATCTTATTTATTTTAGCAATTTTATCAGGATTAAAAATTCTTATTACTGGTTGATTAAATTCTAATGCAGAAGGTATTTCTGCCATCCATAATACTAAATACCATAAATCTGTAGTTCCATATAATTTATACGAAACTAATTCAGGTTTATAATAAAATTCTTCAGGACAAGATGTTAATAATGTAAATTGTTTTAAATAATTTTTATATTGATATAAAATATTTTCATTATACATTATCATTTCATTATTAAAATTTATTTTATAACTAATATTTTCTAATAATAATCTATTACTTTTAGCATGTTCTATAGAATTATTTAAAGTGATTTGTGAATTAGAACTATCAAAACTTGATAAGTTAACAGGTTGTGGCATTTTTCATTCACCTTCTTTTATAAATCTTTTAAATCTTGTATATTTTGAGTTGAAGCTTCATCATCATCTTGAGCATCAACCGCTTCTTCTTCCTCATGCATAGCAGGAATAATATTATCTACATCTTCTTCTTCATCATAAATATATCCAATACCATTAATTCTTGTTATTGGAATTTGTTCTCCAGTAGTAGTTGGATTTAATACTTCAAATGAAGGATGATAATTATAATCTTCTGGTTTATCTAATACTAATTCTTTATTTTTTTCTTTTAATATTTTTTCTGGTATACAATTTTCATCATATACTTTAAAATTACCATAAACAGTAAAATTACCAAATATTTCTATACCTCTAGGAGAAACTATAATCCTATCGCCTATATTATTAACTATTGAGATAGAATGATTTTCATTATTAGCTTCAATTCTCATTCCAGAAAAATAAGAACGTATAATATCAATATTATACCTCTTTTTCTTATCATCTTTATACCAAGTATCATCTGTCCATTTTTTAACATCTTTTTTCTTTTTATCAAAGATATCAACAAATGGATTTTTATTTTTTGGTGTTTCTGGAAATGTAAGTTCATCACCATTTTTAGTAGGAGATATAGGTAAATAATAACCTTTTTGAGGATCTTCATCTAAGAAAAATATAAATACTGGTGCGCCTACTCTTGGAACTCTATAAGAACCTGTATTATATTCGTTACCTTTACCAGAAGTAAAAGCATTGAAAAAACTAGTTGGCCGTACCCATATGAAATTTATTTTTTTAAATTTTAAATCTCCTAATGTTCCAGATCCATCAAAATCTTTTTGAAAATTTAAAATATTTTTATATAGTTTTCCTACATCTAATTTAATTTCAACTTTATTTTTATCCTCCCAAGGATCTTCATCATAATCATTTTCAAACATTAGCTTAGGAATAAAAACTCCTATTCTTCCTTCACCAGTGGGGTCATCATTTTTAACAACTTGTGCTTCCATTATCCCACTAAGATTTCCACTATCTTCTATTGAAGGCATTATATTTCACCTTCCTTTATTATTAAACTATAAATTTATTGATATGTTAAACATATATTATCTTAATGAAAAAATAACTTTTCAAATATTTATTATAATAAAATGAAAGGAGTTTATAAATAATATGGAATCATTAAATAATAAAACAGAAGAGCAATTATCATTTTTTGATATTAAAGAAATTATTAAATTAAAAAATGATAAAAAAGATGAAGAATATGAAACTGCTAAAAAAGAAAAACCTGAAGGTTTAACAAATTCTCAATCAATTTCTTATGATAAAGCAATTGATTGGTGGTATGGTAAAGGAGAATATAAAAATAAGTATAAACCATTTTTTCGTATAGGTGGAAGTGCAGGAACAGGTAAATCATTTTTTATAGATAAATTAGTAAAAGCATTTAATTTAAAACCTGACAATGTTAAATTTATTGCATTTACTGGAAATGCTGCTGTTAATATGATTGTGAAGGGTAATCCTAATGCTTCTACTCTCCATAAATTAATTTATCATTCTGATGCAGAAGAAGAAAAAATTTTTAAAGATAAAAAAAGAAAAGTTATAGATGAGGAAACTGGAGAAGAAAAAATAGTAATTGATAAAGAATTAGTTAAAGTTAAAAAGGAAATAAAAGTTGTTAAAAAATCTCATTTAGATGAACCTGATATAAAATTAATTATTCTTGATGAATATTCTATGGTTGATAATAAAATGCTAGAAGATTTATTTTCATTTAATATTCCAGTAATACTTATAGGAGATAAAAAACAATTACCACCAGTAAAAAAATCTAATGATTATATGGATAGCTATGAAGCAGAATTAACTGAAATAGTTAGACAAAATGAAGATTCAGTATTGATATCGGCTTTTAATAGAATTAATAATTATGAAGCTTTACCATACGGAGTATATGGAAAAAATGAATTAGTAGTCTTACCAAAGTATATGTTAGATGAAGATAATGAAGATTCTGATTCTATATTAACTAAAATTGATCAAATAATAGTTGCTAAAAATAATACTAGAAAAAAAGTTAATCAAAGAGTAAGAAAAATATTAGGATTTGATACTGGTGAACCATTTGATTATTTACCTAAAGTGGGAGATAAAATAGTATGCTGTAAAAATCAATGGGATGTTACTACATGGTCTCCTTTATTACAACAGTTTGTACCTTTAGTTAATGGTACAATAGGATATGTTGATTCAATTAATTTTACTTCTCTTACTAATAAAAGAATGTCTATAAATTTTCATCCTAGTTTTGATCCTGAATGTAAATTTGAAAATATTATAATTACATTTGAAAATTTTGATGATAAATTTATTGTAGGAACATCTGGTAAGAATGAAGGAGTATTTGATTTCGGTTATGCAATAACTTGTCATAAATCTCAAGGTAATCAATATAAATCTGTCTTAGTATTTCCTGAAAAATTATTCTTTAATAGAAAAATTAAAGGAGGATTTAATATTGATATGGAAGTTAGATGGATGTATACCGCTGCTTCAAGAGCTATGAAGAAATTATGGATTGCAGTTGATCCAAGTTATTATAGTTCTGATGTTTATATTAAAACAGACGAATATTGGGATTCATTAGAAAATTATTATGAAATCACTTAATTGTGATTTCATAATAAAATAAATAAAAAATGAAAGGAATAAAAATTATGGGAAAACAACATAAATATCGTGTAAAGAAGTATGATGAAATTGAAAGGAATGATTATAGAAGAGAACAAAATACATCACTAAATTCTAATTATCAGCCGAGATATCAACCACCAACAAATTATCAGCCTACTCAATTACCACCAAATAATTTAAATATTAGTGGTAATTTATATGGAGTAAATTTTTCTGCTACTATAGATGTAGTAGATACAGTTAATCAAATTCAAGAAGGAATAGAAAGAAAAAGAGCAAGAAAAGCTAGATATAAAAAAAGAAAATACTATGATATAGAAGATGATGAATATGAAGAGGAAGATTAATGAAGAATTATCTTTTGATTATGATGATAGTCCTATAGATGATTTAATTTCTGATGAAGAAATAACTTCATTTAGTTATAATAAAAATCATAATCATAAATATAATTATAAAGATAAACAAAAAAGAAAGAGAAAAATTAATATAATTAAGAATTCTCGTAAGAAAAATAGATAATTGATTTAGAGTGTATATGATGATATATACACTCTAATTTTTTTTATATTTTTCCTTGTTTTACATGGAAAATTTTAACATAAAAAATTTCGATAACATAAAATTACACAAAATCAAAAAATTTTTTTGTGAAAAAATATATGAAAAGGAATGTTGTATTATGTTAAAGTATGTTATAAAAAGAGATGGGAACAAAGTTAAATTTGACCGTTCTAAAATTGAAAATGCTATTAAAAAAGCATATTTAAAAATTTATAATATAGTAAAAGATAATATAAATGTTTTAATAACTGATAAAGTCATAGAAAGAATTTTATCAAAATATCCTGATATAGACACAATAAATATTGAAGAAATACAAGATATAGTAGAAAAACTATTAATGAATATAGATACAGATGTAGCAAAAGAATATGTTACATATAGATATAAAAGACAATTAGCAAGAAATGAATATCAAGAACTAATGAAAGATGTTAAAGAAAAATTAATGGCTGAAAACGTTCAAAATCAAAATGCAAATGTTGATGAACATTCTTTTGGTGGACGTGTAGGAGAAACATCTGATATGTTATTAAAAAGATATGCATTAGATTATTGTATGTCTCCTATGTCAAGAAATAATCATGTAAATAATATTATTTATATTCATGATTTATCTTCTTATGCAATAGGTAGTCACAATTGTCTTACTGTTCCTTTTGATGATTTACTTAAAAATGGATTTAATACTCGTCAAACAGATGTAAGACCAGCTCAATCGGTAAATACAGCTTTCCAATTAGTTGCAGTAATATTCCAATTACAGTCTTTACAACAGTTCGGAGGCGTTTCCGCTAGTCATATAGATTGGACTATGATTCCTTATATTAGAAAAAGTTTTCTTAAACATTATATAACTGCATGGTTAAAAGATACTGATGAATTTGAAAATTTAAACTTAATTGAAATGATGTTTGATGATTATCAAGAAGTTTTAGATAATAAATGTGTTATAACAAGAAATAAATTTGATGATTGGATAGATGAAAATAAATCTGAATTTTTTAATAGAACTAATACTAAAGAAGAAGATTATAAATTAGATAATAAAGAGAATTTAAATTCTAAATATTATCAGTCTGCTTTATATGATACTATTATAGAAACTAAACAAGCTGTAGAAGCAATGTATCATAATCTTAATACTTTACAAAGTAGAAGTGGTAATCAATTACCTTTTACCTCTATTAATTATGGTACTTGTACTGAATTAGAAGGACAATTAGTTATAAGAGCAATTCTTGATGCTTCTATAAAAGGAGTAGGAAAATTACATAAGACATCTGTATTTCCTTGTGGAATTTTCCAGTTAAAGAAAGGTATAAATAGAGAACCTGGAGATCCTAATTATAATCTTTATAGATTAGCTCTTAAATCTACATCTACTAGATTATATCCTAATTATGCAAATTGTGATTGGTCTGGTAATACAGGTTATGATGAAAATGATCCTAGAACATATTTTTCCACAATGGGATGCAGAACAGCAAATGGCTTTGATATAAATGGTTTTGGACAATTAAAAGATGGACGTGGAAATATATGCCCTGTAACTATTATACTTCCTACAATTGCTATGATGGCTAAAACTAAGAGTGAAAGTGAAAATAAAGATTTAATAGAAACCTTTATGGAATTATTAGATGAAAAAATTAATGAAGGAAAAGATATGTTAATTGAAAGGTTTGATTGGATTTGTTCACAGAAACCTGAATCTGCTAAATTTATGTATGAAAATAATTTAATGGCAGGTTATAAACCTGAAGAGGGAATAAGATCTGCTCTTAAGCATGGTACATTAGCTTTAGGTCAATTAGGATTAGCAGAATGTTTACAGATTCTTATTCAAACAGATCATACTACAGAAAAAGGTATGGAATTAGCTAAAAAGATAGAAGCATTATTTAATACAAGATGTAAAGAATTTAAAGAAGAATATAAATTAAACTTTGGTGTTTATTATACTCCTAGTGAGAATTTATGTTATACAGCTATGAATAAATTCAAAGATAAATATGGTGAAATTAAAAATGTTTCTGATAAAAAATTCTTTACTAATAGTATGCATGTTCCAGTATGGAAAAAAGTATCTGTATTTGAAAAGATAGATATTGAATCGCAATTAACTGGATATTCAAATGCAGGTTGTATTACTTATGTAGAATTAGAATCTTCTTGTAAGAATAATTTAGATGCTTTAGAAACAATAGTTAATTATGCTATGGATAAAGATATACCATATTTTGCAATTAATGTACCTAATGATATGTGTTGTGATTGTGGATATACAGATGATATAAATGATGTTTGTCCTATATGTGGTTGTCCTAATATTAGAAGATTGCGTAGAGTTACTGGATACTTAACTGGTGATTATAAATCTGCATTTAATTTAGGAAAACAACAAGAGGTAGAAATGAGAATAAAACATAATTAATATTTATTTATAATTGGAATTACCTATAAAAATATAGGTAATTCCAATTATATTTATATATAATTATATTGTAATTTATTATAATATAACTTAAATTTAAGGAGGATATTATTATGTTATTAGAAACGAAATCAGAATTTAAAAGAGTATTGAGAATTCAATTAAGAAATGAGGATTTTAATTTATCAATTAGTAGATCTGAAGAATTTGATATTTTTAAATTCTATATTGAACATGAATATCAAGATGGTGATAATATTTATGCAATTTATAAACAGTCGGGTAGTTGGATTATATATGATGGAGATACTGTTTATTATATTAAGCGAAGATTTAATTATAATTTACAAGAAGTACTTGATTTAATAGAAGGACAATTTCTTTGTGGAGGTCATATTATGACATTTGAAAGAAGTAAAGAAAAAACAGAAGGCCATTTTAAATATGTATATGAAGCTATTGAAGAACATATAAACTTTATAAAATAAAAGGAGATTTTTAATATGAATATTACAGTACAAATTAAAGAAATATTATCAAAAGATATTGTTTTTGAAGTTCCTAAAGGAAAGGAAAATGATGATAAATTTATCGAAGAATTTGCTAAAGAAAAATTCTTAGAAGTATATGATCAATATACAAATGAAAATATAGTTTTAACTGCTGATGATTTTGCAGATAGATCATTTATAGTATATGATAATGATGATATGGAAAATGATATCTTAAGTGATAATGATACTGCAAATATAATTCTTAATAGATAAAGGGGGAAAATAAATATGAGAGATTTTAAACTTAATATAAGAAAAAAAGATAATGATGATAACAGAGGTGACTCCACAGAGCAGGATATACAGCGAGCGAGAGAAATTCAAAATAGATTGAGAAATTCTTCAGCAGCAGAACAAGAACCGCTTAAGGCTGCTCCTCCTCAAATATAATTCTTAATAGATAAAGGAGAAAATAAATATGAGAGATTTTAAACTTAATATAAGAGAAAAAGATAATGATGATAAATCATTAATGACTTTTATTATTAAAAAATTACTTCATAGAAATAATCTTATTTCTATTGTTTATGATGGTAATATTATAAAAATAGCTAATGAAAAAAATATTCATAAAGTATTTAATAAGATAGAATTTTATGGAGATAATATTAAAAATTTTCAATTATTTGATAAATTAGGTGAAAGAGATTTCTATGATTATTTTATGTTAGAAGAAGATTATAAATCATCTATGAAAAGACATAAAGAATTTTGGTCTAAAGAATTAAAATTAAATGAAAGTGATATTAGAAAACAAGAATATGCTTTTAATATTCATTCTAATATTAAACCTACAGAAATTATTGAATATACATTCGGAATTAAAATAAATGATGAAATCTATACTCCTAAAATATTATACAAAAGAAATTATGATATTCCTTTTGAAGATAAAGATATATATAGTGGATTGATATTAGGAGAAAATAATATCATTATGTATTAAATATTAAATGAAGATAAGACATTATAGTCTTATCTTCATTTTTTTTATTCATCTTCTTCATCATCATCTAATATATCATCAGCAGAATCTTTTTCTATATCATCTTTATTTACTGGTAAATATTGATGACCACCAAATATAGGTCTTTGAATTGGTTCTTTACCCATTGTAGAAACAGGATTTACTCCTGCTACATTAAATTCATCTAATGACATATCTTCATTTAATTTTTTATTTTTATACTTTTCTAAAGCATAAATCCAATGAGTATCAATATTATTTAACATATCTTCATCATCTAAATTAAACCATTTACCATATTTAATCATATTTTTATCTTCATCAACTTCATCAATATGACCAGTATATGATTTATCATACTCTGCTATATATAAATGAATATAATAACCAGAATATTTAAATGGTAAATCTTTCCAATAATTAGATTCTTTATCAAAATCTTTTATGTATGTTCCAATAAATTCTGGATTTTTTATACAAATTCTAGCCTCTTCTTTACATTCATTTACTAATTGTTCACATACAGTTTCATTAGGTTCAGTAGATCCCCCTGGTATTCTCCAATTATTACCATTTGCTTTAGATAAAAATACTTTATTATCTCTTATTATTAAACCTTCTACACGTTCTCTATAATATTTATCATCATACATTACATATGAATTCCAAACACCATCATCTTTTCCATTAACACCATTTTTAGAAGGATATTTAGGTTCATTATATGAAACAAATAAATTTTTATCACTTAATCTCATAGAAGGTAATTCATTCTCTTGATAAATTCTATTTTCTAAATCATTATTCTTTATTTTTTTCATATTTTCTTTAGTAATATTAGGATTATATTCATAAAGATTTTTTCCTTGATTTACTAAAGAGATATTATTTAAATTCATTAATTCTTGAGGTCTATATAACGAAGGTAATTTTTCAAGAGGAATACCTTGACCTAATATTTCAGCTACAAATCTTGAACAGAAATACTTTTGATGGTCTTCAGTATCTTTATTTACTGCAATTTTAAGTAAACCTAAAAAATCATATTTTGATTGTTTTTCATTTGATATAAAATATTGTAATCTATTTTTCATAGCATCCTTAGCTGCTTTACTTACATACATTACATATACTTGATATTTAGTTTGTTTAGTTTTATACCATTTATCTTTAACACCTTGATAAACAAAACCAAATAAAGATTGATGATAATTATGTTTTTGAGTTCTAGTAGCAAAACTGTACATCATATCTAATTCAGGTTCAAAAGATATTAAACAATGTGTCCAATCATCACCAGTAACTTTAGATATAGCTATACCTAAAGGATTATCACCATATGTTAATACTATAAATACTGGATATTTATTTTTATAAGACCATTCAGCCTCTTCATTTAATTTATTCATAATTTATCACTTCCTATTATATTGAGAATATAATTAATTTATAGTTTTTGATAAAATTATTTATAAAATTATATAATAAATAAGTAATATATTTTTAAATTTAAAAGGAGTTGTTTATTTATGAATTTAAAAACAAGAGTTATGAAATTGCCTGCTAGTTTTGATTCACAATCAGAAACAAAATTTGTATTAAGAAAAAAATACAAAGATTATGATATTTATTATGAAATAACACCTACTGGTAGTATTATAAGTCAAAGCTATGTTTTATCTAACACTTTTAGAGTAATTCAAATTCCAAGTTATAATAATTTATGCTTAGATGAAATATATGATCTTATAGATAAAAAACTTTCAGAATATAAATTTGATTTAAGAGTTTTTGTTAAAAAAGATAAAGAAGGAGATAAATATTATTTAGTTCATCCAGAAGGAGATCTTATTATTTAGATAAAGAAAGGTGAAAAATATATGAGTACTATAAAATTAAAATCTAAAAATGATATTTATTATAAAACAACTGAATTAGGTAGTCTTAATAATGATAAAACTAAATTAGAAAATTTTATCAAAGAAAAAGGAATAGATAATAGAAAATTTAATCTTTATATATCAACATCAG
>Ga0326512_10002473_pt1 | contig 13715 bp, 7 predicted proteins | sample 1_2617_0518_D_FD_203652 | JGI IMG/M metagenome (GOLD analysis project Ga0326512, IMG submission 203652) | Bovine rumen microbial communities from UC Davis, California, United States - 1_2617_0518 | ecosystem: Host-associated > Mammals > Digestive system > Stomach > Rumen | place: USA: California... | reverse complement strand
ATTGTTGTATGCACTGGTCAGGCTCTCATACATGTTGATCGCATCAGCCATGCCCGGGATATCGCCAACTGCTTCAAACGTCTTGGCGATGCCGTTGCCTGCTATAGATTTTAGCCAGCTCCACGTCTTCGCATCCTGAGCTGTCGCAGCCGCTTCAGCTGCCGTGGCTCCAATAGTCAGCGGCATGGCAATGACTTCGAGAAACTCCCCGTCGATAATCAGGTCTCCATCTTTCCATTCGTGGTTCTTTCTGCCGATTGCCGAGAGGTTCATCATCAGGCCGCGATAGCCCTTGTCGCTGTTCATCTTCCGAAGCTCATCATCCGGCTCCTGGTCGAAGTCTCTGAGCGCTCCGGCTGCTCTGAGAACAGACCCAAGCACCATCATACCGGCAGACGTTGCCGCCCTGCCGATCTTCCGGCTGAGCTGAGCTGCCTCAAACTGAGACATCTCTTTCGCATTCATGTACCCGGCGCGTTCCACGGCTTCATTGAACATCATGTTCTCGTTGTAGTTTCCTGCAATCGTTCTGAGGTTCTTGTACACGCTGCCACGGCAGGCGCTCTGAGCTTCAGTCCACATCTGCTGATTCAGCCTGGATAGTTCGCTCTGCGCCTTTCGAATAGCCGCATCTTTGGCTGGCCCGTGTTCCATTTCATATGCGGCCTGCAAAGATGCGTTTGCCGCATCAATGCGTTCCTGATACGCTTCTACAATACCTTTCGCAAGGACTTCTGCGTGCATCCGCTTGGCTTTGTTCACGCCTTTGGCATACTGCGCCACCTGAAGCAGCGCACCCTCCGGCGTCATCGCCAGCCTTGCCCGCACGACGTTGGCAGGAATCTTCGCGAATGCCATTGTGATGTCACCAACGCCGATTGTACCAACTCTGTCATTACCGACTGACCACTTGTTGAGGAAGTCACGAATGTGCTGAACCAGCGCCGTGGTTGAGTTATCGTCCTTGTACAGCAGGCGGTTGACTTCGTGCCGTGCCTCCTGCATTCGCTGTTCTCTGGTATGTGCTTCGATCTTCCCGGCTTTAATATCACTATCAATGCCGAGTTCCATCTCCTTCAGCATACCCGCAGCTTGCATCTTATCGGTCGCTTCTACACCCATGCCGGTGAGGAACCTGTACAGGCTCATCGTCTGCTCAAACGGATTGATATTCGGGTTAAACATGCCTATGTCGTTCAGTTCAAGCCTGCCGTTCTCTTCGGTGATCCCATACATCTGCATGAGCGTAGCCGTCTCAAGAGCTTCCATCTTCGCGTTACGTACAGCCTTCCGTGCATCTTTCCCCCGTGCGGTCTGAGACAGAACTTCCTGACCGGTGAGAGCTGTGAACGGTTTTGCTGCAATCCCACTGAGCGCCTGGTTGACTCTACTCCTGCTGACTGCGCCCTGCGCAAAGTTGTTGGCGAGGTTATTCACGCCCGTTGCGATGTTGGACAGCATGTTCATGACCCTGATGGTCTTTGCTGCGTTCAGGGCTTTGTACGGCTGCACATCGTCACAGACAGCATTCAGGTTGCCGTAGGCCAGGTTTTCAAGGTTCTTTGCTGCGTTCTCGCCCTTGACGATCTTGTCCAGCACCCGGCTTTCCATTTCGCTTGCGTACCCGCCGAGCGGCCCGAACATTTTCTTCACGTTGCGGATGTCCGAGATGTCCTTGCAGATTTTGGCAAGGCCCTGCACATCCTCTGAATCAACTGCTTTCTGGATGCGCTTGGCTGCTTCCTCAATACCTGCGTAGATTTTGGCGTTCTTCGCATTGACAGAAGCCCCTGCGAAACGTCCGTCCTTGGTAAAGCCGAGGAAGGTCTGCGCAGCTTTCATCACGATCTTGTCGCCGGTGGAGAACATGTAGTTCGCCTGAAGCTTTTGACCGGATTCTGACAGTGTTCTCGTGTGCTTGTCACGAAGCTGGTTATACTGATCCGTCATGCGCTTGAAGGCTTCCTTGCTTATCTTGTGACTGCGGTGAAGCTGATAATCTCGGATGGCTTTCACCATGTCGAACATGACCTTCTGAGCAATAACTACATCATCGTCTGTCCATGTGTAGTCATCTTCAAGCAAGCGCTGTACCTGGGCGTCGGCTTTCGCCTGCGTATCGGTAAGCGCATCAGCTGTCACCGACCGCTCTGCGTTGGTTCTAGAAATGTAGTCGGTTTCTCCGTTGTTCTCAAACTGCGCTTTTGTCTCACCCTTGGTCGCTGTGCGGCTTCTGTTCACGTCCTGAGATTGTTTGACTCTGCCGGGAGTGCGCCCTGTTTGCGGTTCAATGCTTGGATTATCAGACGTCTTTACTTCCTGCACTTTGTTGTCAGTCTGTTCTGTCGCTGGTTCATTTGGGACAAATCCAGTAATTGAATCAAACGCTTCTTTGTTGATTGTCCCGGTTTTGTACGCTGATTCAATTGCGCTATAAGAAAAGTCCCATGAATCATTGTTAGCTGCATCAATATCTGCGTCAATATTATCAAATGTTCCGGGGTCGAAAACTCCATTAGCTTCGAGAGCTTTACGAATTTCGCTCGTAATCAAATCTAAAGCAGAGACCCCTCTTAAACGCGCATCATGCGAAGCAAAAAAGCAAAGTTCTTCTTGTGCTAAGCTTTCAAAAAATGCAGCCTTGTCTTCCTTGTCAGTAATCTTTTCGCTGATTAATGCAAGCTGCGCTTTGTAGCTCAAATTGTCCCATGTTTCTTTCGATACGTCGAGTAAATAACCAAGCCGATTTGCATATCCAAGCCCATGAGTATCCATAGCAACCGCATCTGCCTTTGCTATGTCAATATTAGAAACCGAATTCGAATAAAGAACTGACCGTAAAATGTCCCCACACTTAACTGTTGCTTTTAGGTTCTGGGATATTTTGTTGTGCGTTGCTTCGTGAACTATAATTGTTCCTACGCCATTAACGATCCCCTTATTAGTCTTGTAGACATTTCGGCTGAAAACAGCAGCGAATATTCCAGCTCCCGGGCGTTTCGAATACGACCATCCAAGCGAGGACACGTTTCCTCGCCCCTTAAACAACGTGATATTCTTTACGCCTGCCATGAATGCCCAGCTTACTAATTTATTCACGCTGTCCGGTGTTTCGCCTTCCGTCACAAGACTATCGTTCCCGTCTTTGATTTTTTTTAATCCTCGTCCATAGCTTTCTCGATCCGACTCAGCAGTTGCTTCCTCGAAAACTGGGGCATTAGCTCTTCGCGTTCCTTGTTCATTTCCTCCCAAGCCTTCAGGTCTTCCTCTGTCAATGGTTTCTGTTTTCGTTTCGCTGGAATGAACATCTGTAGTACCCCCTGTAAAACTCAATTCTTCAGTATTATTAATTGTACCATCAGCCTGCACATTTGTCGAGAAATTTGTGCTGTTGTCAGCCTGCGGATTCTGTGCTATACTTGAAGCATCCCCGGTTGCTACTCCGGTAATGCCACTTTTGGCTACCCCGGTCTTGATGTTAGCAGCCGGGGCATTTTTATTCATACTGTCAAAGCTGTAGATCAGGTCGCCGTTTGCGTCTACAACTTCGTGGAGATAAAACCGATTCTTCCCGTTCTCTTCTACAGACGTAACGACGCAGGCTACATATGCGCCTTTGCCATCAATAGAAACTCTTCCGGCAATGACCTGTGTGTCATAGCCCCTGCCCTTCCAGTTTTTCTGTGTGTCAATGATCTTGCCATTGGCAATGACATCCGGGACAGCTGCGAATGTAGCAGCTTTGGCTTTGCCAAGGCCGTGGGCAATGTCGCTCTTTACTCCGCGTTCGTCGAGGATAACTTCCTGCCCGCCGAGTGCAGCACTCTTTACCTTGTTGCCAAGACCCTTGAAGAAGTTGCCGACACGCTCCACGAGAGACTGGCCTTCGACCTTCTGGAAGTCGGAAGCTTTGACATTGCTCACCGACTCTTTCATGTTGAGTCTGCCCTGTGCAACTGCGTTCTGAAGCTTCCCGACAACCTCTTTTGCGTCCGCTTTTGCTTCTTCGGACGTTACGGCCTCGCCTCGCTCATTTCCTTCGAGTTTAACCGACGGCTGGGGGCTCTCCTGGGTGTTTGCTTGGGTAGACGCCGCCTGCGCTCCTGTGGCCGTTTCTGAGGCCGTAGCGAGGTCTGCTTTTGGAGCGGGTTTGGGGCTGGTTTCTTGACCCTCAAGAGCTGTTGCCTGAGAGCCTGCGATTTCCTGATTTGACTTGTCCTGTTTTGCCGGAGCTGGGGCGACAGGAGTCTCCTGACCTTCAAGCGTCCTGCTCTGAGATTCAGCAAAGGCCAGTTGTTCCTCGGCTTTCCTTCCGGCTTCTTCGGCTGCCTGTCGCGCCTGTTGTGCTTTTTGGATGAAATCCTGCTCAGCTTCAAACTCTCTTGCATTATGTGCAAGCTGCGCGTATTTCTCAGCTTCCTGCGCTGCTTCCAACTGGGCGTTCTGCTCATCCTGAAAAGCCTGAGCTGCACGTCTTGCGCCCTCGGCTTCCTGCTCCCGAATACGCGCTTGCTTTTCCAGCTCGGCGTTTTCTTTGCGCTTCGCCTCCTGAGCTTCTGCGGCTTTTCTCGCCTCTTCTTCCTCGGCCTGCTTCTGAGCTTCCTCTTCGATCATCTGGTCATAGGACTGCTGATCAGCTTCGGCGTCGGTACGAGGCCCCTGCGCACCAGTCGTGGCTGTGGCGTAATCTTCGTCAGCGTTGGTGGAATTGACATAGCCTGCGTTTTCAAAACCTTCGGCAAGAACGCCGGTTGCGGTGTCGTGGCGATTCGCGCCTTTTTTCGCTCCTGCGCTGAGAGCCGGAACAACACGGCCTTGCTCGTCCACTATCAAGGCGCCTTTGACGCCAGGGGCTCTGATTGCGTTTACAGCTGTAGTAGGCGCGCCGAGGAATGCTGCGCCGATTGCGCCTCCTTTGAACTCTTCAACTGCCCTCAGAGGATTGATGATTGCGTTCTGATCGGTGGTTGAAAGAATTTCTGTCGGCTGATACATGCCCTTCAGGGCGCTTCCGACAGCTCCTTGCTTGACTTCTTCGAGACCTTCTTCGACCATACTCTTGGCATAAGCCAGCAGTACGTCTTTCTTTCCAGAGCCAACTGCGTTCAGCATCGACTCCGGCATATCCTGAATACCACCGCCGATCTCGATTTCTGAGTTCAAGAAGGAACAGAGCAATGCGTAAGCTACGGCTTCAGCATCCGAAGCCCCGTCTTCTATCGCTTCGTTGTAGTTCCCACCAAGCTCCTGTAAAAACGCAGTTTGGAAGTTCGGGTCAGCCGCTGTTGTTTTGAGCGCATTGCCTACCATAAGGCCGAGCTGCTCAAGACCGGTTGCCTGCGCGATTTGAGATGTGGCTGCAATAGTGTCTCCAACCTGCGTCGCTCCGAACGCTCCGCCTGCCGCTGCGCCACCGGTAGCATATGCAATCATTGCCATCGGGATCATCTGGATTGCTTCAGGCCCATACTTGTTAAAAAACGACGCTACTCTATCTCCCGAGATGTTCGCAAGGCCTTCTTCGGCGTATTTTCCTTGTTGTTCCCCAATCCCGGTTTCAAACCAGTCTGCCGTTTCCTTGAAGGGTTTAAATATCTCCGATGCGAGTGCATCAACATCACGGGCAAAATCACTATGATCTACGAGCCAATCGGCTACTCCGTTAAACACCTTCGGAACGCCGTTTACTACAAAGTTAAGAGCGGACGATCCTGTCCTCGCAATTCCGGCAGCGCCTTGCTTCAGAATATTTACCGCAGCTGCGCCTCTCCTGGTGAAATCTTTCCCGTAATCAATGGCAGGGTTAAACAGCTGTGCATCCAGATCAAGCAGCTCTTTCTGCTCATCTTCCGTCAGACCTCCACGCATGAATCCGGCGTTGGCGTGCATTTTCGCGATAAGCTCATCTCTGCGCTCGCTGGTGTTCGGCGTCCATGCTGCAAGCTCAGCTTTTGCTGCCTCATAGGCGTCCTTTGCTTTTTTTGTCTCCGACCTGGCTCTCTCATATGCACCCGGGTCTTCAGCTTCCCCGGCGACTATCATGTCCTTCAGGTCAGATTCGTACAGCTCAGCTTTTGTAAACTCTTCATCCAGCCTGTCTGCTTTAGCAGAAAGGTGGTCATACTCTTGCCGTCTGGCAAGATTGTACAGATCGTAATATCCGGCGGCGAGGTTCCCAAAGGCAGCGCCGAGTTCTTCATCATCTGCATACTTTGCAGCGTAGTTCTGCAAAGTCTCTCTGTCTGTAATAAGAGAGTTTACATTCCCGTACAGAGCGCCTTGAGCCAACCCGCTTTGCGCATCCCTATATTTTGCGGCTAATGCGTCATAATCCCTGATGGCAGTCTGCCTGTCAGCAGCGGTAAGCAAGCTTTCCCGCCCGTCAAACAAGCTTTGAAGATAGTCTCTTGCAGTAGTGCCGTCCTCCATCTGGAAGTTTTCAACTAGCCCATCGTCCATGGCATTTATCCACTGCTTGACAGCTGCGCTTTCCTTAATGACATCAGCTTTCGTGAAGTTCCCGGAGTTTGCGAAGTTTGTCCACCGCTGAATGTCGTTATTAAGCATCTCAAGATTTTCTTTTCGATGCGCAGGATTTTGTGTTGCAACCTTTTTCCCGTCTTCGCCCAGAGAGTACCAATAGTGTTCATTTTCTGCTATATCTCTGTCAGCTTCGACGACAACCCTGCCGTCTTTCACAACCGCAGCTTGCCCGACTCCGTTCTTCCAACCTTGGTTAATCTGATTTGCCATTGCGAACGCTTCAGCGGAGTAAGAATTTTCATCGAACGGCTCACCGCTGTACATCTTGTTGGCAAGCGCATTGGTAGCCGCTGCGAGATAGCTCAATTCATCGTTCCTTACCTGGGTTTTTACATCAACTCTGGTTTGGTTCTTCGCACTCAGGTTGTCGTGAGTAAACCCGCTGCCGCTGCGGCTGTAATTTGTCTGCTGTGCGCCGTTGTCCCCACTATTGCCGGAGGAAGGCTCCCATCCGCTTTTTGCTGTAGCGTGTCTTGCTCCGGCAGCGATAGCGTCCCTTACGATTGAGCCAGCCTTGCTTACGGGTTTAGAATCAGAGCTGCCGGAACTTGACGACGCCGTTTTCCCTGGAGACGAGCCGGAACTCGACTTAGCCGCGCTTCCTGCTTTATCAGACCCGCCGGAGGAACTGCTGACATAGCCGCTATATTGTTCTTTTTCTTCTTTAGCCATATGCTCCTCCTTTACGTTTTGTCGCTGCTACCGCCACCGCTGCCGCCTGTCGGCATACCACCTACGGCATACGGGTTGTACCACTGATAGTCATTGTCGCCGCTGGCTTTGAAGTCCGGAGCGTTCTTGCCGGTCATTTTTTTGTACCGCTTAGCGTCGATCACGCCGGTGTTGTAAGCCAGCTCAGGATTGCTGCCGATCCAGAACTGCTGCATAGCCCTTGCCTGTTCGGGCCCGTACATGTACTCGTAGCCGGTGAAGTTGCCGAAGCTCGCCATAGCGGCTGCGTTCTGATCCAGCCAGCTGTTCTGCTTGTTATAGTTGTCAAAAAGAGCCGCTGCTGTTTTGTAGTCGTTCGCTGCGACAGCCTTGGAAATCTGGTTCTGATAATCTGTCTTCAGCAGCTCCTGCTGTCTCTGGCTCTCCTGAAGCGCCATCTGCTGTTGCTGTGCGATACCGCCCGCAGCTCCTGATCTGGCCCTGCCAAGTGACAGGGCCTGCTGGCTGCCCGGCTGATAGTTCAGCCCGCGTCTGTCAGCCCAGCGGTTCATGTCATTACCCGTAACCGCTGCCTGCGTGTAGACGTTCTGCTTCGCTGTGTCATAGGCCGCCTGACCGGCGTTTGTCGCCTGAGTCTGTCCGGCCATGTTCTGCTCATACGCATTCTGAAGCCCCTGCTTCTGCGTCTCGAAGGACTTGTTCAGCGTATTCGTCGTATTATCGTCATAGCTCTGCTTGCGGGCGTCGAAAGCGGCTTTGAATTGGCTCGGATCGGCAGGCTGGCTTTTCATCTCCGTTGCCGTTGTCGCTGCCTCCGGAGCCGCTATCGCTATGTTTCTTTTCTCTTCTTCAGCCATGTTCTCTTACCTCACTGGTAGATCGTGCGATACTTGACCGGGTTGGCTGCGTTCTTGTCCGTGAGCTTCTTGTAGTCCTCTTTGGAGATCATGCCGCTTCGGAACGCTACATCCGGGTTCTGAGCAATCCAGACGTTGCGCATCTGGTCTGCCTGCGCCTGACCGTAGATGTCCTGAAGGCTGCCGAACTGTCCGTAGTTCTGGGCGAGATTCTGGGCCTGCTGCTCATACCACGTACGGTTGGTGTCGAATGCATTGATAAGCGCCTGATCCCGCTTGGCGTCAGTGTCAGCTCTGGCGTTCACCATTGCGTTGTTGTACGCTGTGGTGAGGTTCGCCATGTTCTGATTCGCTTCGTTGACAGCTCCGGCTTCCTGACCTCTCAGCGCACCATAGTTTGCGAGGTACTGGGTTTGCAGCGCGTTCTGCTGCTGCTGGGCCGTACCGCTGCCAAGACCGCTGACCATAGCATTCAGGTTGGCGTTCCTGCGGTTCGTCTCGTAGCCGTGAACAAGCGTATTCGCCTGGTTCTGGTACTGCGGGGCGATCTTGTCTGCCGCTGCCTGAGCGTTGGACATGTTTCGGTCGTAGTCCGCTTTCAGGCCCGCTGCCTGTGTCTCGTACTGCTTGTCATACGTGTTGTTGATCTGGCTGGCAGTCTCGTTCTGCCGCTGTGCAAAAGTTTCCTGTAAAGATGCCATAATCTCACCTCACTTGGCGTAGCCGGTCTGGCGCACGCGAATTTCAATATCTGTCACGGTTACGGCTGGCTGATAATCGTCTGCTTCCAGCATGAGCCGGTAGAAAACGAACTTCTTAGCCTTGATCTTCGTTTTGACCATAAAGGACTCGCCGTCCACTTTGGCCTTCTCCGAACTGACGATCTTGTCCTTGAACGTGTTTTTTCTGTCGGTCTGTACGCACACGCTCACGCTGGTGTTATCCACCGGCTTCAGTCCTACCCAAAGCGCGGAGGAATACTTTCGCATGTTGGCTGCATTGAAGTCCAAAGCCCCGCTCACCCACTCGGCATGAATCGGTTCGCCCATGTCCGTGATGGCACTGGACGTCAGCCTGGTGACAAGGCCTTTGGATGTGCCGAAGATAACCTCGCCGTGGAAGCTGCACATAGCCACAGCATCAAAGTTCTCGTACCTGTACCATGTGTCTGTTGCATAGTTCCAGATAAGCGCAATTCCGTTCCAGCACAGGTAAAACTCCTGATTGTCGTTGTCATCCCACATCACAGCCTCGGCAAGATCAAAGTCCTTGATGCTGCTCTGAATCCTGTCACTGATTCGCCGGGCCTGCCGTTCATCCCGGCTGAGTGTGGATGTGTAGTAGCTGCTGTTGACCCAGTGGTACAGTTCATGGCCTGATGCCGTCACCGGGTTGTTGTCTACGAGCCTGACCTGTCCGGGAGCGACGTTGCCCTTGTCCCGGTTGACAGGCGTGCAGTTAACCTGAATCGTCTGAATCTGCGTGGCAAGCTCCATAACCGTCTGAGTCAAGGCCCACGTCGAGTCTGTCTTATAGCAGACCAAATCCCCGTAATGCCTGACCATGGACGTGATCGGCGTGTTCCCGTCACCGACGTGGACTTCGTACTGGTCAGGGAAGTAGTCTGCTTTTGGCAGCCCGTCTTCATCCATGCCGCTGTACAGCGCACGGTTCGTCCCGTCCCCGTAAATCCAGACCATGTTGTCTGTTGGCCCGCTGAAGATTTCGGCAAACCTGTTGTGGATCACCTGATCCCTCAGCGTGTTCTCCACCGTGTATGCGATCTCGTAGACGTTTTCACTCTTCGGCAGCTTTGGGTTGAACGTCACCCAGCCCTTGCTCATGTTAAGGCTGACAGTGTAGTTGATGCCATCGAGTATGATCTCATAAGACGTTGTGCCTGAAATCCATTGGATTTCTGCTTTGGAATTCGTCTCCCGGTTTCTGATCCAGTCAAGGCTGATAAGGGCTCCGGCGGGGCGGGGCATGCGCTCTTGCTCTTTCTGTTCGTCCGGGTCTTCCCGTTCCGGAATAATCCATGCTCCTTCCGGGAGCGGGAACGTATCATGTCCCTCTTCGCCGTCCGGAGATATCCAGACTCGCCTCAAACCGTTCAGCTTATTGACATACTCGCCTGTCAGCCAGCCAGACGCAGTATTTCCGTCATCGTCCAGCTTTGGGCTGATTGCGTCGGCTACGACAGGTCGATACCCGACAACTGTTCTGATTTCCTCGCCGTCGTACACCAGGTACTCATGGCCTGTCAGGATATACACCTTGCCGTCGAAAGGAAAGAAGGCAACTCTGCCGTCCATCTCGAAGTTCCCGGTCAGCCGGGTATAAACAATGCTGTCGGTGTCTGCGTCGTACAGGCTCCAAATCGCACCGTTGCAGGCAGCAAGCAGCACTTCCTTCCCCGCAACAAGCCCGCTCCAAAGTCCCTGTACTTTCAGGTCGGTGACCGGTTCTCCATCTGCCATGCCGGTTGCGGACAGAACGTAACCGTAAAGCAGGGTCTTGTCACCGTTGGTGACGATTGAGTGTCCATTCAGCGCATAGACAACGTCATGATACGCAATGTAGTAATACTCGCCCGCGTCAAGTCCGGACAGAAACTCAGCCAGCTCTTCCACCTTCATCGGGGGAAGAGAACCTTCTACCGACAAAACGCCGTCGTGGATCGCAATGATGGATTCGTCATCTTCGTTCCGGATGCTTAGAACGCCGTCCGTGATGCTGAGTCCTGACGCTTTCAAGACGCCGTTGACGATCTCCACGCCGCCATTGGTTAGCGTTACCTTGCCGGGTGGTGTCATGACCGATGCTGATTCGTAAATCTGAATCTCTCCGTCTTCGTTCAGAAGTTCTGTGATGTCCTCTGTAATTGAAGAAATGTCGTTTTCTCTATCCAGCCTGTAATAGTCACACAGGCCTGCCACAACTTCCATACCCGGCCTGCGCTTGAGGTTGCCGTCTCTGGTGATCTTCCAGTTGACCATCTTCGAGGCTTCCCCCAGCTTCAGCCTGGTATCTCCATCCGGAGCCTCGTTCAGCCCGCCCCATTTCTTCAGGCTGAAAATCTTCTCGTTATTAGCACCTGAAATAGTTGCCATAGTCTCACCTACTTGAACGCTTCAGCTCCGCCTGCGCTTTCCCACTTGATGTTGAGCGTTGGGCCTTTGCTCGGGGCAGACGCGCTTGTGTACCCGCCGTTCTCTTCCTGCTTCAGAAGGTTGAACAGAATCGAACCGCGTTTGCTGTCATTCGCAGCCTCCCGGACAGCCCAGCTTTTCCTCTTGAGCTTAGCGTAGTCAAAGACTCTGCGGTATTTTTCCGCAGCACTGTCGTCTCCATCGCAAAGCTCCGCAACCTCGTCCTCAAAGAGGCCGAGGCTGAGAAGCATTCCGGCGTAGTCGGGGAACACAGCGTTCCCACATTCATCGAAGTATTCGTCTACTTTCTTCTTCAGGGTTTCAGGCGTGATCTTCTTCGTCATGTCAGCACCACCTTGAGAACTCGTTGTACGGATAGATGCCGCCTTTCGGCCCGTACACATCCTCAATGTCTTCGCTCTCTGCGGGAAGCCCGCGCATCAGCGAGGCCTTCAGCTCGTCATACCGCTGCTGGCAGAAGTTCGCTGTCGCCGGGTCTTCGTTCAGCAGCAGATGTGCTGCAAGTCCGTAGGGCAGTACCGTTCCTGCGCAGTAATCGTCAAGGTCAATCTCCGTATAGAGGTCTTCCAATTGGTCTGCTACAGGCCTGCGTCTGCTGCCCCACTCCTGGTTGAGCGCATGAGTATCGCTGAACGGGTACAGTTCGTTCTGAAGGACGTTGAGGATCGCAAGCGTTCTGTGCTGGTATTCTTCCGTGTCCTCGTACTTGTACTTCCCTTCGTCAGACAGCTCATCCATGATCGTGATGGCTCTCTGAAACACGTCCATTCCCGTAATCTTTCCTGTCGTCTGATATGCCATGTGTATTACCTCATGTTCCGATGGCCGGGCCCGTGCCAACCGCAGCAAGGATGTCCGCGATGGTCGAAGTGTCTGCTTCGGATCTTGCCTGCTTGAAGGTGTTCGTCACTAGGTTATAAAACCCCGGCAGATCGTTCGACCGCTGCTTGCAGGGTACAAAGTCCCCGACTACCGTAAACTCGTCCGCTTCCGCTTCCTTCTGCTTGATGGTGATTCGCCCGTACTTCGCGAGAAATCCCGGACGGCTTGAAGAATCGCTGCCCCATCCAACGAAGATTTCATTGGTGTTCAGCTGCTTCGCTGTGCTGAGGCTGAAAATCTCTCTGTCATCAAAGTGCAGCGTAGCATAGGGAGCCGTGAAAGTGTGCCCGTTTGGGCAATGCTTGAACATCATTGTGACCTTCTTTGCGATCCCGGCAACCAGGTCTTCAGCTGCTGTCGGGTGTGTGCCGCTGTCTCCGTGATACCAAAACACGGGCTTTGCCTGACTCATATGCAGGCCAGGGCCGGTGTTTCCGGTGATGTGCGAGCCGATGATGTTCGGTGTGTAGGCTGCGCCGAGAAATTCAACCGGCGTAAAGCTTTCGAGTTCGTACTGCCAGATACCGCTGCCGCTGTTGATTCCAAGTGGGACGTTCCCTTTTCTGGTGAGAATCTGCAAATACTCGACTTCCTGATAGGTCGTTCGGTCGCTTGGGGGAATCAGCGTGTCCAGCGTGACAAGCTTCGACTCGCCCCGTGCCACCGTCACGGTGATGCTCTTCTCCACATCGGCAGAGGATTTGCCCGAGACCGTCCACTCTCCCGTCTCCGGCAGCAGGAAAACATATTCCCCGCTGGTGTCAGAGTGAAAGACCCGGAGCCCCTTCGTACAGGTGCAGCTCGTCCCGGCCTTGTAGTAGACATGGATCAGCGCCACGCACTTCCCTGTCCCCGCATTCGTTTTCCCGATCATCTTCTCACCCCTTAATCAGCTGAACCGTCGGAATCTTGATGGTAGCTGTCGGCTTGGTCTCGACGTAAACGGTGACAATTCCCGCTCCGCTGACTGCCACTGGTGCAGGGCCGTATGTCTCAATCTGCTCCGGCGCAAAAGTGACGTATGGGACATGATCCGTCGTTGCCGCCGTCAGAGCCAGCTCGGCTTTGAAGCTGTACCCGGAATAGGTCTGCTGGCTCTCCTGCGCCCATGCTTCTTTTGCGACTTCAACCTCCGTATACGTCACAATGTCCATCCTGTCCAGCTTGGTCTTGTCAGCTGTACTCATAAGACCGTGCTGACTGGTTGTCGCGTCAGTATACGTTGTGTTTGTGTCCGTATTAAGCCAGCCGTCGATCATCCAGCACGTTCCGTCATAGGTCAGGGAGACGATGGAGCCGTCAGGCCAGGAGTTTTCCATGCCGATTCCAACTGCCGCGTTCCCGTTTCTCATGATTGGCTTGGCGTCCGTATTGTTGATGAGAAGCCTGGGGTTCATCGCCGTGTTCGCATAGCTGAACTTTACCTTGATGGTCATTCCGACAATCAGATTCGTAACGTCGGTCAGCATGACGTTTTTGTCCGCTTCGCCGCCGAGGGCGGTACACACCCCGTACAATGTGGTTGTAATAGGTACATGCGCACCGCCGTAGTCTACTTTTGCAGCATATGCCATGGTTTAAACCTCCG
>Ga0326512_10002471_pt1 | contig 13719 bp, 19 predicted proteins | sample 1_2617_0518_D_FD_203652 | JGI IMG/M metagenome (GOLD analysis project Ga0326512, IMG submission 203652) | Bovine rumen microbial communities from UC Davis, California, United States - 1_2617_0518 | ecosystem: Host-associated > Mammals > Digestive system > Stomach > Rumen | place: USA... | reverse complement strand
ATGCGCATGAGTTCAACATGACCGTGCCGAACATCCGCGCCTGGCACCAGGGCTGTCCCCGCACGCCCAAGGCCACCTTCGACCGCCTGCGCCAGATGAAGCAGGACCTCGACCGCGCCGTGGACGAGGAGAAGCGCCGCATGGCCGGAGGGGAGCAGGAGAACCCTTATTGAGAGAGAATCATGGGGCGGGCTTCGCCCTTGAAATTTTATTTAAAATGTGTATTTAAAATTTTATTTAAAATGGCTGACGCACTCACGGAAACACAGGTCAAGCAGCTTTACGGCATATATGCCTTTGCCCGCAAGGACTTTGTTCACCCGCCGCTTGTGGGGCTCAGCCGTTGCCTGAAAGCGCAGAAGTACGACACGGCGATACTGATAGAATATGAGTAAAGACGACACCCCACCCACAAGGCAAGTAAGCGGCATATACTACCACTACTCCCCGGCCTTCAACCGAGGCCCGCTGCCAGGCATCAGCCGCACTATTGGAGCCGACGGTGGCCATCCCGCCGCCATCCTCATAGAATACGAATAATTCTAAATAAAATTTTAAATACACATTTTAAATAAAATTTCAAGCGAAGCGCCCCCACAAAAAACCAAAGAACAATGGCAAAGAAGAAAAAGAAACGCTCACTCGACGACTACGACTTCCAGGACGAGCCCGACGTCGCCGACATCGATCCCCAGCCGGAGGTGGAGAAGGTATCCCTGCGCGACTTCGTGATAGAGTCGAAGGTGCAGGCTTTCGTCGCCGCCTACCGCCCCGCCGACGAGTTCACCCCCGGAGCCGTGGCCTTCACCGACGCACGGCTCCGCGAAACCCTCAAAGCCTACGTCTGCGGACTCGGCGACCCCCTCAAGCTCTACATCGAAGACCTCAAGCTGGCCGGCTTCCGAATGACCATGAGCATCGTCACACAGGAACCCACCATCTTCGTCACGGAGAGATATTAGAAACGGATTGAAACGAATGACGAAACGAATATAAGACAGGAAGGAGGATGACATGATTGAGATAGACAAGATATACAACGAAGACTGCCTGGAGGGCATGAAGCGGATAGACGATGGTAGCGTGGATTGCATCATCACGGATATTCCATACAACGAGGTAAACCGCAGCGACAACGGCTTGCGAAATCTCGACAAGAAAGGTGCCGATATAGGTCAGTTCGATGCCAATGATTTAACTCGTACTCTCTGTGCCAAGACCAAAGGCTCTGTGTATATGTTTTGCGGTATCAATCAAGTAAGCGACATAAGAGTAACAATGACAGACTGCGGATTATCGACACGGCTCCTGATATGGGAAAAGACCAATCCGTCGCCAATGAACGGCGATAAGATATGGCTGTCTGGAATAGAGTGCTGTGTGTATGGCAAAAAGAGCGGAGCCGTATTCAATGAGTTCTGCAAGAATGTAGTGTTTCGCTATCCGTCAGGTGATAGCAACATTCACCCCACTCAGAAACCACTCGACATTATGCGTAGGTTTGTCTTGGCAAGTACCAAAGTGGGGGGGGGTAGTTCTCGACCCGTTTATCGGCAGCGGAACGACCGCCGTGGCCTGCATCAAGGAGCGCCGGCACTTCCTCGGCTTCGAGCTGAACAAGGAATACTTCGACAAGGCCCAGCGGCGCATCGCCCTTGAGCGTCAGCAGCCGTCGCTCGACTTCGGACAGCGGTAGCAAATTCTTCACTCTTCACTCTTCACTTAAAAAAAAATGGCAGACACAGTAAACATCTACATGAACCGACCGCAGCGGATGGCCCACCACATCGGCGCTCACGACGAGCGCGGTGTGGCTGGCCGACGCACGGGTAAGTCGGAGCGGCTGGGCGACCGCCAGTTTCAGGTGGTGCGCAACCTGCCGCGAGGCAAGAGCGGCTTCGGCGGCGTGTCGAGGGCGCAGACGATGATGAAGACGTGGCCGTCGGCCAAGACCGCCATGTGCCGATTCTACGGGCTGACCGAGGGTACGCACTTCGGCGGCGGCACTCCCCCGAAATGGGTGCCAAAGCCGATTAACGACCCCGACAAGAAGGCCGACTCCATCTGGTTTGCCAACGGCCACATCATGCAGCTGCTGTCGGCTGCACAGGTGGGCTCGGGCAATAGCTACACGTTCAGCCATGTGTCGTGGGATGAGTGTCGCTTCACCAAGAAGCAGAAGATGTACTCGGAGGTGGTGCCCGCCAACTCGGGCGAGACGCACCCCTACAACGACCCGCTCTTCTCAAGCGCCAACCCCTACTATCGCGGCACGTGCTTCGTCTCTGACGCGGCACTCACGCAGAGCACCGCCTGGCTGGAGCAGGAGGAGGAGAAGTTGAAGGAGCACCCGCTGGTAGGCCCCTTCACGGCGATGACCTACGGCGAGATACAGCAGGAGCTGGAGCAGTTCGCCCGCTCTACTATCAAGTGGAACGACCTGCTGTATTACGCCAAGAAGGAGGGCCACAGCATCCGCGAGGTGTCGCCCGAGCGCAAGGCCGAGATAGAGGCGCTGGCCAAGGCCGTCACGGCGCACGAGGGGCCTTACAAGATTCTGCCACGGCAGTATAAGAACATCACCGAGGGCGTCTGCCAGATGCTCGTCAGCTATAAGCTCATCGACCAGGACACCGCCGAACTGCTCTTCGACCATAAGTATCTCATCACCCGCGCCGAGCACGACGAACTGCTGACCCTCCAGCTGGGCCGCTCCTACCTGAAGCGCATCGAGGCCCTGCGAGCCAACGCCTTCTACTTCTGGCGGGCCAGCACGCTCGACAATGCCGACATCGTGGGCTTCGAGTATATCGCACAGATGTACCGCGACCTGTCGCCGAATGTCTTCTCTACATCTATACTTAATAATAAAAAGGCGAAATCAAATGATGGCTTCTATACGAACCTCGACATCGAGAACGTACACGGCTATATCCCCGAGGACGCCAGCATCATCGACAACACCCGCAAGGTGGCCACATCGAAATATGTGAAGGCCGGTACGATGTACTCAGAGGAATACGAGACGCCCGACTACGACCGCCTGGCCCGCATCGACGACTGCCGGCAGGATGCAGACTGCATCGACGTGCTGCCCCTGCACATCGCCTTCGACTACAACGCCAACATCACCACGATGGTCACCGGCCAGTGCTACAAGCGCGACGGCGTGGAGCAGCTGAACGTGCTCTCCAGCATGTATGCCCTCTACGACCGAAAGATTCACGCCCTCGTCGAGGACTGGAACCGCTACTACGCCCCCCACCGCGCCAAGCAGCGCACCGTGTATTACTACTACGACGCGACGGCCAAGTTCCGTGGCTACGCCATCGAGGGCAGCGAGGACTTCCGCAACACCATCATCGCCCAGCTGAAGCACTACGGCTGGGACGTGGTGGGCATCGACATGGGTGCCCCGATGCGCCACCACGAGAAGTACAAGATTATCAACGAGGCCCTCGGCGGCTTCACCTCGCCCGGCATCCGTATCAACATGCTCCGCAACGAGGAACTGATCATCGCCATGCAGATGACCGAAATCCGCGAGCGCTACAGCGGCCAGAGCAAAACGATTTCCAAAAACAAATCCGGCGAGAAGCTGGCCGACACCGACGGTGGCGTTCCCCTGCAGCAGCGCACCGACATCACCGATGCCTTCGACTCGCTCTACCTCGGCGTGAAGTTCTACCGTTTCCGCACCAGCTATCTGATGACGCCGGGGGGAGGGTAGGCCATCGTGCCCTGCGCTTTTCCGCAGGGGCTGAGTGTGCGGTGCGGTTTGCCCTTCTTTTTGGTCGCTACGCTCAAAATTATATTTAAAATTAATATTTAGAATTATATTTAAAATTCTTTAGTCAGATTTTCCTATTCTAAATAAAATTTTAAATACAAATTATAAATCAAATTTCAAGGGCGAAGCCCGCCCCAAAAGTCTCACCGTCGCTTCAGTCTTGTCGGCCAGTCGAACAGCTCCACCACGTCGCACCGCAGTGCCGTGGCTATCTTCTCCAGCGTGTCCACCGTCGGATTGCCGTGAATCATCGCGTGGCAGGTGCTCACCGCCACCTTCATGCGCTTCGCCAACCTCGTCAGCGTCACGCCACGCAGCTCCATCGCTGCCTCAATGTTCAGTGCCATAATCTATATGATTTGAATTACAGCCACAAAGATACGAAAATCCCACCGCAACGATGTGACATCCGACTACCCTTTCAGAAAGGCCGTTATCAGCCGCATGACCCATATCAACACCCAGCCGAGGATAATGAACACCAAGGCATATCCGCTGTAGAACAGCAACAGCATAAACGCCACCATTGCTGCCAGTGCCAGTATCTTCTGCCACCACGGAGCCTTCAGAAACCACTCGTTCAGCGGATCAGGCTTGTTGCTCCCGCTGCCCGACGACTGAAACCGCCCGTCCAGACCTCGCGGCTGCGTCATCCATCGAGAATTGTATCTTCTTCCCATACACTATCTTTTATTTGGTCGCTACGCTCAAAATTATATTTAAAATTGATATTTAGAATTATATTTAAAATTCTTTTGTAGATTTTCCGTTAGATTTCTGCGCGAAGCGCATCCTTTTTTTTGAGTGGCCTGCGGCCAAAAATTATTCAAAAATTACTCTCAAAAATTATATAAAAATTCTTCGTGTAACAGCCATAGTAAAGAAACTATGAGAGCAATAGCAAAAAGTAATTTTTGAATAATTTTTGAAACTAATTTTTATATAATTTCTCGCGTTAGCGACTCATAACCTCCCGCTGCGCCACGCTGCCACGATGGCCACCGCCGCCGTTCCGCTCACGCCTAAGAGCCAGAGCGAAAGTACCACCGGCATGGCGTAATATATATAAGGTACTACGTGCTTCATCATCCTATCAGCTTATCAGTCTGTATTTGCGGCTCTCGCCCGTTACCGGGTCAATCGTTATCAGGTCGGGGCGCTCGCCGTCCGATGCCTGCTGCCCTCCGGCTGACGGCTGTTCCTCTGCGCCCAGGCTCCCCACCCCTGTAGGTGCTGGGCTTGGGGTGGGGTCAGTGCCTTTCTTCACTATCTCCAGTCCTGCCGCCTCTATCTCCTCGCGGAACAGCTCCCACGGCTCGATGCCCAGTGCCTGGACTACAAGCTCGATGGTGTCCCACTTCGGATTGGTGATGAGCGTGTTCAGGTTCTCCTTGCGCTTGCCCATGCGCTCGGCCAAGTCCTTCTTCTGTATGCCGCGCCGTGCGGCCAGTGACTCTATGCGTTGTCTGATGTCCATTGTTGTACTATTGCTTGTAATTAGTGACTGGATATTTGCTTTTTATTACGTCAGTGACGTGTTTTAATGATTTTCGGTGCAAAGGTAATCATTTTTAAGCAAACTTGCAAGTTTTTATCATTATTTTTTATGTTTTTTATTACTTTTCGCTCGATTTTGCGTTATTTTCCCCATGTTTTTAATGAAAAATAATGCCCATTTCCGTTAAAAACGAAGATTGTTTGTTTAACATTTCTCGGTTCAAACCCTCTAAATTTTAACAATTTAGCGATTATTTTTTGAATGATAATTGCGTGAGTGAAATTAAGGCCATCCCAAGCCGTATTGTAACTAATTGATATATAGATGCCTGATTAGCCGCAAGAACCGCCCAAAATCGAGGTCAAATTTTCGAGTTCAAAACTCAAAAAGGGCCTCTTGTCATCGACGCGGCACCGCCGCCACACTGCCGGGCGCTGGAGGTGTTAGTGCGATGTTTCACGCCGTGAAACATATATGCTGGCCCGCGAGCCGCTGGCCGCCCCTGCTGACCATCGAGAGCCGCGAGGCCGACCCGCTGACCATCACCCCCGCGAGCTGCTGACAGGTCGCCGCCCCTGCTGCTGGTGGTGCTGACAGCGAGCCAGGCCGACACCCTGACAGCGAGCCGCGAGACCATCACCCCGCCGACGTGATCCGACACCATGACACCCCGGCGAACTGGCCGACCTGCTGACCATCACCCCCGCGAACTGCTGACAGGTCGCCGCCCCTGCTGCTGACCTGCTGACCATCGAGAGCCAGGCCGACACCCTGACAGCATCGAGAGAGAGAGCCGCGAGCCAGTGAAGGAACCGACACCCGCGCCGAGGTCGCCGCCCCCTGCTGCTGACCTGCTGACAGTCGCCACCGCTGACAGCCAGGCCGACACCCCCGCCGACCTGCTGACAGGTCGCCGCCCTATTAACGCGCGTATATAATAATGTATATTAATAACGGGTAATTATATTATATTATTAAAAAACATTAAAATAAATAACTTTTGTGCTGCAAAGTATTGTTATTTAATTATTATTTTGTACCTTTGCAGCATAAAATAATAAATAATAATAACTCAAAAGATTAAAGATTATGAATGCAAAAGAATTTACCGCCGCCGCTCTTGTGGTGCTCAGTTTCTCAACAGTAGCCAACCCGACCCCCGACCAAGTTACGACCTACTACGCCGCAACGACCCGCGAGGCCCTGGGCATCGTGTCCGACATCGTGGCAGCCCTCCCCGAAGGCGAGAGCCTGCACCACGTCACAATGGCCACCGCCACCCGCTAACCCTCTATATTATAAGTTATAGGATTATTCACCAATTAAGAAAAAATAAATATTATGTATTACACAACATCCACCACCACCGCCGCCCCCGTTTGGGCATCCGTCTGGGCTTGCATGCCTGAAGTACCCGCCACCACCGCCGCCGACATCAAGAGCGACCGCAAGAGCCGCGCCGCCCGCCTGCTGGCCGTCCTCATGGACTACGCAGCCGGAACTGCCGACAGCATCCGCACACGCTGCCGCCGCACCGCCCCGCGTCTGATGAGAGCCGCCCGCCTCATGGCTACCGCTTGCCGCCGCCTTGTCGGTTGCCTGCTGCTGTTGTTCGGCTGCCTGTCGTCGTTCGCCCTGTTTGTTGGCTTGCTCAACATGGCCGCCCCTTTCGTGCCTCACGTGTTCGCCCTGCGTCTGCTGTTGGTATTCCCCGCCGCCGCTATTATGGCCGCCTACTTGTTCGTATATTTGAAGACCTTCGGCACGATTGACCACTGCGCCCACCTGATGAGCGACAACGGCACCCAGGCCCCCCGCTGGTAATCTCTACCCCTATTTATAGCGACTCCAAAATATCACCAACCCCCAACCCCGGCGGGGTGCAAGCCCCGCCCCAAAACTCAAAAGAATATGAAATACTTTGCAAACATCAACAACGCCGAAGAGCTGCGCAAGGCATACCGCCAGCACGTTATTAACATGCACCCCGACCGGGGAGGCAATGAAGAAGAATTTAAGGCCATGCAGGCCGAGTTTGAACAGCTGAAGAAGCAGTACCAGAACGGCACCCGCCGCGAGCAGTACACCCACACAGAGACCGCCGAGGAACGCGCCCGCCGACAGGCTGAGGAAGCCCGCGAGCGCGAGGAGTGGGCACGCTGGGAAGCCGAGGAGAAGCGCCGCCGCGAGCAGGAAGAGCGCGAGAAGGCCGAGCGCATCCGCAAGGCACAGGAGGAGAGCCGCGCAGCCGTGAGGGCGTGGGCTGCCATCCTGGAGCGCGTGGCCGTGGACAAGACAGGCGAAAAGGCGCGTTTCTACCGCTTCGACGACAAGAAGCAGGCCGCCGCATTCGTGGCCGCTACTAAGCGTAATATAGCCCGCGTGATTAATCACTATTTCCCCGGCCTGAAAGTGAAAGTTACCATTTCGGGCGAGATATGGAAAGAGAAGTTCATCATATCATGGGAGGACGGACCGAGCGAGAAGCAGCTGCGCGACACCTGCAAGGAATTAGACTTTTTTGTGCCGTCGTGCTATTGCTGCCCCGACCCCTGGGAGGACTACGGCCACCACGAAGAACGGCACAGTACCGCCCCATGGCGCGAGGCTTACGGCCAAGCCCTGGGAGATATTGACGACTTCGAGACCGCCCGCACACTCTCCGAGGAGGGCAAGGAGCAGGCCGAGGAGTTCGCCGCCCGCTACTTCAAGAACTGGAACAGCGAGGCCAAGAACGGCGAGAAGCTGGCCGCCACCTTTGGCGAGTTTTACGCCTACATGAAAGCCACCGGGCGCGAGGATGACACCTGCACCAAATGGAGCAGCTTTGCCAACAATTACGGCGAGGACGAAGGGGACATCTATTACCGCGTAATCCGCGACGACGTGGCCGAGAATGTAGCCGTAACAGTGAGCGACGAGGAGAAGGCCGCACGCCGCGCCGCTGAGTTCCGCCCCCATTATGGCAAGGCCCTGAAATCACTGCAACAGCTTACAGGCGTAAGCACTACCAGCGACGGCGATCCCGTTTGCTTCTTCTGCAACGGCGACCGCAACAGCCGCCGCCGCCTGACCATTGCCGAAGCCGTGGAGCGTCTGGAGCGTGGCGAGGCCGTGAGCTTCGGCACCGAGTGCACGGGCGACAATGGCGCTAAATGGTACTCTGGCAAGTATGCCGGGGGCTACAAGACGCAGGACAAGCGGGCCGCCAAGTTCGCCGCCGCCGGGCTGACCATCAAGGGCCACACGGATCCCTATTCTTTCGTAACTCTCCACGGTATTACGCCGGAGTTCGCCGCCGCCATCCGTGAGGAACTGGCCGACATCGACCGCCAGCGCGAGGCATGGGAGAAAGCACAGCAGGCCAAGCAGACCGCCAAGGCCGACACCACCACCGCGACCGCCAGCGAGGGCGCACAGCAGCACCAGGAGCGCGAGACCGCCACCGAGCGCGCCGGACTTATCACCAACCCAGCCGCCGCCGGCTTGCGCCTGGAAGAAATACCCGGAGGCGTTGCCGTGGTAGGCACTGCCGACAACGAGAAAGCGCGAGGCCGTCAGACCTACAAGGCCCGCAAGGCCATCAAGGCACACGGCGCAACGTGGAACCGCGAGGCCAACCGATGGGAGGCCACCGACCCCGAGGCAGTGGCACAGCTGCGCCAGTGGTTCGAGCCGCTGGAAGAGCCGAAGCACGCCACCAACGACAACGAGCCACAGGCCGACACGTTACACGAGGCCGGAGAAATCACCGACCCCGCCGACGAGCCAACGGCCACCGCCCAGGACGAGCCACAGGCCGCACAGAGCGAGCCGACAGCCAACGAGCCAACGGCCGACCAGTCCGCCGACCTCTCGCCGCTTCTGTCAGCCGTGGCCGACCTGCTGCGCACGTTTGCCGACATCATGCAGCAGGCGAAACGCTGGGAGGGCGTGACAGTGCCCGCCGCCACCCTGCAACGATGGAAGCAGGAAGCCAACGAGGGCACGAAGACCGCCGCCGCCCGCCTTTGCGAGGTGTGCGCCTGTCTGGCCAGTCTGACACCCGACAGCCGCCGCGACTTCGACGCGCTGGGCACTATCTTCTGGAGCCTGTCCGAGCAGATCCGCAACGGCTACAACCCCGACACCCTGCAAGGGGCCACGGACTACGCACGGGCGCAACTGTTCGACCTGATAGACCGCACACAGACGGCCAACCAGGCGCGAGCCATCCGCGAGGCTAACCGAGAGGCCAACGAGCCGGACAACGAGCACCGCGCCGCCGCATAACAACCAACGAGGGGAGCGGCAACCCCGCCGCCCCCTACGTTATAGAGCCTGCGAAATATTAAGGTACTACGAATTAAACGAATTTCACAAATTATGAACACCAACGAGAACAACACCACCACCGCCACCGCTCAGGAACTGGCCGCACAGCAGCAGGAGCGAGAGCAACGCGCCCGCCGCATCGCCGCCACTATTTTAAGCCAGATCACGGCCGACCCCGCCCGCCTTTGCGACTCGTGGGCCATGGAGTACCCCGCCGCCATTCTTTGGGAAGGCCGCGCCGGTCTTATCTTCCGCGTCAATGCGCTGCAGCATCGGGGCAACGTGCTTGTACTACTGGACGAAGGCCGCGACCTCTACGACATCCGCACACTCAGCGACAAGGGCGACACCATAGAGGAGCGCCTGGGCATCTTCTGCGACAATCTGGCCGCACAAATTGACGAGATGGTAGAACGCCCAGCCACCATGACCGACGCGGAATATATCGCCGCACTGCGCAAGCTGGGCAATCCCGTGCTAAACTGGGCACTCGACAAGCGCGAGGCCGGACAGCAGGGCAAAATCATACTCGTGTAACCCTACGTTATAGACCCTGCGAAATATTAAGCGACTACGAATTAAGCGAATTATAAACAATTTAAAAAGCTCAAAAGATTATGAAACAGACAAAGAACAACGGACAGGCCACCGCACAGAAGGCCAACAACGAGAACACCACCGCCCCCGAAGTCGTAACCCTCGAAGAATGGGGCACCTGCCCAGCCTCCTGCTGGTGCGCCTATAACATCTGGGACTGCGACAACCTGAAGAAGTGGGAGAAGCCCGGCGACCATCACAACCTCCTGTACGTGTGCGACACCGAGGACGAAGCCCGCGAGGACATGCCCAAGATGGCCGCGTGGTGGCAGGGCATGGGCTGCACCATAGAGTACCAGGGCCGCGACTTCTTCACGTGGACAGACCGACAGAGCAACCTCCGCCACCTGCATTTCATCTGCCCCGCTGCCACCGACTGGACAGCCCGCGCCGCCGAACTGCTGGCTACCATCCCCGCCAACGCATAACCACTACGTTATAGACCCTGCGAAATATTAGGGCTTCCAGTTTTGGGGCGCTTCGCTTAAAATTATATTTAAAATTAAAATCAGAAATTAAAGCTCAAAAGATATGAAACAGACAAAGACACTGGCACAAGTGGCCAACGACATCGAGAACCGCGAGAACATGAACGAGTACCAGAACAACGAAACGGCCATCAAGTGCGGCACGTTTGAGAGCTTCGCCGACTTTCAGAGTTATTTTACACTCCACTACCGCCCGTTATTGCAGGCAATCGAAAACGGCGAGGCCATCACCCCCGAACGCCGCCACCTGCTGAACTTCCTGACCTCTGACCTGCTGCAGATGTTCGCCGACAGCGACGAGGACAGCGAAAGCGACACCGAGGGCGGCACCACCGACGAGAGCAAGAGCACCGAGTTCTTCACCCCTGGCATCCGCTACCGCTGCACCCGTACCGTTATAAACAACGAGGGGCGCGAGACCTTCACCAAAGGACAGATTTACGAGCAATACACCGCCCCGAGTATTTACTACGGCTGGCTGCGCAACAATCAGGGCAACCGCCACGCATGGCCACAGCCCCAGGAGATTGCCAACGAGTGCGAGGCATTCGACTTGACCCCCGCCGACATCGACCCGCGCAACTACTTCGAGCCAGTGAGCGAGTAACACCACCTTTATATATATTATAGACATCACCCCATATTATAGAACCTATAAAAATTTGACGAATTATGAAGACTTCAAATAATATTCAGAGCAACGAGAGCAACAACCGGGTAAAGAACACACAGGCCGTCCAGGACTTCGCCGACGCGCTGGAGATCAAGACGGGCGACCGCGTACTCAGCAAGCACTACGGCGCAATGGGCACCGTCGTAAGCATCGACTTCGACCAGTGGCGACACGATACCGCCTACCGCGTCCGATTCGACAAGCCCGTAAGAAGCGACTGGACACGCGAGCGACTGGCGGAGCTTTCCTTCACCCGCTACGGCATCACGAAGAACTACTACCCGCAGGGCATCGCCGAGATTGTGGGCAACGCCATCTATTACGCCGAGGAGCTGCAAGCCGGATTTTGGGGCACGGACAGCAAGCCCCGCACCATCTTCGACTGCGAAATCTTCAAGCCCACCGACCGCCGCCCCTCATGGCTCTTAGTGGCCGACATCTTTAGCCAACCGCAAGAAATGACGCTGCAGCAGGTAGCCGAGTATCTGGCCCGCCGCTATCAGGAAGCCAACCGACTGCCGGAGCCACCCGCAGAAATAGCCCTGGCCGTCTAAGGGCCTACGTTATACACCCATTATACAATCACTTTTCATTCACCGATTAAAACGAGATACGATTATGATACACTTAACAAGACAGAACCCCGCACAGGCTGAGCACATCAGCGACCAGGAAGTGACAATCATCGTTGACGCGCTGCTGCACGAAATGGAGCGATACAACAAAGCGCTCGACCTCGTGACCGACGAGAACGCCCGCCACGCCATCCAGAAGGCCAAGGACAAGGTTTACAAGGTATTCCAGGCCGTGAACCGCCTGACCGTGGAGGAATAGGCCGCTATATTATAGAGCCGATGGGAGATTAGGAGTGCAAAAACTTGTCACACTATATTATAGACTTTGTGTAACTTTGCCGGTGTAATCAAACAGACAACGGCATTATGAAAAAAGAATTGAACATCGAAGAGACCGACAGAGTATGGAACGGAAGGGAATGGATGACCCGCAGCGAGTGGCGGGCATGGTGCGAGAAAATGAAGCCAAGCCGGGAGGAACTGGCACGGCTGAACATGAAACTCCAAAGGCTGGGCAACAACCCGGAGGCCCTGGCACAGATGCGCACGGCAATGATTGTGGACGTGCATCGCAGGCAGTGGGCGGGCAATCAGGAGCTACAGGAGGAAATGCGACGGCTGCACATGACGCTCAGGATGATGCGGTTCGGACGGAAGGCACCGACAGCCGCCGAACTGAGGGCGCAATGGCTGGAGCAGCAGCGGCACGAGGCGGAAATCCGTCAAAGGTTTACCACCGCCGAACAGCTGTCAACGACGGCCTGCGGATGATGACGGATGCGGAGGTGATGGTGATGGACGCCAGCGGAGCATGGAGGAAGGCCGATGTGACGGCTTTCTGGGACACTGGCTCGACGTGGACGGCCATATCGAAGCGGCTGGCAGACAGACTGGGCGCAACGCTGACGGACAGCGAGGGCGTGAGCGGCATAGGCTCATGGCAGGAGTCGTGGCAGACAATGGTAAACCTGCGGCTGGGCGATATTGTGATACCGTGGGAGCGGGTGGAGGTGGTGGACTATCACGGAAGCCTGCGGCCAGACCTTGTGATCGGCATGACAACGATACTGAAAGGACGGCTGGAGGTGGAAATGGACTGCGACGACATCGTGCTGACGTTTGAACTGCCATAATATTACACGGGGCCTGCAAAATCAGTGCTTTATAGGGCATCGGAGATTTCACTGCGTGGAGCGATACCACGGCAGGCCACATAGCATAATTTCATGAATCTTTTGAGTTCGGGCCTGTTGGCGCGTGATGCGTCGGCAGGTCTTTTTGTTGGGCGGCTTCGCCTTGAAATTATATTTAGAATTTTGATTTAGAATTTTATTTAAAATTATTTCTGGAAGAGCAGGGCGGCTTCGCCTTGAAATTTGATTTAGAATTCTTTTAGTCGGCTGTCGCCTTTGTAAAAGCGGCAAAGCCGAGCGATGGTTTAGAATTTTATTTAAAATTATTGTGCCGAGAACAAAGTCACAACTTTCGCGGGCGTTTCTATAACTTTGCTGTACCCTCCATTCAGGCAAGATGCGCTACCTTTGCATCAAGACCTTTCAGGGGAAGTGTGCTTAGTGCTGTCAGGGAAGCGTACTTAGTACGGTTAGGGAAGAGCGCTTAGCACGGTTAGGGAAGAGCGATTTTTAACATGTTTCACCAAATATATAAAAAATTATGGGACACAACGTAAAAATTAAGTATTACGCACGCGAGAACACAAAGATGACTCCTCACTCGTTCTTCGCGCAGCCTATCCCCAACGGGACGTATGGCTTTGAGGAGAT
>Ga0326512_10002470_pt1 | contig 13721 bp, 7 predicted proteins | sample 1_2617_0518_D_FD_203652 | JGI IMG/M metagenome (GOLD analysis project Ga0326512, IMG submission 203652) | Bovine rumen microbial communities from UC Davis, California, United States - 1_2617_0518 | ecosystem: Host-associated > Mammals > Digestive system > Stomach > Rumen | place: USA: California... | reverse complement strand
TTGCGGTTGGCAGACGGTGATGGCTCGAGGGATGGTTCCTCGTTTTCGTCGAATTCCTCGTTTGCAGAGCTGTCGTAATCCTCTTCATTGCGCTGCTTGTCTTCGAGTGCTTTCTTTTTGGCACTAGCTCTCTTGATAAGCGCGTCAATGACGAAAATTGCAACGAATATGAGTAATGATTCCATGGGCTAAACCCTTTTGGTCAAATTACTTGGTCGTTTCCGGGGCGGTTCCGATTTCCCTACGCATTTGCGTATCGGCTTCGATGTTCTTGAGGTTGTAGTAGTCCATCACGCCGAGCTTTCCGTCGCGGAGAGCGGTTGCCATTGCCATCGGGATTTGGGCTTCGGCTTCGACGAGCTTTGCCTTCATTTCCATCACCTTTGCCTTCATTTCTTGTTCGGCGGCGAATGCCATGGCGCGGCGTTCTTCGGCCTTTGCCTGAGCAATCTTCTTGTCGGCTTCGGCACGGTCGGTTTCAAGGATAGCACCGATGTTCTGGCCCACGTCCACATCAGCAATGTCGATGGAGAGGATTTCGAATGCTGTACCTGCGTCAAGGCCGGAGGCGAGCACCTTCTTGGAAATCATGTTCGGGTTTTCGAGCACTTCCTTGTGGCTCTGTGCAGAACCGATGGAAGATACGATGCCTTCGCCAACGCGGGCGACAACCGTTTCTTCGCCGGCACCACCAACGAGCTTTTGGATGCTGGCGCGCACGGTGATACGGGTAATGGCGTGGAGCTGAATACCGTCGAGAGCCACGGCGGAGACTTTCGGAGTTTCGATGACCTTCGGGTTCACGGACATCTGCACGGCTTCGAGCACGTTACGGCCTGCAAGGTCGATGGCTGCGGCTTCCTTGAAGTCGAGCTTGATGTTTGCCTTGTTAGCGGCGATGAGAGCTTGGATCACGCGGAGCACGTTACCGCGGGAAAGGTAGTGGGCTTCGAGCAAGTTTGTGTCAACCGGGAGGCCTGCCTTGCAGCTGAGGATTCGGGCTTCCACGATGACCTGCGGCGGAACCTTACGGAGACGCATACCGATGAGCTGGAAAATGCTCACGTTTGCCTTGGAGAACAAGGCCTGGAGCCAGAGGCTAAAGAATCTGCCGATAAAGGCGAGAATGATGATGACGACGATGGCGGCAATGATAATGCCAACAGTGAGAAGAGTATCCATTTGTTTTTCTCCAAGTTATATGTTTTTGTTTTAAATTTTTTGTCATGCCTGTTTTTTCTTGTCATGCCCGCCACCGAGCGGGCATCTCCTTTTATTTATTGTATAGGAGATCCCCGCCTACGCGGGGATGACACGAGAAACCCATATATGACCTTCCTGTATTGCTTCTATCTTGACGTTCTGCCCGGCTTCGATAATTTCGCCGTGAGTTTGTACGTCAAAGAGCTTGGTGGAGCCATCTGGCATGGTAAAGCTTGCCTGGCCTACCGGGCGGAGGAATGTCTTTGCTGTTCCGACAGTGCCGATAGCGACTTCCTGAACGGCTTCGGTCGGGGAGACTGCGGTTTCCATGTCAGTCTTGAGCATGGGCGTCCAGCCTTCGGGTAAAAGCGGAATCAGGTACTTGCTTGCGGCAATTGGAATGATAAGGGCTACTGCGGCGCTCCCGAGAACGAAGAACAGCCCGAATAGCCATGGGGTCGCGTCAAATGTCGTTTCGACAGCTTCGGGGACGTATTCGGGGATGTTTGCCGAGTCAAAGCTCATGATGAGTGCGATGATCATGCAAGCGATACCGCCAACGCCAAAGAGGTATGTGCCCGGCATGACGAAAATCTCGACTAGGAACAAAATCACGCCTGCGATTAGCAAGATGGCCGGAATGTAGCCGTCAAGCTGCGGTGCGAACTGCCCGAAGAAGACGATGCCGATAAGGATGATGCCGATAATGCCGAACATCCCGAATCCAGGCGTCTTGAATTCAATGTAGAGTGCCCCGAATCCGAGAATCAGGAGAATGCCCGAGATGGCGGCAATGGCGCTTGCAAGCTTTTCTCCGGTATTCGTTTCCACTTCGCTTTTCTTTTCGAAGGCGAGCTTTGTCTCAAAGTCATCGCGGTTCTTGAACGTGCCCCTTGAAAATCCGAGTTCTTCGGCTTCCTTGTCGGTCATGGTCAGGAGTTCACCTTCTTTCACGAGAATCTTGGGGGCTCCCCAGAATTTCTTTTCGGCGCTATCGAGAACTGCAAATTTCTTGCCTTCGATGATGAGCGTCGTATCGCGTTCCGTGGCCTTCCCCTTGTCGAGCTTAGCGGTGAGTTCGAGCACTTCGAGTTCCGGAGTCACGAACGAAGAGGCTAAGAGTTCCGGGTAGCCGTTGCGCTGGGCGAGGTTTCTGAACTTGGCGCGGAGCGGGGACTGGATTTTTTCGCCGACGATTTGCGGAGTGCCGTCGCCACCCTGTACAATCGGGGCGCAGTCACCGATGGTTGTCGCTTCGAGCATGTAGAGCTTTTTGCAGGCGAGGGCGATGAGGCTACCTGCACTGATGGCCTTTTTCTTTACGAGGGCGATTGTTTCTACGTCCTTGACGGCCATGATGGTATCGACGAGGTCGAAGGCGGCATCGAGTCGTCCGCCGAACGTATTGATTTCAAAGACGATGGCGTCCGGCTTTTTTTCGAGGGCTTCACCGATGGCGCGTGCGCAGAATTCATACATGGTGGGGTCTACATCCCCTTCCAACTTGATCCAGACCGCTTGTTTTTTGGGGGCTGAAATCTCGGTTTTTGCGGAATCGACCACTGGTGTTGTGACGGTTGTCGTGTCTGCGAACGAAAATGTGGCTAAAAATGCCAAAAAGAGAAAAATTTTGGTCAATAATTTCATATCGTCAATGTATAAAGATTTGTTTTCTTATGGACATCTTTTTGTGAAAAAAAACACTTTTTTGTAGAAATACGGATTAAAAGCGTTATTTTTTTTTGATTTTCCCGTCAAATTGCGTTTTCAAAATGTATAATATAATTGGAAATCTTACAAAAAACTTATGAACAATAAATTTTTCAAACGTAATCTAATTGTATCGCTGCTTCTTGTTGCGTTTTTGTTTATTGTAACAAACGTTTCCTTTTTGTATATCAACAGGCAGGCGATTGACGATAGCTGGGACTCCCTTGATGAAGTCGCCTATGCTTCCGAAGCGAAGATGGGCTTTTTAGGCCGTTCGCTTTTGAGCGCTCTTTCCAATATTTCGACCGTGGTGGGGATGGAAGAAAACCTCCTCTCCGAAAATATGGTGCGTATGATTCGCGGCTCCCGCATCGGTCCCTTGGTGTCGGTGGTTCGCCTTTATTTGCCCGATGGTCACATTATTGCAGACCATGCCGTTGTTTTTGACTCTTCGTATATTCAGCATTATCAGAAAATCGTTTCTCCCAAGCCGTATATTTCAAAAGTCGGCCGCGATGTGGTCCACTCCGAAAATATTGTGTTCGAACAGCTAGTCCCTGTCCGCCGTAGGGGGCAGGTGGTGGCCATGCTTTCGGCTGTTTCCGAGATTAAGCCTTTGTATGGCTATGTGGCGACGAACGCCTTCAAGGGCAAGGCGTCTTTGATTGTAGTGGACCGTAGAGACGGTTCCTTTGTTGTCGAAAAAACTGGAAAATGGAAAAACTTCAACGAGTTTGTAAGGAATATCCAGACAAAGAAAGGGTATTCAGTAGACGAATGGGCGGCAACCGTGATGAAGGGAGAATCCGCTCATATAGCCTATGAGGAGGCTTCTTCGGACGAAGCTAAGCTTTTGGTGGCTTTGCCATTGTTTGGTGGTAGCTGGACCCAGCTTTTGTATGTGAACGAGAATATCGCCTTTGCGCGTGTGGATAAAATCCGCAAGTTCTATATCGGGATTTCGGCAATTGAACTTCTCGTGATTCTCTTGTATTTGCTCCGCATGGTGTGGAATGCCCGCCGTATGGCCGAGGCCGAAAGTAACGAGTATTCCGAAATTGCCGATGCCTTGAGCGGAACTTACGAATGCATTTTCTATGTGAACGTTTTGGATGACACTTTTGACACGTTCCATTCCGACAGGCTTATGAACAAGCTTCATGAAGAGGTGCTTGGGAAGGACTTCTTCTTTGAATCTATATCGAGCTTGCGCCATAACCTGTATGAAGACGACCTTGAAATTGTGATGCACTTTATGGAAAAGGGTTCCTTCTTAAAGCGTCTAGAAGAGAATCCAAGTGCATCTGTAGAGTACAGGCTTGTCATTGATGGAACTCCGCAGTTCTATCGAATGAAGGCAATCAAGTCTAGCAAGGATGAAAACCATGTCATTGTTGCTGTGGAAAATATTGATTCCGAAGTCAACAAGGCTATTGCCCAGCGTCAGGAAATGGACCGCAACAACAGGGTGATTGAATCTATGGCTTCAGACTTTGACTTTGTGAACTACGTAACGCTTGGCGAAGATGCTTCTTCGGACTTTGTTGTGACGTACCGCGCCAGTTCTGTGCTTTTGAAGGCTATCCCTGGATGGTCTTCTGAAAAGAGTTTCTCTAAGAGAATGGATCTGTTGCTCAAGTATCTTGTCTGTGATTCTGACAAAAATCAGTTCCAGGAGCAGACTAGTCGCGACCGCCTTGTCTCGACGTTGAAGAACGAATCGGTGATTCATATCAACTTCAAGATCAAGCTTGAAGGTAAGGAAGTCTGCTACCAGATGAAGATTATTGCCGACAAGGATGAAATCGGCAATCTCAAGGGTATCGTTTTTGGTCTGCACAGTGTCGATGAAGAAATCAAGAAGCAGATGGAAATCCAGTCGAACCTGAAGCAGAACCTTGAAATTATCGACATTCTTTCGGAAGACTATTCGTCACTCTTCTACTTCAATCTTGTCGATAACACAAGCGGTGTCCTTGCTGTTCGTGAAGATATTAGGGCTGCTTTAAAGGATCCTTTTGCCAACTGCGAAAGGCTAGAAGATGTCTTTAAGGCGTTTGTCCTGGATATGGCGCACCCGGATGACCGTGAAAAGCTTATCGGGCTTGCTTCTAGAGAGTATGTGGCCGGACAGCTTATGCACCAGAAGCGCTTGACCATTGTATTTAGACACCTCTACGGTACTGAATACAAGTACACGCGTCTCGTGTTTGCCAAGGCTGAACCGATCGATGTCCCGCCGAAGCTTATCGCTGTTGGCTTTGTCGAAGTGGATGCCCAGTACCGTGCAGAAACGGAACACCAGGAAAATATTGAACGCATTATGAGCCTTTCGGACCAGTACGAAGTCGTGTTCGATGTCAATATCGATACGGGCTTGTTTAGCGTTTCGTTGACGGGCGGAAAGTTCAAGGATGTAGTTAATGAAGAAACTGGAGAAGGCGTTGACTTCTTTAAGGACAGGGTGAAGGATGTCCGCAAGATTGTCTATAAGGACGATGTTGATTCCGTGCTCTCTTCGCTTAATCGCGATACCGTAATTGCTCGCTTGCAACACGATAACTCCTTTTTCCTGGATTATCGTCGAGTGACTAATGAAGGGCTCAAATGGTACCGTATGAAGGTGACCAAGATGGGCGACTGGTCTAAGTCTCGTCGAGTGCTTGTGGGACTTTTCAATAACGATGTCGTTTACCGCAAGGAAATGGCGCAACAGGCAGCCCTTGAACAGGCGCTTGAAATGGCAAAGTCTGCATCGCGTGCAAAGACGATGTTCCTCAACAACATGAGCCATGATATCCGCACTCCGATGAACGCCATTATCGGCTATACGGAACTGGCGACAATCCATATTGGCAACAAGGAACAGGTGCGGAACTTCCTTGGAAAGATTGAGCTTTCTTCGAACCACCTGCTTTCGCTTATCAATGACGTGCTTGACATGAGCCGTATTGAATCGGGCAAGCTGAACTTGAATGAAAAGCTGGAACATCTTCCAGAAATAATCCATACGCTCAAGGATATTGTCCAGGCGGATATCAATGCGAAGAAGTTGCAGTTCTTTGCCAATAGCATAGGCATTCACAATGAAGACGTTGTCTGTGATAGGCTCCGTTTGAACCAGGTGCTTTTGAACGTGATTTCAAACGCTATCAAGTACACGCCGGCGGGTGGCTCCATCTGGTTCTCTGTGGAACAGAAGGAATCGGACGAAGATGGCTATGGCGTTTACGAGTTCCGCATCAAGGACTCGGGCATTGGCATGAGCGAAGATTTCTTGCCGAAGATCTATGATGCGTTTACCCGTGTGAATTCTTCGACGGTCTCTGGCATCCAGGGAACGGGTCTTGGCATGGCGATTACGAAGAACATTGTCGACATGATGGATGGCTCGATCGACATCAAGAGCAAGGTAGACGAAGGAACTGATGTTGTTCTGAATTTCAAGTTTGCTCTTGCCGGCGCTGAACATGAACTTGAACGCGTCAAGGAACTGGAAGGCAAAAGGATTCTCGTTGTCGATGACGATGTGGATTGTGCTAAGAGCATTCCGCAGATCTTTAAGGAACTCGGTGTTGAAGCTGAATGTTGCTATTCCGGCGCAGACGCCTTGGAACGTGTGAAGGCGGCGAAGGCCGAAGGTCACATGTACGACGCCTTCCTAGTGGACTGGCGCATGCCGAATATGGATGGCATGAAAACGACGTCGATGCTTCGCGAGTTGCTCGGGAACGATATCCTTGTGATTGTGATGTCTGCCTATGAATGGTCGGATATCGAGGACAAGGCGACCGAAGTCGGAATCCATAACTTTGTAAGTAAACCAGTGTTCCCGTCGGATGCCCGCGATACGCTGATGCGCAGCTTTGGGCTTTTGCAGGCGGAAACTCCGGTATCGGATAAGAAGATCAGCTTTAATGGCAAAAAGGTTTTGCTTGTCGATGATAACGAACTGAACCGTGAAATCGCTCAGGAAATCTTGGAAGACTGTGGCATTCAGGTGGCTACGGCTTGCGATGGCGAAAAGGCTGTGGAATACATGAAGAATGTACAGCCGGGCGCCTGCGACTTGATTTTGATGGACGTCCAGATGCCTATCATGGATGGTTACGAGGCGACGAGGCTTATTCGTAAGCTCGACAACAAGGTGGCTGCCGAAATCCCGATTATCGCGATGACGGCAAATGCCTTTGCCGATGACCGGCAGGCGGCACTTGATGCCGGCATGAACGAGCACGTGGCAAAACCAGTGAACGTCAACAAGCTGAAAGAAGTGCTGGCAAGATTCTTGTAGAGCAGTAAGACAAGGGCTTGGAAAATTGACTGGATCCTTCACTATCGTTCAGGATGACGATTGTGTTGACGTCATTCTGACCCTGAAAGGGGAAGAATCCAGTTAAAAAGACCCTTTTTCCTGCATTTTCTAATAACTAATAACTATTAACTAATAACTAATTTTACTATATATGAGTCCAAATTGCATTTTTGCCTGGGTCCTGTGACCAGATTCGCCAATTCCACTGGTGCTAGAGCAGTAAACTCGGACAAAAACATGTAATGAAACAAACAATCAAAAAAGGAATGGCTACAATGGCTACTATCACTAAAGAAAAGGCTGCAGAACTCACCGCTAAGTTTGGTGCTAACGAAAAGGACACCGGTAACGTCCGCGTTCAGATCGCTATCCTCACGGAAAAGATCAAGAACCTCACCGAACACATCAAGACCAACAAGAAGGACTTCCATTCTCTCCGCGGTCTGTCTGCGATGGTTGCAAAGCGCAAGAACCTTCTCAAGTACTACGGCGAAAAGGACATTATCGCTCAGCGTGCTTTGATCAAGGAACTCGGTCTCCGCGGCTAATTCTCTGACTGGAGATTTTTATGTCAACAGAAGCTTATCAAGCTAAATACGGCAAGATGCTCGATCCGAAGGAAGTGTCTGTAAACCTTCCGGATGGCCGTGTCATTACGTTTGAAACTGGCCGTATCGCAAAGCAGGCACGTGGTTCTGCTGTCGCCAAGATGGGGGACGCGTTTGTCCTTTCTACCGTTTGCTACGGTGAAGAAAAGGATGGTGACTTCTTCCCTCTGACAGTTGAATACCGCGAAAAGTCTTATGCTGCCGGACGCCTGCCTGGTGGCTATAGCAAGCGCGAACCGGGTCGTCCGAGCGATGAAGAAATTCTTTCTGCTCGTATCATCGACCGTCCGATTCGTCCGATGTTCCCGGAAAACTTCACTCGTGAAGTCCAGGTCATCGTTCAGGTTCTTTCTTCCGACAAGAAGTTCGCTCCGGACGTTCTTGGCGTAAGTGCAGCATCTCTCTCTATTGGTCTTTCTGAACTCCCGTTCGAACAGCAGGTCGCTGCCGTTCGCGTGGCTGTCGTCGATGGCCAGAACATCGTGATGCCGACTTATGACCAGGTTGCCGTGGCCGATCTAGACCTCGTGGTCGCCGGTACGGAAGACTCTGTGTGCATGGTTGAAGGTGGTGCTTACGAAGTGTCCGAAGACACGATGATCGGCGCTATCCTCGCTGGTCACGAAGTCATCAAGCTGATGTGCAAGGCCCAACAGGAACTGGTGGACCGCTGTGCTAAGCCGAAGATGGAACTCAAGCCGAAGTTTGTTGGTGAAGAACACGACAAGCTCGTTGCTACGGTCAAGGAAGTTGTCTGGGACGAACTGAACAAGGACGTCCACTCCAACATGGTGAAGACGGACTTCTATCCGGCTATGGCAGACCTCTGCGCTCGTATGCTCGAAGATCCGCGTATCCTCGCTATCATTGGTGAAGGCGAAGCACAGAATGCTCAGCTCGCTGCAGATGCAAAGGGCATCTTCAGTGATCTCGAACGCACGGCTATGCGCGAAATGATTTTGAACGAAGGCGTTCGTCTTGACGGCCGTACCACGACCGAAGTCCGCCCGATCGAAATCGAAATGGGCGTGCTCCCGCGTGCTCACGGTTCTGCAATCTTCCAGCGTGGCGAAACCCAGGGTCTCGTCATTTGTACGCTTGGAACAAAGGCTGACGAACAACGTTTCGAAAGCTTGCAGGGCGAAGGCGCAAAGAGCTACATGCTCCATTACAACTTCCCGCCGTTCTCCGTCGGTGAATGCAAGAAGCTCGGGCTTTCTCGCCGTGAAATTGGTCACGGTCACTTGGCCGAACGCTCCCTCGCCGCAGTTCTTCCGCTCCCGGAAGACTTCCCGTACACGATCCGCGTGGTTTCTGAAATCATGGAATCCAACGGTTCTTCTTCCATGGCCTCTGTTTGCGGTGGCTGCCTCAGCTTGATGGACGCTGGCGTTCCTATCAAGGCTCCGGTTGCAGGTATCGCCATGGGCCTCATCTCCGAAAAGGGCTCCGTCAAGGAAGGCGGCAAGATCAAGATCTTGTCCGACATTACCGGTACGGAAGACCACCTCGGCGATATGGACTTCAAGGTAACGGGTACTGCAGAAGGTATCACGGCATTCCAGATGGACATCAAGATCCGCGGTATCACCCCGGAACTTATGCGTGAAGCTTTGGAACAGGCTCGCCAGGGTCGTATCCACATCCTCGGCAAGATGGCTGAACTTGGCCTCCCGGCACCGCGTCCGCACGTTTCTGAAAAGGCTCCGACGATGCTCAAGATGCGCATCCCGACCACGAAGATTCGTGACGTTATCGGTTCTGGTGGCTCTGTCATCAAGGGTATGCAGGCTCAGACGGGCTGCACCATCAACATTGACGACAACGGCAATATCGACATCGCTGCCCCGACGGGTAAGGCTGGTGAAGTTTGCCGCCGCATGATCGAAGAACTCACTGCAGAACCGGAACCGGGCCGCAAGTACAAGGGCAAGGTGAAGACGATCCAGCCGTTTGGTGCATTCGTCGAAATCCTTCCGGGTCGCGACGGTCTCGTGCATATCTCCGAACTTGCCGACCACCGTGTCGATAAGGTCGAAGACGTGGTTCACGTTGGTGACGAAGTCGAAGTGCTCTGCCTCGGTGTTGACCCGAAGGGCAAGGTGAAGCTCTCCATGAAGGCTTTGCTCCCTCCGAAGGCCGCTCCGGCTGCTGAAGCCGCTCCGGAAGCACCTGCTGCCGAAGCTCCGACTGAAGCATAGTCCTGGACTTGTCCAAATAGACTCTTTAAAGAAAGCGCATGACTTAGGTTGTGCGTTTTCTTTTTTATATTTAAAATTGACGCTTTTGCAAAGTGAACTTTTTAGGAGGCGGATTGTTCATTTTTTGCAAAAATAGATTACCTTTATTAATGGATATATTCCGGTTGCGGATATGGGTTACATCTATTTGACATTGATGTTTGTTTTGTCTGCTGTCAATTTGGCGGTGCTTTCTTTGCGTTTCCAAAATCAGCGGAACATTTACGTTTACTATGCCTTCTACGCGATTCTCGTCGCGAATTTTGGCCATTGGCTCCTGGGTTTCTCGGAGTCGGTTGAGGGGGCTATTATCGCGAACAAGGTGAACTACCTTGGCGGGTCGTTCCTCCCGATGTTCATGTTCTTTGCACTTTTGAAAGTTTGCAAGATGAGCATTCCGAAGTGGATGCACTTGATGCTCATTGCCATGAGCTTTACTATTTGCGCACTGGCAATGACGGTTGGGTATTTCCCGGCTTACTACAAGACGGTGGAATATGTTGTTCAGGCGGGTGTCGGTAATTACGTGGCGACGTATGGATGGGCTCACGGCTTGTTCAATGCCTTCTTGGTGAGCTATGTCATTTTGGACATTTGGATTATTATCCGAGCCATTTTGCACCAGAAGATGGTTTCGCTCAAGAATATCATTGCGATGATTATTGGCGAAATTGCGACAATCATGTCGTTCTTCCTGGCCCGATTCCTGGGAAGCGACATGCTTATCATGCCGTTTATCTATGTCCTTGACCAGATCCTCCTGTTGTACATTTGTAACAACGTCAAGTGGTACGATATTACGGAATGCGTGATTGAATCCATTGAAACGGAAAGCTCTTGCGCTTACTTGTCGTTCTCGATCGATGGCGCCTACTTGGGCGCAAACCGTATTGCGATGAACTTCTTCCCGGAACTAGTCAAGATGAGAGTGGATGCTCACTTGAAGGGTGAAACGGAACTGCAACAGCACATTATGTCCTGGATCGAGAAGTACAGGAAGTCCAAGATTTTGACGGATTACTGCCAAATGACCGAATTCAATTATTCGGGGCGCCACTACAAGTGCGAAGTGAAAGTCTTGAGACAGGTCCATGGCAAAAACGTGTTCTTGTTCAGGATTGAAGACAATACGCAGGAACAGCAGTATATCGATGCCCTTGGCCGTAGCAATTCCATGTTGCAGAAGAACATGGTGAAGACCGAAAATGAAAAGCTCTCGGTACAGGAAAAGTGGATTGTGGGCATGGCGCAGATGGCGGAAAGCCGTGCCGGTAACATGGACGGTCACATCAAGCGTACAAGCGAAGTTGTGAAAATCCTGGTGTCGATGATGCGCAAAAAAGGTATCGACAATTTGTCGGACAAGTTCCTGGATGTGCTTATCGCTGCAGCTCCGATGTATGATTTGGGCAAGGTCGCGATTGACGATGCTGTGTTGCGTAAGCCGGGCCGCTTTAACTTTGATGACTACGAAATCATGAAAACCCATGCGGCGAAGGGTGCAAACATTATCGAAAAGCTCCTCTCCGAAGTGAAGGACAATTACTTTGTGAGTGTCGCCAAGAATATGGCTTTGTATCATCATGAACGTTGGGATGGCACGGGATACCCCGAACAGCGTTCAGGTGAGAACATCCCGATGGAAGCTCGTATTATGGCTCTTGCGGACGTTTATGACGCCTTGGTGAGCAAGCGCTGCTATAAGGAACGCATGTCGTTCAGGGAAGCGCGTGATGTGATTTTGGCCTCGATGGGCAAGCAGTTTGACCCGCATTTGAAGGACTGCTTCCTGGAATGCCAGGACCAGTTGATGGATTATTACTGTTCTGTGGATCATTGATTGAACTTGTTTGAGAGAGTGGTATGTTTGTCATCTATTACTTGATTGCCATGTGCGTCTTTTCGGGGATCAACGCCTGCCTGCTTTCGTATTTTTATCGCAGGCCGTTGAATACCTATTTTACGGCATTCTTCTTCTCGATTGTCCTTGCCGACTTTGGCTACTTGTTCCTCGCTCTTTCGACGACGATTGAGGGGGCGATTGTTGCAAACAAAGTGTGCTATTTGGGCGCATGCTTCTTGCCGCTTTTCTTGTTCCTTTTGATTTGTCGCTTGTGCTCGTTTGATTTGTCCCGGTGGATTAAGCTTGCCCTTTTCTTGTATAGCACCTTGGTGTTTGCGCTTTCGTGTACGGTAGGCTTTAGCGATGTGTTCTATGAATCGGTACGATATGTTGTCTTGAATGGCTTTGGCAGTTATTTGCCGACATACGGCCCTGGGCATGTCCTGTGGAATATCCTCCTGTACTTTTATATGGTGGCCAATGTCGTTGTCATTATTGTGGCCGCCAAAAAGAAACGCAATGTCAGCTACAAGACGTTGATTGCTATTGCTGGACTTGCTTTTGTTTCTATCGGTGCGTTTATCTTGGCACGCAATCTGGAAAACGATACCTTGCTCATGCCGTTTGTGTATTTGATCGACGAACTGGTATTGCTCTATATTTGCGCTTTAGTGAAAATGCACGATGTGATGAACAGTGTGCTGGAATCGCTTGAGGCTGAAAATACGGCTGCATATTTGGCTTTCTCGCCAAAGGGGCTTTACCTTGGATGTAATGATATCGCTAGCCGTTACTTCCCGGAACTTTTGGAATGCCGTGTGGACCATGTTTTACCGACTGATGTTGAAATTGAAAGTGTCTTCAAAGAAGGCATGGAGCAGCTGAAGGGCGCTAGCGGGGACAAGGTCTATCGCTTTACGTACAAGGATCGCTATTTCAAGGCGGTTATGCGTAATGTGCACCAGAACAAGAAATTGCAGATATTCCTGTTCCGCATTGAAGATGAAACGAATATCCAGCGCTACATTGAACGATTGGATGCCAATAACACGGAACTTGCGGCCCTTATCAAGAACAATAAGGATCAGATTCGCTTGTTCCAGAACCAGATGCTTGTCGGCATGGCCGAAATGGTCAATAACAAGGATGGCTTTACGGGGGCGCACCTCAAGCGTACTAAGGAAGTGGTGAGCATTCTTGTTGCAAAAATGCAGAAGGACCCGGATCTCAACTACTCGAAGGAATTTTATGATGACATGATTGCCGCGGCTCCTATGCACGACATCGGTAAAATTGCCATTGATGACAAGGTTCTTTGCAAGCCAGGCAAGTTCACGCCTGAAGAATTTGACGAGATGAAGACTCATGCCGAAAAGGGCGCTATCATTATCAAGAACCTGCTTTCGAATTTCCAGAGCGAACTGTTTGTGGAAATCGCAAAGAACATGGCAGGAGGCCATCACGAACGCTGGGATGGCAGTGGATATCCGTATGGGCTGAAGGGTGAGGCAATCCCCTTGGAAGCCCGTGTGATGGCTGTGGCGGACGTGTATGACGCTCTCGTGAGTAAGAGGTGCTACAAGGAAGCATTCTCCTTTGACGATGCTTACGATATCATCGACAAGTCGATGGGCAAGCACTTTGATCCGAGCCTCAAGAAGTACTTTGACCAGAGCCGTGCGGAATTGGAAGAGTACTACCGCAAGGAATGCGAAGCTGAAAGAGCTGAAGCCGAGAAATCTTCAGTGGAAAGCCCCGCGAATTAGGTCTGTACGCTTTATGTAATTGTTGCTAAATGGCTC
>Ga0326512_10002469_pt1 | contig 13722 bp, 17 predicted proteins | sample 1_2617_0518_D_FD_203652 | JGI IMG/M metagenome (GOLD analysis project Ga0326512, IMG submission 203652) | Bovine rumen microbial communities from UC Davis, California, United States - 1_2617_0518 | ecosystem: Host-associated > Mammals > Digestive system > Stomach > Rumen | place: USA... | reverse complement strand
AGCGTCGATTTAGGCGAGGGGGTTTTCCACAGGCCCCGGTAGATTTTTAGGAGTTGTCCACAGCATGCCGAAGCTTCCGAAGACTTTGACCGAAGCGGCCAAGAGCGGCTCGCGCCGTGACGTGCTCGTGGCGCTGCGCGACAAGCTCGCGTCGACAATCGAGACCTGCGAGTCGGGCCGCGACGTTGCGGCGCTGTCCAGGCGCTTGATGGACGTGTGCGCGGAGCTTGAGACGATACCGGACAAGTCCGCGCCGAAATCTCCTCTGCAGCAGATGAGAGAGCAGTATGGCGGTAAAGGTTGACGGCAGGCGCTACGGCTCGCAGACGCCCACCTTCTCGACGGTGACCGAGTGGGCCAGCACCCGCGGCGACGCCGCGATCCGCATGTTCGGCTACTACGGCGTCAGCTTCTACGAGTCTCAAGAATGGGAGCTGCGCGTCTTCTTCGCGCGGAACGCCGACGGCACGTTCTCGTCGCGGACGATATGCATCTCAAAGCCGCGCCAGAACGGCAAGTCCTACGGCGCGCGCTTCTACGCCATCTGGTGCGCCGCCGTGGAGGGCCTGCACGTGCTCTTCTCGGCCCACCATGGCAAGACGGTGCGCAAGATGTTCAAGTACATCGTGGACTTCGTCATGGGCAACGAGGACTTCGCGAGGTGGGTCAAGCCCAAGTCCGGCGTGTACCGCGCGGCGGGCAGCGAGGGCATCTACTTCGTGGACGACGATGGCCGCGACGCCGGTCTCATCGAGTTCCAGACGCGCACGAACTCCGGCGCGCGCGGCGAGACCTACCACGTCATCATCGTGGACGAGGCCCAGGAGCTGACCGACGAGCAGCTCGAGGCCATCAAGCCCACGACCATCGCGTCCTCTGCGGTGGACGAGGACAAAGAGCCGCAGATGATATTCCTCGGAACGCCGCCAGGGCCCAAGTGCGTCGGCACGGTGTTCCGCAACTACCACGACCGGGCGCACGCCGGAGACGCCGGTGGCATCTGGTGGATTGAGTGGGCCGTGGACAAGGTGCCGGACGTGACCGACCGCGCCGCAGTGCTCGACGCCTGCTACGCGACGAACCCGGCCATGGGCTACCGCATCAAGGAATCGTCCATGCTCGACGCGCTCGACGGCATGAGGCCGGACGGCTTCGCCCGCGAGTGCCTCGGCTGGTGGACGAGCGTGGCGCTCGCCGAGCACGTCATCTCGCCCGCGCAGTGGATTGCATGCGACCGCGAGAGGGCGCCGCGCGACGGCAAGCGCGTGTACGCGGTGAAGTTCGCCCCGGACGGGAGCCACGGCGTCATCGCCGTGTGCGTCAAGCCAACGGACGGCAAGCCGCACATCGAGATCGCGGCCATCGAGTCCACGGCGAGCGGCGTGCAGTGGTTCGCCGAGTACGTGATAGCGCGAAAGTCGAAGTTCGCTGCTGTTGTCATCGACGGCGGCGGTCCGGCGCAGACGCTGACCGACCGCGCCCGCGAGGGCGGCGTGCCGAAGCCCGCGATCATGCGCCCAGGCGCGGCTGACGTGGCGAACGCCTGCAGCACGCTCGTGGCCATGGTCCGCGAGCACGCGGTCACGCACATCGACGAGCCGGTGCTGCTCGATGCGGCGACGAAGACGACGAAACGGGCCATAGGCCGCTCCGGCGGCTACGGCTTCGCAAGTACCGACAAGGGAGACGCGACGGTTATCGAAGCGGCCGCGCTGGCGCTCTGGGGAGCGCTGCACACTAAACGCGACCCGACGCGCAAGGCGGTGATACTTTAAACATGACCAAGGATTTGTGGACGGACGAGCCGCCGCGCTCGCACCGCGCCGACAAGCACGAGCGCCGCAAGATGCGCATCGCGTCCGACGCGCCGGAGGAGTACGTCGGCATGCTCTTCGAGCTGCTCGACGTTTGGCGCGCGAAGCTGCCGAAGAACCGGCTCCGCCAGCGCTACTACGACGGGCGGAACAAGCTGAAGGACTTCGGCATCTCAATCCCGCCGCAGCTCCTGACCGTCGAGACGGTCGTGGGGTGGCCCCAGAAGGCCGTCGACGCGCTGGCCGTGCGCTCGCGCTTCGACGGGTTCTCCTGCGGCGACGACGCCGTGCAGCGCCGGGTCGACGAGATCGCGAGCCGCTCGCGGCTCAAACTCAAGTACCGCCAGGGCGTCCAGAGCGAGCTCATCCACTCGTGCGAGTTCGCCGTGGTCGGCGTGGACGAGTCCGACGCGGCGCGCATCGACTTCTACAACGCCCAGGACGCCGCGGCTGTCTGGGACGACGCAGCCGGGCGCATCGCCTACGGCATGACCGTGGACGAGTGGCGCGACGGCGAGCCGGTGAGCGTCTCGGTCTACACTGACGAGGGCCGCATGGTCTTCTACGACACCGGAGCGTACTACGACTGGACGTTCGAGCCCTACGCCATGGGCCGCGTCTGCATGGACGTGTTCGCGTACCGGCCCACCGAGACCCGACCGTTCGGCCAGTCCCGCGTGTCGCGCGCCGTGCGCAGCATCACCGACAGCGCGGTGCGCGTGGCCCTGGGCGGCGACGTGGCCTACAGCTTCAGCGTTTCGCCGCAGAAGTACCTTCTCGGCGTGGACGCCAACACCTTCGCCGACACTCCGAAATGGGAGGCCTACATCGGCTCCATCCTCGCGGTGGGGCGCGATGAGAACGGCGACATCCCGCAGTTCGGCCAGCTCTCGCAGGCGTCCATGCAGCAAACCGTGGACTACTTCAGAACGCTCGCCGCGCGTTTCAGCGGTGAGACCAACGTGCCCATTTCAACGCTGGGCGTCATTCACGACCAGCCCGCGAGCGCCGAGGCGATTTACGCGGCCAACGAGCCGCTCATCATTGAGTGCGAGGACCTCAACGACAACTCCCGCGACACGCTGCGCACGCTCGCCCAGATGGCCGTGGCCGCCGAGGTGGGCAGGCCGGTGGACGAGCTGACGGACGCCGAGCGCGACATCGTGCCGAACTTCAAGAACCCGGCTATGCCGAGCATCGTCTCGCAGGCCGATGCGATGGTGAAGCTCGCCAGCGTGCTGCCCGGCTTCGCCGACACGAACGTCTTCCTCGAGCAGCTCGGCTTCTCCGAGGACATCGTCCGCCGCGTGAACGCCGAGCGACGCGAGCAGCAGGCCGCCAGCCTGCTCGACAGCATCATCGAGGAGTAACCGATGGCGACGCTCTCGCGCAAGGCGTTCAACGCCTACCGCGATGTGCTGCGCAAGGTGCGCGACAACAGCTCGCAGCAGGTGCGCGACGCGATAGACATGCTCGACTGGTCCTCGCCGCAGAGGATACGGACGAGCAAGGCGCGGCTCGTGCGCGTGCTGCAGACCGTCATCGGCCAGAACGCCGACGCCTACATCGAAGCGATGCTGCAGTTCGGCAACGTTTACCAGAGCGCGCAGGCTGCAGCCGAGATGCAGGCGCTGGCCGAGGGCGCGATGGACGGGCGGCGGACCGTCGACGCGGAGCCGCTCAAGTCCACAGTGGACTACAACGCGCAGAAGCTTGCCATAGGCGACTACGGCGGATTTCGCGACGCAATCGCCGACCACGCGGGCATGTACACCAAGCAGGTCGCGTTCGAGCGTTTGGGGCGCGGGTTCGCGCTCTCCTCGCGGCTCTCGTCGCGTCAGGCGCGGCAGCGCGTCCGCAGCGGCCTGCAGATCGCGTGGATTCCAAGCGGCGACACGTGCGCGTTCTGCATCGCTTTGGCGAGCCGCGGTTGGCAGCCCGCGCGTTACGAGCGCATGGGCGACTACGCCAAGCACGTCCACGGGCACTGCGACTGCGAGCTCGTGTTCCGCGCGAGCCCCGACCTGAACGTCGAGGGCTACGACGTGGACGAGCTGCGCGACATCTACTACGACCGCAGCATCCTGCCGCCGCAGTACCAGGGCGTGCCCGATGACGAGGTCCCGTGGCAGGAGCGCATCAACGCGATACGCCGCGCCCAGTACGCCGACCCGGAGATTGGCGACCGCATACGCGAGCAGCACCGCGAGCAGCACGCCGCGACGCACCCGCACGACGAGTAACGGGACCGCACGGTCAACCGTTACAACGCATTACGGAATCAACCCGCCACGACGGCGGGTTTTTTCATACCCAGCGCCGCACGGCGCGAACCCTTATCCGCACGGATGAAAGGACGTGGAGATGACCGACGAGAAGACCATGGACGCGGCGCAGGCCGAAGAGACCGCAGCCGAGACCGAGGAGCCGCACGGCGAGACGGCCAAGGCGGAGACGGACTGGAAGGCCGAGGCGCGGAAGTGGGAGGCGCGCGCGAAGGAGAACAAGGCCGCTGCAGACGAGCTGGAGCAGCTCAAGCAGTCGCAGCTCACCGAGCAGCAGAAGGCCGAGCAGCGCGCGGACAGGGCCGAGGCGGAGTTGAAGCAGCTCCGAGCCGAGAAGCAGCACGCCGTGGACGTGCGCGAGGTCGCAGCCGAGACAGGGGCGCCGCAATCGCTCCTCGAGTGCTGCGAGTCCCGCGAGGCCATGGAGCAGCTCGCCGAGGCGTTCAAGACGCTCGAGCAGAAGGCCGAGCAGACGCCGACCGCGCCCCGCGCCCGCGCGTCCCGCATCGTCCGCGACAACAGCGCGGCGCCGGAGACCCGCGACATCTTCGCGCAATTCGTAAACGAGAACTTCAGAAAGTAGGTAACCGAAATGGCATACGCCACCAACCAGCTCGACATCAACCGCTCCACCACCATCACGCTGCCCGCCGAGGTCAGCGCCGAGATCTTCGAGGCCGCCGAGGGCCAGTCCGCCATCATGCAGCTGGCCGAGCGCATCGACGTCCCCGGTCGCGGCCTGTCCATCCCCGTCGTGACCGGCGACCCCGTCGCGCAGGTCGTGGCCGAGACCGCCGAGAAGCCCGTTAGCAACTCGACCCTGACCACCAAGCTCATGCGCCCGCTCAAGTTCGCCGCGATCGAGCTGTTCTCCAACGAGTTCCGCCGCGACGCCGCCGGCCTGTACGACGCCCTCATCCGCCGTCTGCCCGGCTCCATCGCCAAGGCGTTCGACGCCCAGGTGCTGACCGTCGCCGCCGTGAGCGGCTTCGACTCGCTCAACAGCGTCGCCACCGTCACCGAAGGCGCCACCGTCTCCGCTGACGTGACCGCCATGATCCAGGCCATCGGCGCCAACGGCTACGCCGTCAACGGCTTCGCCGTGTCCAACGCCTACTACGCCAAGATGCTCACCGCCCTCGACGGCGTCGGCCGCCCGCTGTTCATCCCGAACGGCGACATCCAGGGCTCGGCTGTGGGCAGCGTCTTCGGCGCCAAGGTCGCCAAGACCGACGCCAACGTCATCGCCATCGCCGGTGACTTCTCGCAGGCCAAGTACGGCATCGTCGACGGCATCAACATCGCCTACAGCGAGGACGCCACCATCAACGACGGCACCCAGCAGATCAACCTGTTCCAGCGCAACATGTTCGCCGTCCGCGTCGAGGCCGAGCTGGGCTTCGTCTACGGCGACGCCGACGCCTTCGTCAAGCTCGTCACGGAGTAGACGATGCGCGACCTGCTGACCCCCGCCGGTCAGCCCGCGCGCGTCTCCGACAAGGCGGCCGACGCGCTGCTCGCGATGGGCTGGTTGCCTGTCGCGGGCGGCGCCGCCGCTGCCGAGAAGCCGAAGCGCAAGGCCCCGGCGAAGAAGAAGACCGCAAGCAAGAAGAAGTCCACCAAAGCAGGTGATTAGAGATGAGCTGGGCAACCGTTGCGCAGTACCAGGCGCGATATGGCGCGGTTGACGACACCGACACCCTCCAGGAGTGCTTGAACGACGCAACCGCCCAGATCAACGACCTGCTCGACACTGCGCACATCGACTACTTCGACCCGACCGAGCAGCAGGCGTACAAGTACATGATGGTCTGCCGCCAGATGGCCAACCGCATGTTCGAGTCCGCATCCAGCGCGCTGCCGTTCGGCGCGACGCAGGCCGCGCAGACCGCAGGGCCGTACACGCAGAGCTTCAGCTTCGGCAACCCCTACGGGACCGTGCAGCCGACGCGCAGCGAGAAGGCACTGCTCGGCGTGCTCAAGACGACCATCGGCTCCATCCACGCGAACGTGGACGGGCCGCGGACCGTTACGAGGTGCGGCGATGTTCACGACTGTTAGCGGAACCGTCTACGCGCCTGTCCACGGCCAGCGTGACCGCCTGGGCAACCCCGTGCGCGGGTTCGATGACGGCACCGCTGTGGACGGGCTGCTCGTCGCACCCGGCAGCACTGAAGACCTCGAGGCGAGCCGCCCGGACGGCGTGACCGTCGACCTGACCGTCCATTTCCCCAAGACGTGGACGGCGAGCCTGCGCGGCTGTGAAATCGAGCTTCAGGCGCCATATGCGGGCCGGTACCGAGTTATCGGTGACCCGCACCCCTACATGGACGGAAACACGCCCACAACGTGGCACATGCCCGTAGAGGTGGTGAGGGCCGATGGCTAACGCGCAGATAACCCGCGTCCGCATCGACGAGCAAGCGCTCGAGGAGGCCGCACAGCGCGGCAAGGGCACGCGAGCCGCGGTCAACGAGAGGGCCCGCGCCATCCGCGACAGGGCCAACTCAATGGCCGGAGGGTTCAAGACCGCGCGCTTCTACGACCGCAAGGACAAGCAGCTGCGCGGCGGCTCGCTCGCGGCCTACCTGTACAAACCGGCCAACGGCGGCAACCATCCCGTCGCGCTGGTCTACACGGGCAACTACGCCGCGATGAGGTTCGAGCACGACAACAACGCGCTGCTGAAGGCGAGTAGGTGATGGACATGGCGATTTTCAGCGTCACGCAGGCTATCGTCGAGTTCGTCGGCTCGCTCTCAATCGGCGACGGATGCTCGACGCAGCCGCCGATGGACTCGCAGCGCTTCCAGACCGTCGAGAACCTCGGCGGCCCTATCGAGTCGAAGGTCTGCAGCACGACGATTGCAATACAGGCGTGGGCCGCTGACGAGAGCACTGCAGAAGCGGATGCGAACGCCATCGCCTACGCCGTCGAGACCTCGACCCCGCCCGCAGGCGTCCACAGCATGCACGTCACGCAGACGCCATACCCCTGGTGGGATGACTCCACGCGCCTGCCGCGCTACCAGCTGACCGTGGACGTGACCCACCAACTCACCGTTTAACCGCATAGAAAGAAGGTAACAGCATGCCTAACGTCGACGCATCGCGCGTCACGGTCGGCGCTGCCCTCGCAACCGGCGCGATCTTCGTCGCGCCGCAGGACACCGCGCTGCCCACGGACGCCACGACCGCTCTGCCCGCCACCTACAAGTGCATCGGCTACACGAGCGACGAGGGCCTGTCCATCTCCGAGTCCTCCAACAACGACGCCAAGCGCGCCTGGGAGGGCCTCGCCGAGGTCATCTCGACCAAGACCGAGTACACCGAGCAGATCTCGTTCACGCCCATCGAGTGCAACGCCGAGGTCGCCAAGCTCATGTGGGGCGATGACATGGTCGTCGTGGACGACCAGACCGGCGCTCTCACCATCAAGCACCACGGCAAGACCATGGAGCCTGTGGCCTGTGTCATCGAGACCGTGCCGCGCACGGGCATCGTGAACCGCCGCACCTGCAACATCCAGCTGCAGGAGCGCGACACGCAGACCCTGAACGGCTCCGACCTCGACGGTCGCGCGCTCACGTTCGACTGCCTGGCCGACAGCACGGGCGTCACGATGACCGAGTACGTCGCCTTCACGGCTTAAAGGAGCGGCAATGGCTAAGGCAAAGGGGACAATCAAAAAGGTAGAGGTCGACGGTCGCGAGTACGCCGTGGACATGGCCCGCGCCAAGTCCTGGACGGCGGTCAAGATGCTCGCGAGAATCCAGAGCGCGGACGGTGACGCCGAGCAGGGCACGTACGCCATCCAGTACGCCGACTACGTCCTGGGCGACGCCATGGAAGACGTCGTGGACGCATGCGGCGGCGATGACGCGCCCGCCGAGGACGTCATCAAGCTGGCCTACGAGGTCATCTCGGCTGCAGCAAAAAACTAGTCTTGCTGGGGTACGCGCTCGGCGCGCACGAAGACGAGCTGCGCGCGGACTTCCAGCAGTACTACGGAATCGACCTCGACCGCGCCATGGACGGGGCGCACAGCGCGGCCCACTGTGGCGCGCTGGTCGCGCAGCTGCCCGCGGGCGCGCGCATCCGCGTCATCGAGGAGCCTGACGAGCGGTGGATGCTCGAGTCGTCCATGCTCGCGGTCCTCGCCAACCAGCTCAACGCGCTGCTCTACATGCTCGGCGCGAAGAAGGGCGACAAGCGCCCGGAGCTGATAGGCCCGTCGTGGATGACGAAATCGAAGTCCCGAAAAGTGGACGCGCTCGTGATGACCATCGACGAGCTGCGCGCAGAGCTCGCGAAGCCCAGGCGCGCTAAAGAGTGAAAACATCTAGTGCTTCAAGGTGGTGAAAATGGCAAACCAAGAAGTCGGCTCCGCTTACCTTGAAGTCGAAGCGAAGTTGAAAGACGGCGGCAAGAGCCTGAAGCGAGAGGTCGAGGGCATCGACGTCAAAGGCTCGGGCAAGAGGGTCGGCGAGGGCGTCGGCGACGGCATCGGCGTGGGCGTCAGCGCCAAGGCCGTCGCGATCGGCAACATCGTCGCGAACGTAGTGACCGCTGCCGCCAAGAAGGCCGCGCAGCTCGTCGGCTCCGTCATCGGCGGGGCGTTCGAGAACTACGCGAACTGGGAGCAGCTCACCGGCGGCGTCGAGAAGCTTTTCGGCGATGCATCCGGGCAGCTCATGGACTACGCCAACCAGGCGTTCGCGACCGCGGGCCTGTCCGCCAACGACTACATGGAGACCGTCACGTCGTTCTCGGCGAGCATGATTAGCTCGCTCGGCGGCGACACGGCCAAGGCCGCGGAGTACGCCGACCAGGCAATCCGCGACATGTCGGACAACGCCAACGTGTTCGGCACGGACATGGGCGAGCTGCAGCGCGCTTACCAGTCCATGGCGCGCGGCAACTACGGCATGCTTGACTCGCTCAAATTGGGCTACGGCGGCACGAAATCGGAGATGGAGCGCCTCCTGCGAGACGCAGAGGCCATCTCCGGCGTCCACTACGAGCTGGGCAACTTCGCGGACGTGACCGAGGCCATCCACGTCATGCAGACGGAGATGAGTATCACCGGCACGACCTTCCGCGAGGGCGCCACCACAATCGAAGGCTCGATGAACCAGCTCAAGGCGAGCTGGGAGAACTGGTTGACGGCGGTCGGCGGCGGCGGCGACCTCACGACGGCCACCGACAACCTCGTCAGCTCGCTCTCGACCATGCTCCAGAACGCCGTGCCGCAGCTCGGCACGATCATCGGCAACCTAATCAAGGGCATCCCCGATTTGGTCGCCACGTTCCTCGCGGAGCTTCCGAGCCTCGCCACGAACCTCGTGACGGCGCTCTTCGGCGAGGACGCGGGCGCGGCTGTGGCCGGTGTGTTCGACGAGATCGCGCCGCACCTCGACGGCCTCATCGCGGGCGTGCAGACGATGTTCACCGACCTGCAGCCCTTCGTGCAGACCATGGCCCCGGCGCTTCAGCAGTTCGGCGGCGCCATGGTCGCGCTGATACAGGCTTTGATGGACTCTCTGGGCCGCACGCTGCCATACATCACGAGCTTCCTGAACTGGGTCGCGCCTTACGTCGCGGCGTTCTTCGAGAACCTCGCAGGGTTCATCAACTGGTTCGTCTCCGACGAGACGCGCATGAACGGCTCGCTCACGAACCTCATGCTCATCGTCGAGGCGGTGGGCACGGCGTTCGGCAACGCTGTGACGTTCATTCGCGGCGTCTGGGACGCCCTCGTCGAGTTCTTCCGCGGCATCCCCGCGAAGATTCAAGGCTTCTTCTCGACCATCGGCACCTGGTTCAGCACGAAGTTCGGCGAGGTCAAGCAGGCCATCGTGGACAAGTTCCAGGAGGCCGTGGACTTCGTCCGAGGAATTCCGGAGACGATTCTCGGATTCTTCAGCGGCATCGGCCAGAGCATCGGCGACTTCTTCGGCGACATCCATATCCCGCTGCCGTACTTCGCAATCAACCCGCCTGGGTGGACGTTCGGCGACCTGCTGAAGGGCTCCATCCCGTCGCTGTCCGTCGAGTGGCATGCGAACGGCGGCATCGTGGACGGCGCAACGCTCATCGGCGCGGGCGAGGCGGGGCGAGAGGCCATCGTGCCGCTCGAGAACCGAAACGCCATGCAGCCCTTCGCCGCTGCCGTCAGCGAGGACATGCAAGCCGACGGGACGTTCGCCGACATGCTCGCGGTGCTCAAGCAAATCCGCGACAAGTCCACCGACATCTACATGGACTCCGAGCGCGTGGGCCGTGTGCTCACGCCGTCAATCAACCGCAACATCGGCAACCGTGCCGTGATGAGTTCGAGGGGGGCGTCTTATGCGTTCTGACGTGGTCAAGTTCAAGACGCTCGACGGCTCGACCGTCTACGACAGCGTGGCCGACTGGGGCATGACGCTGACGCACTGCGACGAGCAAAAACCGGCACCTAAGTTCGAGCGCATCGACGTACCCGGCACCAACGGCTCCGTGGACGTTAGCGCGGCTTTGAGCGGCGATATCCCGTTTGAGGATAGAACCGTGGAGCTGACCTTTTTCAAGCTCTGCGCAGACCATGACGCGGCGTTCGCGCTTGCCGGTGACGTGGCCGCAGCTGTCCACGGCAAGCAGATGCAGCTGCAGACCCCTGACGCGAGAACCGATGGCAACACGTGGTACACCGGCGATGTTGAGATCACGGAATGCCGGTTTGAAGACCGTGGATGCGAAATCGACGTACGCGCTGTTTGCTCGCCGTTCCGCTATGCAGCAGCGCAGACAGGCGAACTGCTGCTTTCGTCCACGGCAACAGACTTGCAACAGGCGCTGATTCTGGAGCTTGCGAACAGCGAGTTCAATACGATGGGCGTTCAATTCAACTTTGAGAACACATGGAAAATCAGCTGGATTGACCCTGTGGCGGTCGGTGTCGAGTGTGCCGCGACCGACAATCTCTTTGACATGGATTTTGCGACGCTGCGCGGCGTTACTGTCAAAAGCGCGGGGAGTTGGCAGAAGTCCAACAACATCGTGCAGAGTGGACAGGCCGTCGATTTCGGCTCCTGCAACCAGCAGTGGTGCGAGCGCGCTGTCATCAACGCGACCAGCGCGACGGCGAACATCAAGAACGTGCGCTTGCCTTTCACGCAAGATTCGCATTTGTATGTGTTCGTTGAATCGTCTGCAGTCACCGCAAAGCAGAGCATCACGGTTGACGGCGCTACGCATGCCGCAGGCGTTGAGGTGCGCTGTGCAAGCAACATCAGCGGTGATATCGGCGCGGACGGCATGGTGGACAGTGGCGGTTTCTCCACTGTCGGCACGCTCGCCGCGCCTGCTGTCGGCTCGTCTTTCGGTGCCGTGATTAACTGCGGTGCCGTGCCTTTCAACCTGGGGCAGATTGCGATTAGCCTGTACGGCGTTACCGTCAGCGATTTCACGGCGCGCGTGATGATCGTCAAAGAGGGCGTGTCCGTTTCCGGCTATGTTGAGCCTGACGTTGCAATCGCCGTTGCGCAGCTGCCTGTTGCGCTAGAAAAGAGCGCTACCGGAAACGACACTTACACTTCATACCCGGTCAAAGCGTTCATCACGAAAAGCTCTAGCGATAGCAGCACGGTTGAAGCACCGGCTATCGCGGACTACATGCGCAACGCGAAATACGCAGAGTTCGCGTCCATCACGGCGAGCGGCGATGTGGCGGTTATGCCGTCATGGTATGCGGACGTGTCCATCTGGCCCACCCAGAGCGCCACTGTGGACGCGGGCGATATGCCGGTTTACCCGTCTGTCATGACATACAGCGGGCCGCAGGGCGTTGCAGTTGCCTACAACGGGAGCGAGTACCTAATCGGCGCTGACACCACGGCGCAGCTGGCTACGCTCCTGAACCGTGGCAGCAACACTGTCGATTATGTGACGTTCACACCGCAGTCGTGGACACCTGCGGGACAGTTCCGATGGACAAAGGGCGTGTTGTAAATGTGGCGCATCAAACTTGATGGACGCACCGTCTACGAGCCCAACAACACGCTGCTGAGCGCCACACGCGCCGAGCTGTCCACGGCGCTGAGCGCTGCGGGCTCGCTGGAGCTGCAACTGCCTTTCGGGCATGCGCTCTACAGCGAGCTCGCCGCTATGCCGCTGCTGGGCAACCAATGGTGGACGGTCGAGCGCGATGGCTCGGAGTTCTGGCGAGGGCGGCTAATCCAGCGGAACGCAAAGCCGCTTGATGGCGTGATGATTCTGCTGATTGAAGGCGAGCTGGGATTGCTCAATGATTCCGTCATGCCGCCTTACAGCGTCACGGAATCGCCGCGCAGCTATCTGACGCGCCTGCTCAATGCTCACAACGCGCAGGTGGACAGCTGGAAACGCTTTTACACCGGTCGCGTCAGAGTGGCGAACGTGGCCGGAACCGGCCAGATAACGCGCGAGAGCAGCTCGCCCACGGCGATGATGCAGGAAATCCTGACGAAGACCTGCGACTCGTCCACCGGCGGCTACCTCATGCTCCGTCGCGTGAACGGCAAGCGCTACCTCGACTGGGTCAGCGACCCCGCGATCATCGGATCGCAACCCATCAAAACGGCGTACAACCTGCTCGCATGCGAGGATGTTGCGGACGGTGGCGAGTTCCACACGGCTGTTTACGCGACCGGCGCGCAGGTGCAGGATGCGTCCACAGGCGATTACTACACGCTGACGCTTGATTCGCTCACAGACCGCACAGACCAGAGCACCGCGAAGCGCGGCGCGTTGATGATTAACACGGATTTGCAAGCCAAACACGGCATCATCGCACGTGTCGTTTCGTGGCAGGATGTCACCGATGCAGACAATCTCTACACGCGCGCAAGGCAGTATGTGCGTAGCCTGAGCGAGCCGCGCGACATCGAGGTCAAAGCCGTGGACATGAGCCTAACCGGCTCAGGAGTTGCACCGTTTGAAATCGGCCAACGTGTGCCGCTGCAAACACCTACGTTTGAAGGTTCCGCGCTCGTTACCGGCGTGACGTATGACCTGCTGGATGCTGCAGGCGGCTCTGTGACTTTCGGCGATATCAACTCGCAGACGCTTGATGCTGGCGATTTGGTTGCGGTTAAGACAACCGGTAGCGCGGCGCAGGTCGCGAGTGCAACGCAGAGCACGCAAGCGCAGGCGCAGGCGATAGCCCGTCTGCAGGCGCAGGTGGCGGGCGGCGCGGGCATCACGCTGCCCCTGTCCATCGCCCAAGGCGGCACCGGCTCGACCGATGCGGCCAGCGCGAGGGCGGCCCTGGGCGTGGCGTACTCGGAGTCCACGGTCGACGGTTGGCTCGTCAGGTACTACCCCGACGGCACGAAGGTCGCGACGCGGACGCTCACCGGCTCGGTGGCCGCGACCAACAGCTACGGCGGCGCTTACATCTCCGCTTTGCAAACGACGAGCTTGCCCAGCGGGGTGTTCAGCGCCGTGGACTACGCGCACGTGAGCGTGACCAGCTCGCCGGGCCTCTGGTGGGCCGCTCAAACGTCCATCAGCACGTCCGCGGCGAACTACTACGTGGTCGCGTCCAGCAGCCTCACGCAGAGCGTCACGCGGCGCCTGATTGCGGTAGGGCGGTGATGAAAT
>Ga0326512_10002468_pt1 | contig 13725 bp, 9 predicted proteins | sample 1_2617_0518_D_FD_203652 | JGI IMG/M metagenome (GOLD analysis project Ga0326512, IMG submission 203652) | Bovine rumen microbial communities from UC Davis, California, United States - 1_2617_0518 | ecosystem: Host-associated > Mammals > Digestive system > Stomach > Rumen | place: USA: California... | reverse complement strand
ATGAACGTCCCCGTTCTGCTTCGGCGACAGCTTCTAATTGTGAGGAGTCGATATCTACGGGGAGTGCCATCTTCTCAGGTCTCATGGTGATATCCAGTTGTCGTGCATCCACAGGCTCTCCCTCATCTTCCATCATAAGCCGTCCCTCCACCAATGAACTGATGACAGGACTCTCCATCACAGCGGCGCCATGACTATGGATATCATTCCACATGACGAACTTTGAGAACGAGAAGATACCAAGCACAGAATCCTCGACAACCTCCCACTCCTTCTGCTCTTTGACAGCTTCACGTACCAAATGGAGCACCAGACTCACGTCTATCCCATGGGCATCATGAGGCAAAGGATTGACACCTTCCACTTCTATTTCATATTGCTGTTTGAGCATCTCCATCAGCGTAATGTTGAGCATCACCTCTTCATCACGCTTTCGGATGGCATAACCTTGTTTCTTAATAGGTACAATCTCTACTGGCACAAGTAGAATGGGGGCAGCATATTTGCGCCCACCACTCCGTTCGTTCCAATGAAGCGTACCAAATGTCAGGAATAGCGTATTGACTCCACTCTCTTCCAAATTGGTGCGCACGGCTCGATAAATGCCTTTCAGCTCCTTCTGATCAAGAATAAACTCCTTGCCTTGATCCAGTTCATCCTCCAAGGTGGCAATATCATCATGTTCATAACGAATGGCATTCTTGCCCAATTTCATATTGAGCAAGTTGTTACGCAAGCTCAGGTCAAGTAGCTTGCGTTCCCATAATTGCAGTTTGGCAGCAGCCTCCTGTTGTCCGTCACCATCCTCCTGAGGAATCATTTTCTCTGCCTCTGCCAATGCATCTTTGGCAGATCGCAACAAAGCTGCCAAACGTACTTGTTCGCTTGGTGCCAATACAAGGCTTTGAGCCTCCTGCTCCATCTGTGCTGTCTGCTTAAGACAGGCTGTCAATTGCCGCTTCAAAGTCATATTGCCATGATCTCCGAATGATTAATCCTTTAAACCTAATTCACGTTCGATGACATTTATACATGCCGCCACTGCACGGAAATTCTCTGCAAAGTCATAGTTAAAGTATAAATCGCAATCCTCTACAATCTCACCGCTGTCATCGTCATAGTAGGCAGTGATGACTACCTCTCCACCCTCTAAACGGAAACGGATGCCTATGATCTCACTTGTCTGATAGGCAAAGTCATCGTAGCGGATAACATGGAACTGCGACTCCGAGAATTCTTCGTATGCCTCTTCTTCCTCATCGCTGTCAGGCACCTCATCGCTAGTCCAGCCGAACTCTTCAACGTGTTTCTCAGCAGCAATATTGAAGAGTTCCTCTAAGCGCTCACGGGCTTTCTTCAGATATGCCTCGCGAGCATCATCGATTTTACTAAACAGCGATTCGAGTTCTTCTGATTCATCATTTATGGCAACTGTTTCTTCTGTGCTAGAATTGTCCACGGTTTCATCAGTAGCATCTTCATTTTGGAAACGGAATCCACACTCTGGGCAAAACTTTGCATCTGCTGCCACTTTGTTGCCACACTCCGGACAGAACTTCTTTTCTTCAGCCTCTTCCGTGCTGAACATATTGCCCATAGGCTGGTCACTCACTCCAAATCTTGACAACTGGTCGTCAAGATCATTCTGTAGATTGTTTAGATATTCGTCGATGTTCATATTTTCTTCTACTATTTTATCAGTATTATTTGATATTGACCTCCACATTCCGGACAGAACAAAACATTTAAAATATTACTCTTCTTTAGATGGTTTTATTCTCCCTCTTATATCTGCAAAAGTCCAACTTGAATGTTCCATCTTTATACAGACGGCATCCTGGCCATTTTTAAAGCCAGAATCTTTCCAAGCCACATTATCAACACCATCGATAAACTCAAAAGCATCCGGCACTTCACAGCCATAAGGTCCCGCTGCTTTGCATAATTCTAAATCTCTCTCTTGAATGTCATACCAATTGTATTTTTCCAAGAGTTTATCGCAATCGCGAGTAAAATGTCTAAGAACGGAAGCCGTTTCCAACATACACAAAATACGACAGAACAATCCCGCATAGTAAGAATAAAACAACTTCTTACCGGCATCATCTCTGTCTTTCCAAATTTCAAACAAACTTAAATCACCTTTGTTTGCTTGGCAAAACAACATAACAGGCAGAATGCGCTGTCTAAGTTCATCCACTTTAGTCTTTTCCATAATTGTAACTATTACATATACGTTATTAAGAACTATAAATTATAACAACGACCAATTAAAAAATAGAGATCTCTTATGGCGCCTTCAAGATCCCTCATAGATTCTTTATCCTTTACTCTCAGACCATCCACGATTTTTGGTTCTATTTCAACAGCCTTACTCCACCATCTCATAGCTTCTTTTTTATCTTCTTTCACACCATAGCCCTTGATGTAAAGATTTGCAATTTCTACCATTGCATAAGGAATTCCTTGTTCGGCAGCTTTACACCACCACCTCATTGCCGCATTGTAGTCCTTGGCGGTACCTTGCCCCTCATAATAGCATCGCCCTAAAACGAGTTGTGCAGAAGCATCTCCATGTTCTCCCGCTTTGAGGAACCATTTAATTGCCTCATTATAATCTTTGGTGGTGTATTTGTAAATGTTCAACCCAATAAGGAATTGCGCATATGCATCTCCTTGCTCGGCCGCATTACGAATCTGAGGTAGCCACTTTGTTTGTTCATAGTCATTACTGCCTATGATGCTTCTGAAGTACCATCTTGGAATAATTTTCAAAGAATCACACCCATAAAACATAATACTCTTATTACATTCTAATATCTGGCTTACGTCCCAATTTCCTAATCCTTTTCCTTCAAATTGTTTACAACCATGAAACATTTCTCTCATAGATATAACTTTAGATACATCCCAATTACTCAAATCACAATCAAAATTCTCACAATTATAAAACATCTGATACATCATTTCTACTTTACTAACATCCCATTTGGATATATCAATTTTTCCAACCTTTAGACCTTTAAAAAGACCTCTCAAATCTTTAACCTTGCTAATATCAATATCATTCAAGTCTGCATTTTTGTCTTTTCTAAGTCTGCTTGATATTATGGAGCGTAATTCTTTAATTGTCTGTGGTTGTACACCATACTGTTTGCTTACTGATTTCGGAGCAACATCACTATCCTTACGCTTTGTTTCAGTTATTAGATTTATTGTTGCGCCAGCCTCTTCAATAGTCTTCTTCAGGTTCTCAGCCTCATCCTTAGAGAGACCTTCTATCAGGGTAGAAGGAGCACCGTCTACGAGATCCTTGGCATCTTTCATACCACTAAGACCACAAGCTTTCTGAACGGCCTTAACGACCTGGAGCTTAGCGGCGCCGACCTCAGCAAGGATAACACTGAATGTTTGGGAAGTATCAACTTGTTTCTCTTGAACCTTTTTTAGCTTGTCTTCCTCAGCCTTGGCTTTTGGATCCTTTTGCCCGAAGAAATTGACAAGATAGAAAGCACATGTATTCTCATCGGCTCCCATTTCCTTGGCTATTACCGGCTCCAGGAGGAGGTATATGCTATCGACAAAACGCTGCAGGGCTGGGGTATATTCACCAGTTGTGGCATCCAGATATTCTTTGGCCTCCTCTGGGTGTCCTTTCATCAGTTCACCTGCGGCGGCAAGTACTGTCATATTGTCTTCGGGATAGCTGGAGAAGTGATCCAGACTGGCAAGCGTTTCCTCTGCGTCTATCAGACGCCCAGCCTTGATGTAGGCAAGGTAGCACCAGAATGCTTCCCAATAGGTGTCGGTTTTGGTTCGTTCTTTCTGCTCTATGCACTTCTCCGGCTTCAAAGCGGAAAGCACAAGATAATACTTACGCGACAGCTCATCATGGTCAAATCGCCTCACCAATGGCTCAAGGCTGTCTATCTGATCCATGAGCGCCTTGACTTCGTTCTTCTGCAGATTGTTTGTAAGAATCTTCAGCTTGGTCTTGGCTATTAGATTCAGCTCTGACTTACGGGCATTGCGGTCGGACATCACCCTAACGGATTCCAAAATATTATCAGCAGTTGACTTATCAAGCCCGATTTTAATTCTGAGCTCTTCAAGTGCAACAACTTCCGATTGCTCCAAAACGTTATCCTCGTATGCTCGTTTACAAGCATTAAGGAACTGCGTTTTATGTTCTTGAAGCAATTCTATCTCCGTCTTTTGTGCTGACACCTGAGTTATGTTATTGACTGTAGAAGTCGTATTCGTAATGTTATGAACACTACGATCCTCGTTGTGTACAGCATGAGAATCACTCACATGAAGCCCTCCGCTGATGGCATTAGCATCACCGAGGTTGAGGCTTACACCACTCGTAGCAGGCTTCTCTATCAGCTTAGTCCCGCATTCAGGGCAGAACTTACCATCGTATTCTTGTTTACAGTTTGGACAATACATAATATGAGTTTTATTATTACTATTCAGAGAGACAATATTTCAAAGCAGAATCTTTTCCAAGATACGGTTCTGGACGCCCACTTACGACAATATTGCCCCCCGTTTTAAATCTATTCATCCGTCTGTAAAATCTTAATAGGCTATGAGGAACATCATCAATTAACTGATTAATGCATGATTCATATTTTTTTAGTTGATCATTAACACTCTTTAGTTGTGTTTCATATGATTTGTCATCTTTACTGCTCTCCATCATTTCCAGCGATTCTGTTATTTTCTTTGAAATATTATCTAATCCAGAAATATCTTTTTTTACTGAATCGAAATTCAATTCGACGAGCTTACGATGCAATGACACACATTTTTCTATACTATCCCATTCATACCTTTTATATAATGGTGTCTGCCAAAAACGACAATTATGATTATCTTCTATCAAAGATGATTCTAGTTTCTTCAAATACTCTTCACATAATTGAGGTATAGCCTCTACCATCGGGCTTCCTTCTTTTTCCCATTTACCAGCAAGATTATTAAGTTTATCTCTTAATTGTTTTATCTCTTGTTTGTCTTTTTCTTCTTTCTGCTTTTCAGCTTCTGATGCTTTTGCTCGTTCCTGCTTCTCTTTCTTGTTTTTCCTCTCAATGTCTTCTATCTCTTTGAGTTGTTTGGCAATAGCATCACTAGAGGGTACGTTGGGTATAGCTGGTTCTTTACCAGGAACATTGGGTATGTTGGGAATACCGTCAGGGATATTAGGAATATTCGGAGCTCCAACGGGAATATCAGGAATATTGGAGGCTCCGTCTGGGATATTGGGAATATTAGGAATTTTTACCATATTATTGAAATGATTATTCGTTATTGTTTGTAACACCTTATTATATTATAGGACTGTTTGAAGGTCTGCCACAGTCTGGGCAAGAGCCCAGTTGGCCATGCCCTCTTTCCAGACCATCGTGTTCTTATCTACAATGCCGAAACGTACCATATTTGCGAATTGGCGGATTGTGACAGGGCCAAACGCTTTCCCTTCAAGCACACAGTAGTATTGCGGACCGCCATATACCTGGTCAAGGTCGAATGACGGAGTTTCTTCTTCCAGTTCATCATTGTCATCATCATCTTCGTCTATCACGCACGACGATGTGCTGATGCTCGCTTTGGCTCCGGTAGCTTCTATCTGTGCTTTTATCGAAAGGGCTTCTTTTAATGTTTCGACAGTATTGATTCCTGTATCTAACATATTACGGTCAGCTCTGTCAATGAGCTCTTTGGCTTCTTTTTCATCACAATTTCTGATTTCCATAATGGCTTCCACCAAAAGAAGTCGATTATTACCTGGATTATCTAGAGAAATTTCGTATTCACGCTCCCGAATGGATATACTTGCACCTGCATTTGCTAGTTGTTGTTTAATGTTTTGTGCACTTGACTCCGATTCCACAGAACAGACTTCATCATCCGATAGTAAATCATCCAACTCATCAACAAACTGTTCTGCTTTCTGTTTTGTACAGTTACATATTTCTGTGACAGCCTTGATGACAGCATCTTTATCTTCCCCAGCATCGTTGACTTGTACAACATACTTGTATTTTTCTTCCCCCTGATCAAAAGGGTTAAAGTCCATTAGTTCATATTGTTGTTTAGGTTTTGAACTATGATTGTTTTCCGTTTGCTGCCATGGTTCAGATAATGCTTCTTTTGGAAAAGAATAGCCGTCAGGTAACGGACGAATATCAAGTACATCGTCATACTCATCGCGTAACTTTTCCAAATCTTTCACCTTGTTGGCAGGGACATAGAGGATTCCGACATCGGAGAGAAATCCATCGTCGAACGAATCAATATCTGATGACACTTGTGAGGCATAGATAGTGAGTCGTTTGTCTTCATCATGGGTAATTGCAGCTATATCCTCATCTAGATTATAAATATGCAATTCGTGCAGTTTTGGACAGTCATTAAAATCTATATTTGATAAACCGCTTATCTGTTTTGGAATAACTGCAACTTTGAGTTCTGAAAGTCCACTAACGCATATTTCATTCAAACTTGTAGCTTTCATCATATCGATACACGTAATTTGACTGTCTTCAAATTCATCAAACGTTTCTTCACCAATATCGCCCCATGAACTTGGTATGATGACCTTTCTGGTTTCTTTCGTTAGTTGCTCAAAGGCATCAGGGTCGGAATCACGAATATCAAATACAGACTCCCTAAAATCATACCATCCTTCAGAGCCTTCATTGATTGTCAACACTCCATCCTTATATGTAAACTGTGAAGTTTTAATAGTTTCATTATACTTTGCCATAATATATGTAGTGTTTGTTAAAAATGTTCCTTGATATACTTTTGCGCTTCAACAATACCAATACTGTACACATCCTTAATAGCAGCAGCTTCGCTAATGAGGCGCTTGCCTGTATGGGTGTCTTTAGGCAGGCCATGGCCTTCGCAATAAGCTCTACCATAGATGAAAAGTCCGAGAGGATTCTTGGCTTCGTAGGCTATTTTTGCCCAAGCAAGCGCCAGTTGGTAGTCTTGATCTACTTTTTCTCCCTCAAAATACAAATTTGCCACACAACATAAGGCATCCAGATTTCCTTTTGTTGCAGCAGCTTTATAGAACGCGATGGCATAGTCAATGTTCTTCTCATAGCGCCCGATGCCAACTTCATATATTTCTGCTTTTGCAAGCATTATGTCGGCATCTTCATTTTGTGGGTCAAGTGCCATAAGTTTGTCTGCCCACTTACCTGCTTCTTCAGCTTGTTCGATTGAGTCAAATGCACAAGCCGTAAGTACCATTGCCAGGGGAACCTCAGCTAATGCAGGGGGAATTAGCATGTTCAGTACGCTGTAAAGATCATCCGAACTCTCACACTCCGTGGACATCCTATAAGCTTCCAAAACCATCGTCTGCCATTTTTTCTTGAGCATATTGTTGGAATCGGATTCAGATATAGCAGATTTAGTTGTAGTCTCGATTGTCGTCTCCTGCTTAGTCTGTTTCCTTTCCACGGCTTGAGTATTCTCGAATTCCTTGGAAGTAGTTTGCTCGGATACTAAATTATGTGTTTCCGTTCCTTGTTCAAAGATATTGACAAGGTAGAAAGCACAACCCTGTTCTGTGGCACCCATCTCCTTGGCTATTTCAGGAGCTAAAAGAAAATATACTGTCTCTGCAAAGCGTTGTAATGCCGGCGAATAATCTCCACTTACTGTCTCAAGATATTCTTTTGCCGCTTCCATATCATCCTTTATATACGAGCCAGCAGTAGCCAGTAAAGTGATATTATCTTCTGGATAACTTGGAAACTTATCGTCTAAGGAATAGAGTATCTCAGCTGCTTTCGCCATCTCACCGGCCTTTAGGTAAGCAAAATAGGTCCAAAATGATTTCCAATAACTATCAACCTTAGAGCTCTCATACTTCTCGATACATTTCTCATAACGTAAGGTAGCCAGCACCAAATAGTACTTGTATTGCAACTCATCGTTGGTAAATTTGCCGGCCAATGCCTCGAAACTGTCTATCTGTCGCATGATGGCCTGCACCTCGTTCTTTTTGAGCGCATCAGTAAGCTGTTTAAGCTTTATTTTTGCAAGTCCTGTCAACTCGTTTTTGGGCGCATTACGATTAACAAGTTGGCGCACTTGGTCTAAAATGCGGTCAGCCGTGGCCTCATCAAGACCAATCTCCATACGATAGCGATCAAGCTCCATTTTTTCCCATTGCTCCAACACGTTATCTTCATAAGCACGCTTACAAGCATTCAAATAGAGGGTTTTGCGTTCTTGCAGCAGTTCCATCTCAGTCTTCTGTGTCGAAACATGAGTGATATTATTTATCGTCGATGTGGTGTTCGTGATATTATGAACACTACGATCTTCGTTGTGCACATTGTGGGAATCTTCCATGTGGAGACCACCACTGATAGCATTTGCATCACCAAGGTTGAGGCTCACACCACTATCGGTTGGCTTCTTTATTAACTTTGTTCCACATTCCGGGCAGAAGTTGCCGTCGTATTCTTGTTTACAGTTTGGACAATACATATTTATTTACGATTTACAATTTACTATTTTGTCTGTATTGCGTCAAGCAGTTTGCCACGCTCATCAAGACGGGCTCGAATCTTTGTGGTGACTGGGCCAATCTTACGTTGGTAATTATAAAGGTAGCCTTTCTCTGGATGACCTTGAGCATTGGTGGTCTCATATCGCTCTACGCAGAAAAGCTCGCGAGGTTCCACGCCCAGTTGCTGATAGAGGTTCTGGGTGATGGTGTCGTGGATGAGGCGCAGGTTGCTATCAACGAGTCCACGTACTTCGTTGAGAAGCGAGAGATTGCTTTCGTCCTGCTTCTTCTGCATCACTGTTTCGCGTTTCATCTTACGGAAAGGCATGCGGACACTCTTAGAACCATCTTCTTCTTGGATGTCAGCAATAGCATCAACATCAGGTCTGGTACGCAACTTCGGATTGCCATAAAGGTTGAACATGAGCACAGTAGCCAACGTAACCTCGTCTTCCTCAATCTGGCGACTCGTATTATAATAATCACACTTTGCCTTGAGGAAAGCCTCACCAACAGTCATCGTGCCCAAACATTCATATTCGGCAAAGCGAGCCATAAACGTTTCGCTATAGGCTGCTGGTTGTATGCGCCAGGTCTCATCATGTAGGAAATTGCCACACTTGCCCATAGCAGGTACACAAGAACCACTATAGAGGAGTACGCCTCCGCCATACATCGCAGAAAGCAGCATACTCTGCTCGCGTGCGTACCTTATATATCTTCCTCCCCAACAGGCCACGGTGTTGAAGATGCGGGCATTCGACTCGCGCAGCATATCAATGCTGAAAGCCAAGCCACAACTATAGAAACCTGAGTCCTCTGGATTGCAGGCACCATGCAGGTTGAATACAAGCATGTCGGCCTCGCTCAACTTCCCATAGTACTGCTCTGCCAATTCTTCATCCATATCTTCCATGATGTTGGGCGAGAGAAACATATTGTCGAGTACAACCTCATCCTCATTGTCCATGTGCTCTGTAGGCAGATTTCGTGACATCTCACGACTGGCAGGAATCCAATCATAGTTTGAGGTCATCACGGCGCGACCTATATCGATGCCTCCCTGCTCTGAAACCATATTGCTGATGTTGAAGTAAGCCTGAAAATCTTCTTCAATACTCGTGTGCATCGTTCCCATCTCCAGCGGCAGACGGGCCACATTACAGCGGGCCTTGTTAAAATCAAGGAAGTCGAGTGACAATTGTCCGTAGAAACAATAGTAGAAATCGGCAAAGACACGGTCATCGTAGTCTGTGCCACTTGAACAGGGATTGTCCTCGGCTGGCTGCGGAATGACATCGTTGCCACCTACGATAAATAAAGAGAGGTGGGGGCCAGAAGCGATACCTTCATCCTTGATATAATTCTGCAGTACGTCGCTATAGTCCATCCATGTGGCTTCGCCCAAACCTGCCTGATGGTCTGCCATATCTAACAGATGCCAACAGAGATCCAGATCTTCGTTGGCACTCACAAATCCTTCAATAATTCTTTGAACAGCATTACGAGTGGTTTTATACTTGTCGGCAAGGACTTTTGTGTCAGTCCATATAATACCCTCTTGCACATCACTTTCATCATGAGGCTCGTCATTCGAGTTTGTTGAGTCTTCGGAGTCTGCGTTGAAATTATAACCACATTCTGGACAGAAATTGGCATCAGATACCACCTGAGTACCACACTCAGGGCAGAACTTCTTATTGCCAGAATCTCCATTCAGCCCAAATTGTGATAACTGACTGTCAATGTCAGATTGTAAATCGTTTATAAAATCGTCAAAATTCATCATTAATAGTATACCTTAAATATATACAAATCTGTTTGTATTTATTGCAATGGCTTCACTAAAGAACCGTCGGAATTTAGGTAGCCATTCTTCCCGTTCTTACTCACACGATAAAGGCCGTTATCATAAGAAATAAAGTTGTATTCGCAGGGAGCAACTTCTTTTCTTTTTTTCGGACTAAAGAGACCGTATTTGCTATCTTTTCGTACTTCAAAAAGGCCTGTATCTTCATTATATATTCCAATATAATCATAGGTAGGTGCTACTATTTCGGAAAGGTCGTTAGCAGAATAGAGTCCATATTTACTATTGTCTCTTACCTCAAAAGTCTTAGATTTTTCTGAAACGAAACCAATATAATCATACTTCGTTTCAATAATTTCATTAAGAGTCTTGAGCGAAACCATTCCGTATTTACTATCTTTTCGTACTTCTACTGCACCTAAGTCCTCATTTGGTGAACCTATATAATCGTATTGTGGCTTAATTTTGATGTTGCCTTTCAAGTCTGCAATACCATACTTCCCCTTTTTACGTATTTCAAAATAGTTATCGTATTTGCTCACGTAATCAAACTTCTTCTCCAACATTTCTTCCACACTAGAAATGTCCAAGTTTTCAATGCCACCCTCATCAATAATATAGGTAACATCTGCTACTTCTTCAACGTAATCTTCCGATTCGTCCTCTTTCTGACAACTTTTTATAGAGCTGGGGAGAAGACTATAAATAAAGATAATTGCAATGATTGAGATACATCCCCATTTACGTCTTTTTCCCTTAATTTCTTCTAAAGCATCTTCTTCAGCTTCAATCTGCTTCCTTTTTAGAGTAGCTTCGGCCTTTCGCGCTTCTGTTTCGGCTTTTTTTGCTTCTGCTTCAACATTCCTCTTTGTTTTGGCCTCTGTATCAGCATTCTTTTGGGCTGTTATTGTTTGCTGTTTGCGATTATTATCTGCTTTTGTTTTTATGACTTGCTGTTTGCGTTTATTTTCTGATTTTACTTTTACGAAGTGTTTAACTAATATTTGCAGCATGTCGTTAGCAATCTCATCAAGAATTGCTTCTTGTGAGTCAGTGAGTTCCAAACCTTCCTTTACTAATGCATCAAGCCTTTTCTTGATTTTTCTTTCTATGCCATCAAACTCTATCTCATCTTTGTTTAGCATCATCTCCAGATATCTGAATATCTTGAACTCGATTTCTTCTGGACTAACAAACAAATTGATATTCTTCAGTACCTTGTTTATGAATTCTTTCGGCAATTTACCATCCCAGCGTTCATGGATTTCCGCGAAATCTTGTTGCACATTTTTTTTCTGGGATTGTTTCAATATTTGCAGCATGTCGTTAGCAATCTCTTCAAGAATTGCTTCTTGTGAGTCACTGAGTTCCAGGCCATCCTTTACTAATGCATCTAAGTTTTCTTTAATCTCATCTTCATCAACAAGATCGTCTATATCTAAATCTATATTATCATCGTCTGAATCAAGCATATTATCCAAAAATTGAAATATCTTGTATTCAGTCTCTTCTGGACTTACAAACAAATAGATATTCTTCAGTACCTTATTTAAGAATTCTTCTGAAAATTTACCTTCCCATCGTTCATGGATTTCCTTTGTTTTACCTGATTCAATAAAGTCGGAATCAGTAAAATCTGGTAAGAGACTCTTTGAGAAATAGTTGAAGGCAGCTTCTTTCCACTCATCAACTTCCAAATCTCTTAATCTATAAACAAAATCAAATGTATAATAATATAAGTCATACCTTCTTGCCCCACCATATAAATAGATGAGTTCTGGTTTGTCAGGAGGTAATAATGCTATATATGTATTATAGTCACCACGTTTCAATTCTTGGATTTTTCTTGTAAGTGACAAAAGGGTACAAGTCTCCAAACTTGTACTATGGCTTTTTATGTCTTTCTTCTCAATCCAGCTAATAAGGTTATTATCTTTTGAAAAATCACCTGTAACTAACAGCCATTTGTTATCATCTGTACCAACTTCTGATAAATCAGGTATTATTGGATTAGTAGCAACATCTCCTGGGATGTTGGGTACTTGTTTTTTGTTCTGAGGAACTGCAGGCGGTACATTCTTTGAAGAATTACTTGGAATGTTAGGAGTATTTGATTTATTTGCCATGACAATGATGAATTAATGATGATACTTATAAAATTTTCTGTAACTCAACTAAATCTGAAGCAGGGGCCCAGTTGCTCATGCCATCTTTCCATACCAAAGTGCTACTATTTACTATACCAAAAAGCACCATATTTGCAAGTTGCTTAATAGTAACAGGGCCGAACGATTGCCCTATTAATACGCAATGGTACATTGGATTCCCATAAGCTTGTCTGAAATTGAACCATGGCTCAGATAAAGCCACATCTGGGAAGGAATAGCCTTCTGGCAATGGACGTATATCTATTGTTTCGTCATAACCTTCAAGAGTTCTTTTCAGTTTACTTACCATGTCAGAAGGCACATATAGAATTCCAACATCGGCAAGAAAGTCTTTGATTTCTAGGTCGTTTACATCGATGTTCTGTGATACCTTTGAGGCAAAGACTGAAAGACGCTTATCTCTATCATTAGTAATTGCCTGAAGATAACTCAAATAATTAATATGGATTTCCCTTAATAAGGGACAGTCTTTAAACTCATTAATTATTTTTTTGTTTTTCGGAAGAACTACAACTTTAAGAGACTTAGCTCCTGTGAATGTGTCATCACCAATGATTTTTAGATTTTTAGCTTTAGAAAAATCAAGTTTTGTCACCTTTGCCAACTGATCTCTGCATGCATCAAAATCATCGTCATACAATTCATCAAAACATTCAGGAAACACAATCTCTGTAAAAAAGCCTGAAATGTATTGTTTTTCTTTCTCGTTAATACAATCTTCACGATTATTGCGGAAGATTAGTCTATTGTTCGTTATAGTATAACTTTGAGCCATAGTTAATAAATTGCTATAATTTATATTTTCTTCAAATACAGCTCGGCACAGATTGCTCCCAGATACGAATTAGATTTCATATTAGTTGCTTCGTTTAATAAACGTATCCCTGTCAGTTCGTCTTTAGGAAGACCTTTACCCTCAAAATAAGCACGACCATATATAAATATTCCATAGGCATTCTTGCTTTCATATGCAGTCTTCGCCCATGTGAGTGACATTTGAAAGTTTTGTTCTACCAATTCTCCATCATAGTACATATCAGCCACAAGACACAATGCGTCCAAATTTCCTTTATCAGCAGACGCTTTATAATAAGCTATTGCTAAATCTGTATTCTTTGTATAGCTTGATATACCTATTTTATATATACCAGCCTTTGCAATCATTACGTCATCATCCTCGTTTTGAGGGTCGAGCGACATGA
>Ga0326512_10002467_pt1 | contig 13728 bp, 21 predicted proteins | sample 1_2617_0518_D_FD_203652 | JGI IMG/M metagenome (GOLD analysis project Ga0326512, IMG submission 203652) | Bovine rumen microbial communities from UC Davis, California, United States - 1_2617_0518 | ecosystem: Host-associated > Mammals > Digestive system > Stomach > Rumen | place: USA... | reverse complement strand
CATGGCTCTGACTGGTGAGATGGGTATTCGTGAGTTTGACCGCGTACTTCGTGAGAAGGCTGCTAGCTTCCACGTAATTGACACCAAGTTTATCACTGGTTCAGGTCAGGAGCTCACTCTCGGTGGCCAGTTCACAACTTATAAGATGACAAACGGCATCGAGCTTTCAGTAAAGCGTTGTCCTTTGTTCGATAACATGGAAATGTTCCGTCAGCTCCACCCAATTACAGGTAAGCCACTGATGTCTTATACTTTCCTCTTCGTTGATCTCGGTCAGCGTGATGGTCAGGCTAACATCGTTAAGGTTTGTCGTAAGGGTCGTGAGTTCGTTCAGTGGACAACTGCTGGTTCAGTAACTCCATCTGGTTACTCTAACAACATCAACACAGTACGTTCTAACTCTCGTGATGGTTACCAGGTTCACTTCCTTGGTGAGGAAGGTATCATGCTGCGTAACCCACTGTCTTGTGGTATTCTTTACTGCGATGCAGATGATTCTGAGATTAACAACGTAAGCGCTGATATGACAATGGCGTGATAATATAATATAAAGTATAATGTTCGAGCCCCTCTTCGGAGGGGTGCCGACATTACAACGTACTAATTTTTACAATTATGGTAGTTGAATTAAAGATAAAAAAGAAATAGCCATGGGCAGGACTTATTAAGTATAAGGCATGTTTTGACTACATTGCTCCATACTTTACACGCTCAGGTTCTTTGTATACCGGACTTACACCCGAGGAGGAGGCAAAGTACGAAAAAGTTTTAGGTCTTGCAGAAGGTACACTTGCAAAATCAAGTGATTACTGGAAGACATTTTGTGTTAAGGTTGGCGCAAGAGGACTGTTGCTTGACGACAGTATTCCTCGCCAAGAGATGATAATTAAATTCCTTAGCGGTCACAAACGTGTAGCTACTTCTTTGGATGGCCTGAATGCAGGAAAAGATTACCTGTTGATAAATCGCCAGGCAGAAGCTATCCAGCAGAATAAGATCAACAAGAGACGTCGTGAGGCTATTAAAGAGTTCGACAAGCTGTCACTCGATCAGATGCGCAAAGCATTGCGTATACTTGGTGTCAAGTCAGATACTATGTCGAATGAGCTCGTAGAGTCTACTCTGTTTAATCTTGTAGACAAGCAGCCTGATAAGTTCTTTAGCAAATGGGTTGACAACAAGAAGAAGGAAACAGAGTTTATACTCGAAAGCGCAATTGCTAAAGGAATTATTCGCAAAGACAGAACTTAGTATTATTACGGATCTGAAATGTTTGCAGACTCTCTTGATCAAGCTGTTGCTTATCTCGACGACAAGAAAAATCAAGACTTGAAACTGTCGATTATCAATCAAATCGAAAATAAGTAATAATAACGTGACGCTATGACGCACAATGATATCTACAAAAAGTTTTTGATCGAATATGACAAGGCCGATATAACTTCGTCATATCCGTCACTCACTAAGTATGAGTAGGCTACTATTTTAGACAAAGCTTATTTAGCTCTTATCGCGCAAAAGGTTACTGGCATGAACACCAGGCGAGCCGGTTTTGAGTAGGATGTAAAAGCTGTAGAAGATGTACGTCCTCTTGTAACAAGAGAAAGAAAGTTAATCTCTGCTGCAGTAAATACTGCACAAAACGAATTCGTTTCACAGCTACCTTCTGACTTTTTATATTTTGTAGAAGGTTCTGTAGAGATGGAAAAACGAGGAAATAAGATACTTTCACAACCATCTGTTTTACTGTCACACAATGCGGCTCAAACCTATAAAAGTAGCACAACCAACTTGCCTTGGATAAAAAACCCTGTGATGTACTTGGAAGACGATTGGATACATATTCTAATAGATAATTACAAATATCCAAGTTTTCCAGAATTCTCATAGAACGAATCTGCGTATTGCTTAATTATATACATTAAGAAACCAGAATCTTTTGTTGAGCATTACAACGACGGAACAGATCCGGTTTTTGAACTTAGCGATTCCATGGCAGAAGAGCTTATAAACTTGGCTATAATAATGAGCACAGAAATAGTAGAATCTACTAGACTTCAAGGAAAGATAAATACATCAGCATTAGAATCATGACACAAGAACAAACACGACAATTAGGAATTGAGTTCGAACGTAGAGCTCTTTTGATGAATCCTGCTCTTGCGGAATCGAAGCTAGACACTGATACTATTTACTCATTCCTAAGCGAATATTAGATATAGTATATAAATCAATTGTATAACATAGAAGATCAAACTGAAAGTGGAAGAAAAGGAAATGCTACAGTCTCTGATACACTAAAACCACTCATCATGCACGTTACGGCTTTACCAGAAGATGACTACGAAGGCAATGAGTAGTATTATGTAGACTACGCTTGGGCAACAGGTAGAGGAGACCTCCAGTGCAGATCTATCAATCTTCCAGACAATTATTATAAATATGTCAGATCTTCTAGTATTGTTAGTAGGACTTATAAAGATGAGTCTGTTGACACAGAGCACCTTCAATATTTACCAAATAAGCTGATCAAGCAGGAAGAAGTAGCAAACATTCTCAGACGTCCGTATAACAACGGAGCAATCTTAAGAAGTCCACTTGTAGTTCTTGAAGGACACGAGAAAGACGTGATGAAAATCTTTGTAGATCAGTACACAGATCTGACAAAAGTGGATCTTACTTATATCAGAGTTCCTTACAAGTTCAATGTGATGAACTATGATGATACAAAAGAAACACCAGACGCTGTACATAGCACATGCGATCTACCATTCTCATGCTTCGACGAACTAGTGAATGGAGCTGTTATGCTTTATATGACATATGTGAACAATGTGGATCTCCAAAAGAATTCTGCACGTTCTCAGGCTATTAAAGCACTAACAGGAGGAAATAATAATAAGGAGGCTCAATGATGAAGAATATAGATATATTGGTAGCATTTGAAACTGAAATAAACCAGCTTGATTCTGAACTTACAAAGCCAGCGACTGATGATTCTTTGTATTGGCTCAACCAGTATGTGTCAAAGTTTGTAAAAACAAGGTTCAACGGAGACGTTGCACACGGCACAGGTGTTGAGTAGACAGAGAAGAGACGTACTGATCTTGAGAAGTTATTTACTCAGATGACCTGGAATACTTCAGAAGGAATAATTGCTGTTGATAATCAGCAGCCTTCATATGGAGCATATAGAGTATACTATCCTAACGATTTTCTATATGCATTAAACGAAGACGTTGTGATTACTGACAAAAATGGAGAACATGAAATGAATACTTGTGTATTCGAATGTACTCAGGATTCATTTATGTACAGAGTAAACAACAGTCTTACTGATTTTCATTATCGTTTCCATCGTGCAAGACCTATCCGAATAAGGATGACCTCTGACTTGGTCAATCCTAATGAAGAAGGTACTCCTTCGATTACAGGATGTACGCTATTGACTGAAAAGAAAGATGGAGAGGAAACGTATAAAATAAAATCTTATACACTCGGCTACATCAGATAGCCAAAGCGTATATCACTAGTAGAACCATATGAAACTTATGATGAGTTCGATGACTCTACTATGTACGAAATTATAAAAGGTGCCGCTCAGATGTATTTGGAAAATAATAAAGATGAACGGTACAAGACAATTACTGCAGAAGTATTGTCACAAGAATAACAATTTTTAACGTGGAAACCCCAGCCCTTTAGGTAGGGACTTGTGCTCCCGCAGAGTGGACACATGAGTGCGGGGGGAGTAGAAAAAAATTAAATTTTAAATTATGATTACATATGTAAATACAGTACTCGTAGGTACTGGTGTTGGTACAATCGCAAGTGCGTTCAATAGTGCAACTGCAGGTCAGTATATTGTAGTTGACGAAGAGGGTAACGTTCTTGATGCAGCAGGTGCTGCTGATGCTAAGGCCATCAAGGTAGGCCTTGTTACTAATAAGCAGGCTAAGATCAAGGGTTCTCAGAAGACTCCTATTGTTAAGTGGTCTAATATTATTAAGAAGGATGACATTAAGTCTTACAACTTCGAAACTTATAAGGCAGATTCAGAGGATACTGTCACAATCGACTTTACTAAGGCTACTAACAACGCACAGACAGAACTTGCAGAGGGTGCAAAGCGTGTTATCGTTAAGTTGACTTTCAAGGATCTCCCTACTCGTTATCGTAAGTGGACAGAGTCTTACGAGTATGTTACAGCAAACGGCGATACCCCTGCAGACATTGCTGACGCTTTTGTTACTATCATCAATGACAAGAACGAGAAGCGTGCAAGAGTAGAAGCTTCTGCTAACGCTGGTGTTTTGACACTGGTTGCTCTTCCATACGACGATGACGATATGGTTGACTCTATTAGCTGGGCTAACAAGGTTCGTTTCTCTGCAAACGTATGGTATACTGATCCAATGGCAGCAGGTTTTGCTTCTAAGAACAAGTATGCTATTTAGGGCCTTGAGATCACAAAAGTTCCTGGCGAGTATTACACAGCTTCAGCTAAGCTTGTTCGCGATGCAGAGGCTCAGGCTATGGGCTACCTCGGCATCCTGAACCGTGGCGAGGGCACTTGGCCGATCATCAAGCCTGATATGAACGTTAAGCTTGATGCACAGTATGATGCTCTTACTCTCGAGTTTGAGAACATGTATCGTGCAGCTGACGATATTCATCGTAAGACTAAGCAGACTCTTCAGGTATTTGAGGAGACTGGTAAGCTTAATGGCCTTAAGGCTATACTCAACGCATTTACAGGCATAGAGCTCTGATAATCTTTTAATATAAATCAACATGGATATAAGAAAAGGAAATGACGTAAACGCCTATTTCGAATTGTCGAAATTAGGCGTTCCTAGTGCCGAATCCATAAAAGGGATAAGGTGCTTTTTTGCCAAAGATGTCAGATCTGAATCTGGCGATGTGCCCGTTCCACCTTCTTGTAATCCATCGTCATACGTAATTCACGATCACATGCATCCTGGTTATAATGTTCACATGCCATATTAGAACATTGACAGGCATGTGCATCGTGAATTTTGCGTTCCAGACAACTGCCCTCCAGGATGGCACGGCCAAACTGTATTCGTTGTTACTGATTACAAAATAGTAAACGTCGAAAAAGAGGGAGAAACTGTTCCTTACATCAGAGTAACTTTTGGTGGAGACAAACAAAGGAATGGTCGTTATAATGTTGTATTGGAAATTATTCACATCGGCGCTGACGATCAAGGTCATTCTGATGTAAAATATACGTATGATTATGGTCATCAATTTGATTTAACGGATCAGCCAACAGCATTGTCTGGCAGAATAGATATATGGCTTACTGACTATAAAGATATTTATACAGAGGTACAGGATATCAAAACTGTGATTCCTCAAGAGGCGTCTGCTTAGAACCAGCTTGCGGATAAAAATTATGTGAATCAACACATCTCGGAGGATTCAGCAACGTTCAGAGGAACTAGTGCTAAGGATTTAACAGAAGAGTAGTTCTTGGCTTGGGCAAATTCTCTTGAAAAACAGAATAACGATTATGTATTCTGGGATACTGTCGATGGAGATAGTGACACTATCTTTAAGCGTTACAAATACAATGGTCAATAGTGGCTATATGAGTATACTATAACATAGAATAACTTCACTCCAGCACAGTGGGCAACTATAAACTCAGGTCTTACTAGTACTGATAAACAATCTCTTGACAGAGCGTTAAGTGCAATTGAGAACAACATAACCATGTCTAATACTACATTTGGTAGAACAGACGAGTTATCAATACAGGCTGATGAGATATCTTTGCACAGCGAAGCTCCAAGATTCCAATATCAGAACGACGCAAACATCCGTCCGGATGAGATTAGTGTATCAAACGTAGACACATCTAATGACGTTACCACTACATCTACTGTATTTGTAACTCCAGAAACAGTAAAATTTTATCAAAAGTAGGAGCAGGATGGATAGCCTGATGTAACAAGGGAGTAGTCATTGACAATTGACGATGTTGAGAAACTACACTCTACAGTAGTTGCAGTAACTGCTCAACAGTTTACATCTGCACAAAAACAGCAAGCAAGGGAAAATATTGATGCAGCATCGACAGCCGCTGCTACTGTTAGTGCTGACGGCCTGATGTCATCTTCTGACAAAGATAAATTGGATGGACTTACCGAAAAGATTACAATTCCCTCAGGCACTAACGATCTTCATGTGGACAACTATGATGACAAGGTGCAAATTGATGCTAAAAATCTTATTCAAAACGTAAAGAACGATGTATCAATTTCTTCTAGAGATGGCGCCATTGAAATAAAATCATTCGACGATCTTACTCTTTCAACAGACGAAGGAAATCGTATCATAATGAATATAGATAGTGGCGGCAGTATAGTGATGAGCATCGGACAAACGAGCCTTACTATCAGTGAAACTAAGTTACAAAGGCTTGCTCAACTTCTTGCATAATTTATAAAAATGTATAACATATGAATACAAAAAAATCAAATTAGCTTAATTGGCGAAATAAGCGAACTGTAGAAACTGCTGATCCGAATGCAAAAGTCGTGCTGTCTGATGATACTTTTGTAGACTTCTCAGAGCTGTCTACTGACCCAGAGGTCGAAAAGATCGAAGAAGAGGTTGAACAACTTTCTGAGACTATAACAGCACAAGGAGAGCGGCTGGATGATGTTGAAGATGAAGTTGCTATCGCTAAAGCTAATTCCGCCGAAGCATTGGAAAATTCAGTACAAGCTGTAGATGATTCTGCTGATGCTATCTATAAGGTCAACAATCTCGAAGGTGCATGGACTGGTACATCTCCAATCTTGGATTTTAGCACAGAAGCTGAATACGGTACAGGTGCTAACCAGCTACATTATTGCTACAAGGATGGACTTTTTTATAGAGCAATAACAACACATGTTGGAGAATGGGACGCTTCTCACTTTGAACAAATCAGTGTCTTTGATTTACTGAAGGTTCTCTGTGGTATAGAAGAAATTCCTACATGGGAGAGTATCAAATCAGAACCTACAAGTATAGGTGAACTGGTTATATATAACAACAAGCTCTATAAGTTCGATATGGCAAGAGATGCAGACGAAGAATGGGATGACACAAAGGTACACGAAACTTCTCTCTGGGCAGAAATAGATTCTATGGTGAAGTCTGACTATGAGCAGGTGAGCATAGAGCTGAAAACCGAGACAGGAGAGCCTTTGCCTAATGTGGGGGTAGTAGTAACAGTAGAGGGAGAGGAAGCGCCTCGCAACCTTACCACCGACAACATGGGCAAGTGCACCACGAACATACCGAAGGGTGTGGAGTATATCGTAGAGGCAAATGCTATAGAAGATTATGCTGAGCCTATAAAAGTTATAAGACGCGCATCTCTTCCTAAAAGGTATATAGAGATTGTGTACTCAGCAATTCTTGATGTAGAACACGTAGTAGTAGAGGTGGATTACGCAGATAGCTCTCTTGGTACCGCCACAGAGATATATGTGGATATAGACGGAGAAGAGTTTACTATTCCTCTCGAAGGCAATCAAGCCACGTTTGATGTGGATTTTGGTAAAACCTATACAATATCTTTCCAGAGTGTCGATGGTTACATGACACCGCACACAAGAACATACAAGGCTATGCACGCAAGTACAAAACTTGTCATAGCAAGGTATATGAAACCCATTGATAATGTAAAGTGGCTAATGGCTGACGGAACTCTACGTGAAGTAAACAATGTTACTAATGAAGAGAGGCTCGAAGGAAATATATATGGTTGTGTGGTAGGTAATTCCGAATTGGTGACAAATCAAAAGTGTTTCACAATTCCTACACAATATCTTCTTTCGGGGCAGTATCCTTATACAGGAAACTACCTCAGTCAGAATATGCAAATTACTGCCATAGGATTTTACGACACACACGCTAAGGCTCTCCTTGATATAGACGGAGAATTTAATTGCGCCAAAATTAGAGAGTTTATTAGCGAAAAAGCCTCACAGGGTACTAATATCAGTTCTTCGATAGCGCAAACCACCTACAACACCTATGGCGGTTATGAGGAATTTAATTCCGATAGGGACTACTTCGCAGGCAGGAGTGTTGTTTACGAAGGAAGTATTTACCAGTTCAGGTCTCGTCACAATAAGGCTGAGTGGAATGGTAATGATGTGCAGATGTTGTATGCAGGTTTCGACTCAAGCAGGAGCTACATGGTTGGCGAAACTGTATTCAGAGGTGGCTTCCTGTGGACTTTCAAATCTGCTCATAATGCAGGAGACGCTTGGAATACCTCAGAAGTAAACAGAACGAATGGCTGGATAATGCCTGACGGAACGCTGAAGCACGCATTTACGCCTGCTTTCGGACAGCTTTATGCTTACCGCAATATTAGAAATGACTTGAATACGGTTACCCAGTCCATATTCAGTGCTCAATGTGTTCCTTTTAGCGGTGTGAATATATGGACTTCTACTCAGTACGGTGCTCAGCACGGAGTGCTCTTGGACGGTGGTAGTTTCTACAACGGCACCTACGCCAAGTCTATCATCAACACGTTGTTGCCAGTCCTCGCTTATTAAAACTTAAAAATTAATTCTTTGTGGTGGCACTCCGCTGCCACCACAGATTAAAAATTACAAGATATGATAAATCCGCAGGTATATTGCGATATAGAAGAAGTATTGATGTGGTTTGCTGGCAAAGATTACAGCAATAGTATGCCGAAGGTGTATCGCTTTACTATTTATCCTTTGCTTCTGAATTACATAATGAACATGTTGTCGGCATCCGCTGATGCTTACGAACTGAAGGATGAAAGAGTGGAGAACATAGGCAAAATACTTAGCAATCTTGCAAAAGTTCGCACTCTGTCGAGACTGCTAAGAAAGCACGAGATACTCTCTATTAAACAGCATGACTACCTTGACAGAGTGTACGAAAAAATAGAAGCAGGCGCAAAGAAATGGCGCAATGCTTCAAAGATAAGTATTCCAGAGTGAGAACTATGCGGTTAATGGCTGTGTAGCAGTGCGACTGCGAATGTATGATAAGGGCTTTCTGCCATCACCTTTTACGAGAGGAATTGGCTAAGAACAAGACAATGAAAGCGTGCTCAGTACAATGCTCAGAACGGAGTGAACTTGAACAATGGTAGTTTCAACAACAACAACAACGACAAGACTAACAACAACACGTTGTTGCCAGTCCTCGAATATCTTAATAGCAGAGAAAATGGAATATGTTACATTAGAAGAAATATATGAAGCCTACTATGACTGTAGGAAAAAGAAAAGAAGGAAGGCTTCTGCTGTGTTCTTTGAACTGCATTATGAGACTTATCTAAGAGAACTTCACGAAGAGCTTAACTCTATGAGTTACACGATAAGCACGTCTATAGCATTCGGAGTAACACGCCCTAAACATAGGGAGGTGTTCGCTGCATCATTCCGTGACAGAATAGTACACCACCTTCTGATGATGAAGCTGGAACCTATATTGGAGAGTGAAATGATAGACAATTCATATAATTGTAGGAAAGGCAAGGGAACAGAGTGTGGAGTAAACACTCTGGCAGAACAAATCAAGACTGTAAGCCAGAATTACACAAGGAAGGCTTACGTTCTACAATGCGACCTACAAGGTTTCTTCATGTCGATAGAACCTTCTACCCTTTGGAAGATGCTTGAAAAAGTAATGAAAAGGAAGTGGTGCTATGACAATCTTGATTGGTGGCTGTGGTTGATTAAAATGATAGTCACAAACAGGCCAGAGAAGAATTGCGTAATTAAGGGTAACAGAAAGATAATTGAAAATCTTCCTGACAACAAGACCTTATTCAGAAGTAAAGGAAAGGGGCTTCCGATAGGTAATCTAACAAGCCAGATATTCGGTAATTACTATCTTACGCCGTTCGACTGGTGGCTGCAAAGTATTTTGCCTAAAGGGTATGAAACAGGCAGATTTGTCGACGATTTCTATATTGTTGGAACAGATAGGAAAAGAATGATGAAAACTATTCCAGCTGTTCGACAACACCTGAAAGACAATTACGGGCTAACGCTCCATCCTCATAAGGTTATGATAACAGAATGCAAGAAAGGTGTCAAATTCATAGGAGCTGTTATCAAACCGTGGGGTGTATATATAAGCAACAGAACTGTGGGACATGCCTTTGAGGTGGCAGAGATTACTAATGTGGAGGACATGAACAGACATATGCAAAGACTCAACTCTTATTTTGGTTTCATGAGGCATAGATTGACTTACGCTATAAGGTGGAGGCTCTTCAATGCCATACCACAGAAGGTAAAGAAGAAACTCGTATGTGTGAATATGGAGAAGTTTCAAGTCAGATGCTCAGGTGATACAACTAAAAAGGTTGCCTTATTGTGGAATGAACAGAGATAGATGATCTTGTAACCAGTAAAAAGATAAATATGACAAAGATTGAATTACCAAAAGACGGCTTTGTTGCTATCGTGCAGTATAAGCAATAGCCTGTATACTTCTTTCGTTTCGACACAGTTGATACGGAGAATGAGACCGTAGTATGCGATGAGACGACTATTACATTGCAGGGTGCTGATTATGAAAGTATGACAGCTAAATGCATAGGTGTGAAGTATAACACAGACGCACAGCTTGCGCTTCTGTATAATTATGAAGCCGACCCGGAGAAGTATGCTGAAGATATGGCAGAGTATCAAGCATGGAGAACCTACTGTAAGGAGGCTGCAAGAGTATTCTTCGGTATAGTAACAGAATAAGTTTAACACAAAACAATCTCCAAACATGAAGATTTTATTAAAGAGAATAGCCAAACGTGATAAGTACACAATAGGGAAGGTGTTTATAGACGACGCTTATGTTTGTGATTCTATCGAAGACAAAGACAGAGGTCTCACCCAAACTACAGCTTTGGCTAAGATAAGAATGATAAAAGTCGCGCACCAAACAGCGATTCCGTCCGGTACATATACCGTAACTCTTGGCGTGAAATCTGCAAGGTTTGGTCAAAAAGAATATTATAAGAAACAGTGTAATGGCTACCTGCCACGCATATTGAATGTACCAGGATTTGATGGTATACTTATGCACAGAGGCACGGACTAGGATTCTAGTTCAGGTTGTATAATACTCGGCTATAACACTATAGTAGGCAAGGTTACGAACAGCCAAAAAGCATATGAGGCTGTTTATGCTAAGCTGAAAGAAGCTTCCGATAAAGGCGAGAAGATTACTATTACTATTAAGTAATGGATATACTAGCTTCGATCGGGCATACAGTAAACACCGTAGCTAATGATTTTTGGAGCAAGGTTGGACTTCTAACCGCTGCTACCGCTACGGCGTTCTTCACTCCTATAGCAGGTCTTATTACTGCTTGTTTTATACTCAACATAGCAGATCTTATATCAGGTCTAGAAGTATCGTTAAAGCAAGGTGATACGCTGTGGAGTAAACGGATGTGGATGGGTACAATAAAGAAGATTCGACAAGAGTCTGCTGTTATTGTCTTGATGCATATAATAGAGCATTTTGCCATGTCCACAATGACTACAACTACTGTACTTAGCGGAGGTGCTACAGTTTTGATTTGTTTGACAGAACTATGGTCTGTATTGGAAAACCTTAATACGGTAAGTCCGAATGGACCATGGAGAATCTTAAAATCATTCCTGAAGGACAAAAGCGAAAAGTACACGGGATTTGAATTAAAATTAGATAAGGATGGTAAAGTTAATGACGTTAAGCCTGTCTCTACTGAGATGGCTGAAGAATCATAAAAGGCTTGCCATAGAGCTGTTTCTAGGCGCTCTGGTAGCGCTTAGCGTATCCTACGGGACAATTGTCCACAACAAGAACGTTGAGCTCTCCAAGAGCCTAGAAACCGCAAATAACAATATCGAGGCCTACCAGGAGTTAGTTAATGATTCCAGGCAGGCTTCTGTTGTTTTAAAGATGGACATAGCTAAACTTAAAGATAGTAAAGACTCTGTTCTATTAAAGCTGGACAGTGTACGTAATAAAAACAAGATAAAAGCAAACAAGGTTACATTTGCTGCAACTCAAAATCAAACCTTACTCGTTACTAAAGGTAAGGGGGTATAGGGGGATCTTACTAGTATACTGAAAGATACTATTTATACTGATTCTTTACAGTATAATGATCAAACTAAAGTATACTACAGTATAGGTAAAGATTCTGTAGATATGACAATAGATCTAAAGAATACCCAGTATCTCTATACTTACAAGACGAGAGAGTACAAAAATAAGAAAAACTTCTTCTAGAGACTGTTTACTTTTGACTGGAAAAAGATAGATAAATACAAATATAAGATAGTAAACAGTAACGATCTCATACAGGAAGGAGACATAAGAATCGTAGAACAAGAATAATATGGAATTATTTTCGCTTCGTTCAATCATAGATGACATTCTACTGATTGTCCGCAATAATAACATAAGCGAAAGTGAAGACTTATCAAGAGCGTAGATTGCTGCATGGATCTTGGCTTATAGAGCAGCCATCATTAAGGCAAAAAGAGACGCCGAAGATGAGGACGAAGAAGACGATGATGACTCTTCTTTAACATCGCTTATTGAAACAAAGGGTCCATTGGAACTGGAGTACGAGGAAACAAAAGATAATATTCCTCTGTTCCGTAAAAAGACCGTCAATAAAATACCTAAGCTGTTCGACAACGATCCACGCAATCTTTTTAGCGTTCATGATCTTATAGGTAACCCGATCCAAAACATGTCAGAAGAGCGCAAGTTCTTCCACAAGTGGAGAAAGTATACTGGATGGGAGTTTACCTATTACTACGAAAACGGGTATATAATGGTGGAAGGTGCAGACATTGATCACCTTAGCCACATTTGGATAGAAGGTTTATTCTCTGGTGATGACGACATCGAGTCTATAGACGAAGATGAATACGAAATACCAGGATGGATGATCCCAGATATTAAAAACAATATAATGAAGAATGAGCTGTCATTTATGCTTCAGAGGATTTCTGACGATGACAACAATTCTACACTTGATGGCATAAAGCCACAAGCACAAGGAGTACACCCTGTAAATGAAAAGTAAACAATCAGCAACAATAAGAGATATGTATAAGTAGTACGTTAAGGATAACGGAAAAGACATATCATACGATCGTTTTAAGCGCATACTTGACGCATTCAACAATGCTGTAAAAGACAGTTTACTGGAGAGCTCAGAAGGTTTTAAAATGCCTTTTGGGCTCGGTTACGTATAGATAGTAAAGTACAAACCGAAAAGCTACGACAAAAAGTCGTTATCGGTAGACTATAAAACTTCAAAAGAATTAGGTAAAACAATCTACCATCTCAATGAACATTCTAACGGATACAAGTTTAGGTTGTTCTGGTCAAGAGTGCCACAGACATTCCCTGATAGATACAGATACTAGCTGTCTTTTGTGCGTAATAATAAACGAGAATTAGCTTAGCTGATATTCAATAACCATGATTACATTGATATAAATGATATACAAATATACAAAATGTGAATCGGTCATAGCTAAGATTATGGCAGATGCTAATATGGATGGAACCCATATTCGCATTACAGACATAAAAGAATGGATATTCGAAGCTATAAGCAAGATCGGTGCTCCAATGCAGTATGTCGAGAAAGAGTCTGGGGTCGGAGATTGTCCTGTTTTAAAGATACAC
>Ga0326512_10002466_pt1 | contig 13729 bp, 13 predicted proteins | sample 1_2617_0518_D_FD_203652 | JGI IMG/M metagenome (GOLD analysis project Ga0326512, IMG submission 203652) | Bovine rumen microbial communities from UC Davis, California, United States - 1_2617_0518 | ecosystem: Host-associated > Mammals > Digestive system > Stomach > Rumen | place: USA... | reverse complement strand
TACCGAAAGTAAGGTAATCGCAGAGGCAGCACTGCGCTCTGGAGTAGCGAAGGGTGTCATGGCAGCATGCTGGGAAGCTGCTGGTGAGGTAATCAAGGCATGGGCTACTGAAGGGCACTCTGTGGCTATCCCTGGACTCGGTACCATGCGTTTCGGACTCCGTTCTGAAAGTGTCGCTGACGTGAACGATGTAGCGTCAAAGATGATTACTTCTCGTCGTATCGTGTTCACTCCTTCAGTTGGTCTGAAGCAGGAACTCAAGCAGACTTCTATCGCAATCACTTGCTACGACAAGGATGGCAACATCATCAAACGCGTCACCTCTGACGCTGGTGAGGTAGAAGACCCAGAAGACGAGAATGGTACGCAGACTGGTGACAACACTGGCACTCAGACTGGTGACAACACCAACCAAGGTGGTAGCCAGCAGGGTGGTTCACAGGGTGGTAACACCGACCCTAATCCAGACGGCAGTGGCGATGAAGGTTAGTGCAAGCCGAGAGCAGAGTCAAAATCGTTTTTGAACTCTGCCGAGGCGCAGCCTAAGCTCGACCGAAGGTCAGAGGATAAGTTTTAGCGGGATGAGGGCTGGGCAACGGCCCTCTCCCGGCTAAAAAGTTAATAGTTAAAAGATAACAGATAATAGTTATGAATAAGACTGTAAAATTTATTCTTCAGATAGCATCATACATCCTTGCTGGCCTCGCTGGTGGTTGGGGAGGTGCTCAGTTGTGATGCGAAATAAGTTTCCCATAGTACAATATGCTTGCGCTGTATGCCTGATAATATCTTCTATAATGATGGTGGCGTACCAAGTACTTACCATAGCTGACGTGGCTAACGGACTACTCATGTATGTAGCGCAAGCGTTCCTACTCGCTGGTTCTATCTTCGGACTAGACTACTACGTTAAGAAAATCAAGGATGATTTTCAGAGTTGAGAGGTAACGTTTAACGGTTAAAGGTTAACGGTCAAAGGTCTAAGGCTGTTGAGAGCTGAGAATGTATGTCGTTTACATATTTTCTATTGAAAGGCTACACAACGATTCTGCTCGGGCGGATTTCATAATGTTAACCCTTATTTATATTAATCCACATTTACATTTACAGTGCAAAGATACTATTATGTTTTGAATAATGGAAGAAAATTGAAGAAAAATTTCAGTTTCCCACCCTGTGTACGCACCCAACCTGCTATAAAGTTTAAAGTTGAGAGTTTAGAGATATTAAGAGATTAAGGTATTAAGAGATTAAGAGATTAGGAGATTAAAAAGATTTCTGCAAAGAAAATCGTAATATTTTTCAAAAATAAGTTTTTTGCGTTTTATCTTACCCCCATCGGCTTTTGCCAAAGTCTAAGGTCAAAGGCGGTTTAAAGTTGAGGCTGAAACGCAGGGCTCACAAACAGAAACGCTGAGATTGTTGTGCCTTTTCTTTAAAAAAACATAAAAAGAGGGGATTCTTGGCATTTATTTCTCAAACCTATGGAGAAAATGGAAAAAAGTCATTATCTTTGGGCCATGATTACAAACACAAAACTATGAAAAGGAATTATTTATGTTACGTTTTGGTACTGCTGTGTGCAGTAGTACAGGGAGCATGGGCACAGGCACCGATGCCTTCTACTGAGTTGGAACCGTACTTCACGATGAGTAACAGAATGGTTTATAAGTTCAACTACCCATCGACCAGCGTGACGGGCGAACCAGTGGTGCTCTCGTCGCTGCTATGTTGCTGGGCACCTACTACGCCACCAGAAGATGCAGCTATCGAGTCCGTCCACCTATATAGCCACTATACTGTATCTGCCAATTCGCAATGTCCTACCAGTGCTACATCGAAAACTGCCGACTTTGTGGTTCTCTCCATCTTGTTTGAAGGCGGTGACTACGACGAGCAAACTCCTTTCAGATCCGTCGTCAAACGCAGCATCGTCATTATGCCTGACTATGAGGGGTATGGTGTGTCGAGTGACAGGACGCATCCCTATCTGGCTGAAGATGTAACGGCCCAGCAGGTTGTTGATGCATTAACCTACGGACTGGAGCTTTATGCTAAACTTGACGGTGCCGACAACACCCTGCCGCTGAAAGACGATTGGCGTTGTTTCAACATTGGATATTCACAGGGTGGTGCAGTGGCCCTCGCTGTGCAACGCTATATCGAACAAAATAATCTCAGCGACCAACTTCACTTCCGCGGAACCTTTTGTGGTGACGGTCCCTACGACCTCATCGCCACCATGCGTTACTACTTGGATGATGACGGCACCAGCTATGGAGTTACTACTGACCATCGCCAGGACCAGGTTACCTTACCTGCTGTACTTCCAATGATTATGAATGGTATGATTGTCAGCAACCCCACTATGTCTAACTATAAACTTAGCGACTATTTTGCACAATCGTTCCTCGATACTGGCATCATGGACTGGTTGAATAGCAAGACTATGAGCACTGACGACATCAACAATGCATGGCTCAGCCAAATAGACAATGGCTCTGTCACCATTGGAGAGAAGACCTACCCTGCACCTGCCAACATGAGTGAGATGTTCTTCAAACAAGTGGTTCCGGGTATGATTTGGGGCACGCAGACAGTTGCATGGGCCAAACTCGACAAAATCTTTACTCCGGATTTCTACAACTATATGAAGAATCCTGCCAACTTCAATAGTGCGCCTGCGTTGACGGGCAATGCCTATGAGGATATGCGCTATGCCCTGGAATCCAACAATGTCTGCACTGGCTGGCAGCCTCAGCACCGCATACAGTTTGCACACTCGAAGGGTGATACGGTTGTACCTTACGGCAACTACCTTGCCTTCCGCGATGCCCATCCCGACGGTGAAAACGATATATACCGCATTGACGATACCTTCAGCACTAGCGACCATCTGAAATCAGGCAGCACATTCATGACGAAGTTGGCCATCGATTTTATCGATTGTTTCGAATGGATTGACGCTGCGCAGCCCACAGGAATCAAGACGATGGCTGATGTAAGAAGTATGATGTCTGATGCATGGTTTGACCTGACTGGTCGGAAGCTTACAGGCAGGCCTACTAAGAAGGGTGTGTATGTCCATCAAGGTAAGAAGGTCGTAATAGCTCAGTAGGCGGTACTGACTCTTAGATTCACAGACTCGCAAAATAAGAAAGGTGTTTTATTCCTAAAATTACAAGAATAGGAACAATACAAAGGAGATTCTGAGTAAGATAAAATAGTTAGACATTTCCGGATTTCCTGAGTGACAGACTTTTATATCGGGTATTCGTCTGGTGAAAATCCTACCTTAAAAGGTCTCTTCTCCACATCTGAAAAACCGTAGCTGTTCTCCCATCACGCTTTTCATTAATTCATACACTCTGTCACCTGTACAATGGCTGGTATAGAAGCGTGTTTCGGGATAGGCTTCTGTTAATCTTTGGGCAAGCTCCGTGAGTTCTTTCTCTGTCTCGTGGCCGTCAAGCAGATGGAAACCTCCGACAATAGTGCGGACGGGATATGGGCAGGCCGCAAGAATGTTTTCCAAGCCGCTATGGGCACATCCTGTAAAGAGCAGGCCATCTGTATATAGCGCCAGTTCATGACGGAAATCATCGTTCTCATAGTCGCCATCCGCGTTTTTTATGAACAGATGTTTATTGCCCTGTGGCATAGGATGCGTTTGTGGGATATGGGCGATAATATGGAGATCGTCGGCTATCTCGCAAGTATTATCAACAGGTATCAGCCTCCCTTTTATCTCTTCTGGCCATTCAGCAGTAATACTGTGAAGATTCCCTCGCTTGGAATAGAACTGCCCTTTGACGGCATCGGGCGAGACGATAATCTTAGCCTGACGATTATGTTCAACAAAATACCTCAGCCCTCCCGCATGGTCGCTGTGCCCATGAGAGATAAATACATAATCCACCATACCGAGGTCAATGCCTAAGCGTTCTGCATTACGGATAAACACATCACTGGCTCCAGTGTCAAGTAATATCCGATGCTTGTCCGTCTCTAACAGGATAGACAGCCCATGCTCAGTTTGAAGCCGGCAGTCATTCGTTCGATTGTCTGATAGTATAGTCCACTTCATCATATCTTTTTCATGTGATAGCCCATCCGTTTCAGTTGCATGGCTGCTCCCATCAGGTAGAGCTGATGCAGACAGGCTACGTAACCATAGAAGGCTTCTTTTGTTCCGGGTTCGAATCCTTGGTGCATCAGAACATTATATATCCATGAGGCACAATTGCCAACCACTTTCTCAAGATTGGTGAAGTCCTCGCCCTGTAACAGCAGCACTTCTTCCCGGATGTATTCGTCCATCGCATCATAGCCGCGTTTGTCTCGTATGTAGGTATAAAGATCTGGCAACTTGGAATAGACCTCCCACTCTGTATCCCACATCTTCGCCACAGCCATGCCAATATACATCATCCATCCCAACGAGGCTGATGGGAACTTCTGAAACTCACGAATGCCGTCGGTGATGTATGCCTTGGCTATCTCCTCCCATTTTTCCTCCACATCAGGACACTCCGGCAGACGCTCATCCACCTCGTTCGTGCTCAGCAGATACTGATGTAGGTCTTTTTTTAATATCTCTTCAAAATTCTCCATATTTCAGGTTTATCCAAATAATATAGTCTATGACGTGATATTCCGGGGATGATGATGTTCTATTTCGTCCCTGAGGGTTGTCATATCGATGTGGGTGTATATCTCTGTTGTGCCGATGCTTTCGTGGCCCAACATGGCTTGTATGGCACGCAGGGAACAGCCGCCTTCTAACAAGGCCGTAGCAAAAGAATGACGCAAAGTATGCGGTGAGATGGTCTTTTTTATGCCCGCATCCTTAGCATACTGCTTTATCATGATAAGAATCATAGTGCGTGTGAGATGCGCACCACGACGGTTGAGGAAGACATAATCCTCCTCTCCTTTTTTTATTACCATCTTATTGCGGTCATCATACCACAGGTGCAACTCGCGAATGGCATTTTCCGAAATAGGAATAAGGCGTTCCTTTGAACCCTTTCCCATAACGCGGACATAGCGTTCTTCCTCATAAACCTGTGACAGTTTCAGGTTAACCAGCTCAGAAACGCGCAGGCCGCACGAGAAAAGCACCTCTATGATGGCCCGATTTCTGTGGCCTTCCCATTTGCTGAGGTCTATGGCGGACTCCAGCATATCTACTTCCGCTGTAGAGAGAACCTCTGGAAGATGCTTTGCCTGTATCGGTGATTCTAACAGTTCCGAAGGGTCTTGGTCGATATAACCGTCTATTTCGAGGAACCGATACAATGCCCTGACGCCACACAATATGCGGGCATGCGAAGAAGGAGCGATACCTAAATCGAACAACGAAGCCGAGAATTCCTCCAGGTCAGCAAGCTTCAGCTGCTTTACTTTGTCATCAATAGATTCTTCGACCAATGAAGCGGCAGAGTCGATAACTTCCCCCTTCCCTTGGGAAGGTCGGGATGGGGTTCCTCCTTCTTTTTCCGTCACCCACGAAAACAGCAGCGACACATCGTGCAGGTATGCCTCCAACGTATTTGGAGACAACCCCTTCTGCAAACGCAGGTAGCGACGAAACTGTTCCTTGATATTTTTCATTGCTTTCGCTTGCAAAGGTACGATTAAGTTATGAGAAATGCAAAAAAATAAGAATTTATTTTTATTTTGTGAAATTTCCATGACGGAGTACCTTGGACAAAAGTCAAAGGTACGATTAAGTCTTGAATAATGCAAGCAAAATAAGAATAAAATTTTTATTTTGCGGTATTATCGAGACGAAGTACCTTGGACCGCCAGGTCAAAGGTACAATTAAGTGAGTAAAATACCAAATAAAAAGAAACTTTTTTTAGCGATACACCACCTACCTCTAAAGACTGGGGAAGAAGATTTGCTGAATGAAACATACATTTTGCTGAAAATAATTGCACAATTGCACTTTTCTTTTTACCTTTGCACCGATTTCCTAACAATTTTTCCTCTTAATGACGAAACTGATTGACTCTTTTGCTCCGATATCGCTGGAACAGATGAAAAGCGTAAAACTGATGAATCGCATAGACACTAAGTTTGTGACGAATCAGCAGAAGCTCTGTCAGTTGTTGGAAATGGCGCAGCAGGATTATTTCATACAGCAGATTGACGGCAAGAGTAATCTGGAGTATGATACCACATACTTTGATACGACCGACTTCGACATGTACTCTGCACATCAACACGGACATGCAAACCGCCAGAAGATACGCTTCCGCACCTATTGCATCTCTGACCTTCAGTTTATGGAGGTTAAGACGAAGAATAATCATGGGCGCACGAAGAAGAAACGCATTGAAGTGCAGGATATGAACTTGTTGGACGAAGAGAAACGGGAGTTCTTGGCGAAGCATTTGCGCTATGATGTAAATACCCTGCAACCGGCTCTGAACAATCACTTTTCGCGTATCACGCTGGTGAACAAGGGGAAGACAGAACGTGTGACGATTGACTCACAGCTGCATTTCGAGAATCTTCAGAACGGAAGACAAATGGACATGGGCAATATGGTTATCATAGAGTTGAAACGTGACGGGCTCGTATATTCGCCTATATTGGAAATGCTGCGTCAACTGCGCATTCAGCCTCACGGCTTTTCAAAATATTGCATGGGGTCGGCATTGACATGCGAGAACCTGCTACCCGTAAACCGCTTTAAGCAAAAACTAATTGAAGTGAGGAAGCTCATTGAACATTGAACATTATATAATTATGAAAGACTTATTTCTATTTTCTGCCGACTTTGGCGATACGTTAGTGAGATTTTTTGTCTGTCTCATCGTCAATTGGATGATTGTCCACTTCCTTTATTTTAAGAAAGGCAAGCGTCGTGACTTCTATTTTACCTTCATGATAATCTCCGTCGCCATTTTCTTCCTTGTATATCTGATGATGGGCATGGACCGTGGTAAGGCTACAATGGGTGTCGGCTTGGGACTCTTTGGTATCTTCTCCATTATGCGTTATCGTACGGACACTATGCCGGTGCGCGAGATGACCTATCTTTTTGTTGTCGTATGTCTGTCGGTGATTCATGCTATGTCTGACTCTATTGTCTTAGACGCTAAGGGCAAGGTGACAGGTACGCCGCTGATGGAACTGGTGGTGATAGATGTTATCACGATTGTTGTCATCATCTTCTTTGAGAGATTCCTGAAGGTGAACAGTTCAAAGTTGGTGCAGTATGACCGCATAGACCTCATCAAGAAAGAGCGCCGTCAGGAACTTATGGCAGACCTAGAGGAGAGGCTCGGCGTGAAGGTTATTAACGTGAAGGTAGGCGCTGTGGATTTCCTTCGCGATATGGCCGTGCTGCGTGTTTATTACGACGGAAAGGTGGATAGGGAAATTGACGAAAAACTAAAACTAAGGACTTCGGACTATGAAAATGTTTAAACGCAAATTTGCAGCACTCCTGATGTTTGCCATCAGTATGCCGACGTTTGCAGACAGCGAAGGCGGCCTAATTCTCGGTCTTGAGGCGGAGAAGAAGATAAATAAGCGTCTGGACATCTCAATGGAGGCAGACATGCGTACCCGCAATAATTTCAAGACGATGGACCGCTGGGGTGTAGGCCTTGGCGCTTCATATAAATTGCTCAATTGGCTGAAGGCTGATGCAGGTTACAAATTCCTCGACTATAATTTCCATGAGAACATAAACTACAAGGCGAATGGCCTCTATAACAACTGGCGTCCCAGCTATTGGGGTGTGAAACATCGTTTCTATGCAAGTCTGACGGGCTCATACAAGTTCTCAAACAACATAAAGCTGTCGCTGCGTGAACGCTGGCAATACACCTATCGTCCCGAGAAGACCGTAACGCGTTGGGACTTTGACAACGAACTGTGGGAGAACAAGGTGCGCTCCGGCCGTGGACACAACCAGCTCCGCTCGCGCTTCGAGATATCCTACGACAAGAAGAAGGCACTCCTCACACCTTTCCTAAGCATTGAGACCTACCATGCGTGGGCCATTGAAAAGGTGCGCTATACCATTGGCACCGACATACGACTGTCAAAGCACCATTCGCTGAATGCTTTCTACCGCTTTCAGAAAATGCACAACGTGGACGAGGACGAATATGATCCTGATAAGCATTACATAGGAGCAGGGTATAAGTTTAAATTCTAAAAAAGGGAGAAACGTATGAAAAAGATATTCCTACTACTCATGGCAGCAGTCACGATAGTTGCCTGTAAGAACGATGATACGGACTTCAGTTCTTATACTAACGGGTCATCGTCCTCGTCATCCACAGACCCCATTCCGGAAGATGCTATCAAGGTCATCTCTATCACCTACAACGGTGGTAGCGTTACAGTAAGCGGAGATGACGCCAACTACGTTACGATAAACGGGGCCGACGTTACCGTTACCAGCGAAATAGACTCACTGCTGCTTATATTGTCGGGCACTACTACTGACGGCTCACTGCTCGTAAACAGACAGAAGAAATATGGCATCAAACTGAATGGCGTCAGCATCAATAATGTTGACGGGCCTGCCATCAATAATCAGGGTAGCAAATACCTATACTTAGAGGTTGCCGGCGGAACAACCAATACTTTGACTGACGGCACTGCCTATACCGAACAGGTTTATGACCAGAAGGGCGCACTCTTCAGCGAGGGAGAGATGTATCTATACGGTACCGGAACCTTGAATGTTACAGGTAACTGCAGGCATGCCATAGCCTGTGACGACTTCATTGTCATTGACGATAATGTCACCCTGAAAGTCGAATCCCCTTCAGGCACCGGCATAAAGGTGAATGACGGATTGTGGATAAACAATGGTACCATCGACATCAATGTAACAGCAAAAGCTGCCCGCGGCATCAGGTGTGACTCTGTCGTTGTCATCAATGGTGGCAATACTACAATCGCTACAAGCGGTGGTTGCCTTTATGACAGCAGCACAATGGATTACAGCAGTGCTGCCTGCATAAAGTGCGACTATCCATTCACTATGACAGGCGGTTCTCTCACGATGACTAGCGAGGGCGATGGCGGAAAGGGTATCAACTGCACTCGCGACATCATATTCAAGGGTGGCACACTGGTGGCAACGACAATTGGTGACAATACCAACGGAAAGCCGAAGGCCATAAAGAGTGACACAGGCATCATCGTGAGCGGCGGCTCTTTCAAAGCTAATGTTGCCGTAAGCTGGGCATGCGACAACGGATATGAAGATGGCTCATTGTCAGATGACGAATTGGCAAAAAAGCGCGTCACCGTTGAGGGAACACCCACAACAAAGGATATTAAAAAGAAATCAGTGACAATTATATTCTAAGATTTTCTCTGAACTTACTTGACATTTGGAATTGCAAAAGAAATGTTTAGTTTTCTTTTGCAATTTCTTCTTATTTTGCTTGCATTATTCAAGACTTAATCGTACCTTTGACTTTTGTCGAAGGTACTCCGTCATGGAAATTTCACAAAATAAAAATAAATTCTTATTTTTTTGCATTTCTCATAACTTAATCGTACCTTTGCACGCGAAAAATTATAATAATGATGAAAAGTCTCAACAAAACAAACGCTCTGCATGCAACACTGTGCTTCCTGTTGGCATTCGTGCTTTGTGCATGCAACAACAATAAGTTTCAGGTTAAGGGAACGATAACAGAGGCAAAGGATTCTACCCTCTATTTTGAGCACATGAGTCTTGAAGGTCCTGTCACTATGGATTCTGTTGTTCTCGATGAAAGCGGCGATTTTGAATTCTCTGGCGACAAAAGCGAGGCTCCTGAGTTCTATCGTCTCCGCATTGCAGGCAACATCATCAATGTCAGCATCGACTCAACGGAAACGGTTACGTTTACAGCCTCCTACCCTACTATGTCATCAAAATATGAAGTCGAGGGTAGCGACAACTGTAAGAGGATAAAGGAACTATCGTTGCTTCAGCAGCAACTGCTGACAAAGGTGATTGCAATAAGTAATGCTTACGGCATAAGCGTCAAGGAGACAGAAGACAGCATCAACAATACCATAGAACGCTATAAGGACTATGTGCGCACCAACTATATCTTCAAAGACCCAAAGGCCGCATCGTCTTACTTCGCACTCTTCCAGATGCTCGGCGGCAGGCACATCTTCCAGCCACAGGAATCGGAATTGGACATCCGCACCTTTGCTGCTGTAGCAACAGCGTGGGATACGTATTACAACGATGAAGAGAAAGGAAAAAAGATTGAAAGGGCCGAGAATCTGCATAACATCGCTATCGAGGGCCTGAAAGCTCTTCGCATCAAGCAGGCAAAGAAATATGGACCAGCAATAGACCCTGACAAGATTCAGGTGGTATCTGTCTTCGACATTCCTCTCATCGACAACAAGGGCAAGAAACGCTCGCTGACAGAGTTTAAGGGAAAGGTGGTACTGCTCGACTTCCATGCTTTCTCTGTGCCAAACTCTATGCAGAGAATCATGATGCTGCGTGATGTCTATAACAAATATCATGCTCAGGGACTTGAGATTTACCAAGTCAGCGTCGATGACAACGAACACTATTGGAAGACCCAGACGGCTGCTCTGCCATGGGTTTGTGTTCACGACCCCGATGGAGTGGATTCGGAATACCTGCAAAAGTATAACGTGACGCAGATTCCGACATTCTTCCTCATAGACAGAAATAATTCTCTCGACAAGCGCGACAGCCAAATAAAAGATTTAGACAGTGCCATCCAATCACTCTTGTAAACTATTGCTCTTTGACTTTGGGGCTGTCATCGTCAGTCTCGACAAACAGCGCTGCATCCAGGCCCTGCGACAGGTGGGGTGTGGAGAGATAGCCAGTTATGTTGACGAACATCGGAGCGAAGACCTCTTTCACGAGATAGAATTAGGCGGTTCCAACGAGAATTTCTGTCAGGAGGCACGCGAAAAGAGCCATTGCAACGCTACTGACGAGGAAATTTGCTGGGCATGGAATGAGTTGCTTACTGGCATACCGTTGGAGAAACTGCGCATCATCCAGCATTATCACGATACCCTCGGATATAAGACGGCTCTCCTGTCAAATACCAATTGGATTCACTGGGAACATTCAAAGAAATTCTTCAGCGCAGACGGCAGAAAGGTAGAGGATTACTTTGACAATATCTTCCTGTCATGTGACCTCGGAATAATAAAGCCTGACAGAAGGATTTATGAAGAAGTAATCGAAAAGACAGGCATATCGGCAGATAACATCTTCTTTGTTGATGACAGCCTGACCAACAGCATTGGGGCCATCTCTATGGGCATAAAGACCATTCATGACCCCAGCGGAAATGCGTGGATGCAGCCAAAGGCAGCAATAATAGGAAACTTTGACGGAATACACCTGGGGCATCAGCACATCATCAACCAACTGAAAGAGGTGGCAACAAACAGCCCTACCCCTCTGTCCACGATGGCTATTACGTTTGATCGCCATCCAAAGGCCCTCTTTAACAGTTCTTTTATACCAAAATACATCACCACCCTGAAGGAGAAAGAACGCCAACTCCTCAAAACAGGACTTGACTGCGTTGCCATCATGCCGTTCAATGAGAATTTCTCAAAGATAACAGCATACGATTTTATGAAGATGCTGCACGATGAAATGGCGGTAAAAGTGCTTGTTGTGGGTTATGATAACAGATTTGGTGCAAAGAAAGAAGGACAAGAAGAGACTTTTGAAGACTACCAGAGATACGGCAAAGAGATTGGCATCGAGGTAATTCAGGCCACCCCAAGGGAGGACTCTGGTAACCATGTTTCTTCTTCTGTTGTCAGAAAACTGATAATCAGCGGAGACATCGAAGCTGCCAATAAAGGTCTGGGACGGAAGTTCTCCATCACAGGCAAGGTTGTCAGAGGGCATCAGAATGGCAGGAAGATAGGTTTCCCGACTGCCAATATCATACCTCAGGAGGACCAGCTGCTCCCTCCTAATGGTGTTTATGCCACTAAAGTAGGCAGCCACAAGGCTATGACAAATATCGGCACCCGACCTACCTTTGACGGACACCGACTGACAATAGAGACATATATTCTCGATTTCGACGAAGACCTCTATGACAAGGAGATTACCGTAGAATTCGAGAGATACATAAGGGAAGAAAGGCCGTTCTCATCGCCTCAGGAACTTATGGAACAAATAAAAAAGGACATCGAGAAGATATGAAAAAGACCATACTATACCTTTTTATATTCGTTGCAGCACAACTGCTCACAGGCTTTGCTGCCAGCACAATATCAAAACTATGGTTTCCAGATACTGATGCTTCGACAATATTGCTCATCAGTTCTGCAACATGTTCGATATTTGCCATAATCCTTTTCACCGCCCTCAGATGGTGTCCCTTAAGTAGGACTTATATACGCACAAGACCTTGGGGCACCCTGACATGGTCCGCATTATTCGCCATCGGAGCCATCATACCAATAACATGGGCACAGGAGTTCATCCCCGAAACCTGGCGTCAGGACCTCGTAGGAGAGACTCTTGCAGAAATGCTGAAGAGCAGGATAGGTTATTTTATCATTTGCGTGCTTGCACCACTGGCTGAAGAAATAGTATTCAGAGGTGCCATCATAAGGGCTTTGACAAAATGGTGGAAAGAGAAGGGCAAGAGCAATGTCTCCTCAGAATGGTATGCCATTGCCATCTCGTCAATACTCTTTGCTGCTGTTCACGCCAACCCCGCACAGATACCGGCAGCCCTTGTTTTCGGAATATTCTTAGGGTGGCTTTTTGTAAAGACAGGCAGCATTTTTCCCGGAACAATCGTACATTGGATAAACAACAGTTTTGCGTATGTAATGCTGAATCTTTTCCCCACCATGCCTATTGATGCCAAGATAGAGGATTATTTTAATGGCAACCAACTCGCTGTTGCACAGGCTATAGTAGCATCCCTCTGTATCGCTCTCCCATCATTGTACCAACTCATAAAGACACCACGATGCACACCACGTATTTCGGAAATATAGAGTGGTATAGGGAACTTCTCGCGACCTTGCAGGAGTATGGTACGACAGGAGTCCTGGAAGACATCATCGATAACGGTGAGCGATGGCAGAAGCAGACAGAACGCAATCGCTGCATGATTGCTACTGCCAATGGTACGCAGATGCTTACTGTTCCTGTTTCTGTTCCAACAAAAGAAGGTAACATCACCACGGGAGACATTCTCATCAGCGACCACGGAAACTGGAGACATCTTCATTGGAATGCCTTATCCTCTGCCTACGGAATGTCGCCGTTTTTCGATTATTATGCTGATGAAATAAAGCCGTTTTTCTCGGAGAAATGGGAACTTTTGGCAGATTATAACCTTGCTGTCACAAAGAAAATGATAGAACTGCTGGGTGGGGATGATATTCTAAGACAAAAAACTTTTCAGAAACCATCTGACAAGACAGAGATAAAACCATATTACCAGACCTTCCAAAAGCGTCATGGATTTATTCCGAATCTTTCCATCTTAGATTTGCTCTTTAACGAAGGACCTGACAGCATTTTGTTCTTGTAATATTACAAATAGTTTTTAATTCTGTTAAAATTTTCAGCCATTCTGTCGTTTTCTGAAAAAAAAGAACTATCTTTGCATTCAGACAACCAAAAAACAATATTATATATTGCTAAAAAAAGCTATGAATAATCTATTTAACATCAAGGACTACGTTGTAGTCATCACA
>Ga0326512_10002464_pt1 | contig 13734 bp, 17 predicted proteins | sample 1_2617_0518_D_FD_203652 | JGI IMG/M metagenome (GOLD analysis project Ga0326512, IMG submission 203652) | Bovine rumen microbial communities from UC Davis, California, United States - 1_2617_0518 | ecosystem: Host-associated > Mammals > Digestive system > Stomach > Rumen | place: USA... | reverse complement strand
CAAGCGCGTCGAGCGCTGTCTGCTGGCCGCTGATGGCCGTCTCCGCCGCGCCGATCCTCGCCAGCTCGTCCACGCCGTCCCGCATAAGGGTCCAGCCGGCGGCCAGCTCCAGGGCCTTGGAATACTCGGCCACCTTGCCGATCGCGATGCCGTCGCCGCCGCGCTTAAAGTTCATAGTCGCGAATGCGGTGGACAGCTGCAGCTCGATCGTCACGGTGGCGAAGTCGTCCGCGAGGACCAGGGCCACGTCATAGGTGCTGTTGGTGTCGGCAGCGATCACGACGTTCCCTGTCTGGGAGTAGGTCGTCAGGGTGATGGCCTGCGTGGTGTAACTCTGATCAGAGCGTTTCTTGTACTGGGCCGAGAGGTTTTTCGCGTTGTGGTTATTGAGGGCGATCACGGAGACGTCGTAATCGATCCTCATATACGCGCCCTGGTCGTCCAGCGTGCCATCCTGCAGGCAGCGATGCAGCACAAAGGAATTGATCTGCGGTGCCGAGTATGCCAGGATCGTGAGGGTCTGCTGGGCAACATTGGAAGGGACGCCGCGGCTGTCGGTGATCCGGCCAAGCACATCGGTATTACTCGCCGAGACGATCTCATCCGTCACCGCCGGATTGACCGAATAGGCCGCGCCGTTCGCGGAGATCGACACCGAGGCGCCGGTCGCCCCGTACCGGAAGGTGGGCGTCAGCTCGACGCGGATCTTCGACTTGGATTCGACGTACGCGCCGTAGGTGGTCGCGTAGCCAGTCGGGTCACTGACGGCCATGGTGATCGTCGGCTGCACGTCTGCGGCGTCCAGCTGGACGGCCACGGTGGTGCTGCGGCTGCCGACGGAATAGCCGTTGTAGAACGTCTCGACGGTGATCGTTGCGGTCGTCGTGAGGCCGGTGGTCAGCAGCGGTGCATAGGTCGCGATCGCCGGCGTCCAGGTCAGAGTCGGGTACGTTGTTCCCTGCTCCAGCAGCGTCTCCGTCCGCCCCAGGCAGGTCACGGTGACGGTGTGCAGCGCAGTTGCCTGGCTGCGGCTCAGAGTGATCGTGCTCTCGGATCCGAAGGTGGAGGGGTTGGTGCATGTGACCGTCGTGGGCGTGCCGTACACGCCGCTGAGGGTCACTGTGATGGAGCCGATTGCCCAGCGGTTATAGCTCGCCGTGGTGGGGTAGATCCACAGGTAATACGTGGTGTTGGGGAGGAGCTGCACCGTTGAGGTGCCGTTGCTCGTCATGTGGTTGGGATCTCCCCAGTCCACGCCGGTGGCGTTGCCGTCGGTCCCGATCTTGCCCGGATAGGACGACGGGGACGACGTGATCTGCCAGCGGAAGGCGCTGGGATTGCCGCTCGCCCAGGTCGTGGATCCGGTGGGCGTCAGGTACGAGGAAGAGAAGGAAAACGACGCTGCGCCGGTGCTGGGCGTGGTAAATGCGAATCGGCCGACCACGGGGCCGCCGTCATAGCCCAGCGTCCCGACGTAGCCGCTGCCGCTGCTCTGCTGTACGCCGGAGCGATAATAAGTTGCGGTTGTACTTGCCATATCATTCTCCGATCCAGGTGAAGTCCAGCGAGCCGTTTGAGCGCGGAATGTACGCATAATCGCCGAGGATCAGGCGCCCGCCGACAGGGATCCGCAGCGTCTTCGGCGCGACAAAGTCCTGGCTCGTCCAGTAGGTGATCAGCACGCCGGAGGAGTAGATGCCGATCTGATCGTTTTCGATCTTGAGGGTGATCTCGTTCCCGATCTCGCCCAGAGTGATCGACCCGCCTGCCATGCGGATGTAACTCTGCAGGCTGGCAAATTTGGCGTCGGCGTTCGCCTGGACGTCCTCGACGTCCTGGGACAGATTGGAGAAGCGGATCTCGATGCCCGCCGCCGTCTGCTCCAGGGTGGTCGAAACGGAGCCGATCAGGTCGTCGCTTTCGCCCTTGGTGTAGTAATTCTCAGAGACGGTGAGGAGGATCGTGTCAGACGCCTGCTGGATCGCGCTCTCGTTGCGCAGCTCCAGCTCGCTCAGGGCCCGGGCCGTCTGGGCCGTGACATTGGCCTCGACGGTCTGCATGGCGCCGGCTGTCTGCTGTCTGGTCCTCTCCGTGAGGGAATAGGTTGTCGCTCCCAGCGTCAGCTTGTTCTTCGACGGATCAAGCCAGTTGATACTCAGTTTCTTCACCAGGTATCTGGCGAGGAGCTCGTGGGCGGCGTGCTTGTCGTCCACCACGTTGACGTACGTGCCCACGGAAAACGTGTTGACGCCATAGCCTGCCGCGGACAGATCCGCAGCTGTCAGCGTGACCGTGGAGGCGATCATGCGCTTCTGCGCGAGGGCCGCCGCAGCCTTTGTCAGCAGGTTGGAGGCGACGGTCACGTCGTCCCACACCATCGTCTTGATGATAAAGCCATACTGGGCCACGGCGTCCTTGCTGTACACATAGTCCCCGCTCTTGCAGATGTCGCTCGTCTCCGAGTCTTCCAGCTGCGAGATGGTCAGGCGCTCGCCGCCCTCCTCCGGGGCAGCCCCCAAAGGAAGGATGGCGCTCACGATGTCCTCGCCCTTGCGCTCGGTGGACAGAGACAGCATATTGAGACCAAACTCCACAGACTGGTTGGCCAGCAGCGGGAAGTCCGCCAGGTAATCGATGTACACGCCGTCCTGCTCGTGCCGGAATGAGATATAACCGCCCAGGGTGTCCAGCAGGCCCTCTTTGACCAGCTTCCAGGTCGAGGAGTATTCGGTGTCGGATCTCGCGATATAGTTGTTGGGATCCGTGACCGTGACGTTGCCGACGATAAAGCGCCGGTCCGCTTCCACCTGTTCATTGTGGCGCCCGATCAGGAAGGCGAAATAATCCGCCGGACCAGTGTGCTCGTCGTCCAGGGGAAAGCTAAAGGGCCGCTGCACGCTGTCATTGAGGAAGGCCAGCTCGCCCTCACAGGTGACCGTCTTCTCATTGTGCCAGCCGAGCTTATCGTTAAGGATCCGCCCGCGAAACTTCACGTCGGACCCGTAGTACAGGGTAACCGTGGGCGCGAGCTTTACGACTCGCGCGAAATTCGGGTGCTGCGGATAGATGGTAAAGGTCAGCTTTGCCGCCTTGTCCACGTCCGGCTCAAACTTCGGGGAGAAGACTTTGTAAGCATCAACGCCCGGAAGGTAGAGCGGATAACCATCGACGTAAAGCGTCCAGTCGTTCACAGCGTCCCCTCCTGATAGGTAAAGGTCACCGTGGCGGTGCCGGTGATCGTGACGTCGGTGTAACCGGCCTCCAGGATGAAGGACGGGACCAGGATCCCGGATCCGGCGCTCACAGCGACAGAGGAAGATCCCCAGGCGATCGTGATGTCGCCGGTCGTGCTGATCTCCGGCACGGCGGGCTTCCCTTCGTTGTAGAGGGAGATCGTCTTCTCGCCAGACACAGCGACGACGACCTCGGTCTCGTCCAGCTGGAGCTTGTACGGTTCGGCCAGCACGGTCACCGGGATGGTGCAGGCGTGATAGTTGGCGGTGTCGCCGATGCTCATCACGCCCTTGTAATAATGCTCGCAGTCATTCGGGAGCACGAGCTGGACAGATCTACCGTGGTACTGCTGCCGGAGACAATTGAGGATCCTGGCGAAGGTCACCTCGTCAGTATGGCGGAAGAGCCGGAAAGAGATCGTCCGGTTTTTGTAGACCGGGCGGCCCTGCGGGTAATCGCTCATGTCGAGAGAGCCGTCCGCGCCGGGAATGTCGACATAGTTGGTCTTTTTCTCCGGCGCTCCGATCTTCACGTCGGAGAGGAGAAAAAGGCCATACTCGTCCAGGGTGTTGACCCCGTTGATATAGCATCCATAAAGCATCAGGCAAGCCCCCTCTGCGTCAGGGCGTCAAGTCCGCCCAACGCGTCATTCATACCGGCCGCCAGGCCGCCGACAAGCGTCTCTCCGTCGAGATAGATGCCCAGGCGGTCCAGGTGCTGGTCGATCCGGTCGATGGCCTCCAGCAGGGCGCTCGTCCTGCCTGCGCCGTCGTCCTTGCCGACCGCGGTCTCGATGTCGCGCATCAGAGCGGCGCGGCCGTAAAGGACCTCGTCGCCAGTCTCCCCCGCCCCGAACAGGGTGGCGGATCCGAACAGGTACGGGTCGTCCATGGCCTTTGCGTTCCAGCTGATCTTCGGCACGGAGGGCGGGATGATGCTAAAGCCGCCGGTTATACTGAGCTTCGGCAGGCTCGGCAGCGCGCCCAGGATGATGTCAGGCAGCTTGAAGCTGATACTCGTGACTTTCTTCCAGGCTTTCTCGACGGCCGTTTTGATCGAATCGAAGGCGCCGGAAACGCCGCTCTCGATGGACGTCCAGGCTGCGGAAACATTAGAGACGATAGAATCCCAAGAAACGCCGCCCTTCAAAGTGTCCCAAGCCGTCGAAACGGCGGACTGGATTCCGGTCCAAGCTCCGGCGACGGCGCTTTCGATTGCGTTCCATGCTCCTGAAACATTGGAGACAATGGAGTCCCAAGAAACGGCGCCCTTCAAAGTGTCCCAAGCTGTCGAAACAGCAGCCTGGATCCCAGCCCAAGCACCGGCGACTCCGGACTTAATGCTCTGCCAGCCGTTCGAGATCGCAGCGCCGACCGCAGCAACGGAATTGTTCACGGAAGTCTTGATGCCGGTCCAGGCATTTGAAACCGAAGATTTGACAGACGCCCAAGCATTCGCGGTCGCGGCCTTTACCTTGTCCCAAGCCTGGGCGGCGATAGGGCCGAGCCACGCGACGGCGGCCTGGAAGCCTTCAACGGCAAGCGTTCCAATCCCCTGGAAGATGTTGCCGATGATCGGCAAGAGATTCTGGCCGACCGCAATAACCGAATGGACAACATTACGCATGGCACCGGTCACGTCTTCGCCGAGGGCCAGCTTTGCCATAAAGTCGGTCCAGGAAGACGACAGCATGCCGATAGAGCCGGAGATCGTCTGCTCGGATTCGCGGGCAAAGTTGCCGGCGTACTGGGACGTCCTGTCAAAGAACATCTCCATCGCAAGCTGAGATTTTTCGGCCTGCGATGCGGTGTTCCAGTCGAAGTTGATCCCCTTCTCCAGGGCATAGGCCTGCAGGGTCGTGGCGTTCATCGCGACGCCCAAGTTATCCATCATGGTAAAATTGCCCTTGGCAGCACCGGCGATGCTCTCCATCGCGGCGGTGGTGTCAATGCCCATGACAGACGCGACGTCGGCAGCCCGCTGCATGGCCTTGGTGGTCAGCCGCATGGACTCCACCTGGCTCAGACCGGAGCCCTGGAAGAGGGCGCCCATCTTGTTGGCCGTGGCCATGTAATCAGACGCGGACAGGCCCATGTTTTTATATGCCTGCTGCGCGCGGCTGGTGATGTCGACGGCGGCCTTCCCGAAGACGGCCTCGGTGCCGCCAATGTTCTGCTGATATTCAGCGCCCTGTTTTACGGCGTCTTTGAAAAAATCGGTAACTGCTTTTACAGCCCCGGCCGCGACCAGAGCTTTCCCCAGCTTGCCGACAAAGGATGCACCGGCGAGTTTTCCGCCCTTCGCGCCGGCTTTTTCACCGGCGCCGCCGAATGCTTCTTCGAGATTACTGGTAATGCCTTGGGTTGACGGTAAAACCTCAACATAGGCTGTCGCAATGGTTCCAGGCATCTCGTCAACCTCCTAAAAGTCTTTTTTGCGCGGCCAGGAAGGCGTCACCGGAAGAGAACGACACGATTTCCTTTTTCGCCGCACGGTCTGCCCTCGCGTTTTTGATTGCCTCGACGATGGACGGCGGGCGGTTCCTGTTCTTCGCCCCGTCCTTTGACTGCATCCACGCAAGGATCCCCAGACGGTCCGCGATCATGGACAACATCAGCATCTGGGGCGACGTGTCCACCGGCGACATCGCGATCTTGATCCGCGAGTCGTCAGGCAGCCCGGACGCAAGGATCGCCAGCGTTTTGACCGGCAGATCCTGCATCCGAAACACGTGGTAATACTGGGCCATGTCGCAGATCAGCGCGTCCTCGTCCTTCGCAAGCATCGCCGCGAGGGCGATTATTTTTTTCCGCCCGCCTGCTCCAGGATCTCCCCAACTTCGGCGGCCACCTTCTCGATCGGGACGCGCCCGTTCTCGCGCACGTGGTCATAAAGCCGGGCCTTGTTGTCCTTGCCCAGGATCTTCGTGAGGAACGGAGAATACGCCAGGGCGTCGCCCTCGTCGATCCGGACGACGAGATCCAGGACCTCCATATCATTCAGGGCATCCGTGTCGATCTCGCACTCAAAACCGGTGGTGGTTTTAACCGTCATGGGTCAATCCTTTCTGGCCGTCAGGCCTGCTTGATGTAGGTGTAGTGGGTGTTGCCGGCAGCATCCGGGAAGCAGGTGATGGTCACCTGATAGCCGACCGCGCCGTTGTCGGTGTACTCCACGTCGCCGATCTCGGTGATCTCAGCGTGGGGGACGACAATACGCTGCAGGACGCCGCCGCGCATGATCATGTCGAACACCATGACGTGACCCTCATCCTGGTCAGCATTCGCCGTGACGGTGATGCCATTCGCCAGGGTGCCGGTCACGTTGTCGGCGCCGTAGACGAAGCCCAGGACGTCAGCGTTGAGGACTTCAATCAGCGTAAACTGATAGGTGTCCTGCTTCTGGGTGAGGGGCGTCAGAACGACGTCACCGCCCCAAGCGCGGACCTGCTCAGTTTCGGGGCTGTTGGAATTGACCAGGCCGTCCTCGCTGATATAGCCGAGGCCCGTGAATCCAGTACCCAGAGCCGTGGTGGCGTCGGTGGGAAGAGTAGTATTAAGCGGAGCGATGGAAGCCGCACCGCCGACCGCAGGCTTGCCCGCGGAGACATTAGAAACAGTCTGAGCCATTGTATGGCCTCCTTTTTAGTAGTGGGTCAGGTCAAAGATGGCCTGGTAGCGCCTCGACTTCGTGGCCGTGTTGTTGAACACGTAATCACTGTCGAGGGAGACGCTGGCGATGTCGTCCAGGCGGATGATCTCAAACATGGCGGCCTTTACCGCGTCATTAAGCACCGCGGCCTCGTAAAGCGTGGGTGCGTAGGACTGGATCGCGAAGGACGCGCTGTCGATCCGGTTTACCCGTCCGCTGCCGATCTTCTCAATCACGATAAAGGCTGTCTGCGGCTCGTCTGCCGGCACTTCCATATAGCAGGGCGTGCCGACCGCCTCCTGCAGATAGTCCAGTACGATTTTTTCGATCATTTTTTCTGCCTCCGTCTGGACGCTTTCGCAAGCGTGTTGTTTTGCTCGTTGTCATACGCCGCGGCCTCCGTCGCCGGTTTGACGAGGAAACCGGTACGCGTTGACAGCTGCCGGCGTTCGACGATATAGCCCTCGCCGGATTGCGCCGCCATGCCCTGGGCGATGGACTGGCATTCCCCGGCAATGCCGGCGCCGTTCAGCAGCTCAGAGCGGACGACGCCCTGGTGCAGCACGATCCGGACCTTCTTAGCCATAACGCTCGACCTTCACTTTCTTATTCCAGAAAAGCGGGATCAGCTCGTCCTGGCCCTCGGTCGGGATCCCGATCACCTGCCAGGTCTGCCCGAAAAACTGCACGCGCTGGTTTTCCCAGTTGTGCGCGTCTCCCTTCGGGATCCCCAGCTGGTAAACAGCTTTCCGGCCGGTCAGGTTCAGCGTGTCGAGGACCTCCTGGTCGCTCAGAGGAGCGATCAGGACGTTTTCAACCGCGACCGGTACTTCAGCATAGGTGGGACGGTTGAACGCGTCCACGCCCGTCTGCTGCTTCTCCAGCAAGACAACAGTACGACCGGTGATCACTGCGGATCCCTCCTCGCCAGCTCCTGCACGGGGCTGTAAGAGCCGATGGAGTTTCCGATCGTCCCGAGGCCCAGCATGGACTTTTCGAGCTTCGACAGATACAGCTCCCCGGTGGCGCCGCCACTCAGGGTCCAGCTCTGCGAATAGCCCAGCGCGGACATGCTGCCCTGCGTGGCACCGACGGGGGCGGCCCCGCTCGTACCGTCGCCCAGGGCGCGGATGACCATGCGGCACGACACGAGAGCCTTTACGTCTTCGTCAGCGCAGGCGGCGAAAGAGTCGATCACCACGCCAGCATCGGCCAGCAGTGCCGCACATACGGCCTGCTCGCTCTCGCTCATGGTGCGCGTCATTCTCGCCTGGACCTGTTCTACGGTCGCATAGGTCATGTGTAACACCTCACTTTTTGGTGGTCGTGCGCCGCTTTTTCGGCGCTTCCTTCACCGGGGTCTCCTCCTGCGCGGGCACCTCGGGGACCGGCATAATGTCGGCCCCCTGGCACTCGCACGGCGTGGAGAACTCGATGCCGGTTTTCGTATTACGATAAACCGGCATAGGATCAGGTACCGGATGCGACTACGCGGGCGAAAGCGGTGGGATCCAGGATGGCCCAGCCGATATACGCCTCGCCGCGCAGGTAAACCTGGTTGTGGCCCTTGAGGTCGCCAGCGGTGGCGTCGTTATCGGGATTGCCGTACTCAATGACCTCGATCGGCATGTCGGCGGCATAGCCCCAGCGGAAGAAGTCGCGGAAGTTGCCGAGAATCGCGCGGTCATTGTTGCTGTTGAAGCTGACGGTGGCGTTGGTGTCGGCGCGCAGGCCGCGGATGGTACCGGGGTTGTTGCCCCAAGCCAGCTCGGGGAACAGGCTCTCGTTGGAGTTGGTGGCAGTCTTGAGAGCGCCCAGAGCCGCGCGCATGGCGGGGGCCATGGCCATGCCGGTGACCTCATGCTCGGCGGCATCGACCAGGGCGATGGCGGCCTCGATATTGTCGTTGGCAGAAGCGGCGGCGAAGGTGACGGTCTGGTTGACCTGGGAGTCGAAGTTGTTGGTGCCGATCACGGCGGAAGCAGCGCCGGTACGGGGATTGAAACCGTGGAAAGCCATGATGTCGATGCCGCGGGCCATCTTGCGGGCGAAGCCTTCGGCGAAGGCGCGCAGATACTGCAGGCGGATCTCCTCGCTGGCGCGGACAAACTCGTCGCTCACGCGGACACCGTACTCGACCTTGACCGGGGTCATGGTGATGGTGCCGACGGTCGCGCCGCCGTTGGACTTGGCGCCGTTCTCAGCGACGACGTCGATCTCCTTGTCCAGGGAGAAGGTGAAGAGGGTCTGGCCGTTGAAACGGACAGGCTCGGCAGCGCTCAGAGCTGCGATGGAGCTCTTGCCGCGGACCTTGTTGATCAGTTCATTGGTAAGCTCGGGCGGAAACAGAGCGCCCTTGGAAAGCACGTTTGCCATTGTTCAAAATTCCTTTCTGTTTTTTTTATTCATTGCCGAAAAGATCGGCGGAGAGTTTTGCGTACCCGGCGGCAGTCTTGTCGCCAGACGCGTGGTGGTTGGCCTCGCCAGCGTCCGGCACGGCCGGGTAGCCATGACTCTGGGCGAAGGCGAGGATGCTGTCAGCCTGAGCCGCACAGGCTTCCTCCGTGTCCCCAGTCAGCAGCTTGGCCGGGACCTTCTTGTCGGCGGCCACCTTGTCGCGGATCTGCCGCAGGCTCTCGGCATCCTTCATGCCTTTAAGCTCTGCCTGCAGGTCCTTAATGGCCTTGTTGGCGGCCGCCAGCTGATCAGACTGGCCGCTGCCCTGCTGCAGCTTCTCGATCTGCTTCTGGGCGTCCGCCAGCTGGCCCTGCAGGCCGGTCAGGTCGCCCTTGGCGCTGTTGATATCCGCGCCATTGATGCCCAACAGCTTGTCGATCTGCTCTTTCGTGGCATCGGGGAAAAGGTCGGTGATGTCTGTGCGTTTCATGTCAATCCTTTCTCTGCTACGGTTTGTTGACGGGGGTCCCATCCCCTGCAGCCGCGTGTTTTACGCCACGCCTGGCAAATTATGAAAAAAGCACCCGGATCCCGGATGCCTTAATCAACATTGATTTCTTCCGCGGCGGAGCTGTTCAGCTCTTTCCGCTTTTCGTACGCGCTGCGCTTCTGGGCGTTGATCTCCTCCCGGTTTCTGGCGTAAGCCTCCCGGCGCATGGCGTTAATCTTATCCCTCGGAGATCCGGAGCTCGCGCTGTAATACATCTCGCGGTATTCTCCGGGGTCGTAGCCCTCCACCTCGCTATCATCAAAGCGAATTGCATACGTGCAATCGCAATTTGCATGAATGTGCTCCGCGTGGCCGTTCTTGATTGCCTTCTTCGACGCCCGCTGCCAGCCGTTTGAAGCCAGCGTGATACAAAACGCGCAGGTGTCCCCTACAGGGATCCAAGCCCACTCCGCGCCATCGCGGAGAGCATTTTTCATGGTCGTGTCGACTCCGGCCATTTTGACCAGCCGCGCGACACCGGAGGAGATCATCTCCGCATTCTGCGTGCGCTTCTGGATGCCCAGGACGGTGTTTGCAACGTCGCCGTATGTTGCGACCTCTGCCGGAATTGCAGGCGGCACAGACACGCCCTGGGCCGCTGCGAGAGCGTCATACATCTGGGCCGCCAGCTCTGAGGCCGCCTCGCCGTATTTGACCGCCAGGCCGTAACAGTATTCGATCAGCGCGTCGGTGCCTTCCTGCGTCAGTACGTTGTGGGTCCCGAGATACTGATCGGCGAGGCGCGCGGCCTCTTCGTTGATCTTGCGTAGATTTGCGATATACTTTGACCAGACTTTTCGCGTGATCGTCATTCGATCCCCAGCTCCTCAAGTACAGCCATTCCTCTGGCGCGCTGCTCCTGGGCTTTGATCCGGCGGATGTCCGCCTGGTCGAATCCGATCATTTCCAGGAATGCGTCGGTAGTAGAAAAGCCCTCCCGCGCACCGGCGATCTTGATCGCAGCATCGGCGGTCACAGCGACGGACGGCATGGCCGGGTTTTTGAAATGCGCGACGACTCCACGCTGCTCGTCGGTTAGCTCCTCGATGGTCTTATTGTTGGCGATGGCCAGCGCCATGAGCGCGATCGTACGCAGGCTGTCGCCGTTACCAGTATTGAGCTGCTCGGCCAGGCCCACGAGGGTCTTGGTCTGGGCCTCGATGGCGTCGGAGCTGGTGGGGTTGGCGTCGTTGACCACGCCCGTGTCAGTGACCGGCAGGCCGGTCGCAGCTGAAAACTGCGTCGCCAGGACCCGGATCATCTGGACGTGCGGCTCGATAGAGCCCTGCGGCAGCTGCCCGAATGTCGGTTTCTCGCCGGTCTCCGGATTGGTGGTGCTGGCGATGATGCTGCCCACGTACTGCTTAAACTTCTGATCGATCACAGCGTCGTACTGCTCGTCCGTAACGCCGAGCAGGTACTTCTGTGGAGCCGTGGAAAACTCCAGGCCGATCGTAGCGTTCGCGATGGTCCGGACGTAGCCCTGGATCAGACGCCGGATCGGCTCTTTGATCCTGGACCGGCCGAAGGGCTTCCCGCTCGTGGCGTTCCAGATCAGCGGCTCCATCAGAGGCCGGCCCATCTTGTGCGGGTAGCGGGTAGCCACCCAGCCGCGATCCGCGGCGGTAATAACAATCACCGCGTCGTCGGTGTAGTAGTTGAGGATCGACGGCTCCCAGGTGAGATCGTCATTTGTCGGCATGGTGTCAATCACAGCCAGGCCGCACCGGATCCGGCCCTTGTCGCCATCCCAGAGCGCCGCTGCAGTCTTCGGACTGTGCCACCGGATCTTGCATCTCAGCTTCGGATCCTTGGACAGCGTGGCAAAGGTACAGCCAAACTTGAGCTCGTCGCGGCTCGACTTCCCGTACTCGGCCACCAGGTTGTTGGCCAGCACGATCTGGTTAAGCTCCTCGACAGGCTCGCCGTCCACGCCGACGAAACCGTCGAACATGCTGCGGGCCGCCAGGACGTCCACGCACTTTGCGCCCCACGCGCAGCCAATCTCCAGCTTGCGCATGCCGTCCGGCAGCGCAATCCCGAGATTGACGTCAGCCAGCCGGATCTTGCCCTCGTAGTATCTCTCTTTCATGCAGTTTCCCGGCCAGCGCAGAGCCATCACTTTGATAAGCTCCCCGAGCCAGTACCGCTCTTTATCAGTCAAGCCGGCAATGCTGGCCGGGTCAATGTTGATAAACATATTTTCCTCCTCACCCTATACGCATTTTGCGCGCAGGATTTCGCTTTGTAGTCTTCGCGCCCCAGAGCGCGAGGGCTGCCGCCTCGATCGGCGCGGAGTTGTCACCGCCGAAGCCCCAGCCGCCGCTGATCGGCCGCTTGACCGATGTGATCGCGCTGTCTCTCAGCGCCTCCTGGCCTGCATACCAGGTCACTGTGCTTTCATTCAGAGAGTTACACAGCATACTCGCAGCCGTCACCAGATCGCGGCCGGTGGGCCGGATGATCGAGCCCTTCGCGCGCCATACGCCGACGATCTTGTCGACCAGGACGTCGGCGCCATTCCTGCCGTCGATCACGACACAAGCCGCCTGCTGGACGCGCTCGCAGAGCCAGTCCGCGAGCCATTGCGTCCCCTGGCCGGTGGGCTTGCGCTGGATCATGGAGATCCTGGCGGCGCCCTTCGCGGGGATCACCGCGCCGCAGAGGACCACCTCCGCGCCGTCGGCCGTAAACTTGACGCCATATGCCGTTTTGCCTTCGGGCTTCTTCTCCTCGGATCTGCAGGCGTCCCAGGTGGCCGCGGGGATCGCGTTGTCCTCTTTCTCCACCAGCGCCGGAGACCACCAGCCCAGCCGCTCACGCGCGAAGCCGTCCCGGCTCATGCTGCGCAGCTCCTCGGCGGTAAAGTCCTCGCTCAGACGGAGGCCGAGGGCCGGGTTTGTCATGTACCACAGCCCGGTATCGTCAACCTTAATGTCGCCGACGCTCTCAGCCGCGACGCTCCACTCGTGCCAGGCGTCATGCTTCCCGGGATCCGTGGTGCATACCGTGCGCCGCCGGCGGAAGACGTCACCAGGACAGCCAGGATAGGGCGGCGTCCCGGTGTATATGATCTGACGCGTGCCCGTCGAGCTGGCCGACAGCGTGGCCATGATGGCCTCCACCTGATCGTCCGTCAGCTCCTGAGCCTCGTCGTAAACGACTAAACTGATACCATCAAAACCGCGGGCGGCCTGACGGGATCGGGCGGAGAACTCGATCGAGCCGCCATTGTCGAGCTCGATGCATTCCTCGCCGTTGGTGTATCGGATATTTTTGACGATGTCGGTGATCTCCGGATGGCGCTTGTCGGTGAACATCGCCGCCAGCCGCCGGAAACTCTTTTTTGACGTCCGGACCTGGTGCGCCGTGTGTAGGATCTTCTCGCCTTTGATCACCATGCCGAAAAACTCCCGGGCCTCCAGGCAGACGTTTTTCCCGTTCTGCCGAGGGAGGGCCAGGCCGGCGCTGGTCATTGTGTACTTGCCGGTCTCGTCGCAGCCGAGCCAGCAATCGACCACGGCCCGCTGCCATGGGTCCAGCTTGTAGCCGTACGCAGACATTAAAAGGGCCGCGTCGCCTCCATCCGTGGAGACGCGCGGCGGTTCAATTTTAATGCGCGGTTCTTGTGATCCTCTCATGCTTCCTTCACGTGCTTTTTCCGCACGAGCTCCAGGACGGTCACGTTTTCCGCCTCCTCGACCGGGGCCGCTGGCTGGACGGATTCGATCTCGTCCATTACCTCCCGCAGCTGACGGGAGAGCGCGGCGATGTCGCGGCCGCTGGAGCTGGTCTGGATCGCCCTGGCGATCTTATGCCGCAGGGCTTTGAGCGTTTCGAGGCGGTCGCCGGTGTCTGCGGTCGCAACTATAGTTTTTCTGGTTCCCATTGGTGCCACCTCG
>Ga0326512_10002462_pt1 | contig 13739 bp, 28 predicted proteins | sample 1_2617_0518_D_FD_203652 | JGI IMG/M metagenome (GOLD analysis project Ga0326512, IMG submission 203652) | Bovine rumen microbial communities from UC Davis, California, United States - 1_2617_0518 | ecosystem: Host-associated > Mammals > Digestive system > Stomach > Rumen | place: USA... | reverse complement strand
ATCGAAGTACCACCGTTCCCGAGTACACCCAACGCGATGACACGACCACGGGGAGAGACAACCTAGCGCATGGCGAAGAGCGGCAAGCAAGTAGCGGGAGCAACGGTGGATTATTCCGAGCATTCACTAGCACGTCCACTGTTCGGCACGCTACGCCTCCTTTCTTAGCGTGTGCCGTCCTCGGGCGCTGTCAGCGATAATCCTTTCCCTCATTCCATGCTGAATCGTTTACGAGCGTAAGGCAAGGGCGGCTAGTGGGCGTGTATGTGGATGCTTGGAAGCAGTGACCGATACGACTTTAAGGAAGTGGATAGATGGCATATCCGTTATACGTATCAGCCGATGAAGCCGCTGAAATATCGGGCATCGGCTCTAAGAATTGGCGCGATTGGCTCAATTCGTCAGACCCGCCACCGCATCTGCGCATCGGCGCGAAACGACTAATTCAGCGCGACGGTATAGCGCCGTATTTGGAAAGCAAGCAGGAGGTTCGACTATGACCACGAAAACAAAAGCGGCGCGGCATAGTTGCAGCTATACCACGCCAAAACAGCCCATTCGCCCGGGCGCTCTAATAATAGCACGCGACATCCTCATCGGTACAGCCTTTGCAGTTGCCCTCGTGGGGATTCCAGCGATCATGTCGGCGCTTAAATGCGCGGGGGTGTGGTGATGGTCAAGAAGAGCATCCCGCCACGCACGCAATGGGCGATTGACCGTCTAATCAAAGTGGCACGTACCGAACACCTCACGTCGGTTCAGTTCGGTTTCACCGACTGCGACGGCGAGCTTGTCGGCCATGCGTCGATTCAAGATAAGGACGGCAACTGGGCGTTCTACTGGTGCGATGACGGTCAATGGTACGAACACGTAGAGGTGGACGCATGAACGGCAACAGCAACTACCCACTAGGCGTGGACGGCACGCACGATTACTTCAACGAGCCTGACGCGCCTGAATGTCCACGGTGCTATACGACGCTTGAAGCCGATTGGAACTATTGCCCGTCGTGCGGTTGGCATATCGATTGGGACGAGCTGAGAAGCGGTGATGCCAGATGACGCTTTGCAAGTACCGTCCACAGCGCATCTACGACGCGCAATTCATCTTCGAGCAGAACGACGTTAACGGGTTGCTCAAGATGACGCGCCAAATCGCCAACGAGAAGAGCGGCATTGCGCGTGCGTACTACCTCGACGCTGCAATAGCGTTCGAAACGCTCTTTCGCGACGCTGAGATATTCGGCGAAGTGGACATGTGGCGCGATTTCGTTGAGCGGTTCGATGCAAATCTTGGAGAAGAATTGAGGGGTGAATAAATGTCTATCCCAATAATCATCATGGGCGAGTCCGGCACAGGAAAGTCTACCAGCATTAGGACGTTCGGCGAGGGCGAGGTCGAGGTCATTAACACGATGGGCAAGATAATGCCGTTCTTCAAGCCGAAAGTCCATCAGGTAAACGTTCCACAGATTGCGGCAAGCCACAACAACGCGCTAAAGGTCGATATCGTGCGCAGTTGGCTCATGAAACACCATGAACACAAGGCCGTAGTCGTGGACGATGCTGGTTACCTCATAACCGAAATGTTCATGCGCTGGACGGTCGGTGACGAGAAGATGGCTGACCAGTTCGGCGTTTACAAGGAAATCGCGAATCGAATGTGGCTGTTGTTCCAGCGAGTCATCGAAGACGGTGACGTTGACCGCATCGTTTACTTCGTGTTCCACGAGGAAACCGACAACTTCGGCAAGGTCGATTTACTGACGGTCGGCAAGCTGCTGAACGAGAAGATCAAGATTCGCGGACTTGTCACGATGACGCTGCAAAGCGCAAAGGAGGGTGACCGCTACGTGTTCCACACGAACAACGGCAACCCAGCGAAATCACCGATGGGGCTGTTTGATGAAGAGACCATCGACAATGACCTCAAATTCGTTGATTCGCGTGTGCGTGAAGCGTATGGGTATGAGCCATTAAAGGCGGTGAAGATTGATGAGTGATTATGGCCGTTTCGATGACGGCATTAATGAGTGGCGCGAAGAAATGGCTAATTCTGATGATTGGCAAGAACAGCGCAAAGCGAACTACACGCCACCTAAAATGCGACACGAAAAAGCGCTTGAGTTCGTCGAGCGTGAAAGCTATCAAGGCGGCGCGTTCGCAAAATTGATGGCACAAGCTGAGTATCGTTATGAGAATGATGAAGAGTTCGACCCTGAACATGAAGCAAGACTCATCAAACGCATGATGGTGCGCAATGGCGAATGCAATAAAACAGAAGCTAAGAAGATGTTTAGCGGCGCAAACGCATCGTGGGCAACCATTCGACGTGAAATCATTTTACGTAATCCAAAGCTAGCGCAATGCATACGAATAAGGCGATGCCCAATATCAGAATTTTACAAGGGCACGTTAATCGAAGAATTAGACCTCGAAAAGAGTGCGGCAATCAACGTGGAAGATGGCGGCGATTTCGCTGCTTAAACTAAGTAGAAAGGCAACACTATGAAAATCGGAAACTGGATTACCGTGAACGCTGCTGGCATCGGTGGCAACAATTCTTTAGGCGCTGGCGGCTACGTCATGCGGATAGTGCGCGTGAAAGATCATCCCGAAGATGAGTACATCGATGTGGTCGTGGATGTGGCAGAGGGCGAGCACGCTGGCATCTACGCTGGACTTCCCGAGTCCGACGATTGGCGGCACAGCTATAGGCGCTACTACAGCGACAAGGCCGCTCAATTCTTCAAGCAATTCCTTGAAGCACTCGAAATCAGCAACCGTGGACGCTTCAACATCGCGGCATGGGAGCAGCGTTGCAATGAACAGGAGTTCGTCGGACTCGAAATTGGCGTAATCCTGCAAAAACAACTCTTTACCAAGAAGAGCGGCAAGAATGCAGGGAAGGACGGATGGCGGCTCAATTGGTTCGCGTCAGTTCCGGCGCAGGATATCCGCAACGGCGAGTTCACGGTGCCAGCGGACGATGACCAGCGCGACAAGGCTGCTACGTCCACTGCTCCGAGCGCGGGTGATATTTACAACGATATCGACCTTTAATCATGACGGTGCTGTTTGAGGATTCTCGACAAAAACCAACACAGCACATTCTCAAAAACGAGTATTTCAAGGCTGAGGGGTTCACGGTAGAACGAACGAAGTTGTACGTGGGCGATTACATGTTCCCAGGCGGCATGACTACCGTGGACACCAAGGCCGACATTTACGAGCTGGCATCCAATTTGCGGCAACAGCACGAGCGATTCAGGCGCGAGTGCGTGCGTGCGCGTGAAGCTGGATATCAGCTCGTCGTGCTTGTTGAAAACGTCGAGAAGGTGTCCACTTTATATGATCTTGCCGACTGGATAGAGCCGATGGAGCACTTCATGGCACGCAAGCGCAAATCAGGCGGCAGGGTGAAAGTTCGCTTTACTGGCACGTCGTTATACAAGACATGTAAAACAATGTCCACCAAGTACGGCGTGCGCTTTGAGTTTTGTCCACCAGAGCGTGCGGGGGCGCGGGTAATCGAGTTGTTGAAGGAGGTGGAGTATGGCAGAGACGATGCTTGATGCGGCGCTATCGTATGCAAGGCGCGGCTGGGCTGTGTTTCCACTTGCCGAGGGAACGAAGATACCGTGCATCCAGGGTGGTTTTACCCAGGCAACGACCGACGAAGAGCAAATAAGGCTGTTCTGGACTACACGACCGAACTGCAATATTGGAATCGCGACGGGCGGCATGAGTAACGGTCTGGTCGTTATTGACGTTGACTTGGACAACGACAAAGGCGAGGACGGATACATAACGCTCAAGGCATGGGAGAACGAACACGGCGAGTTGCCGGAGGGCGCTTGCGTAACCACGCCACGTGGCGGTATGCATTTGTATTTCATGAGCGACGAGCCATATTCGAGTTCCGTCAATAAAGACCTCGGAATTGATGTGAGAGCGGACGGCGGTTTCGTGGTTGCCCCGCCAAGCGTGCGCGAGGATGGGCGCTTGTACGAATGGGACTTACATTATGATGATTACGGCGTGCCACGCGCTGACGCGAACGTGAAAGCGTTCCTCGATAAAGTCCAAGAGGGCAAGTTGAGCGGCGAGAAGAAGTTCGTGCTACCCGACCACATACGCGACGGGGAACGCAACGACACGCTATTCCGATACGCTTGCAGCTTGCAGGCACATAGCGTTCCAGATGATGTGATTGTCGCAAGCGTCATGGGCGTTAACAAGACGCTGTGTGATACGCCTGTCAGTGATTCGGAGTGCGAGAAGATAGTCAATTCCGCGCTGTCAAAGCGCAAGGGGTTGTCAGACGAAGCAATCGCAGCAAAGCGCAACGTTTATAGAATGCTCGATTGCAACGACAAGGGCGCTCCGTACCAGACGATTACAAATTGCATGACGGTGCTTGCTAATGATCCATTGCTAGTCGGGCGGTTCGGCTACAACTCAATTGCTTACACAAAGACAATCGAAACGCCCGTCCCGTGGGACACGTCCAAAGGCACGCGGCAGATAAACGACGTGGACTATTCGCAGTTCGCCGCTTATCTCGAAAAGGAATACGGACTCCACAGCAAGCAGAAAGCCATTGATGCAATCGCGAACATTTGCAGTCAGAATCGCTATAACCCGATTGTCGAATGGCTCGAATCGCTGAAATGGGACGGCGAGCCGCGCACGCGTGGACTCTTGCCGCTTTTCCTCGGCGCTTATGAGACGGATTATAACACGGAGGTAATCGAGCTGTTCATGCGCGGTGCTATTGCGCGAGCTTTGCAGCCGGGAACGAAGTTCGACCATATGATTGTGTTGGTGGGTAAGCAGGGTATCGGGAAGTCCACTTTTCTTCGTCGGCTAGCTCATCAGAGCGCATGGTTCGATGACAACTTCAACACGATTGAAGGTGACAATGCGGTCGAGAAGCTTCGTGGTATGTGGATGGTCGAAATGGCCGAGCTGTTGAGCGTGAAGAAAGCAAAGGAGGTCGAAGCGGTCAAGGCATTTATCACGTCAACCGTTGACACGATTCGACCGAAGTACGCACGCGAAACCGAGCAGCGGCCGCGCGTGTGCGTGTTTGCTGGCACGACGAACGACATGGACTTTCTGAGTGACCCGACAGGCAATCGCCGATTCATACCGATTCACTGCGATGCGCAGGAGCGCCAAGAAATACTCTTTGATGACTCGTACCAAGAATTTTTCGATCAATGCTGGGCTGAGGTCTACACGCGCTGGAAAGCTGGTGAGCGTTCGCTTGTGTTGCCGGAGAAGATAGCTGTTATAGCCGACGAAATGCGAAAGACGCACACCGAGGATGACCCGCGAGTCGCACTGATTCAGACGTACCTTGATGCCAGGATGCAAAACTGCGATGACCCAGACAGCTTGAGTGCGCGTGTGTGCGTGACGGAGCTTCTTAGGGACGTGCTCGAAGAGAAGGATTACAAGAACCCGCCACGCAGACTCGTCAACGAGATTCACGCAATCATGCGCAACCAAGTCGAGGGTTTTTTGCCTTACCCGAAATCTGGCGGTAAGGCTTTGACCGCTTTTGGAGTCCAAAGATGCTATGTAATCGACCCCAAAAGTCCAAGATTTGCCGCATTACGGCAAACGAAATAGTCAATGGCAAAAATACGGCAAAGTTCGTTTGCGCTGCTCAGATTGTACGTTTTTGTCTCCTTTAACTACTTTGACCTAAATCTTTAGAAAATAAGTAAATAAAGAATAAGTTATAAAGGGATAGGTATAGGAAAAATACGGCAATCGGCAATGTTCGGCAAAACGTGAAACACGGGGACGCTCGATTAGTCGGGCGCTCTTCTTCTAACCAAATCTAGCCAAACAATCCAATATCGAGGTGAGCAGTTTTGCAGTGTCCTCATTCTTCTCCACGTACTAAAAACTTCAAGTGCGATGGACAGCCATGCTTCGAGGTCTTGGTTCGGCGCACGCGGCACAAAGACGAGGAACGCTATTGGTGCGGACACATTCACGGGTATTTCGATCCCGCCAACTTCCCGTGTCCGAAAGAGCGCGTCGAGCAGAAACATGAGCCGCCGAGGTTCAACCGTGGACGCCGCGAGCTATAAGCCGCACGCGCATAGCTGAGGTGGAAAGCGATGAAGGCAAAACCGCTTGACGACCAGCTCTCGCTCGACCTGTTCGAACGCGGCAATCCAACGTGGGATGACGTTCAAAAGGGCCGCGCACATCTCGTGGACGTTATCGAACCGTGCGACGGCAAGCAATGCATGTTCTGGCAAGGCGGTGAATGCGTTCACGTTCCTGGCAAGTACGCATTCCCGAAAAAGCGACCGAACGGCATGTGCTTGAAGCATCGGCTTGTGTGGAACGATTAGAGAACGCAGACGGCACGCAAACCCGATTCACGACTAACTAACCGAAAAACTGAATAACGCGCTTCTGTGAAAGCCACAGTAAGCCAAAACGTAAAAGAACGGAGGTTCATACGATGGCTAAACACGTGTGCACCGAAATACCCGTGGACGAACGCTTCAAAATCACCCACGTGGACACACTTAATTGGCAAGTGTTCGAATATCGGACGCTGAAGAAATCAAACAACCCGAACTTGGCAAGCCGCGAAGGGGAAAGCGACTGGATTGCGCTACCCGCTTTTTTCAGCTGCCCAGAACATGCGCTCGAGTGGCTTGCGCGTAAGAAGTTCGCTGATAGCGGCGAGATGTACGAATCGCTGCAAGATGCTGTGAAAGCGATCAAGGCGAGCAACAAGGCGCTTGTGCGCGACGTGTGCAAGGCGCTCGAAGCGGCTGATTAGGAGGTGAACGGCCTATGAGCCTGTGCGAGCATTGCGCACGCGCCACCTTCAACGGCTTCCCGCCAGAGGGTTCGCCCGAGTGGGAGGTCGGCACGGTTTATTTCTGGTGCCCGACGTTCAACACGCACCACCAGCACCGAGAATGCGAGGGACACGTCGAGGGCGAGCCGAAGCGGTTCGACAAGCGCGGAAGGGAGATGGCGAATGAGTGATTGCGCCAACGGCGGCAGGAACGTATACGACCCTTCCGTAAGGTGCGAAATCGCAATCTACCTCAACGATTATCGAGAAAAGCCGAGGTTGCACGTGTTCAACGTCGGCCCTTATGAGGTATCGCTAATCACCGTTAACGGCAAGAGGTGGATTCCCGCGCCCGATTACGAAGAGAAATGCGAGGTGTTGGATTGAGCGACAACAGACTGCGAAAAGTAGTCGAAGTGGACAAGGCCACGGGTTGCATCGTCGCTAAGTACGACTCGATCATAGACGCGACGAGCGCATCCGGCATGGGCGAAACGTCCATATTCGGCATGTGCAAGAGAAAGACGTTAGGCAACCGCTCGACGTGCTTTCGGTTTCCTGAATCCTACGATGAGCGCGAATGCATCGTCGGAAAAGCCAACAGGCCGTGTATCGTCACTGATGCGGACGGCTCAGAGCATGTCTATTGGTCGATACAAGAGATGGCCGTGAAGATGCATGTATCGGTATCGACTATCAAAGTTGCGCTTTACAAAGGCACCGTTTTACTAGGCCAATACAAGGTTCGACGTGCATCGCGTCTCGGATTTGCGGTGATGTGAAATGAACGTGATAGAGATGAAGGTCTTTCACGTCATGCCCGATATGTGGTGCAAGAGCTGCGGCCAGTTCAAGCCATACGAGCGGTTTCACTCGCTGGGGAATGGCAAGGCGTACACGTGCATGGACTGCTTCAACGCAAGGCAACGTGAGAAGAAAAGGAAGGTGGACGCATGAGCGAATCAGCAACCGAGGTTCTGCGCCGAATGCTGGACGAGCGCGGCGTGGAATGGCAAGACCATGAAGGGCCATTTCCGATTACCGCATGGGAATCCAATGACGTGATATGGGTCGCAAAGGCATACAAGACTGGCGTGTTTTCGGTTGAGACTCGACCCGTTACCCCCGAGCAGGCCATAGCCGCGACGCTGGGAGGCGAGCGCGAGAAGCGGCTGGAAAAGCTTGTCCAGAAGGCGCTCGACGAGTGCTGGTGCGACGAATGGTGGTACGAGGAAGCGATGAAGCTGGGAATGGAGGCGAATTACTGATGGGCGGGAAGCTGACCGCCGAGCAGGTGCGCGAAGCTGCTAAATCGAACTCGCGTCAATACGAATCGCCAGTTGATGATGGCGTATGGATAACAGAGTACGACTGGCAGGCAATTGCCGCGACGCTGGGTGAGCGGTACACCCGCGAGGACGTGGAGAGCGCATTCGTAAGCGGCTATTCGCTCGGCACGCTGCCAGTCGGTTCAGACCCGCAATGGGACGAGAACAGGCAGACCGTTGACGAGCATATGGCAGAACTTGGATGGGTTCGCACCGCGACGCTGGGCAAGCAGAAAGCCAAGGCGCATCCGTACGGCTACGAGCCAGATACGGGAGCATATGATTGCACGCGCTGCGAATGCGGCTGTATCAACGACATAAGCGCCACGTACTGTAACGACTGCGGCGGCGAGATTGAGATAGACGAGAACGCCGAGAAGGAAATCTACCATACTCCACGGCACTTAGTGTTCGCCGAGAAGCACGATGACGGCTCGCTTGAGTTCGGCGGTAAGCGGTACGTAGCCGCCACGCTGGGGAGCGAAATCAACGGCGATACGAGCGACGGATACCACACGTTCAACGAGCTGTACCACCATCGCGCGGTGCTGTTCAGTGTGGTAGTCGCTGCGAACAGCGGCAGGGCGTGGAAATCGAAGCTGCACCATGACGGAACGATGTACGAGGGCATGTTCATCGTCGGCATCGACACGCCCGAGGGCCAGGCAACGTACCACTACGACGTGGAGCCGTACTGGGACATGTTCTGGTGCAGGGAGCTTGAGCGAGCGCCCGAGTGGGACGGCCACACGCCAGAACAGGCAATCGAGCGCATCGGATCGCTGCGCGACGTGGTCTTCAAAGGCCCGAGGGGAAGGCGGTGAAGCGATGATTGAGTTTGACGTTGACATGGGCTACCTGCTCGAAGAGGGAGAGCTTGACTGCGTTGTCCTCAACGACGAGAACGGCGAGCACGAGCCGATGACGTTCATGCTGGGCGGCGGGGAGTGCGAGGTCGAATGCTTCGATGACGGAGTGGACGAGGGGATGGACGGCGAGTGGTTCAGTTATGCGCCGCCGAAATGGTACCTCTCGTGCGGCCACGAGGTGCAAGGCACCGAGCGACCGAATTATTGCGTCGTATGCGGAAGGGCGGTAAAGCGATGAGTTGTATGTGCGACCGATGCGTTCACGGCAGGCCCGTCCGCTGGTGGATTGGGCGATACCGCTGCGACGTGCGCGGTAAATGGCGCTTCGTCCGAGGGAAGGCGGCGTGCGCGGGATTCGAGAGGAAGGCGGTGGAGCGATGAGCATGCTAAGCGAGCAAGTCAAGGAGCTGCGCGAAGCCGCCCGTAACGTACAAGGAAATCTCGGCAGGTGCCTGTATAGGCGCAAAGACGTTGACGAGATGCAGCAGGTTAGCGGCATGCTGTTCGAAGCCGCCGACACCATCGAGAGCCTGCGGGACAGGCTGCAAGAAAGTTATGAGCAAGTTCCCGAACTGGTGAAACGCGAGAGCGAGGGCGAGCGTGAAAGTTGCGGCCCGCTCGACGTACTGCTGCGCTGCCTTGAGAACGACTACGGAATCAAGGCGAGCTGGGACGGGTTGCGCAAGCTTTGGCTAACCGAAAACGTGACCTCTGAACTGGATTATATCGAGGATAAGACCCGATGGTTCGAGCTGTTCGGCACTCCCGAACGGACGGCGCAACTGATTGCCGACAACTGCGAGTTTCTGAGCTATTGCGGCCAGTGCTGGATGCGAGCCGCGAACTGCGATGGCAATTATTCGACCGTACTCGAATGGCTGAGGGGTGATGCGTGATGTTCGATAGTGCGGTGAGCACGAAGAACGTGCAGACGGTCAACGCCGTGTCGGGTACCCTCGTAAAGTCGCACCCGAAAAGCTATTTCATGCTTGGGCACGTCAATAGCAGGAACACTGATTCGCTCATGAGAGAGTATAGCGACAAAGTCGTATTGCAAGTAATGCTCATCGGAGACATGTACCTGTTGTACGAGGTTGTAAATAAGAATGATTATGAGCTGAGGGGTGATGCGGAATGAGCATCAAGAACGAGCGTGAACGGCTTTACGAGATAGCGTCTAGCTGGCTCCAGATGGCGCATCGCAGCGCCGACAAGGGCGACTACCAGGGCGAGCGGCATGCGCTGGACTATGCGCACGAAATCGTCAAGACGCTAAGGAAGCGCGGTGGGGTGGAATGAGCGGAATGGACGATTTCAAGGGTAAGAGCATCCGTGAAAAATGCTCGTACAGCATTTGCCGCCTCCTCTATCCAAAGCGCAAGTCGATTCTCACGATGGCACCCGAATGGGACTACGGCGGCTATTCGGAGAGAACGGGATGGTACGGCGAAATCGAATGTTCGGAATGTGGTAGGCGCGTCGAATACGTTGGTGCCAAATGCGAGAAGAAAGCCGATGTTGAGCGCAAGCTACGGGAGTTGTGGCACGTGGCGAACAATGACGCGCACGCTATACGGCTGCGTGGGGAAGGAGAGGGCGAATGACCTACGAGGAATGCGAACGGCTAGTCGAAGCGTTCGAGACTGCGACACTGCTGAAGGAAAGGCTGAGCAATGACGATTCGCGCTCGATGGCTGGCAGTTGCGCCGATGCAATCGGCGAGTTCATCGCTTCGATGATGGCGCAGGCGTGGAAGGCGAGGCGCTATGACCAAGACTAAACGCCAGCTCCGCGCGGAAGCGGTGGAGCGGTTGGTAAAGCTGGGTGAAGTCGGTTTCTATTACGAAATCATCGACGCCCTATGCGACGCGGACTGTGACGATTGGAGCGGTGACAAGGTTGCGTCAACCATACGCGACCTGCTTACCGAAGATGACTCAATAATTCAGGAAGTTGAGTCAACTATCGAATTGTTGAGTGACGGAGCAGACAGCCGCGAAAAGCTCGAAGCGGACGTGATTGGTTTCGCGAACAGCTTCCTTCGCGAGCACAACGGCGCGATTTCATGGAATGACGAGCTGCGTATCGGCATCATCGAACTGCTCGACCGCCAAGCGGCAATCACAGCGAATGAGCTAATCAGCCAATTCGATGTGCCGAAATCAGGAAAAACCACTGAAAACGTCACATCGAAGGATGAAATACGTAACTTCGATGATACCCGCGAGAAGCTGGAAGCGGATATTTGGTACTTCATCGAGCACAATGGCTGGTTCGGATATGAATACGAAGCGGAATCGTATGCCGATTGTCGAAAAGCTATTTTCGAAATCTTTAAAGAGTGGCTAGACCGACAGGCGGCAATCACGGCAAACGAAGCGAACAGCGTCTACGGACTCGGCTGCGAGGCGTGCCGTGCGGCGCAGAAGCGCAAAATCGCCGAGCTGACCGCCGAACGCGACATGTACCGCGAGAAGCTATCAAGGGCGCTTGACCACGCACACGAGATCGAAAGGTTAATGCCATGACACATTTACTGACATTCATGTTAGGCGGGGCCGTTGGGATTATCTCGATGGCCCTTTTAGTTGCCGGAGGTGACAGATGATAATCGGAGATGTTCGGACGTTTCCAAATGCCAGGACAGACAAAGCGCAGGCATTAAAAGTGCTTGAGGAAGCAAGTGAAGTTTTCGGAGCTTGGCAAGCACTAGATAGGGCGCAAAGCTTCAACGATATTAACCGCTCGGTTGTAAACCTTGTTGACGAATGCGCAGACTTGATAACCGCGACAAGCAACCTGCTCGCCGAGCTAGACATAGACGATATGCGACCAGCTATCAAGGCATGCGAAAAACGAAACTTTGAAAGAGGGCGTTATGCGATTGATTGATGGCAAAGGACGCATGCAAGGCGTCTCATGCGGCCTAGTGGACAACAACGGCGCGTTCCTGTTGCTGCTCGATGACAACGTGACTAAGCATTTCAAGTTCTCTAACGAGCACGAGCTAATCGAGGACTTGATGCGTGAGGTCGAATCCAACGAATCGAAGCAGGACAGGCTGTCTGACAAGATAATCCTGTTGGAGCGTCGCGTCACCGAATGGAAGAGCAAAGCCGAGAGCCGTCAGAAGCGCATCGATTACCTCGAAGCGAAATTGCGCAAAACCGCGGGGGCGATTGAATGAGACAGATAATCGAGACGTTCGGCGAAGCGAGGACGTTGGAGAACGGCCACATAAAGCACGATTGCAAGATAATAGGCGAACTAATCTTCTGCTCTGAATGCCGATATTCGACAGTCGAGCATCACAAGGGCGATGACGAGCGGGTTTGTTGGGTCAGGAAGTCGTTTGGCGAGAAAGTACCCGACGATGGTTACTGTCACAAGGCAAAGCCGAGGGGACAGCATGAAAACGTTTAGCGATGCCCTCATAAAGAGACTGAACAAGATATGCGAGCACATGCCATGTCGAGGTGAATGCGAGGGCATCGGCTGGTGTGCGAAGGTTTGGGAAACGGAGCATAAGAATGCAGACTCTATACAGGATTCTAGGCGTGATACTGGCCGCGATGGTCGTTAGCGTGATATTCCTTGCGTTGGCGTGGGTGTTAAAGACGTTGATCGCGGCGGTGTTCTAGTGGGCGCACGAGAGCGGTTCATTCAAACCCGCAAGGCAATAATCGAGCTTGACGGCATCAAGGCTCTGATTATGTCTGACGGTGACGATTGGATGCCGCCGAACGTCCATGTGTCGGGGCCGAGCGACCCGACCGCATCGAGGGCGATACGAAACGTGGACACATGGGAAGAGCAGCTAGCAGAATTGCGGCGGCGCGAGACGGAGCTAGAAAACTTCATCGGCGTGACGCTTGCGATTATTCAGGGCGTGCGGGAAGGTTTCGGCGAGATATACGCCAACCTGCTCGAATGGCATTACATCGACGGCGAGACGTGGACGCAGATTAGCGAGGACAGCGGCATAAAGCGTTCGACTTGCTATTACTTGCGTGATGTGGCGTTCGATTGGATTGACAGCGTGGGCGTGAGTCGATTGCTTAGAGGGGAGGTAGAAGTTTGAGATATGGTTTACCTTATCAAGGGAGCAAATCATCGATAGCCGAATGGGTAGTGGACGTATTACCACGCGCTCATACGCTGGTGGACTTGTTTGCAGGCGGTTGTGCCGTAACGCACGCTGCGCTTGTTAAAGGCAAGTATGACCGCATTATTGCAAGCGACATAACTGATACGCCGAGCGTGTTTCTCGCTGCTGCTAAAGGTGAGTTCAAAGATTTTGCAACCGTCGTTACACGTGAGGAATTTCTTGCAAGCGATGACACGGCGTTGAAGATTCTTTACAGCTTCGGAAACAACAAAGATAGCTATTTATGGGCAGATGACCTTGCATCGTTCAAAGTACCCGCTGCGAAGATGTTGAGTGCGCCTAGCTTACACGAACGGCGCATGGCGTATCGAGAATTTTGCAAGAAGTTTCTTGAGTTTATCAAAGGTAAGAATGACGGCAGTTTGCGTATTCAGTCGTTAGAGCGATTACAGAACATGCAAAACCTCGAAGCGTTGGAAAGGCTCGAAGCGTTGGAAAGGCTCGAAGCGTTGGAAAGGCTCGAAGCGTTGGAAAGGCTCGACTACCGATTAGTCGATATACCAGACGGCGCAACCGTATATGCAGACCCGCCAT
>Ga0326512_10002461_pt1 | contig 13741 bp, 13 predicted proteins | sample 1_2617_0518_D_FD_203652 | JGI IMG/M metagenome (GOLD analysis project Ga0326512, IMG submission 203652) | Bovine rumen microbial communities from UC Davis, California, United States - 1_2617_0518 | ecosystem: Host-associated > Mammals > Digestive system > Stomach > Rumen | place: USA... | reverse complement strand
ATAGCTCGTCTTTTAATGAATTTTATCTTGAAGCGCCACAATTATCCTATGATTGTGATAAAGAGTGCAGATAAGAATAATTATCTTAAAGCGCTGAGCGAATGTGATGGCTTTACTGGCACAACACCTTCGGTAGGAGCTCATGCAGAGGTAAATGACATACAACCTTTTGTAAAATATATAGAATGTTGCATAGAGAACTCCCTCAATATCTGTATTAAGGCAGCAAAGGGGCAGAGTATTGAGGAGGAGGATGACTTTGCAAAACAGCTTCGTATACTTGAAAGGCAGAAACGTCAAGATTTAGCTGAGGGTAAGTCAAAAGCTATATTTAGCGTTGATGAAGTATGGAACATACTAGAGTATGTTTTTTTCCCGATAAGCAAAGAGTTTAATAAGACCATAGAAAAAACGGCTGAAATTTTTAGTTTTAGCCAAATACAGTCATTTTGTCAACTTTCTAAAACCAAAAATATAGATGGAGGGTTAGGATTGGGAATGGTTTATAGGAATACGACAAATCCACAAATTATAGACTATGTGAATAATGCAAAATCTATGTGGTACGAATGCGAACTTATGAACCCGCGCCATCCTTATGCTGTTGATACAGAGATAAAGAAACAGTTTTATATATTATTCTTCGATGATCACTATTTTGTAGATGGTATCTTAAATAAGGATTTTCCTTACGGCAAATATCCTTCTGAAGAAGAAAAACAGAAAATAGTATCTCAATTCAAGGAGGACATTCTGACAGAATTAAATAAGAAACTTTAATAGCATTTTATTCTTCATCGTCTTTATACATCCGTATTAATGAAACTATCAATAATCACGATAAACTACAATAACCTTGAGGGACTGAAGAGGAGATTGATATTCGTAAGCAAAATGGAGAGTATATAATAGTATGACAGAACTATCAAAAAAAGAACATAGCGAGCAGATGGCGGACATGAAGTCGTTTGACGAGCAGATGCCGTGCGTCGGAATATTCTGGTATGACCTTGATGAGCAAGTGCTCTTTGGAGTACGTAAGAAGGAGCTTACTCCACAGATGGTGGAGGAAGCAGCAGAAAAGGGCAAACCATTCATCAACTATCCACAGTTGCACAGGCAGGTGTGGGCAAAGGAATATTTCCGTGCGCAGGCGAAACATCTGGATACTAAGTTCAAGGGAGATTACACACAGGTGCCCCGTGGACGAGTGGCATGGACCATCGACAAGTTTATCGTGTTAGTTGGCAAATGGGCAGAGCCTATCCAAAACCAGTTGACGGAGTTGTTAGAGCAGGAGTTTTCTTTACCATACTTCGAATTCGTCTATGATGAGCATTGGGATTTAGGACATGGCTGGAGTGGTGATATGCCAAAGTAAGAGCATCGAGAACTATGAATTAACTACAACAAGGACAACAGAGGATATATGGCAACCCCAAAATACACATTTTTATTGCCTGCATTCAAGGGGAAGTACCTTGATGAGATGCTGAGGAGCATCAAGGCGCAGACATATCAGGACTTCAAGGTGCTGATAAGTGATGACTGCTCGCCAGAGGATTTGCGTAGCATCTGCGAGCCGTACTTGAGTGACCCACGCTTCTCTTACAGGAGGAATGAGGAGAACATGGGCAGCAAGTCATTGGTGTCTCATTGGAACCTGCTTGTGGATATGTGCGATACCGAGTATCTCATCATGGCGAGCGATGATGATGTGTATGAGCCCCAGTTCCTTGCTGAGATAGATGCCCTAACGCAGAAGTATCCCCAGGTGGATTTGTTTAGGGGTAGAGTGAGGCTGATAGATGGAGAAGGTGTTACATTGGCAACGGATTTTCAAACAGAAAGTTTTGAAAACCAGTATGAATTTCTTTACACGATGTTTTGCCAAAAGCGATTGATGTGTATTGCCAATTATGTCTTCAGGAAAACGGCTCTTAAAAAGAATCAGGGATTCGTAGAATTCCCTTTAGCATGGAATAGTGACGATGCCACCCTTTTGCGAATAAGTGAATCTGGAGTAGGAAATACGTCTGGTATATTATTTAATTTCAGGAGTTCTGGAGAAAACATATCTACCACATACAGTAGAGCTGTATCAGAAAAAAAAGCTATTGCAGATTTGGAATTCGCTTTATACTATGAGGATTTTGTAAAGAACATAAGAAAATCAAGCGATGGACGTGACTTACGTTATTTGAATGATTTTATGTCAAATATGAATTTGTCTTTATCTAATACATTGTTTGACGTATCGTATCTACTGGATTTCTCAGAAATGAGAAAGGCGTATAATTTTCTAAAAAGAACAAATCGCCTGCGTAGCAAATTGCAAAAAATAGATTATTTTTGGTCTTGGTTTAGAACACGAAATAAATAACTAAATATGAAAGAAATAGCTCCATTACAGGAATGCTTTGGCATAGATATATCTATACAGGATTCTAAGCCGCTGATAGACCCTGACAAGAAAACGATATTCCGACTAAAGGCAGGTTCACGTTTTACTATTGACAACCCAGTCAAGATAGATGCAGACCCTTTCTTGTTTGTACACAAAGGATGGTTGTTCCTGTTCTATGAGGACTTGCATTACTATGGCAATGGTGGTAACATCGCGATGGTAAAGACAAATGACCTGGTTCATTGGACAAAGCCAGTAAACATTCTGGATGATAATTACCACTATTCATTTCCTTTCCTCTTTGAGGATGAGGGGAATGTATATATGATTCCTGAAACGGGCTGTAATAATACCGTACGTCTGTATAAGGCAGATAATGATAACCTCGATAGTTTTTCTCTTGTAACTAATATATTTGAACAACAAGAGAGACCGAAAGGGATAATATATAATTTTTGCGATAATGTGCTGTATAAGAAAGAAGGAGTGTATTATCTGTTTACCTCTACTTGGGATGGCATAGCATATAGACTGGAACTATACACATCTAATAAGTTAGATGGACAATACAAGGCTCATCCTTGTTCTCCTATTCGTTATGACAACAAATATGGCAGGAATGGTGGTCCGTTGATAGAGCACGATGGTAAGTTGTTCCGTGTAGCACAAGATTGTGCTGAAACGTATGGAGGTGATATCCATTTGCTTGAGATAGAAGAGATGACTCCGACTATGTACAAGGAAAAAGTATATAAGGAGAACTTAATACCGAAGGAGCAATCTTACTACAAAGACGGAGGTCACCAACTGAGTTTTGCAGATTTTAAAGGTAAGACAATTATTGCGACAGACGCAAAGAATTACCGCAAATTCTATTTTCTTAAAGGTTGGCATAAGTTATTACGCGGTCTGAAATTATCTGAATATTGATGAAAACTATCCTTTGGCTATATAGCAAACCCCTCGTTCCTGAAGTTGGTGGAATGGAACGGGTAACAGACTTGACACAACGTGGTTTGATCAAGGCAGGGTATAACTGTATGGATATCCTCGAACTTAACATCAAAAAAAGTAAGGCTATATATCATGCTAAAGAGATAGATAATATATACAGCTTTCTTACAGAGAACAAGGTTGATGTAGTTATCAACCAATGGGGGCAGTTGCCAGATTTCCTGCATTTCTTCCTTGATAATGGGGGCAAACGCTGGCATGAAGAGGGTGGACGGATAATCTCCTGCCTGCATTTTCATCCAGCTCCTCCTTCGTTGTATCATAATTTTGCTGTGAAGCAAAACAAGAGCTTGCATGACTATTATGTCATGGCTAAGGCGAGGTTGTTTGCTTCCTATTTTGCAAAGCAAGATCAACAGAGAGTAGGTAAGGAATACAGGTGGGTGTTCGACAATTCAGATGCTTTTGTGATGCTTTCAGAGAGCTTTAGAGAGTATATAGTAAAGGCAATGGGAGTTAAGGATGATTCAAAACTTGTTGCTATTAATAATCCGTTGACTTTTGAAAATGTCTCAGATGCGAGCGTATTACCACAAAAAGAAAAGGTAATACTGGTTGTGAGCAGAATGTATGAGTGGCATAAGCGAATATCTCTCTGTCTGAAGGCGTGGGAAAGACTATCAACAAAGGAAAGCATGCAAGATTGGCGCATGATGATTGTAGGCACAGGTGTGGATATGCCGATATATGAGCAATATGTTAAAGAACATAACATAAAGCGTATCAGCTTTTTAGGGCAACAGTCGCCTGAGCCATACTATAAAATGGCAAAGATATTCCTTATGACATCAGAAAGAGAAGGATGGGGACTCACAATAACGGAAGCTATGCAATGTGGTGTTGTTCCTGTGGCTTTCGATACTACTTCAGCCTTTCATGATATTATAATCGATGGAGAGAACGGTTTCCTCGTCAAAGAGGGAGCGATAAAAACTTTTGCATCCAAGATAGAGCAATTGGCAAGTAATGAGCAGTTATGGCAGGATATGGCAGAAAAAGCTCTCGCTTCGGCAAATCGCTTCAGTCTGGATAGGATAATAAGCGAATGGGAAAAGATAATAGCATAATAGTACAACCTCTTGGAGGACTCTGTAACCGTATGCGAGCCATAGTTGGAGCTTTGTCACTTGCTCGAAAAATGGGCAATAAGGTAAGAGTTCTGTGGACTATGGACTCTACGCTTAATGCCCATTTCTCAGAGTTGTTTGAGGATATACCTTGTGATGTGATAGAATGTGAGCTTGATTCCTTAAAATATAAGATCTTCTTTCATTGGTATAAGGACATAAAGCGTAGCATGATACTTGATGATGCCTGGATTTCAGATAATGCGCGGGGTAAAGTGTACGATATTTGGAAAGATAAGGTAGAAGGTAGAAATTTGTTTTTGCAGACAAACCTTGATATTCTGTTAGATGGAAATTACTCCATTTTCAAAGCAAAAGAGTCGATTGTAAGAAAAATGAATAATGTGGTGTGTGATAAAAATACCATAGGTCTTCACATACGCAGGACAGATAATGCCAAAGCTATCAAATATTCTCCCACGCACCTGTTCTTTGAAAAGGCAGAAGAAGAGTTGAGCAGAAATCCTCAGATGAAGTTCTATCTTGCAACAGACGACCCGCAGGAGGAATCAGCCTTTATAGAGAAATTTGGCAGTAAAATACTGATATATAACAAGCATAGCCTTGACCGCAACAATCCCATTGCTATAAAGGATGCTTTGGTAGATTTATATAATCTGTCCCATTGCTGTAAGATATATGGCAGTTATTGGTCTTCATTCTCTGACACTGCAGCCCTGTGGAGTGGGATAGAAAAGATAGAGTTGAAAGTAGATGAAAAAAACTAAAACAGAAAGTAAATGAAGAAAGTTTCAATACTTGTTCCGTGCTATAATGAAGAAAAATCCCTTCAGTTGCTGTATCCAGAGTTGAAGACACTCATGGACAGTCAAAACAACTATGAATGGGAAATCCTTTTTGTAGATGATGGTAGTGAGGACGATACGCTGAATGCAATAAAATCATTAAGGAGAGAGGATGAACGAATTGCATATGTCAGTTTGTCACGTAATTTCGGCAAGGAGAATGCTATGCTTGCAGGTATAGACTACGTCACTGGTGACTGTATGGTGATTATGGATGCAGATTTGCAAGACCCACCATCTCTGATACCAGAGATGCTGAAATATTGGGAAGAAGGCTATCAGGATGTATATGCCAAACGTGCAGATAGGGGCAAAGAGTCCTGGTTGCGTAAGAAATTATCGCTCCTTTTCTACAAGATATTAGATAGTACGACACGTTTTGATGTATTACAGAATGTTGGAGATTTCCGTTTGTTGGACAGACAATGCATAAATGCTCTGAAAAGATTGCGCGAATCCGAGAGATATACAAAGGGGCTATTCTGCTGGATAGGTTACAAAAAGAAAGAAATTATTTTTAACAGAGGTGACAGGGTAGCTGGTGATAGTAATTGGAGTTTTTGGAGTTTGTTTAATCTTGCCATAGAGGGCATTACAAGCTTCACAACTGCACCTCTTAGAATAGCAACCTTTAGTGGGTTTATAATTGCATTATGCGCATTTTTTTATGCATTGTATTTTATAACAAAGACATTGATATATGGCGACCCTGTACAAGGTTTTACCACTTTGATAGTAATAATTCTATTCCTCGGTGGAATACAACTTATAACTATAGGAATACTTGGTGAATATATTGGACGGATTTTCAATGAAACTAAGAATAGACCAACATATATAGCAAGCGAGTATAATGGAAAGAAAGTTGAATAATAATATAACTATTTTGAGAGATGCAGCAATAGTATGCATTGTTATGCATCATGTGTTGTATGCTTTTCACAATTGGCCTGCACAATATACTATTGGTACACAATTGCCTATTGGATTGTTGTATGCAATACCTATACTGCGACATATAGGTTTGGCATGTTTTACATTTATTTCAGGATATGTTTTATATTATCAAAGCAAAAAAGAAATAACATATAATCTGTTGCTTATAAATAAAATTAGAAGACTAATTATTCCATGTGTAGTGTATGCTTTGCTTTATTGGTCTGCATTTTCTTCTTGCTTGACAAATAATGATGCTATTAATGGTACGCATCTGTGGTATCTTCCCATGATTTTCTTGTGTTGTTGCATTTTAGCAACAAGTTTTTACACAAGATACTACATTGTAGTAATAGCTTTCTTTTATATTCTTTTTAGAATAGTCGGTCAATTCTATTATGTAAAAACATTTGCATCCTTTTGTGAATTTATTCCAGTTTTTTATATGGGATATCTTTTTAACAAATATTCTATAGAAGATAAATTCAATTCAATAACATCTACAATGTACGGAGTCGTAATAATTTTGTTAAGTATTCTTCTCGGATTATGTAATATACAACATGTCTATACTATACAAATGTGTTTGACATCAATAGGGGCATATCTCATAATCTGTGGTGCGTTTAACAAAAAAACATGTAGTTTTATAGATTTAATAGCTAAGCATTCTTTCACAATATACCTTTTGCATGAATTCGTTATATGCACAATAGTTATGCATATAGATTTAAGTCATATTAATGTTACGTTTTCTATTGTCATGCTATTTTGTTTAGCTTTTTTCTTTCCGATAGTATTTTCTCAAATATATGGTAATATAAAGGAAAAATTATTTTTTTATGTTCAAAATAGAGAAATTAAATAAAATATTATCTTTTGTAATAATATTTGTTTGTGGCTTAGCCTTTTTTGTACAAGATTTGTGGTTCATATCTGATTGGGATGATATGTTCTACAAATTTATCGTGGCAGATCCCAATCAGGGAACTGTATGGCAGTTGATGCATGGTGAGCATCAATACATACGTTCATTTTCGGATATTATATATTCCCAGTATAACCATTATTTAGGCAGTAATGGACGTTTTATCGTTCATTGTTTTGTTCAGGCCTGTACATCGTTTCTGTCACATCGACAGTTTGCAATAGTAAACAGCATCGTTTTCTTTATTCTACTGTGGGGTATGGCTAAGTTGGCAGACGATAGAATGCCGTGGAAAAAAACTCTGTTTATAGGAGTTTCGCTTGCAGTTCTTAGTCCGTTGACGATGGCAGATTTCTTTGCCAATATAGCATGGTCAGTAAACTATTTATGGAGTGCTACTGCAACGATATGGTGGCTGATAATGTATCAGGAAATTAATACTGGCAGAGTTAAAGTGGGGATTCCTTATACTGTACTTATATTTTTATTGAGTGTTATAGTTGGTTCATTGCAGGAAGGATTTAGTGTGGGAATATGTGTGGGCTTAGGATTGTATCACCTTTTGAGAATAAAAGATTTGACAATTCCAAAATTTGCTGTTGTCGGAGGATATATTATAGGATCGCTGATATGCATTCTGTCACCAGCTAATTTTATCAAAGCAGATGACGAAACGAAAGGATTAAGTATAGATGCAATATTGGATATACTGATGACATATTCAATAATTTTGTTTTGTATCTTGTTTGTAATATGCTTATTCATAGGAAAAGACAAATTATGGAGATTTGTTAAAGAAAATGCAGTTCTACTCATTTCTTTTGTATTCACACTTTGTTTCTGCCTGTTTTTTGTCTATCATGGAAGCAGGCAATACACGCTTGCTACTTTGTTGAGTATAGTTTTGACTGTAAGGTTAATAAACGAATACAATAACAAGGGCTTCCAAATTATGCAAACAACAATAACGACTGTGGGACTATTATTGTGCGTGGTATTTTATCCTAAGATGTATCAATTGCGTATGAATATTGGTAAAGCATACTATGATATATGTGCGAAAGAGATGAAAACAAAAGCAAAAATAGTATATAATGCATCGTATGAGATAGCCAGATATGAAATAGAAAGGAGTAATCTGAGCAGGTATTTCCGTATTAACACATTTAATGGAAATCCGGAATCAAGATATTTGTCTATCCATGTATCAGGAGGCTCTGATATGAATTATATAGAAGCAGTTCTGCCAGTATCAATAGAAGAGATGCAAAGAAAATGTTCTGAAACTAAGATCGCATGTCTTTATAATGATATATACGCGTGTGCATTAGACAAGAGGTATGCTCCACAAGACGTGGTCTGGAAGTATCAAACAACTTTTCGTAATCCATATAAATGGCATGAATTTTCGTCAGAAGCCCAATATGTAGTGAAATACGAGAGTAAATACTATTATATTTTCCACACATATACTAACAATATAAAAGGGGATGTATTAGAAATAAAGAGAGAACAACTATAAAAAGTTCATTAAATGTAAATGCTAAGGATAAGTGTAATCATACCTGTCTATAAGGTTGAAGAATACCTCGCTGATTGCTTGACATCTGTGTTAAACCAGACATTTCAAGATTATGAGGTTATTCTTGTAGATGATGGTTCACCAGACTGTTGCCCTCAGTTATGTGATGAATGGGCTGAAAATAATTCTCGCATATCTGTAATCCATAGAGAGAATGGAGGGCTATCAGCTGCTAGAAATAGTGGCGTTAAAGCAGCCAAGGGCGATTATCTGTATTTTCTTGATAGTGATGATGAACTGACTCCAGATGCTCTGGAGGTAATGTATAGATTTGTTGAGGCTCATTCACGGGTCGATTTGGTACAAGGAGGATTCTTTGAGAAAAAAGAAGATGCTGGCAAACCAACGCCATATAAGCTGCCAGAATATACAGAAAATGCGAAATTGATAAAGAATACATTGCTTACGTTTGATGGTGACCTCATCAAGGCTCAGAGTCGCCTTGTTCGCAGAGATTTCTTTATTGAAAACGAGTTGTGGTTCAAGGAGGGTATCATACATGAAGATAATCACTGGACATTCTTCTTGGCAAAAAGTGTGAAGACGATGTGTTTCTGCAACAAAAGGACATATTACCACAGGATGAATCCTGATTCCATCACCCATGCCATAAATGCAAAGAAAGAATACAATGCTTTTAAGGTTATACTGGAAGACTTCTGTAGTAATATAGATGATTTCCTCGTAGGTCGCCAGAAAGAACTTATTCTTGAAACATTAGTTGTAGCATTAAATAAGGGCTGCATCTCAACAAAAGAAGAGAGACGATATTTGATAGATTTGGTAAAGTCAAAGAATAACTTCATAGAGAACATACTGCTGAAGTTATACCTCAGAACGTACTACCCTAAGGTTCTACACTTACTTGTCAGGATATATAAACGATAAAGACCACGGATATCTCGGATTGACACATATGGAGTTTTTTATCTGAAAGAAGAGTAAGGAAAAATCGGTGTATATCAGTTTAATCCGTGTTCAAAGTATAAAGAAATGAAAATGCAGTACGCACCAATAGCATTATTTACATATAATAGGGCTGACCACACTAAGCAGGCAGTGGAGTCGCTGCTCAAGAACGAGGAAGCGAAATACTCTGACCTGTTTATCTTCTCTGATGGTCCAAAGAACGAAAAGGCAAAGAAGGGTGTGGAAGAGAATCGCAAGTACATCAAGACCCTCTCCAACTCTCCCTTAAAGGGCGAGGGCTTTAGGTCTGTCACAATTATTGAACGTGAGAAGAACTGGGGATTGGCGAATAGTCTTATTGCTGGTATAACGGAGATAGTGAATAAGTATGGCAGGGTTATAGTGGTGGAGGATGACTTGATTCTTTCGCCTTATTTCCTACAATTTATGAATGAGGCTCTTGAGAAGTACAAGGATGAGGATAAGGTGGCGAGTATCTCTGCTTTTCTTAATCCTATAGACTGCAAAGCCCCAGAAACATTCTTCTTGCGTTATTTTGCTTGTTGGGGATGGGCTACGTGGAAGCGTGGTTGGGATATCTTGAATATGGATGCTAATGCTCTATTGAAACAATTACGTTGGAAAAAGAGTGATTTCAATATAAAGGATTCCCATAACTTTTATGGTATGCTTTATTGTCAGAAAGTGGGCTTAATAGACTCTTGGGCGGTAAGGTTCTATGCCTCACAATTCCTTGCTGGTAAGTTGCAACTGTTTCCTGGAAAGTCTATGGCAACACAGACTGGAACTGATGGTAGTGGAACGCATGGAACAGTGGCAGATCATAAATATGATAAGATGCAACTGAGTATGGAACCTATACATGTTGGAGATATCGCTATAGAGGAAAGCAAAGAGATGTATGATGCCTTTGCCCGTTTTTATGGGAAAGGACAAAAGAGGACAGTTAGAACGGAATGGGAACGCTTCAAGTCCTTTATTAGGAGATTAATTGGTATAGACTACTGGTAAGATAAATATATGAGAGTATTGTTTTTTGCGTGGACGCCATTAGATCCGCAAGCACCTATTCATGGATATGGCGGAGGCGGTTGGGTGGAAACGCTCCAGCGTGAACTTAATGCTAAGGGCATAGAGCAGGGATATACATTCATTTCAGATAGAGATGAATGGTATAAGCATGATGGATATTCCTATTATGCCGTCAAGATGGAGAATAAAGGCATAAAGGAGAAATTGTGTGTAGGTTTGAATCCTAAAAACACATCCTATGAGTCAAAGCGTGACGATATATGTCTCAGGAAGTTTGCTGCAGTAGTAGAGGATTTCAAACCAGATGTAATACATATATTTGGTTCAGAGCAATGCTATGGATTGATAACTAAATATACTAATGTCCCTGTTGTAATTCATCTCCAAGGCATACTAAACGTTTATTGGAATGCATATCTTACTCCTGGTGTGTCTTTGTCAACATATTGTTTACAGAGTCTTAATCCAAAGAAGATATGGAGCAGATATCAGGAATATATGGAGTGGTATCGCACATGTGCCCGTGAGCGAGAAATCCTAAGGAATTGCAAATACTTTATGGGTAGGACGGACTGGGATAAATGTTGCACGAGTATGTTGACCAAAGACTATAGGTATTTCTATGGTAGCGAGATGCTGAGAACAGAGTTCCATAATGCTCCTGAGCGTATACAACCTAAAAAGCTGACTATAGTAACTACAAGTTCTGCAGCTGTATATAAGGGATATGACATGATTCTTAAGACAGCCAAGATACTTAAAGACAATATAGGTGATAACTTTACGTGGAAAGTGTTTGGGAACGTGGTTCCAGATTTTTATGAGAAGATGCTCGGCATAAAACATGAAGACGTAAATGTGGAGCTATGTGGTGTTGCGAAACCTGCTCAGCTTGTGGAAGCCTTCTCTAACTGTACCACTTATTTCCATCCATCATATATAGAAAACAGTCCCAACTCTGTCTGTGAGGCTCAGTTGAGTGGTTGTCCTGTCGTTGCTTGTTATATTGGAGGTAATGATACTTTGGTAAAGCATGGCGAAGAGGGTTTCCTCGTGCCTGCAAACGACCCATATATGGCTGCTGCACGAGTCATTCAACTGTATGAAGATAGGGAGTTAAACAAACGTATGGGTGAGGCAAGTAAAGCGACTGCAAGCAAGCGCCATGATAGGGCAACTATCGTTAATGGCTTGATAGATATCTATAAACAAATTATTGAGACAGAAAAGGCATGAGCAAACTGATACTTGTTTCATTTGCAGATAAGAGATATCGGAATTCTTTGGCTCGTTTAGAGAAGCAGACAAAGGATTTTCCTTTTGACGAACGCTATTTCCTGACTCAGGAGAACTGTTTGTCAAAGGAATACTGGCGCAGCCTGAAGCCTTGGTTTTATCGTAGAGGGTTTGGCTTCTGGAACTGGAAGTTTAGAGTGGTCAGAGAGTACATGAATAAGATATCAGAAGGGGACAAACTGTTTTTCTCGGATGCAGGTATTCAGTGGAATGATTCACAGGGAGCGTTAGATCGATTTAAGAAGGCTATAGAATTACTCGATGAAGCAGACGATATATTAGTTTATGATCAGCCTACAATAGAGCAGGAATGGACGAAAGGTGATGTATTAGATGTCCTTGGTGTTTACGATGATAATGAGATTTGTAAATCAAGGCAGTTGTTCTCGGGTTTTTTCTGCTTAAAGAAAACCGAGCGCACATGTAAGTTACTTGATGAAATAATCTCTCTTTCTGATATAGATAAAGAACTTGTAACTGATAAACGCTCCACAAAGCCAAATAAAGAAGGATTTCAAGAAAATCGTCATGACCAGAGTCTGTTTTCTGTAATGGTGAAAAAGCTTCCACATAAAACAATCCATTACAGCGAACATTATGAGTTAGACGAAAACGGACAAGAGATAGAGGATTGTCCAATCCTTGTAGTGAGAAAAAAAGAAACAGACCGTCCTATGTCGGAGATAATAAAGAACAAGTTATTACGTCCGTGGCGTGATTTCTTGGGCTTCTATTTCAAGAAAATAAGGCATTACGAATATTTGTGTGACCATTATCCTTGGTAAGTGTATTCCAAAAAACTTATAATAATTTTGGATTTCATTCCGAAAATCTTATAATAATTTTGGAATTCAAAGAAAAAAGTTGTAGCTTTGCAGAGTAAAGAAGAATAAAAGAGAATAAAGAAGAATAAAAGAGAGTAAAAGAGAGGTATGAATGAGCAGATGGATATTCTAAATCTTTTTCAGCCAACATTTGGAAATCGTCCTGAGCGATATATCGGGCGGGATGATGTTATTGAAAGATTTATTAGTGGTTTGAGAGAACCCGTTGGTTCAAGAAATCGATGCACGTTGTTTTTAGGACAACGTGGTATGGGCAAGACTGCTTTGTTGTTGGAATTGAGCGATCGGGCCAAGGAGAGGGAAATTGGTATTCGCTGTGCCTTACCTAAAAGAATACTTGCAAGAGAACATCTGAGAAAATAATGAAAACCGTTAAGGCAGTAGCGCCATATATACATAAACATTTCGTAAACTTCAAGAGTGCTCCTTATGAGGCATGTGTGAAGTTAGGGGGACAGGTGGCGCCTGCTCACTATCCACCTCGCTGGTTGCATGGACTGGCGTTTCGGTATGAATTGCCTGATTGGTGTAAAAGTGTCAATTGTCAATTCTCAATTGTCAATTCTCATAATGAGGCAAGGCTTAGGTTTGTAGAGCCTGTTTCATTGTATTTTGATGCATTTCCTGATTATGCTTTCTATGAGGTGATACCATTCTTTTGGGATGTGTGGCCACAGGATTTTGAGAAGGTTTGTAGATGGCTGAAAAGGCATAAAGTTAAGACTGCAATATTTACGTCATCGCAGACGGTTGATAAGATAAAGGCTCGATTCTCGGATATGAATGTAATATGGTGTCCTGAGGCTATTGATACAGAAGTATATAAGGCAGGAAGACC
>Ga0326512_10002460_pt1 | contig 13741 bp, 13 predicted proteins | sample 1_2617_0518_D_FD_203652 | JGI IMG/M metagenome (GOLD analysis project Ga0326512, IMG submission 203652) | Bovine rumen microbial communities from UC Davis, California, United States - 1_2617_0518 | ecosystem: Host-associated > Mammals > Digestive system > Stomach > Rumen | place: USA... | reverse complement strand
ATCATAAGGGAAGCCATTGCTGGCAGCAACCAACTGATCCCACCACATACAACCCACCGTAGTGTCCTTTTCATCCTTGATAATAAACTCTCGGCGTTCTACGCCCCCATCTCTATTAACAGCAAAGACGGCAACCTCATCATAGAAGAACAGATGTCCCTTTGAAAATATAAACAGGTATATCGTGCATCCTCCTTTGCCTTTAAGTGAATAGACGAACTTGGGGTATACACCAATTCCTGGCTCACTTGATATCAGGGTATCTATGAACACCTGATTATCGGTCTCAATACGGCAAACAATGGAGTTGTTTATAGTGTCCATCCTTGCTATACCATCATCCGATACTATTGCTCTCTCCATATATGATTGGGATGGTGGAAACTCACATCTCATGATTAGGATATTATCCCCATGACCAGCATAGATTCCATTCCCTGCGAGGCCCAACATTATGTTGTTTTTTTCAACTTCTTCCATTTCAAAAGCCTGCAACTGTTCTACCATCCTACACAAGATGGAATCAGAAGTTGATTTGATTTTGACGCTTCTGGATATCTTAGCTTTGCTGATTTCCATGTAACGAACCTCAACCTGCACAGTATCCTTTCCAATCCCTTTCTTATAAAATCTACCGCCAAGCTTCAGTTTCCCAAGGACTAAGTCGGAGTCGCTCTTCTTAAAACCGAGAGAATCTAGATATGCCAGGTAAGGCGTATCATCAACATCGCCTGTTGACTTTTCATCCAACATCAATGAAGCAAGCCTTATAGGGTCTGGTTGGTATTCTTGCGCCATTCCATGTGGAGAACTGCTTCCCAACAGCAAACATATAATCACTGAGTTTTTCCAAACCTGTTTCATATTGAATCTGGTGTTATAATGCTTCTATATTCTTACTAACTCTCACTTCAGCAGGTTTCTTCCGGAGGTCATCGAGAGTCTTGGCTCCCTTCCAGAAAGCACGTCGATAAGTTCCATCCGGCATGAGGTCAATCTGCTCAATGCCGTCAGCACTCTTCTTATTGCTGACGGTACGCTTATAGTTGCGAAGGTCTTTATTCAGCCACCATGCTCCATCATCATCTGTTAGCACAAATTCTTTACCATTGAACTGGAGGACCTCGAAACGTCCTGTGTATCGTAAACAACTCGTATTGGCAAATTCAGAATCTTGGTCATGACTTTCAAGAATAGGGTAATACAAACGATTAGTAACCCAATCAAAATGAAGACCGAAACGGTCTTTATCAAACTCGTCAAACGGGAAACCATCACTGGCCTCCAACGGCTGGTCGTACCACAAACAACAAACGACACTATCTTTCTGACCATCCACCGAAAAAATAGGTACTGGCTGAAGATGATGGTCGTCATTATAAATGCATGCCATGGCTTCATCACGATACAGAAGATGACCAAAAGAATAAGTCAACAGATAAAGCGGTGAGTCTAATTCTGCGCTAATAGAATAAACTTGTTTCGGATAAATCTCCAGTGCAGGATCATAGTGTAACAGCGTATCACGAATATCTCCTCCCGCTGCATTGACACATCCAATCAATGCGTCATAAACCGTGTCTGCTTCTAAATTAACATCGGGATTCCTATGAGAAAGATAGGCCGGGAGCATCGGCTTATTCTCCTCGTGTCGTTCCACCAAAGCCTGTGCCTCAGGAGAGAGATAGGAGAATATTTGGCCATAAGGAAAACAAAGGAGTATGAAATGATTGCCGCATCCTTGTATAGCCAGCGAGAAATGGTCATCTAACAATCCATAGTCGTATTTGTGAGAATCGTCCGCTGGAGAGTATTGCCATCCTGCTCTACCAAACCACGGGTCATCATCTATAGATGTATATTCAGGATAATCCGAAAAGAATCGCACAAGATTATTATAGTCGATAATCTCCTTCACCTGATGCCCATCGCGCTTGTCAAAGGTATAGAAGTGCTTATCCGAGCTACAGCTTGCTCCGCAATAAAAACGCTCCATTCCATATGTGACATATTTCTCCGTCTGCGTTTCCATCTTCAGTTCGAGGCCAAATGTATTCCACAGACTGTCTTCAATCAGCGGTTTATACTTCTCCATATAATGGCTAAGCAGACGCTCGCCATCATTGGTAAACATTTCTTTTTCGCTATACGCCACGTATTCATCAGGACTATCATTAAACTCTATGCAATACTCACACATCTTATAGACCTCCCTGTTGACGAGTGCCATCACAGAGTCTCTTAACACATGTGGACCATTTACAGGCACATCAACATTGAATGAAGCCCAACAATAATTGTTATCTTCATGACCTCCACGAATAGTATCGATCTGCTCTACAACTTCTAAGTCAGAAGTGTTAATTTGATTGCCACTTTGACAGGCAATTAATATCACCATAATGCCAGCAGCAAAGAGCGTCCATTGTTTCTTCATAATAATTGTCATTTTCATATTGTTACAACAATTCTATAACTTACTCCTAATAATTCTATCGTCCGAGGTGTGTTCTCATTATTCTTACTTTCAACACAAAACTTTCTTCTTTACCTCATACTATACGGTGTATTAGAGGGATAAGCATCTCGTTGAAGAATTTGTAATCCAATCTTGGGCTGCCAGAGTAAAAAAGACTATTCTGATAGTGTTTTTCAAAAGTGCTTTGAGAGTTCTCCTCTGTATCATTGTTAACATATATTGCCCATACGTATTTGCGATCCCATTCTGTAGCACTTTCAAACTGATGTTTTTCCATCTCTTCAAAATGAGAAATAATTTCTGGAGTAATTGTAAAAGATGTTTCACCATTACTACGCTGGTTATAATACTCAAACGTACCTGGTCGCAATAAGTTCTTTTGCTTTGAAATGAAAAATGTCGGATTAATACATATGCGTTTAAAACCATGCATTTGCTGACAATACATTCCTCCCATGCATTTTCCTACAATGATGTCTGGACGTTCTTTTTGGCATAAGTTTTTTAAAAACGGCAAAGCTTCTATGGGATCCATAGGAATATCTGGAGCTATTATCTCAAAATCGTGTAATAACTCTTCAAACATTCTTACCTTGCTGCTTTTTCCTGAAGAAGCAAATCCGTGCAAGAATAACAATTTTCTCTTTGGATTATTTTGATGAAGGAAATCGTTGCGCTCGTCAATATTTAAATAACAGCTAAATGCTTCAGAATTGCAAATCTTGCAATGACTACCTGAGGACATGATGATCTCAGTAATTTGTGGTTTTTTATATTTCATTTTAGAGTCTCAATTTTTGAACAATTTCTTCGTATGAATAGTGATCACTATAATACAATTTCTTCGCTTTAGCAAATAGGCATACCTTTTTATTTATCAATTCAGCATCCCCATAGAAAGAATATTCGTCTGACGGGCAATTCACACAATAATAAAGTGCATCACAACTCACACATTCGTTCAGAGATTTCATCGGAATCTTTCTAACATCAAGGAAGCGTTTCCATATCTCATTAAAATCATCAATAATAATGTTACCGCCGATAGATTTCATTCCTGCAGAACACGCAAATACCTGTCCCGTAAAATCAATATAAAATTGGTTATGCGGGAAATCACATAAAAACTGTGGAACAAAACCGTTCTTTCTATAGAAGGCAAGCCAATTGTTCTTTTTTTTAGCAACATTTTTATTAAAGGCAGACTGATATTGAATATCAAAATATAGCATATCTTTCACGTCAATCATATAATCACATACAGATTGATCATTGTCATTAGAAGGATAGATATAGAAGGCATATCTAAGTTCTGCTTTCTTTTCTATCGCATATCGACAAACCGAATCAAAATCGGACAATGTAATCTTTGAGACAATAAACTTTATGGAGAATGGTATATACGATTGACTGATTTTGTCGAGATTTCTCATCACGACGTCAAACATTCCATTTCTATGTGTAGTCTTTTTATATGTTTCTTCACTCATTCCGTAGATAGATACAATTAATTTCTCTGGTGGGTATTCTTTAAATAAAGAGATTAAAGAATCATCAATGAGTGTTCCATTTGTAAAAAGTCTAACAAGTAATCCTCTTTGTTTTGCATAAGTATAGATATCTTTGAAATCCTGTCTTATGAGAGGTTCACCACCTGTCAAAACAATTTCAAGCACACCAATCTCAAGCATTTTGTCTATTATCTGTTTTATTTCTTTTGTAGTCATGGCCTTTCCGAAGCGTTTCAATTCCCCTTGATAGCAGTGATAGCACCAAAAGTTGCATCTGGGCGTCAGTTCGAAACTCTTAACTTTATATGGGTGTTTGATATTGTTCCATATGTTTCTTACATAATAGTCAAAATGTCTAGCGGATATAACAGCACGAGATCCGTTTTTCTTTTCCTCATTATCAGTTAAGGATGATAATATCCCAATTTGCATAAAAGAATCGATAAGCGACTCTAAATCATGGCATATAACGGACTTTTCCTGGTCATACATCCTACTCAATACATCGACAATCTCTTTTTTTGATATTGATTTTTGAAATAATCTAAATATTTCAGCTGCAGTGTCGTTCAGTTCATAAAGTTTATTGGTATGTATATCTACGACAATCCATACCGTTCCGATGTTTCGAAGAACAAAAGATTCGTTTATTTTATATATCATATAGACTTTCTTCTAATAATGCGTTGTGGACTGCTTCTAAAAAACCATAGCCATAAATCTGGGACGGTTCTAATGCCATGCTCTGCCCCCATTCGTTCCATGCTCTGACAAAGAGATAATCTGCAGAGTTATCATTGCTCAATCTAAGCATTCTTTTTAGGTGCCTTTCGAAAGATGTGGGGGTCGCCCCTAATATTATTGACGAATTCTCTTTGTAACGTGGCGTAGTGTCCCAACTTGTAAAGACATTGTAATATAAAGGTTTGTCGCTAGATAATTTGGACATCAACCGAAAAGAGGTATTTGTCATCGTCTTATATGAATAAACCTCAAGATGATCTGCTGCGATTCTTTTTAAGTACATTTTAAATAAGAAACTATTTATTTTATTCCTTAGCGAATGGTCGTTTCGCAATGCAATCTGAGTATAACGAAACTCCTTAAACGTCAACGCTTCGCATGAATTGATAATTTTTTCTTCTTTCATATCTTGTGGTGTCCAAATAGTATTAACTATGAATATACCGTCAAACCCGTCTTTTATGCATTCATTATTTAAGAAAGAAACCATTTTGTCCAGCGTTGCAATGTCTTGTGGCCTATATATTATGAATAATGGTTTGTTAAATATTTTAATATAGCGGTCATCGTGGAAAAAGGGAGAAAGATATTTGTAGTGTTTACACCAATCCTTTTCTTCCCCATATTCTTGCTTCACAAGCACATCACTGCCTCCCGTCCAACTGTTAGTCCAATCATGGTTAGCCCAAGTCAAGCAGAAATGTATTGGCAAATCTTTCCATGAAAGCAAATTCTGTACAGGTTTCTCCAATAATAGCTTTCCTTTATTCCAATAATGATATATGGCCCATCCGTAAATACCATATTTCCTGCACAATGACACTTGCCATTCTAATGTATCTCTATTTAACAAATTATAGTAGTTTTCATTCAAAGGTAAATATGGTTGTCTGTGTTTGTGAAATAAAGGACGGCTGTTCCTCACATTAGTCCATTCAGTAAAATCCTTACCCCACCAGCGGTCGTTTTCCGGAATAGAATGGTACTGTGGCAGATAATATGCAATAATCTTTGTCATATCCATCCTTCATTTATGATGTAATTCTTAATAATTAAAAGGTTTTCCTCAAAAGTATTGAGTGATGTATCAAGGAGTAACTGATTTTGTGCCTGTCTCATTGGAGAAAAACTTCTATTACTATCTCTATGGTCTCTCTCGGCTATAACTTTTTGTTTGGTGACACCTATATCATTATAGCTATATGATTGTGTCAAGAATACCTTAAATCGCGTTTTGGGGAAAACAAAAGTACCGATATCTCGTCCAGCCACAATAAATCTTGAGTCAGCGACAAAGTTGTGGATTATTTCCGTCAAATACAATCTGACAGGTATGTCTTCTGCAATTTGGGAAGTAAGCATATCTATATCATGTTTATCTTTCCCAGGATTGAAAAGTGTCCCATTCACATAAACGAAACATTCGTCATCTCTGCATTTTATTTCAATTCTTGAGTATTGTTTATAAAATGCTATTGGTTTTCCCAGGAAAGAAGAAAATTGCTCATTTCTCCAAAAATCAGCAAATGCACGATATAGCAAACCGCTATCCAGGAAAGGCACTTGAAACAAATCCGACAATCCTTTTGACAGTCTTGACTTAGATGTTCTACAACCGCCATCAATTGCAATAACAAAACCATTACTATACATCTTTACACGTTTTTTCTTTGTTAAACAATAGTTCCATAAAGTTGTCGCGCATCATCATTTCTCGAATGCATGAACCTAATAATCGTTCTGGATATTCACCCTTGTCAATCTGTTTGCAAAGATACTTGTATGTCCACGGTTTCATTAGTTTATATTTTGCAAAAATATAAGCTTTCATACACGTTTGTTTGAAAACCAAATCATTATAAGGTTCGAAGGATATTCCATAATCAACCAGTTTACATATGCCGTTAGCGATGATGAAGTTTTCTTTCTTGAAATCCCAGAATAAGATGTTATGCTTTTTACATTCTGTCAGGAATGCCACTATCTCCTGCAAGGAAGGGATACCATGTTCGCCTTGAAGGTACGAGTGGCTTATCACGTCAAAAACACCTGCTTTGCTTATTTTTATAGGCAACAGCAATTGGCAATCTTTCGACATCTTTTCTGCGATGTCAAGTATGTGTCTATTGACTAGATGTTCATAAAATGTTTTATACACAGTTCCATCGTGTATGAAAACGATCCCTTCATGCCCCTGCGACAATCGACGGAGTTCTCTAACAGGAAAACCGAAATTCACAGCTAACACTTTTCTCATTTCACTGACACGTCCTCTATTGAAGAATGCAAAGCACCAGTTCATTGTCTTTTTCCGATAATAGGCTGCAATTTCAAGTATCTCCCACCAGAGAAGAACTCTATCACTTTTTCTTTGGCTCATAGCAAAAACACTTATACCATCTAGCGAGCCATCTTGACATTGAAGCATAATTATAGCCCGAAGGGTAAAGACCTTCAGGATTATCACAATACATCCTTGGTCTGTTATTAACAGTAATGTCAACTTTTTTTATATCGCACAAATCTTTCATATCATTTATTATTATTGTTTTCTATAAAAAGGTTCCATCTCTTCTGGGCAAGATCACATCTACTCTCTATAGGCTGTTCCCTGTCTTTATTTACTTGTTCGAATTCCTCAGTACATGGTGTACAGATGGGAAGATATTTGCATTCAATACACTTAAAGTTCCGTGAAAGCTTTCTCTTCCTTTGCTCGCCCCAATAATCCCAAATGTAATCGAAGCCATGTTCAAAGAGATCCAGCCCCTTGTTTCTTAATGTCATACAAGGTGACATTTTTCCATCATAGCCTATGAACACTTTGTCAAGTCCTGCTCCGCAGATATACTGCGACCATCCTTCTTCTTCGTTGCAGTCGTATGGTAGGTTGTTACATTTACTGACTATATCTTGAAACACTTTCATCTTGATGGGGTCTCTTTTCTCAATTTCGATGATTTGATCATTAGATAACATAAGCTCTGTTGGATCCTTCACTGTGTTATTACCTTGCCCAATTAGTACGTTATAGCGAAACGGCGCATGATAGCGTACGGCAATCTGATTATACTTTTCCAAATTGGTATAATTATTGTTATTCAAAATCATTTTGGTCGAGAAAAAAATCCCGTTCTTTTCTAATAATTCAAGAGCATTGCATAAATCATTATATCCGTTTTTTATACCTGTAAAACGATAATACTCCTCATTTGATGTACCATAGAGCGTTATGTCCAAACTCCTAGGTGGGTTTTTGGCAAAGAATGATGCGATTTCCTCGTTAATTAACAAAGCATTGGTAAAAACATCTATTAGGAATCCCTGCTTCTTAAACTCCATGTATATATCTTTAAAATCAGGATGCAATAGAGGTTCGCCACCAGTAATCGTAACATTTAGAATACCCTTCGATTTAAAAAGTGATGCTATTTTTAACATCTTCTCTGTTGAAATCTGCTTGCTATTATCTAGTCCTTTAACATAGCAATGCGGACAGTTGCAGTTACACAAAGAAGTTATCTCCACAACACCTATTAAAGGTTTCCGAAGTTTTCCCAAAGGTCCCTTCACCGCGCCAAATCCCACCTTCTCTAATGAATGAGTCACACTTGTATCTATAGAATCTTGTTCAGGAAATATCACATGTTCACGCCTCAAGACTTCAATGGTAGAGACAATATTCTCCCTCAGTTCTTCTTCGGAACAAGAGTGGTCTCCTTCATTTAACAAGATATTAAGAACCTCTTCTTTAGAATGTTTCTTCAAAAGGTCTAAGACATGTAACGTACTAGAATTTACATACAATACAGGTTTAGAACGACCATACTCTTTTTCTGTTATATCAATCATAAACGTATACTCACCTGCACTTATCCGCTTATAATTACTATTTAACATATACTTCATAATTACTATTTTTTTATTACTACTATAATATGGTTACCATCATTAAGTTTTGCAGACCGTCCAAGTTGATATGCCAATTCTGTAAATCTAACAATTTCTGAATATTCAGCAGTTGGTGCACATTTTTCAAACACATCTGCTGCAACGACATCTTCAACGATAAACCCCAAACTTTTCAGAAAAGGACTTATTTGTTCTGGAACAACATACGATATGGGCAATTCTGGTTTTTCCCGAAAGATGAATAATCCAGAATTTGACTCATTAATAAAATTGTGGAAATTTATCAAATTACGCATGTCATCTTTATCAATCTGTGTTTTTCGTGAGGTTTTGTTCAATTTTGCATATTTTGAGAGAAAAGCAAGTATAGCGACGCTACCACTATGCATTATAAGGCTGATTTTGCTCAAAACTTCCCTTACGTCTCTCTCGTTATGGCAATGATACAATGGCCCCAAACACAAAATCAAATCAAATGTCTTTCCCAAAAACAAATCATCTGTAAATACATCACACTTCTTGACTTGCAGCTTTACACCACATTCAACGGCCTTTTGTATGGCCAAATCTATTTCTTTTTGGGAAATGTCGCACAGACAGACATCCTTCCCAGACAATGCCAAAGGAATAGCATATACTCCTGTCGCTCCACCTATGTCGCATGCCGTCTTTGCATTAGGGGCATATTTTTCTATCAGATGAAAGGTCATCAGATACTCCATAGAATTGCCTGAAAGTCGTTGGTCTTCTTCGTGGCAGTGGAGGTTATAGTATTCCGATACATTCTTTGTCATACGAAAAACAAGTTACAGGTCTATATTATGGAATCCTTGACCGAAGGATGGTATGTCGATAATCTTTAACTTCTCAATTTTTACTATATACAATCTTGCTTTTACCAAATTCTTTTCTATCATGCTGGCATTCTTGACCATGGTTTCAAAGACAGGAAATCTTTTTATGTAATGCCCCCATCCATTTATCAAGTTCGTCCCCTTTGCTTTTATGCACGTCCCGCTAATCTGTATACCTTGATGCTGCTGGCCATAGGATTGTGGTGTGTTGTATATTACCACAGATACTTGACTGTTCTTTTCTATATTATTTGCATGTATTGTATCTTCGTTTGATACAAATATCAATTCAAAACTTTTGCCAATTGCATAATATATGTTATTTGAATGACACACATTGTTATCACATGTACTCAGAGTGGCAACAATGTTGTTCTCCATAATCTCTCTTGCCGCAGCAATAATATTTTCTTTATTAATCTCCATATTGTTCATTATTTATTAAATTTAAATGATTATCCGCTATCTTCCCCAATATCTTTAATTGAGTCATAATGCAGATTTATGAATGCAAATATACAAATAAAACTTTATAAGATATTCGTTTATGCTGATTTTTTAAGAATAATTAGGTCATAATTTATGCAAAAATCTACTTTGGGGAGTATTGCGGATAATCATTAAATTTATTATTAACTTTCCAGTAGTCTTAATGCTTGCTTACTCTTGCTTGGTCTTATTCGGTGGAAAAGAGTTTTTTCTTTTTCTGATTAAAGAATAGCTAAAGGGCAAGCCGCAGCCCAAGGTCACCGCCTCGACGTTCTGGCAAGTCGTGCCCCGATCGGTAACACGGCAGAGAAGCGAGGCTGTACCAACTGCCACCACGATCGACTCGGTAAGTACCCGAAACAGCACCTTTCGGGTTTGTCTGTGGGAAGGAACAATAATTACCATACCAATCACTGCACCATTCCCACACGTTGCCAGACATGTCATATAGTCCTAGTTCGTTGGGAGCCTTTTTCCCCACTGGATGCGTGCCATAATCTAGGCTTGACTCACCCTTGTTGTAGGTGTTTCCTTTGTACCATGCTACGGATTCAACGTCATCACTGCCAGCGTATTTATACCCTCGGCTGAAATTGCCGCCTCTTGCAGCAAACTCCCATTCCGCCTCGGTGGGAAGGCGGAAGGCCTTTCCCGTAATAGTGTTAAGTTTGCTGATGAACTCCTGACAGTCATTCCAACTGACATGTTCTACGGGTCGCTTAGCACCTTTGAAAACAGATGGGTTGCTGCCCATTACGGCCTCCCATTCCTCTTGAGTCACCTCGAAGCGACCTATGCTGAATGAGGACAGTGTCACTTGATGGGCGGGCTTTTCAACAGAATATGTATCATTGTCCTGCTCCGAAGTGGCACCCATAGTGAAAGTGCCCCCCTCGACTCTAATCATGTTAGAGATGAGGTTTTTGATAATTGGGGAATTGATATAAATACCATTTTGGGGTAGTTCGAAAATGTTGTCAAATTTCATACTGCATCTGAAATACTGTTTAGGGAAAAATGTGTTATATTTGGAAATTTCATCGGTGTTCCTAGGGAACTCCAAACATGTGACTGCATTTTTGCGCCTTAATTATGGCTTCTGGCACAGCACTTTGGACATCTCATAACATAGCAATAATGCTTGATAGTAATATGTATGCTGACGTGTTGTGAAAACCGCTATCGTGTGCATGAACAGATATTGGTACACGTATATTTGACACATAGTATACTGTGTTATGAATGTGACTACATAGTGAAAGTACCTAATAGGTATGCGGTAAGATACTGAGGTCATATTCTCCATCTGAATTGGGTTTAGATAGGTATGCTTGCAATATCTGTAAGGCGACGCATCAACATAGTTGCGACCTCACAATGGTTTCAACTTTCGTTGAAAGAATTATTTATTTCCACTGATTGCGAGTCGCACAGCCGCATCTCGGTTATACGATGAGCAAAACTTATGATTGAGATCATTATTCATAAATCACTATTGTAAACTTCCATCATAGTACCACATTTATTTATCTATTCCAGAGACAAAGCCAGACGTAATCCTGTCCATCTTTTCCATTTCCTGTCAGGATGATAAAGTCCACGGTCTGACACACGACAACAATATCCAGGAAGGCACATACAACCTCCACGACACACATGATATGGCCCTTCTGACAGCCCTTGTGGATTGGTCTGAGCAAGAGGGCTATAATCACCATACCAGTCCTGACACCATTCATAGAGATTGCCGCTCATGTCATAAAGACCTAACTCGTTAGGCTTTTTTAATGCCACATCAGGGGTTATAAAGTCATTGTTGCCCCAATACCATCCCACCTCGTTAAGATCATCGCTTCCACTATATATGTATCCTTTGCTATTACGACCCCCGCGAGCTGCATACTCCCATTCAGCCTCTGTCGGCAGACGGAAGATCATGCCTGTTAGATTGTTCAATTTTTTGATGAATTTCTGGCAATCGTTCCATGTCACACTTTCCACAGCGTAATGCAGACCCTTATCAGATGATGGATTTTTACCCGTTACCCGCTCCCACAACTCCTGAGTTACCTCAGTCTCGGCAATATAATAACTATCCAAAGTAACACTATGCGATGGGTGTTCGTGGGCATTCCCTTCGCACCATTCCTCTTGTGTTCCCATCATAAATGTGCCGCTCTCTACATATATCATGGTAAATGGAACTCCATTAACAATAAATATCTTATTCATACTCGTCTGATGATTGGCTATTCCAAATCCATTTTTTGGATGACTTTACCGTTATTACGTATTTCAATTTCATCAGCATAGAGGCCCCATCTCCCAGGAATAAGAAGTATACAATATTCGTAACCCTCATTAACAAACGACAATGCATGGTTATATATATCGCCCCTGTCAGCAATGTTCGTCTCTTTTCCGAAGATGACTAAAGATGGAGCATCTGAGAACCTTGTATTTCTTGGCCAGGAAGCATAGCGGTATATGCCCTGTCCCATATCGTCAATACGTATATAGTGACTTTCTGAGGTACACAAATAACATATGCGCTCATATTTGTGAAGACTGGGATGCAGCCAGAATGGAGCCGACTCTCCCGTCTCAGTTAGATGTGTACCATTAAACTGAAAGCATTGATAACGGTCTATTGGATAGTTGTCAATTTCATTCCCCACATACAAAATATTGCTAACGCTGTCCACTTCTGCAAAATCGTAATGTTGTTCCTCTGGATAATACCAAAAATAACTGTCATTGAATATTCTCTTTATATTTTGAGTTGCATTATCTTTGGTGACAAAAGCTTCTTCAGGCACAAGCTTGTCTTTTTTTATCTTGTATGCTGATAATATATAGGTAATGCTATGATTCGAGATTTCTCCATTTAGATTTTCATCGGAAGTGATGACATACAACTTAGTACCATCTGTACATGGAAACTCAAAGATCTTATGAATCCAATGTTCAAGCAAAAGATCTGGAACTGTATCTGACGTTTTTCCGCTCTGTTTCTTTATGACGTGTATTTTCCCCGTGTCGTCACGATACTGAACTAAATTCATTGACACTCCCATTTCCGTATCGCAACCCGTGACATAAATACGGAGTCTCCTGTCTGGTGATGTGACGATGTCAAACTCCTGATTTTCTAACAAGGGGCCGAATTCGTGTGAAAGAGAAGTCGTGTCTTGGGCTATCAAATCAAATATTCTCTCTTTAATCTTGACTTTTTCTTTTACTGATTCGACATCGTATTTCTGCCCCAACCCATCTAATTCTTGGACGAAATCCATTTCAGCTTTAAGTAAGTGTGGATATACACCATTAACAGGCCTCTCCACCGATTCTTTATTGCTGCATCCGACCAATGTTACAACACAAATAATTATAGCAAATGCAGAATATTTCATGTTATTTTAATCAATATGTATTAATCTATGTTTGAAGAACAAAAAAGTGTTTCTCAATTATTTACAAGACGATTAGTATATAATTTGCGACGTACTGTAAGCAGTCATTCACCACACTGAACAACCGTATTTACTGGCATTATGCCAAATTGAAAAATTAAAGATTTAACTTTATTTATGCCAGAATAGGCATCAATTCTGTATCTGATGGCTTCCACTTGTTGGCCAAAAGGTCAGCGAGGTCACCTTTATAGCTGCGGATCGTCTTTAGACAATACACTATGTACTGGTAAACGTTTAAGCTGTTCATGAGTGCGCTCCTCACAATGGTAAGTATCA
>Ga0326512_10002459_pt1 | contig 13742 bp, 20 predicted proteins | sample 1_2617_0518_D_FD_203652 | JGI IMG/M metagenome (GOLD analysis project Ga0326512, IMG submission 203652) | Bovine rumen microbial communities from UC Davis, California, United States - 1_2617_0518 | ecosystem: Host-associated > Mammals > Digestive system > Stomach > Rumen | place: USA... | reverse complement strand
ATCAAATTCAGTTTTGATCACTGAATGAAATAAGCCGTGTCAGATGAATCGATCATTTCCATATCACTAAAATCGATTTCGCCATCGTTTACTTGATGCATATACTCAATGATAGCCTCTTCTTCAGAATCAGCTTCCACATAGAAGTAACCGACCAGTGTTTCCTCATGTCTAATCTTAAATGTTGCCATTGTGTTTTCCTCCCTTATCAAAGTACTGTTTTATCTACCATGGGAAACCGTGTAGACGTTTATCCACAGACCGCATAAGCCGCTCACCGTATTCTCTTTTGACCTGCTCATACGAGCAGACGTAGTCTATTTTAGGTGGGACATATTCCTCAACTTCCGGGAGATTTACCTGGTCATATGGTAGATCACGGGTAACGGCATACGCTTTTGCCCATGCAGTATCTATACAGTCAGCCTCGATATACAGCACTTTATCATGCCATGCTGATGAGTTACTGTGGTTTTTGTATGGGACTCTACAGCGATAAATCAATCTGCCACCTTCTCCAAATAATATTTGTTTTGATGCTTTCCATTTAGCCCTCGCGAAGCGAGGAATGCCGGCTTATTTTCTTTTAAAAGTTTTAAAAGAAAATAAGCCTGGCTTGACTAAGATTGTCTAAATGCTGGCATGACATTTCTTGTCTCCTCCATCGCGAAGCGATGTTTCTGAGCCCCATCGGGGCTCGGAAACTGCCCGGAGGTGATAAGAAATGAAGACCGCGAATTGTTTCATTCACCATAGGCAAATGATGTTTGGCTTCTTGATGTCGTCCCCATTATGTACCAAACAAATCTGCAAAGCATCACATTTTGCCGGAGATCAGCCCGGCTAATCCTTTATCTTTCCCAGAGCATCTGCAAATCTGCCGCAGAAAACTCAATGAAAACCGGCTCTGACTCAGTCGGTTGAGGCGCTGGCCATGGGGTCTGCGTTTCGGGCTCAGCCTCCGCAGCATCTTCTTCCTCTTCCTCTTCTTCGACGATGTCGCCGCTGTCCAAGCCCCACTGGCAAACCTGATCCATCCAACCATCCAGATCATAGGAGTCTAATCCGACATACTCAAGCGTTCCGATCTGCTGGTAATACTCATACCCGGTCGGAAGCTCTTCCAGAATGCCTGCCAGCCCGTCATACCAATAACGGTGTTGCAAAAACTCCCGGATGTCATCCTCAACGGCCTCATTATAGCTGTCTTCGTAAATAACAGAGTCCCCATTTAGGAAATCATAGAAGCCGTGATCTTGGCAGAAGTCGTACAGGGAGCACCAGTCGTAATACTCATCATAGAATTCTTCTTTTGTGATAGCCATAAGAAACCCTCCTGATATGTAATAAAATTACCGCCATGAAACACAGAAAGGACTAAAGCCCAACGTCCTGTTCTGACCAAACGCCGGCGGCATTCGTTTTAAAATGGAGGCACAATGCCCGCCTGCTGGCGGGTGGAGCGGGATGGCGGTAATGGGCCGCCGCGCCTCCCCTGCAGTTGCCTAGGACTGCAGCTTCAGCTAGCATCATGCTCCCCGCGTATTGGCCGGACTCACCAGTGTCTCGCTGGAACGCTGTGGTAAAACAGCGCGACCCTTATCCGGTTGTGGTCGTAGTAAAGGGATAAAATAGGAAAGGAGTAAGCAGACATTTCAGTCTGCTCATGGTGCTGGATAGGGGATTCGAACCCCTACGAGATTTCTCCCGGCGGATTTTAAGTCCGCCATGTCTACCTGTTCCATCAATCCAGCATGGAAAAGGCCGGGATAAACCCGGCCAAGATTGGAATGATTCGCGATCGGGGGATAGGGAATAACGCGTCAGCTGTCTTCAGACGAAGGCGTTTACGTCGATGTTTTCCAGGTAAACTCGTGTTTGGTCGGAGCTGAGTTCAGTTAATACTTGGTTCTTTCTGGTTGATCAGTAAGAATTTACCTCGAAATAGCTCTTGACATTCTTGCCCACCTGTGGTTGCCCAATATCGACTGGGGTCGGCGGCTCATCGGCCGTCCCTCTCCGTCGTCCTCTCAAGGTGTTACATCCGCCATGGGCAGATGCTCATGAAAAGCTCATGAAATACATCGCGAATCATTTTCTCGGTGTTAGGCCGCCGACAACCCTCGAATATCCTGGCGGATCATCTTGATCACGTCAGTGTTATTCTTCTGATTAAATGCTGCAACGATCTCGTCAATCTTCTTGCCCTCCACGGCATGGTAGTAGGCGTACAAACCCTGCGTCACCTGCAGATCGTTCAAAGCCCAGGTGATGCCGCGCTGCTTGTCCCGCAGATAGTTGTGGAGCGCCGACTTGAACTGCTTGATCTTGCGATACCCAACGGTGATCTCATTGTCCTTGTTCAGCATGACGCCCAGATTCCAGTTCGCACCGGCCGAGGAACCATAACGTGTTTTCTGCTGGTTCAGATAAAACGGAGCGTCAAAGCCGCGCAGCGTATCCACTACAAGCTGCTCTACCTCACTGATTTTGAAATCATACTTGGACGAGATGATGAAGTCATCTGCATATCTTGTATAGATGAAGTTATTCCCGTTGAAATCCCGGAGTTTTTTGGACAGCTGGAAATCCACAGGAATCATCATGATGTTGGTCAGCGTCGGAGAAAGCGGCGTCCCCTGTGGCAAACCACCATTCAAAAACCCAAGCTCCAAAGCCTTCTTCAGTTCTGCCCGCCCATCCTCTTGGGCGCAGATCTCACTGAACGGGAACACCATACTGAATTGGCGCATCACAAAATCCAGTGTGGTGCTGCCGAAAAAATCATGCAGATCCAGTTTCGCAAACCACTTGGATTCGTTTTGCTGATGCCGCTGGATACATTTCAGCGTGGAACGCCCTTTGACATAGGCGAAAGCGCTTGTGTGATAGAGGACGCGGAAATCATCTTCAAACAACTGCTTTAGCTGACGGAGCGGCTTCATCAATTCATCATAGGGCGCATCAATTCTACGCCATCCACCACTGCTCTTGGGGATATAGAACGTAGCATACAAACTCTCTCTGGGCTGCTGACGGAGCGGTTCGGTCTCCTGATTAAATTCCCGGAGCTTCTCGATCATACGGGATACGTTGATCTGACCTTTGAACTTATCCGGAACTGCGCTCCGCACATAAGTTCTGGTGTTCGTATCATTCGATATGAACAGCGGCTGGTCACAGTGTATGCCGAAAATCAATTCCTCCAGCGTCATCTGATGGTAACGCGGAGGCTGCTTTGTGACGATGTAAAACATGGGTAACGCTCCTTTCTGCAAAAAATTGCATTGTGTCCTAAATAGAGATTAGAGCAAGTTAGACCCGGACCTTGCCGGTGGGAGGGATACACTCCGCCGGAACAACCGAGATGCGTGCAGGCCAAAGTACTGTACCAAGCTCGCAAAAATGTTGCGGTCATTGGCTTGAATCTGGACTCTCGGTCATAAAGAAAAACCCAAAAATAACTTGCGCCACCGCCCGCAGGCATGTGCTGCAGAGTCGTCGCGATGACCTCGGGAGGCGGCCCGTTTCTCGTTCTCTCAAGGTGAAACATCCGCCATAGGCAGATGCTTTGCAAAAAAAACTCATTGCAAAAATCCGACACAACGTCCCAGGGGACTAGGCATTCACCCCTACGTACTGTCCTTCCTACCAGCTTCCGGCATTGTTCATCTAATATTTACTAATAAGCCAAGATAGCTACCATGCCTCTTATCTCACTATCCGGTGCTATTCCGGGTTGCAACCCCGGCCTGTGTAATGGAATCGAACCATTTTCTCGGGCGAAAACCCGGGCATCGCCATGATGCGCACACAGGAATTACCTTAATCAAACGCCATCAGACTGGCCTGGAACACATCCAGAATCATGGTGCGCTTGATACCATTGCCCTTGGCGAACTGGATGAAATTCGCCACAGCCAGCGCACAAATTGCCAGCACCGTTGGCACCACTCCAAGCGTGACCCCGCACGCTGAGGTTGGCGTTTCTTCCTTCGCTTCCTCGTGAGAAAACTCCATAGAAGCCCGGAAGTCCTTCTTCATTTGCATATCTTTCCAATCGGCGGCAAAGTGCTGTGCGCCGGTCAGAAGGGTGCGGATGTCAAACATGGCTTTGATCGACAGATCATTGAACTGCTGGTCGACAATCTGCTGACGGATCTCAATGGAATCCACGGCCAAAAACACATAGCCGCTGAGCTTCTCCCCGTGCCAGCCTTCCGGCTTCAGCTTCAGCCCGCCATCCTCCAGATCCGGATTGATTTCCAGCAGAATATCCTTCAGGGCATGCACCTTTGGCTGGCCGATATCCTTTCGGCGATACTGCTGATTGACCAGATTGTGTTCATCCACCACGTCCATATCCCAAAGCGTGATCTTTGTCAGGCCGGTACGCACCAGCTGAATTGCCAGCGCAGACCCGACGGAGCCGCACCCAACGATGTGGATGCGGTCCTTCACGGTTTCCGGTTTGAAAAACTCATAGGATTTTGTCAGATTCATCTCAGATCCCTCCTCAATAATAGCCGCGCCATGCGCCGCCATAGCCGTCGTCGTAGTCACCGTAGGCATCGTAACCGCCCTGATAGTCGGCGGCATTGAACTTCGGGCGCTCAAAGTCACGCTTCGGCTGCGTCTTGGCCGGGGTAGAAACAGGCTCGATGGTCTTTGCCGGAGGTGTGGTCTGTTTCGCCGGCTGGTTCTGATAGGTCGGTGTGATATACTGGTAGGTTTTGGTCTTGACGATCTCCTTGGATTCCTTCAAAAAAGCCTCCATATCCACGCCGTCCAGCTTCAGCTTGGTGGTGATATCCTTGCTTTCGAAGAGGATATTCTCCCGCAGGTCAAAAATCTTATCGGTGTGGCTCAGGCTCTTGTTGTAGATCACGAAGATGTAAAACCCATCCTCGGGAAGCTGGGCGAGAATCTCGTTCTGATGGTCGATGTCTGTCTGGGAAGGCGACGTCGCCATGTTCACATGGCTGTGCCCCTGCATATGTAAGTTCCCGAACCAAGGAGCTTCCATATTGTTCATGAGCCAGTTGCTGTACTCGGTTTCGTCCATCTCCACGGTGGCACCGCTGACCACCTGCGGATAAACCACGATATCGGTGACGAGATAGGCGTACTCTTCTCCCTCAACCCGTTCCGCCACGCCGTGCCAGGCAACCTCCTGACTGAATGTGTCCAGCAGATTGCACATCTTAAACCAGGCCGCCGGGGTATAGTAGAGCGTCGCCTTTTTATCGGGCAGCTCAAAACTCTTGGCAAAAGCCAGCTTGCCATCGGACATCTTGACGTTTCTGAGCGCTTCCTCGAAGGCTTCCCGCGCCTCCTGCAACGCCTCGGGCGTCATCTTGATCATCTTGCTCATGCGTTTACCTCCCCGCTTCTTGCGTTTTCTTCTTCGAGCCAATCCACGGCCTCCTTCACGCTGACAACCCTGCCGTCGGGCAGTTCCAAAAACCGCTGCGTATTGTTGAACTTCATATCCTCAAAGAAATACGAAGCAGACGGATCATTGAAATTCAGGCTTCCAGCGGACGCAATGGTCTGCTCGATTGCCATCAGATACTCATGGTCGTTCATCAGCTGGGCGCAAATACCCTCATAGCCGCCCATGCAGCCATACTGATGGATGTGTGGGTTCGGCATATATAAATCATATTCCGAACCATAGGAATAGCCGGACCTTGCCCGAACCTGACCGGGAACGGTGATGCGATATGCCGCGCAGAACCGGGCACGAACCCTCGGATGATCCGCCAGGAACATCTCCCGGTACAGCATCTCAATCTTATTGCCGTCCTCAGATCCCTTGCTATACCGGCAGAAAAACCCGGAACGTCTGTCGTCCAGCGCAGACTCCGCAAAATCGGCGGAGAAATTTTCCAGGTAAGCCCGGACCACAAACTCAATGGTATTATCGGACACGCCAATCAGATCGATGGACTTGTTGCCCAGGAAATAGTCCATGATTTCCGAATCGCCTTCGGATTCCTTGATCTTCTGCTCCAGGCCGATGATCTGGGCTCCGTACGCTTCGATCCTTTGCAGTGTCCGGCTGATCATATCCTTATACTCATTGAGTCTGTTCGCTTCTTCCCTGTACTCCTGTTTGACCGACGCCAGCGTTTGCTGCGTCATCCGGCTTTCAAACCCGGAAAGCAAATTCCGGATTGTTGCGCCACGGAAATCATACTGGTCGGCAAAATAATCCAGCGCCGCCAGATACGCCCCGGGATCCGCCTTATCCAAAGAACTCAGCAGACGCATTTCCTCCGGGGTGACGTTCTTATTCCGCTCAAAATACCATGGGAAGAATGTAAACGTTGCCGCCTGAATGTAATGGAACTTCCGAAGATCCATCCTATCCACAAAAACCAGCGTAGTCCGAAGCTCCTCATTCAGGAAACACTCCACACGGAAGGATCGGCGGAAGAAATTCCCGACGCGCTCTTCCAGAACATACCCGGGTGATTCAGACGCCAGCTTCTCATGGATGGTATCCAGAAGTACGGCGTTCTCCTCTTCCCGATTGTTGAACGAACACATGCAGCACAGGTTCGGCGTAGTCCACGGAACCCCAAGGCGATCCAGAATTTCCAGAGCAGAATACCCGGAATCTCCCCGGATCCTTCCATCCAAAGTCTTGATTGCGATATGATCTCCCTCGGCCATTCTCGGGGCAATCAATGCCCGCACAGTGGACAGGAAGGTTTTATCCCACAGCGATTCCCCAGCCATGCGAATCTGATTGTGAAAAATTCCTTCCGCAGCATCGGACGTGAACTTGGTGCTGTTTACGCGCTCTCTAAACATTAGCATGACTCCTTTCCTTTATGAAATCTGGCAGCCCGGGGTGGGGACGATCCACCTCTAGCAGAGTCAAAGTCTGCTGTACTACCGTTATACGACCGGGCTATATAGAAGAGCCGCCCCGAAGGGCGGCTCGAAAACCCTGATATGTATCAGGCGTTGTCCGTCTTGGCGATGCAGGACAGGAAGCTGTTGTCCCGGACACCCAGCTCCGCGAAGGTGCGGTCAATGTCGCCGGGCTGGATGCGGCTGCCGTTCAGCAGGATCATGCCACGGCTGTAGTCGACGCCCGCCCAGTCGAAAGCCTGACGGATGGTGGTGGTCTCAGAGAAGATGTTGGCCTTGGTACCGGCATTGTTGGCGATGGTAATCTTAATCATAATAAAATCTCCTTTTTTTCTTAAAAATTTATTTACAATATATTGGGACTACGAAATCAGATGGGGCGGAAAACCCGCCCCACATTCCCGGCCTCAGCCGATCTCGATGGACTCCAGCAGAGCCGCATGCTCCGCCTTAGCCTCTTCGATCACAGCAGGCAGACCGGCCTCCAGCTTGGCCAGCTGGGTCAGAGTATTGCCGAACTCATCGGCAACCAGTTCCTTGATGTCCTCGCCCTCATCGGCGAGCATCACCGCCGTGTAGGTGGCAAAACCGTCACCGTCCATGGCGTTCTCGGAGAAGGAAATACCCGCGTCGGTGACTTTGCCAGCGCCGGGGGTCAGACCGATGCCGAAAACAGGATCGCCCTCCTCATCCTTGAGGATCAGAGCATCGGGACGAAGCTTCTGCAGAAGCTTGATGTCCTCCACCTTCGCAGTGGACTTGATCACGACAGCGTTTCCAGTAACCTTTACATTAGCCATAATATTGGCCTCCTTTAAAATTCCCGGGCTGAACGCCGGGTTAATATTACCCGTCAAGCGGGCTGGATGTGGGCTTTCAGGAGAAACCCACAAGAACCGCCGGGGTCAATCAGTCATTTCATCCTCCTCTTCATCAATATCGGGCAGTTCATACAGAGCGTATCCGTCTTCCGGGAGATCCTCATACGGATATTCTGTGTAAACTTCGTCGCCGGTGTCCTCATAGAGGATATACATTGGGCGGAAAATCTCGCCGTTTTCCGTGGCGATGCTATCAATGGTTTCGTCCATCAACTGGTCAACAGGAAGGGCGTCGATCTTTTTGTAATCTCCCTCGAAAACCACATCGAGGAAGTCATACCATGCGTCGGAAAGCTCCTGCTCCCGTTTCCGGATCGCCTCCTCCTGCAATTCCTCTTCCGCCTCTTCCACGGCCTTGTCCACATCAAAACCCTCGTCGTCCGGGATTGCATCGGCGTCTACCACCGTGACGGGAAACAGGTACTTTTGGTACAGGTACTTCGCCAGGGCTTCTGCCCCGAATGACCCGTCTGCTTCCATCTCATCCACGGGTGCCGGTTCGGGCTCCTTATACACGAGGAACTTTGCATGGTCGCTGATCGTTGTTATGTACACGGAATACCCTGTGTCATCATTGGAGGCGATCATGGCCTGGTCACATTTCAGGCGCTCCTTATTGAGCTGGAAAAACTCCCAGACCCATGCTGGCGAAATTACGATTTTTGGCTGCATTGTCTGCATCACTACACTCCCTTCCTGAATAATCTGCTGAAAAAGCCCCGGGATGCCGCCCGCTGTGTCGCCGTCACCGGGATGCGGGGCACACATCCAAGGCTCGATCGCGGATGTTCGGCAGTGAACTTAATCCAGGCGTCCGGATCGGTCAGCATAGACCGTTCCAGCCCGGACAGCGGGCGAATACCCGGCGCGGTTTCCTCCCGGCCGAGCGGGATGTCCCATCTGTTCATAAAAACCATTCCTTTCCTATAAAAGCGCCGTCAGACTCATGTCGCTGGGTTGGATTTCCACCTCGTGAATAGCACGGAGCTGCCTCTCTGGATTCCAGAAATCCCAGAGGTTGTAACAACTATGAGGTGCAGCCTTCCTCTCATCCATTCGAACGCCGACGCCGGTTTTAGAACCATCACCGTTCAAAAGAACCATCACTGTCCCGGTGGCTCCGGCGATCAAATCCCGATTGTTATCTGGATGGTCTGCAAGCAGCACCACACGGTCGCCGATCTGAAAATCCGTCACAATAACACCCCCAAACTCTGATCGCTGCACTGGATTTCCTCTTCAAACAGAGGTTCGAGCTGCTTCTCCGGGTTCCAGAAATTCCAGCCGAAACCCGCCGGGCAATGGCCGTCACAACTATGAGACATGGCGACCTTCTTATCCATTTTGACGCCGACACCGGGGGCTCTATCAGGGGAGTTTGGCCAAAGAACCACTACCGTGCCAGTGTCTCCGGCATGGATTGTATGGTTAGCCTCCGGACTATCCACCGTCACGACCACACGGTCACCAACCTCGAAACCGCATACCATCCAGGTACCTCCTTTCTATTGCTCCCACTCTGCGTTTATCCCGGCTTGTGACGGGCCTCGGCCGCATTAAAAGCGCCCCGGAAAACCCGGGGCAAATATGTATGTAATATGTAAGAAAAACTCAGTCAGCGATGCGCAGCTGAACCGGCTGCTTGGGTTGACCCTTGCAGATAACCGGTGTGGTCAAGGCTTTCTCCACAGGCCAATGTGCTTTGAAAAGCCTGTGGCTGATTGTGCCCGCCGGGACCCCTGTGATTTTCCCCCACTCTGTCAGCGTGTGAGACTCCCCGGCCCACTCGACCTGCTTTCCCCGTCCGTATTGGATGGGTTCGGTCAGGGCTTTTTCTATAGGCCAGCCAGCTCCCTCCAACCTGCTCTTCAAGGTGCTTCGCTTCATCCCATATGCCCTCGCCCATTCGGTCAAGGTCTTACTTTCCCCGCGATATGTATAGCGCTTCGCCTCTTCCGGCGACTTCGTGGGGCAGCGAACCTTCTTCGCTTCTACCGGCGCAGGCTCCGGAATTCCCGGCGAAAACTCTGCCAGCTCTTCCTTCATGATCCGAGCCAAGGCCGCGTCATACTCCGCCTGCAAAACCCGGCGGATCTCCGTCCGGATGTCCGGCTCCATGGAAGAAACCCGGGCACGGGCCACCTCCTGAATCTGCGGGAACATCTTCTCCAGCTCCGAGCGCCATTTGGCTTCGGTCTGCTCCTGCATCTTCTGTACCAAAATATCCATATGATACCTCCATTTATGGGCTGGGTTGCCCAGAATTACAAAGAAACCCTACTGCTTGGGATACAGCGGGACGTTTGGTAATAAACCATATTCCGTCCAGCCATAACTTTCCGTATTTACCCAGAATGTCCGATCCATTCGGTCAAACCTGGTGTACAAAACCGCGTCGTCTATGACCTCCGGCGTCCCGGCGTCCCACATAATCGCGGAAACCAAATCGCCCGGGACATAATCCTCGACTCCATAGAACTCGTACTGAAAGCCGTTATAATCCTCGATCAAAACCGTATCGGCCTGCGGATTCACATCTACGACCATGAAGGTCTGGGAATACAGCCCGAGGCTGGCGATAAAAGCCATCAGGAAGGATAAAAACTGCACAGGAAACCTCCTTTACACGTTGAAATTCGGATGGGATACCACCCGAACTTTGGTGGAAAACCGGCACTTGTTCACGAACTTCCGCGCCAGATACAGGGAATCAAACTTCCGCGTAATCCGACGCCCGGTTGCCAGGACAATAAAAACCACGTTGAACATGGGGCACCTCCTATTCGAATCGGATATGGTTTGAGTGCAGGAAATAAGCTCCGCAGGGAATCAGCAGAAAAGCCGGGGCCGCATTCGCCATGCCCATATGCCCCAGGATCAGAAAAATCCCGGCGAAAATCAGGGAGAAAATCCCGGCGATCCGTTTCTGAATCAGCGCCATCAGGCGGCGCTCTGCCTTAGCACGTTGCGTAATGTCCATAAGCGCGAAGCTCCTCTCGAAAACCAGCAAGCATATTCTGATGGGTGGCGGCGATGGGGCACCGATCGCAATCGGCGTTCCGTCCAATGGAACAGCAGGCCACGCAGGAACGGGAAAACCGCCGGGCCGCGTCCTTCGGATTCCGGGCATTGTACTGCATATTGCAGCCTACGGATTCAAATGCTGTCATGGTATGTACCTCCTTTTGGGTATAAAAAATCCCGCCGTTGGGCTTGGCGGGAAGCTGGGGCTAAAACCCCGTAGGATTGTAGCCGTTCCAGTTATGTATGATGGTGATATGCTCCCGGAGAACTGCGAGAAATTCCCAGAAGTTGTAACCGACAATCTCGCCGGTCACGTTGCTGATGAGCCAGTTGCGAAACCCATACCGGTCCGGACTGGTGTCCCGAAAACGGGAAAACCAGGGCAGAAACCAGCGGCGATAATGCGCGGGGTCGGCAATGTGATGCTTGAACTTTACCAAGAAAAACCCTTCTGTCTGTAAAAGTTATCTCGAAAACCCTGATGTAACAGGGTACATTCGACTTCGTAATTTTGGGTATGCTAGGATACCCGGGAAGAGCCAGAACCTGAAAAACCCTGATGATACTCAGGCGTTTCAGGCTCAGAATCGACGATGGAGGAGCCCCGGCCGGACACTGAGAAAAACATAAAAAGCAGCATCCGGCCGGGCGGAAAGGATGATCCGAAGCGATGGGGAAAAACAATCAAAAACCCTGTCGCCCGGTTAAAGAAAATCCCGCCGAAACGGCGGGGTGGTAGCGGAATTTGGGTGGAAAACCCTATAGAAATTGAGCAATCAGCCGAACCCAGCTCCGCGACGTGGACGCCTGCTCATGGAGCCATGACAGCCTGTTATCGGACACACGGCCAAACCGCGCTTATGCTGCAAGCATTTTCCATCATGCAGCTAATTAGTGTAAGCGGCACCATCAACCACTTCCGGGCGGGGGTTGACCACACCAGTGTTTATAGACGCCCGTTCGTCTCTTTGTCGCAGAAACTGGCGCAAAAACCAGCTAAAAAACCTGCGATACTTGGGCAGAAAACCCTATAGGGGAAATCTGCGTACAAAGCCCGGTAGCTTGACAGCTGGCCGGGGAATTGTTGAAGTGAAAGCTGGCTAAAAAACCTGCGATACTTGACGGAATGCGAAAAACCAGATATAATGAAATTGGTCCCATATCCTGCGGTTGTGATATGCGGACTTCATAGTGCGGGCATATGTTTTGTGGTTATTTCATATGCTTGTATTGGGCGTATGTTTTGTTGTTGTTTTCATATGCCCATACCGTCAGATAAGCGTAAAATCTGGCGGACTTCCTTTCGAGGTATAGGCAGTTGCTTTCTGCCTATACCTTTTTTTCGCATCTATCCTATATCTTAGTATCTGTTTGATATTAGATAGAAACTTTTATTGCTGATACTATACACCAGAATCCTGAAAATGTCAACAATTCAATGTACCATTAATTGGACACTGCTTTTTGTAAGATAAAAGGTTACACTATCCGCAGACGGCCCGGGCGGGCCGTTTCGTCCTTATGGGACTCATCAGTGCGGAGAGGTGAAATATCACTTCGTTTTTGCGGCCTTGGAAATAGCCTCATAGGGCTTGCCGGTCACCAGATGATGGCACACGTTCATGATGTAACGGCGGAATGTGTTGTGGTTCGGGCATACAACCTTCGAGAAGCGGTCATTGCTTGCCTTGGTATAGATGCTCCACAGGTAGTTGACATCATGGCTGATGACCTTATACGCGCAGCCAAGTTCTTTGCCGGATTCATCTTTGCCGAGATCCGGTCCTTCGCCGATCATGGCGGTGATGATTGTACGCAACTGATTGAGCAGTTGCTTGTTGCTTGTCGGGGTCTTGCCCAGGTCGATGGACTTTGTGATTTCGGATACCTCAATGGTATCGCCGAGCTTTGCAACCGGATCAAGGCCGATCTCGGTATACACACGATAGGTCATCAGGACATTCAGACGCTCAACCATATACGGCCACTGCTTGTCCTGCCCGATGCCCCCATTGGCCTTATTCTTGTCGTGGATGGCTTTCAGGTCGATGTTGATACTCTTCGTCTCGATGGTGCAGGTCTTAACGCCGTCTTCATCTTCCTTTTCAGTGGCCTTCAGGCCGTCATAAGCAAGACGGGTGACAGCTTCGATCATGGGATCTTCGGCCGCAAGGCACTCTGCATAGCATTTCTGCTTTGCAAGAGCGTTGTATTCGCCGATAGCATCGTCCATGTTCTTCTTCTGGCCTTCGCAATCGTCGTACCGCTTCTCAACGGACGCTTTGTTGTACTCCGATGCAGCGACAATAGCCTTGTCATGATACTCCTGCATCTTTGCGATGCGTTCTTCCATAGTCATAATTTTTATCCCCTTTGTAATTATTTGAGTTTGCCACTCAACTTGGGGCACCGGAAGCAATACGCAACCGATGCCCCGTATTCAGTGGCAAGCTCTTGCAATAAGAGCATAACTACAGGATAATCACGCTCCTAGTGGTACCAAGATGGTTGTACGTCCATTGTAACGTGGATAGCCACAGACGTTATCGTCTCAGTGTAAAAAGGTCACAATGGCAACCAACTCAATATTCACTATTACACGCTTAGCCGTTCATCTTAGTGGCGGTACCACTTCGTTTTCGCAGCTATGACGGCCATAGCTGGAGGCCGAGACATCCCACAATGTGGGAACTCCTCACTCCTTATCGCTTTCACAATCCGATAAGGCGACGCCGGATAGACCGGAATTTTTTGCCGCCCTTGCGGCGGCTGTCAGGCTTGCGGCTTTGCCGCTTGCCCTACTAACAACCGCAACGGGGGAAGGCTTGCCGCCCTTGCGGCGGCTGTCAGGCTTGCGGCTTTGCCGCTTGCCCTACTAACAACCGCAACGGGGGAAGGCTTGCCGCCCTTGCGGCGGCTGTCAGGCTTGCGGCTTTGCCGCTTGCCCTACTA
>Ga0326512_10002458_pt1 | contig 13743 bp, 14 predicted proteins | sample 1_2617_0518_D_FD_203652 | JGI IMG/M metagenome (GOLD analysis project Ga0326512, IMG submission 203652) | Bovine rumen microbial communities from UC Davis, California, United States - 1_2617_0518 | ecosystem: Host-associated > Mammals > Digestive system > Stomach > Rumen | place: USA... | reverse complement strand
ATACTCTATAAGTCTGGACAAACTTCTGGCACATGATGATTATTATCTGAAGATCACATGGTATGGCGACATTTATTTCTGTGCCAAAGAAGATGGAATCAGTGATGACTTTAACATGTCCAAATTTAACTTATCAACATGTTGACAGGGATGAGAAACGGTTCCACGAAGAATCGAACCGTTCGTGAGGCAGGAATGTTTGGAGCAATCAGGAATCGGTTGTACCTTTGCAGCGCATTTGAGACACAAGTGTAGGACATAGAGTACTAACCAATAAAAAAACAAGAGATATGCAGAACGTACAGAACGCAGCAGAGATCCAGCAGAGAGTGATTAACCTCGTAGAGCTTTACCGTACTAAGGTGGGCAAGGAGAGTCAGATAGCTAAGGATGCAAAGGCAGATTGCGAGTATTGGGATAAGAAGTCTGTTGACATGATGATGGAAGAAGAAGGCTTGACAGTAGGAGGTGGCATGTATGGCGAAGGTCCCCATACCGATGCCTAGATAGTGCGATGATGATGTTTTTTGCAGCGCATGCTGTCTGAGCTTTTTGATAGGATTTGGCTGGAAATGAGACAAAAATCACTTTCACAAGCCTTGTGAAAGTGAAATTTTTGTGTAAAGTTGTTGTAGTTTAGTAGAAAATTCGTATCTTTGCGGTGTCCTTTCTGAATGCTGAAAGCCCCTTGGGACGGATGACCACAGGTCAGCAATGGCCTTTCGGGTAATCACAGGAGGGTTGGACACATACATACAAAGGCGTTTTCTGAACGCTTTGGGTTTGACGTGTTGGAATCTCGCAAATTCAAACTTGTAGTCAAAACCAAAGCAACGGGAACGCCCCTTGGAGGTGTAATTATTGTACCTATCTATATGGTGGGCTATGGTATATACATCGGCGTGGGGCTTTCAGCGTTGCTCGGTACGACTACAAGGGCAATGCGAGAGCCTCAACACGTGGGACCGGGCACAGAACTGGCTCCACGTTTTTTGTGTGTATGCTGAACCTAAAACAATAATTAACTGCTGAGGTTGCCGGGCAGAACAAAAATATTATGTTATGCCACAAAATGATAAGCAGTGGAGTTCTGCACATCCAGGCCTTTTAATTATCTTGTTAGATCAATCTGGTTCGATGTTAATGCCTTACTCTGGAAGTGATTCAAAAACAGTCTTTGCATCAAAGGCTGTGAATAAGGTTATTGATAATATTATTCAAAAGAATTTTGACGGTGAAGCACCAAAGAATAGATGCTTTATTTCCGTAATCGGTTATAATCATAATGTAAAAGAATTGTGTTCGGGTTGGTTAAAAGACCTAGACAACAACCCCCTTAAAATTGAAAAGGTAAAAGAAAAACAACCTAATGGAAATGGTGGGATTATTGAAGTAGATGTTGAACAGCCTATATGGGTTGAACCAATTACGCAAGATGGTGCTACTAATATGAAAGGAGCATTGGACTTAGCAAAAGAGACTGTCATAAACTGGATGAATGACCACCAAGATAAGGACGATCCTGCTCCTGTGATTATTAACATTTCTGATGGTGTACCCTATTATAATGGATTAGATGTTCATTTCTGTATGGAAGAGACAACAAAAGTGGCAAATGAGATTATGAATTTGTCAAATGCAGATGGACATGTACTTATTTTTAACGCAATGATTGAGAAAGACGGAGCAAAGTCTGTATTCCCCAATGACATCAGTAAGTTAAACGAGGAAGAAGCTAAATTCTTGTTTAATATTACTAGTGTTATTCCTGATTCTTATAAGGGTGCAGCAGCAAAAAATGGATTAGAGATGATGGAAAACTCTAGAGGATGTATATTTCAGGCAGATGCTGTACAGCTAATTCAATTAATTGACTTTGGCTCCTCTAAGGGGCAGGGCGACAAAAATTCTATCGTATGAGAATTAAAGCATTCATAACTCACAAAGATCAAGAACGATTCACAGACTGTCAAGATAGATTTAGTGTCAATAAAGACACTAAATCTATCGCGCTGGCAGACGGAATGAGCCAATCTATTTTTCAAAAAATATGGGCCCAGTTACTTGTAGACAAATATACTACTATTGAACAATGGGAACCAACGATAGAATCTGTACGTGAGCTTAGCCCCAAATGGCAAGATCAGGTAATGGCAATTATTCCAAGTCTTACGCCTGCAGCACAGAGACGTTCAAGGAACTCTCTCGCCATGGGAATGTCAGCAGGCTCAACATTTGTGGGCATTAGATTTAATGAAAACAAATGGGAAGGATGGGTCTTAGGCGACAGTTGTCTAATTATAGTAGATCAGAATAATGAGATCGTTAAAATAGAAACGTCACAAGAGGGACATTTTGATAGTCACCCAGATTATTTTGATAGTAATCCTAACAAAGAGGGAAAGGGACTGCCAAAGACTATTTCGGGAGAGCTTCATAAAGGAGAAAAATTGTTTCTGGTAAGCGACCCATTCTCAGATATCTTATATAACATACAAGGTTCTGATTCACAGAAGGAGCTTATTTGTAAACTTCTAGCGATAGAAAACCATGAAGCTTTTGAAGCATTAGTTGCGAATTGGCGCGCACAAGGCATGCATAATGACGATAGCACTTTGGTGGTAGTTGAATATGACGAATCTGATGATTTTCATGTTGTTCATGAAGATAGTATTGATGCTTTTATAGAAATGGAAAAGCAACAAGAAAACCCTTTAGAACCGGTCTCTGCATCCAAAGATGACAATTTGGAGAAAGAAAGCACGTCTTTGTCTCAAGTTGTATTAGATGAGAAAATTGAAGAATGCAAAACGTTAAAAGATTACCTTTCAGTAGTTGCAGATAGATTCATTGATTCGTTACCGAAAGAACTTAAAAAGCGAAAGGAAAACTTAAAAAAGCGGTTTAAAGATCAATTGTTTAAAGCTTTAGATTGTTATTATAAAATAGAGGGGAAATGACACTACCAACTATCTCGGAATTCTCTACATCTATTAAAACTCCAGAATTAATAAAGTCGCCAATTTTATCTGGAGGTCATCCTGTTACTAAGAATGGTAGGATGATAAAATATGCTGGAGGCTTTTGTGTTGTGTTTCCGTTTGAAACTACAAATAAGAAGTATGCTGTCAGATGTTGGCATGCTTTAGTACCAGATGCCCCACAAAGAATGCGATACATTGCAGATGCATTGAAATCATCAAATCTACCCTATTTTGTTGATTTTAATTATGTTGAGGATTGTTTGATGACCCCATCAGGTATTCAACCTGTTGTTATTATGGATTGGGTAAAAGCACAACCTTTAAAAGCGTTTCTGGTAGAAAACTTATCAAAACCTGAAAGAATAAATTTGGTGGCAGAGAATTTTAAAAAGATGGTTGGAGATTTGCACAAGGCTCACTTTTCTCATGGTGATTTGCAGCATGGGAATATTATGGTCAACCCAGATTGCAGTTTGGTGTTGGTAGATTACGATTCGATGTATGTCCCAGCATTGAAAGGCTTTTCTGATGAAATAAAGGGTCTTCAAGGATATCAGCACGAAAGCAGATGGATAAATAAAGAGTTAACAGAAAAAGCTGATTACTTTTCTGAATTGGTAATCTATATAAGCCTCAAAGCTCTAGCTAGCAACCCTGAATGGTGGTCTAAATTAGATATGGAAAATACAGACACCTTACTCTTCAGTGGAGATGACATAAAATCGAAAGGGAGTTCTCTTATTTTCTACGAGCTTAAGCGCAATAATACCATAAAGCATTTAGTTGAATGCCTATGTGATTATATGCAGAAAAGCAGTATAAATGAATTAGAACCATTAGAGATAGCCGCAGTGTCACAAGCTGATACAATCGCCCAAAAATGGAAATCTGGGAATGGATACAAAGCCCCTGTCTTTGATGCAAGTAAAATGGCAGAGAATATTTCAAAGAAATGGAGGTAATAGTTTATGATAAGTATTCCAGACATAAAGACATCTATCAGTAATGGTCTTATTCTTGATGGTTTTATAAAGAATGGTAAATTCGAAACAGATTCGCGTGGTAGACTAAAGATGTTTACTGGCGGTTTCACCGTAGTGTTTCCTGCAATTGTCAATGGCGAGAAATGGGGTTTCCGCTGTTGGCATAATGATTTAGGGAATTTGCGTAGTCATTTTGAGATATTATCAGAAGAACTAAACAAACTCAACAGTCCTTATTTTTGCGATTTCGTCTATGTGGATGAGGGGATATTGGTTAATGGCTTGAAATATCCAACAACCAGAATGCGTTGGGTGGATGGTCTTGACATTAAGAAATTTATCTGCGAACATAGAGGAGAAAAAGTCAGGTTGAAGAAATTAGCCACCAACTTCTTAAAAATGTCCTGTAATTTGCATCAGTTAGGAATAGCACATGGAGATTTACAACATGGAAACATACTCGTGGATAAGAATGATAATCTCTTCTTAATTGATTATGACTCTATGTATCTACCTGCATTGAAGGGACAAGGGGATATTATAACTGGTTTGAAAGGCTATCAGCATCCAAAACGTACAGAGAATATAAATGCAAGTGAAAAACTGGACTATTTCTCTGAACTTATTATATATACTAGTATTGTGGGAATTGCTGAAAATCCTGAGCTTGTAGAGAAATACAACTTAGAGGATTCTGAACAGATGCTTTTTGCACCAGACGATTTCACAGATATTGAGCATAGTGAGATTTTCAAGGATTTGAAAGAGTTGAAAGGAATCTTCCCTAAATTGTTAGAGGTACTAAAGCAGTATCTCTCCGAGGATGATATTAATAAAATGGAACCATTTGATGCTTTGATGGACAAATATTATCCGAATCCGAAGATTCTTTATTTTGAGGCTGATAGAGGTAATAAAGTAGTTGTTGGTGTAGAAGGAAAAATTATTTGGGAGGTAGAAAATGCTTCGGAATTATACCTAAATGATGAAGCTATAGAAGTTTATCAAAAAAGCCATCAAGAACTGTTTAGTGTTTTAGGAACTAAACACTTTTCATTGGTTGCTAAAAATGGGTTAAAAGAAGTAAGTGCAGATTTAGACATAGAGGCAGTGGACGGAGCTATCGTATCTTTTTCCACTAACGCAGATAAATTAAGAAAGGGACGTGGGGAACAAGCAGTATTGCAATGGAATATCGAAAATGCTCAATCCGCTATGCTCATGTATGCAGACACTGAGCGTGTAATAGAAATGAGAGGCAATTTGATAGTAGCACCCCTTGAGACTACAACATATAGGATTTCTGCAAAAGCCAAAGAAGGTGAAAGACGAACAGTTGAAGAACTCACCATTCTTGTAAAAGATGCTAGCAAGGTTGATTTTAAGGCTGATAAGGTTTATTCTTTACCCACTATACCAATAAAACTTACTTGGAATGCCCAATATGCCAAGGAAATAAAACTTGATGGTGAAGATGTAGGGCCATGTGGAAATAAAATAATTGAAGTTGACAAAGAAACGTGTTTCATTCTAACTGTGGAGGATGATTTCGGAAAAACTGATTATCCTCTAACTATCCGGATGTTACCACTTCCATTTGTAAAAGGTATGATGATACCAACTCCGAATATTTGTAAGAATATTAATATAGTAAACAAGGTTCCTAGACCAATATTTAGTATTAATTTAGTGCCATTTGTAGATGAACCTAAGTTCTCAATAGATATTCCTCAATTTGTTGATACACCAGATATTTTACAAAATAAAGAATATGTGCCAGCAGGTGTAATAAGCAAACTGTGGACTATATGGAGAAATCTTGAAAATACTGTCGTTGAAGGATTAAAAATATACTAAAATGGAAACAAATAATCAAGCTATTAGAAAGAGTGGAATCTTAAATGAATTCTTTTGGTGGTGCGCTGGAGTAAACAGAGACATACTTCGTCAATGCCCTACGGATTATGCAAAGTATGCGGGTGCAGGTGGGACTATTTTTTTTACAGCAGTAATGGCTGTTATTTCGAGTAGTTATGCTATTTACTTCGTATTTGAAGACCAACTTGTTTCCCTAGGTTTTGGCCTTATATGGGGTGCTCTCATTTTTAATCTTGACAGATATATGGTTAATACTATGTATTCTGATGGCTTACCTACAATTAGTTGGGGGGAAATTCGTTCTGGCCTTCCTCGTATTATCATGGCGATTTTTCTTGGTATTGTTATTTCTACTCCATTGGAGATGAAGATATTTGAGGACAGAATCAATTCGCAACTTGTTCATGACAATATTGAAAGGACTAACAGAAGTAGGCAAAAAGCACAGGAAGGAAATGCTTCATTAATCCAGAGGCGTGATGTGTTGGAAAGAGAACTGAAAGATATTAATAAACGCCTTGCAAATGCAAATCAAGAACTAAAAGAAGAAGGTGAGGGATCGGCTCCAAGCGGAAGAATTGGTCAAGGACCAATTTATAGAGAAAAGAAGATGAATAGAGATGCTATTCAAAAGGAGCTTGATGATTGGAAATCAGCCCATGGACACGAGTTAGAGAGTATTAGAGAGCAAATTGAAATTAATTCAAAGTCGACAAATAACGACATAAAGGAAGGGTTAAAAGAAAATGGATTCTGCGTTAGATATGAAGCCTTCGCAAATGTTAAAGAGAATAACATTTCTTTGAAGATAGTTTCATGGGTTATTATGCTGTTGTTTATCATTATAGAAACAGCTCCGACATTTTTTAAAATGATGATTTCTTCAGGTCCTTATGATGATATGCTCCGTTCAGAAATGCATAGGATTAGGGTCATGTCAGACAAAACTATATCTGATATCAATGATGAAGTAAACACTTTAGTTCAAATTTCGGTAGCTAAAAATAAAGCTAGACTAGAAGCAGAATTAGCAGCTAACAAAGAAATCATGGAAAAAGTAGCTTTAGCACAAGCAGAATTACTTCAAACAGCAATAAATAAATGGCGAGAAGAGGAACTTGCCAAGATTAACGAGAATCCATCAGCATATATTCAAACGACAAATAGGACATGAAGAAGAAATCAACACCAATTCCTGGCTTGAGCTTTTCTTGGAAGAGAGCTTTAGGTCTTACTCAAGTGCAACAGAGTATCTCAAGAAAAACAGGAATACCCATGTCTAAAGGCGGTCTGGAAAGAAAGATAGGGAACTTTATACTAAGTTCTTTATTTAAAAAACGTTGAGAAATATTGTGTAATGATTGAGGATATAATTAGACAAGCCAGTGTAGAGGACAAGAAAGTATTGATCCAATACAAAAAAGACAACGGAGAAGTATCTGACCGTGTTATTGGAAGTATTGTTCCATCGGAAAAATACGGAGATGGGTATATCGAAGCCTTTTGCTACAAGCGGAATGACCAACGAACGTTCAGGATAGATCGTATCATGGATGCCAAAATTATAGACGAAAGTGACTTCGTTCCAAGAAGGATGGTACCAGCTCCTCTTGTAAGCGTTACTCCTCAACCTCATTCAAACAACGTCATGGAGATTCCCGCTATAGAACAAGCTGTCGTTACAAGTTATAATGATGCCGACCCTAAGCTCAGACAGTTATGCCAATACTATTTGAATTGCATTGCTCTTGAAAATGCAAATAGCATCAGTACACCAAAACTTGTTAACGAAGACGAACCTCAATTCGTAGAAATTAACACGCCTTTCATTAATGGTATTATCGATGAGCAGTTAGTGGGATTTATTACTAACAACACCCGACAAAGAAAAACTGCCATGGTTGGTTATCCCGTGATGGTCTCAGACAATAAGATTATCCCATTACTACTGTTTCAGGTAACTGCTGATTACGGTGTCGTAGACATGTCGATTACTCCCTTTGTGAACAAAGCGATTGTTGATTTGTTTATCAGCGACTCTGAAGAACAAATGCAGGAATTGCTTTTCATAGAAGAGCAACTTGGACTAAATAATGATAATGTCATTGTAGATATTAAATCAGTAGCCAATTCACTAAAGGACTTACGCCCTAATTGGCAATGGAAAGAAGATCCCAATCCAGACACCATAGAGCCTAATGAGTCTATTTCACTCATTGACGAGGACGGCATTTATAACCGATGTGTCCTTATGCGAGCTGATTTAAACAATTATACAATGGGGCTTGAGATGGAGCTGAATGCATTGTCAAAAATCAGCAAAGAAAGCTATAAGGATACGGCTCTGTACCAATGGATGTATGCTGAGGTCGGTGAAGCAGATATACAGACAATTCAAAAAGAAGAATTGTTAGAAATACTACCACTAAACACAGAGCAGGATGATGCTATCAAGCATGCTCTTCACGCTCCATTGACGATAGTAACAGGTCCCCCAGGAACAGGAAAATCTCAAGTTGTTGCAAATCTAATAGTCAACCTTGCGCATAAGGAGAAGAATGCTATCTTTTCAAGTAAGAACAATAAAGCGGTAGATGTCGTAGATCAGCGCACCAATGCTTTAGGAGATTGGCCTATTATGATTCGACTGGGTGGTAATCGTGATTTTAGCTATATTGCTGATTATCTGAGAAGACTATTACATGCTCCACAACCCACTCTTGCACAACAGCAAGAATTCAATTCTGCAAAACAACGATATGAAAGGCTGTTGTCTGATAAAGCACGAATCATCAAACAGCAAGAGCAGGTTATACAATCTAGCAATCAACTAACGAGGATGAATTTAGAGATTGCTAGTATAAAAGAAAAATGGAATGGTTGGCAAAATATATGTAATCCCAAGACGGAGAAAAGATTTATCAGTCAATTGAAAGAACTTTCTCAAAGTTGGGATGCAAGCCGAAAGGAGAAACAATCCTTTTGGACAAAACTTATATGGATATTTATAAAAAAGGATAGGCAACGAATTTTTAAAAGCAGTCTAGTTTCATACAATTCATTGCAAAAAGAGATCAAGCGTCAGGAAATAGATGCAGAACAATTTGATGATTGCTTATTTACAAAACAAGAAGGAATATTAAAAGAATATCGTCAGCTATGTGATTACAAAACAAAACTTGAGCAATATAATGAAGGAACAACTTTCGAGCAATTAGATGTTCAATTAGCAGAGATCAAAAAGAAACTTTCTTCTGCGGCAAAGACTTTGTGGAATAAGTGGCTTGTAACTTGTTCGCCACAGATTCCAGATAACTATCGACAGCAAATATCTTCATTTCTAGCGAACTTACAACTAAATGACGGTAATATTGATAGTATTCAATTAGCTTATGAATATAGGACAATTGAGCGAATATTGACCCAATTGATGCCTATTTGTGCTGTTACTTCTTTGTCTGCACGTGGACGTTTACCTTTTGTTGCCGGATGCTATGACTTGGTTATTATAGACGAGGCTAGTCAATGTGACATAGCGTCTATGATACCTCTATTGTATAGAGCAAAGCGTGGTGTTATCATTGGAGACCCCAATCAGTTGAAGCACATAACGACTATGACACACCAGCAAGACTTGGAATTGGTAGTGAAACATGAAGTTGATGCCTGTTTCTCATATTGTGTTCATTCTTTATTTGATTTAGCAATATCTGTTGGTCATAGAAATGATCTGGTTCATCTGCGTGATCATCATCGCAGCCATGCTGATATAATTGATTTTTCCAACAAAGAGTTTTATAACGGTTTGTTGAGAGTTGCTACAGATTATTCCAGGCTTAAATTTCCGTATGGTCCTGACAAGAGTGTTATGTGGAAAAATATCGTAGGTAAAACGGAAAGACCCCAGGCAGGTAGTGCATACAACCAAGAAGAGATAAATGCTGTGATAGAGCAATTAAGCTATCTTGTTAATGACAACTACATAGGAAGTATTGGTGTTGTAACTCCATTTAAGCGACAGGCAGACTTGATAACATCTTATTTGAAAGAAAAGGACAAGAAGCTTTATGACGAGTTGGTCAAAAATCATGATTTCGTCGCTGCTACTGCCCATAAGTTCCAAGGTGACGAAAGAGATGTGATTATATTCTCTCCAGTCATATCGAATAATGCATCTCAAAGTACATTAAATTTCTTAGGGAGTACGCCAAACTTATTTAATGTTGCAATCACACGAGCACGAGCAAGTCTTATTGTCATTGGCGACAAGGCTTTTTGTCAGAACTCGAACATCCATTATTTAGCTCATTTCGCAGATTATGTTGATTCGCTATATGCAAATACTGGTGTTACTAATAATGTGATGTCTCAGTTGGGGCGAGAGTATCCTGATATTGATACAACGGAATTTGTTTCTGATTGTGAGAAAGAATTGTACTCGGCTCTTTATGACAAAGGGATTAAGACATGTCCTCAATATGTAGTCGACAAATATCGCATAGATTTGGCATTGATGGAAAATGACAAGAAACTTGCGATAGATGTCTATGATGACCAAGAATATAATAGCGAACAAAGCTATGCTATTCACTTAAAAAACTCTCGATTAATAGAAATAGGCTGGGACGTTATCTGTTTTATGCCCTATCAGCTGAAAGACGATATGGAGTGGTGTTTGAAACAAATCATTAACAAAGTAGATAGGAAACAAATATAAAATATTTAGTGGATTTATAATTATGAAAAGAGTTTTATTCGCATTATTTGGTCTAATTCTTGCAATTTCAAAAGTTGCAATACCTCTTCTTTTAGGAATATTATTAGCTTGTCTCTTATGCAACATTCATGATGGGGAAGCATATTCTTGGGTATCTGGTATATGGCATGGAATGTTCTTTGTCCCCAATTTTATGCGGAACATAGTGGATTCGGAGGTTTTATACAAGGCAACAAATTACACAACAGCATACAATGTTTTTTGGTGGTTTGTATCCATAATAGAACTCATATTTACTCTACCCCTTATCATATTTGTACTTGTTACACCGCTTGTCGCACTCACGACTCCAAAAGAAGATTTAGAATAAACCTTTATTTGGAGAAGCTTATTGTTACTTAGAATGAAAACAAGTTGCATCTAGTTTTTGCAGCAATGAATATGAAATAATATCATACTATTTTACATAACATGGCATATCGAAATAACTCGGACAATAGCGGATGTGGTTGCTTGATACTCATCATCATCGCAATTGCATTTATAGTAAACAAATGTAATGATTCTGACTCATCATCGTCATCATCAAAAACAACAGCAAAAACTGAGTCAAACAGCTATTCATACCAAAGTAGTAGCAATTCTCAAGATTATTCGGTAGCAGATGAACTTTCAGAAGAGGATAAGCAATACGAGAACAATTCACTATCAACAGGAACGGCTCCATATACGGCATATTATGGGAAGAACTACAAATGCCCATACGAACAATGCTCGGGCATAAAGGTGACAGCACCTGGGGAAAGTGACATTGTGGTTATCATCAAGAGGAATAATGCTAATGGTAAAGTAATATCCCATGGATACATCAAATCTGGGGCAACTTTATTCTTCCCTATTCCTGATGGAACATACCAGACATTCTTCTATTATGGAACAGGATGGAATCCCAATAAGGTGATGAAAGAGGGGTTGAAGGGAGGATTCGTTAAGGATGAAATATTCTCAAAAGACAGTCCACAGGAGATCTATAGTGGGGTGCTTTCCTATGTGCTGCAACTGCAAAGAAACGGCAACTTCCAAACTAAGGGTAGTAGCAAATCTGAATGTTTCTAAAATTATTTATTTATGGAAAAAGTCAAGCAATCATATTTATCCAACCTAATTGGAGAGAAGAACTATGAAGAGTATTCCAGTATAGCAATAAAGATTGTAGGTATTGGTGCTTCCGTCCTGATAATCCTGTTTACACTTTCTTATTTCTTCCATTCAGGCATTATAAACTATATGCTGAATTTTACAACAGGCACATCATTACTATTTATCGCATATATTGCTGCATGTATCTTATTGCTGGATATACGAGTCGAAGTAGATGAGCCTGAACAGGATTTGTGGGGAAAGAAAAAAGAAAGTTCCAAGTCCATAAAATACAAACTTACTATTGTGTGGATTCTTGTTTTGTTAATGTTGGGTATTGCGGCTATCTATTTCAGTAACAAGTATAGGAACCAATACAATTTTGAATGTACTACATTTTTAGTAGATCATAAAGCTCACGTTTACCATCTGGATTGGAATGACGACTGTGAAGATGCTGAAAAAGCAGAGGAACTTGAAGAGATGTATGGATATGAGATTGACGATACATATAACTTCTGTGAAGGCTGTAAGGAATGTGAGGAAGATGTAGAATCTGAAGCCACAATTACCCATATAAGGAGATGAGAAACATTTGGTTATTATTAGCCCTAACGCTATTCTTCATTTCGTGCAGAGCACAGAAAGAAGAACAGTTAGAAGTGCCAGCTTTGCTGGATAAAGGGAAAGAAATAATTCTTCATCGAAAGAGTTATGTAGTGTCGTATAATCAAGGATTGAAAATTCCTAATTGGGTGGCGTGGCATTTAACAGCAGAACATGCTGACGGTGATGTGAAACGCTTTAATGGCTATATTGAAGATGAAGAGGTACCAGAACCAAGAGCCACTAATGAGGACTATAGAGGAAGTGGTTGGTCGCGTGGGCACATGTGCCCTGCAGGTGACTGCAAGTGGGATGCAAAAGCCATGAGCGAATCATTCTTGCTGACGAATATGTGTCCTCAAGACAAGAGCCTGAATAGTGGCTTATGGAACAGAATTGAAATGGACTGTCGAAAATGGGCGAAAAAGTATGGTAGTGTATATATCGTATGTGGTCCAGTGCTGTACAACAAGGAACATGAAACTATTGGAGAAAACAAGGTGGTTGTTCCAGAAGCATTCTTTAAGGTAGTACTATGTTTGCAAGGAAGGCCTAAAGCCATAGGCTTTGTTGTCAAGAACAATGCAGGGACGAGGAAAAAGGACCAGTACGTGAATACTGTGGACGAGGTAGAACGAATAACTGGTTATGACTTCTTTCCCGCTTTGCCTGATGATATAGAGAATGAAGTGGAATCGTATGCAGATATTGATGATTGGAGATGACACCCAATAATAGTTCGTTATGAAATTAGATAAGAAACAGTTCTCAAGTGGAGTCATAGGTGCAATCATTGGTGCATGCTCTGTTGCTGGAATCAACGCATTGAGCACAGCGACGCATCAGTCAAAGGCGAACATGTATGAGAGGGTTGAAGCTGTTGCGGATGGTGATGTGTTCATAACGCCTAAAGGGAAGAAATACCATAGTGAGGGATGTTACGTTCTCAGACATTCGGATGAAGTGAAGCGTGCATCACGTTCAGAAGTAATAGATGTTGGCTATGAGCCGTGCCGGAAATGCAGACCGTAGAATTCAATAATATGAAGAGCAAATCATGAAACAAGTCTATCTCATTCTTGCAGCCCTGATGCTGCTGTGTCTGGCTCCGATGCCGTATGGATATTTCCAACTGGTGCGGTTTGTGGCGATGGTGGTGTTTGGCTTCATGGCGTATCGGTATTACCAGATAAACAAGGTGGCAGCATCGTGTGTGTTTGGCGTGCTGGCTTTGCTATTTCAACCGATATACAAGATTGCACTGGGGAGGACGACATGGAATGTGGTGGATGTTGTGGTGGCTGTGTTGCTGATAGCCCTGTTCGTGATGGAGAAGCGGATAGAAAGGAAGACTACTGTGCGCTTGCAGCCGCTGCCTCCCGATGACCATCCGAAATTGGAGGATAACGCAGTAGAATTTTCGCTGAACGGGAGG
>Ga0326512_10002455_pt1 | contig 13750 bp, 14 predicted proteins | sample 1_2617_0518_D_FD_203652 | JGI IMG/M metagenome (GOLD analysis project Ga0326512, IMG submission 203652) | Bovine rumen microbial communities from UC Davis, California, United States - 1_2617_0518 | ecosystem: Host-associated > Mammals > Digestive system > Stomach > Rumen | place: USA... | reverse complement strand
CCAATCCCACTCTGGGATCTCATTATCTGGAAGTATTGATATAAATTCTTTAACACAATGTGCTGTTTTGATTGCACCTAATTCTTCGCAAGCAGTAACTATATCAGGAAGTGACAAAAATATATCTTCCTCATCTGAAAGTGACGGCAAAGAATCTGCTTGACAAGTATCTTCAAGTTTCATAGCAAGAAAAAGCGTTTTTTGAACATTGTTCATATCTAACAAGTCTTTTTCTGACAGAAAGTCATACATTAAAGTGATTAAGAAATCTTCTTTTGAACTATCATCTAATGCAAAATAACCACTAACATCTCTGTTTTTAATAATCGTATAAAACAAAGTATTATCCATATTATACACCGCTTTCATAATTATTTTGATAATCATATACTATCACAATCAAAATTATAAATCAATACTACTCAAAAGATAGTAATATTTCAAATCTCAGTTGCAGAAAAATCTCCGGCTGAATTAACAGTCGGAGACAATCTTATACGAACTCAATTTTAAGTTTTTTTCCAAGTCCTCTGGCAATGGCTTCAAGCGTGGGGATATTAGGGATACACATTCCTCTTTCGATACGGCTGATGTTGGACTGCCTGACACCGGATAATTCTGATAATTCCTTTTGTGTCAGATTTTTTTCTGCTCTCGCCATAACAAGCATACGCATAATTTCATATTCGGTTTGATTATCTTCCCATTCTTTTTTGAATTCGGGGTTCTGCAAACTTTCTTCCAAAAGAATTTCAAAATCATCCATTGTTCATTCTCCTCTCATAATCCGATTTGTATTTCAAAGCCTTGTCAAGCTCTGCCTGTGGTGTCTTTTGTGTTTTCTTGATAAACCCATTGGTCATAACAATTTTCTGACCGTCAAAAAAGAAGTAAAAGATACGGGAAATATTATTTGATTGCTGTACCCGCAATTCAAACAAGCCGTCTTTCAGGCTTTTGGAATAAGGCTCTCTTAAATCTGTTCCGAACTCTTTCAGAAGCTGTATTTCCTGCAAGGTTTTACGCTTCATTTTCGGCTCTAAACCTTTGATAAATTCCGCAACAGGTTTTGTATCATCTTCTTTTTTGTAAAAAACTATTTCAAACATTAACATTCCCCTAACAACTATTATTCCTTTCAAGTTATATTATATTCCTTGTAAGGAATACTGTCAATACTTTTTTCTAAAATTGGAGGTTTTATAAATGCAAAAATATATAAGTCAGAGCGTTTACGCTGACAACTTAAAAGAATGTATCTACGGATTTCTTGAGGATTCAAGGAACATTACAAGAAGTTCTACAGTTTTTTGGAGTTTTCTTGAAACGATAGAATTCTCTTTTGGAAAGATATCAAGAGACTGCTACTTTTTCAGGCAGATGAAAGAATATGCAGATGAACACCCGATCACAAAAACATCGCTGATATGGCAGATACACTTTGAAAATGCCGATGAAAATTCTGTAAAGAACGCTATCCTTCAGCTCGTCAAAGAAAGAGAAAAAAATTCCGAAAAGCGAAACGAAAGAAAAAGCGATCAGTACTGTGCGGCTGTCGATAATTACAATAACTATATTCGTCAGCTCAGATTTCGTATGTGTAAAAGAGGTGCGTCTCAGGAGCAGATTGATATGCGGAGATAACTTTTATATTACCGTTGATAATCCCAATCATAGGTCAGCATTTTCTATATTTATCGGTATCCCGGATCAAAAAACTCTATTCGGTATGTGTACCCGTTATCTCTGCATTAAGCCTTGCACAGTTCTTCCTCGTTTGACAGAAAGTAATCTCCGGTTTCGTTTACAACATAAAACATTCTTTTCATTTCTTGTCCTTTCTTCCCATATAGCCTGATAGATCAGCTTTTGGGGCTTGAAGCCACATATTTGATATTGCTGTTTATTAATTTATGGGGCTTCAAGCCTCATTTTTGATGTTGCTGATTACTAATTTGACATATTATCGTCGGGCGGTTTGATATCGGTCTTTATAAAGGCGGCTTTTGCTTCCCGAAAAAACTCTTTTATCAGGATAAACTCGTCATAATCTGCTATCATGACTTTTACAAAACAAACTTTACCATTTGTGCCGGCTTCATAGCTGTAACCGTAATCATTAAGAATACACCTGAAAATGTAGCCCATTTCTTCATCTTTCGCATATCCGTCTTTCCATGAAGCAACAGCGTATCTCGTTCTGTCTGCCGGATCATCTCCTGCCCTGTTGCCATAGTAGCTTAACCTCATTGTCATCATCTCCGTTCTGTTTTGGGGCTTCAAGCCCCATTTTTATTTCTGCAAGGTTTTATAATTTCCTTACATCAACTATTATAACCGAAAATTCGTTCATGCTCAATATCCAAGCTGAACGAATTTTCGGTTATATTTCTTTGATACTTTGTTCAAAATATAGACTTGTATTCGTTTATGTTTTGTGTTACAATAGATTTAACCGGAGAGGGGGATAAGTATGGGAATGATCTATAAAATTAATGTTCTGCAAGCTCTGAAAGATAAAGGCTATTCAACATACCGTATCAAGAATGAAAAGCTGTTGAGCCAATCGACTTTGCAGAAGCTCAGAGAGGGAAAGCCTGTTTCTTGGGAAAACATCGAAACATTTTGCAGACTGCTTGAAATACAACCGGGCGATTTGCTTGAATACAAGCCTGACACATCAGAAAATGAATAATTATTTTTTCTGATGGTAAAAGGGCATAAAAAAGAAGCCAACAGGCTCAATGACACCTGCTGACCTCTTGAAATTTTATTCAAAACAGATTAAAAGAGAATAGTTGATAATGGTTTTGACAATAACGAATAAAAAAATCGTTAGAAATTTTGATTTTGGTATTGACAAACAAAAAATGATGCTGTAATATTTATAGTGTTAGTTAAAAAGTAAACACCAAAAGCCCATCGCTTAACTGCAATTAAACGACAGGCTGACTCGCAAAGGTATTCCGACTACCTCTGACGATTTTCTGATGTCCCAACAGGCTACATAAGCCTTTTGGATAAATTGTGTCAAGTCAATGCCTTTTTGCGTAGAAACGATCTGGTATTGACTTGGCATATTCTTTTTTACACTTGCCTTTATGTCAGTGCATAGGCTATTAGTCTATGTGCCGACACAAGGGTAAAGCGTAATTCTGCTTTTACCTTACAACTGAATACATAACACAAGCTAAAATACAACGGTATCATAACAGTTTTGCCACGACGCCAAACTTCATGGTCGAGCGAGCCAACAGACCGCACTCTGTTGCTACTTTGACTACTTGGTAAGGCTGACAAGCCTGTTCAATACGATGTGGTGAAACCACCGGCGAGTACCCGACAGCACCCAACATCAGGATAAGATAACTCGTGTTATTGAAGATAATCTTGGCAGAGATTATCTTCTGATAAATACACAAAACCTTATGTATCTATCAGAGGATAATCCTGAGTGTGACTGCAAGGCAAGAAAACCGCATTATTCCTTGCCTTTTCGTCATAAAAGAGAGAGCTGATAACCAGATTCGAACTGGTGACCTCATCCTTACCAAGGATGCGCTCTGCCTACTGAGCTATACCAGCATAATTTATGGCTCTCTTACGAGAGCCAATGGCGATCCGGAACGGGATCGAACCGTCGACCTCTAGCGTGACAGGCTAGCGTTCTAACCAGCTGAACTACCGGACCATAAACAGCCGTATCCGACTGCTTTATTATGATAACATATACAGACGCTTTTGTCAACCTTTTTTTGTATATTTTTACGTTTTAGTAATATAAAAAAGCTGCTGATCTCTGAAAAACAAGACACGCTAAAACAAACGTGCATGATACGCCTGAAATCCCTGAGCCGCTGTTGTCTATAAAAACTGCTGTCACTTTTCCCTATCTGTTATTAACTGTCTCCGGATACAGATCGTGGTGTGCAAGACGATCCCATGCAAGTGATTCCCACTTTGTTCCCGGTCTGCCGTAATTGCAGTAAGGGTCAATGGAAATTCCGCCCCTCGGCAGAAATTTGCCCCACACCTCTATATATTTCGGATCCATAAGCCGTATGAGATCCTTCATTATTATATTCATGCAATCCTCATGGAAATCTCCGTGGTTGCGGAAACTGAACAGATACAGCTTCAGCGATTTGCTTTCCACCATCTTTTTATCAGGTATATATGAAATATAAACTGCCGCAAAATCCGGCTGTCCCGTTATAGGACATAGACTTGTAAATTCGGGACAATTGAACTTTACAAAATAGTCATTCTCCGGATGCTTATTAGGAAATGTCTCCAGAACAGTCGGGTCGTAATCGCTTGAATATTTTGTTTTATTGCTGCCAAGAAGCGTAATGCTGCCTCTTTCGTTTTCTTTGCGTCCTTCCATCTGCAATTCCTCCTCTGCAATCATTTTTTTATCATATTATAAACTGTTATATAACCTCTGTCAATATCAAGCTTGACACTTGAACCGTAGTGTTATTCAACATCTGATCAGTAAAAATAAAAACGGAATCAATGTTTCTGATCCGGTATGCTTGCGGCTCATTAATATAACTCTCCGGTAAGACTATTGCAGCTTGCCGGAGAGTTTAAATTATTTCTTTTTGAATCTCTTTATTACCCAGTCATAATCAGGGAGATTATATCCCGATCCACAGTAGGGACAATGCTTTTCTCTTGTTGCGTCGAAGCTTGAACCGCAGTTTTTACATTCGATCTTATGTATGGAAAAACCAAAATCCTCTTCTGCATGGGTACTTTTACACATCAGAAGATTGAATACCTCATGTTTTTTCTTTACACGGTTACCTTTGCAGTTGTAAGTATACATATGGATATCCATATCTATATATGCATATTCATTCTCTATATACATTTTCTTTGCATTGACCATACTGAAATATGTCAGATCAATGACATCCTTGCAGCAGGCGCAGTTTCTGCGGCGGCTCGCCGGTTGACATAGTGTTGGGGATGGGGTATAATAATGTAGTTGAACCAGGATTCGGAAATGGAGGGATGCGAATGGCTGAACAGACACTTCTTGAGCTGAAAGGCTCGGTTGAAGATATCGTTTTCAGAAACAGTCAGAACGGATACAGCGTTCTTGTAATGAATTCAAACGGTATTGCAGTTACAGCTGTCGGATGCATGACTGATGTCAGCGTGGGCGATGATCTCAGTCTTAAAGGCGTTTGGAAAGTTCATCCCGGTTATGGCGAACAGTTTGCTTTTTCTTATTATGAGCATGAAATGCCGACTACAGCCTCCTCCATTCTTAAATATCTGTCCTCAGGCGCCGTAAAGGGTATCAGGCGGGCAATGGCAAAGCGTCTTGTTGATGCCTTCGGTGACAATACACTCGAAGTGATCCGTACTCAGCCCGACAGACTTACACAGATCAAGGGTATCTCAGCTGATAAGGCTATGAAAATCTCCGAGGAAATAAGCAAGATCTTCGGCATGAAGGAAGTAATGCTGTACCTTGAAAAATACCACATTTCCGCACTTGAAGCAGTACGCATATGGAAACACTTCGGCGACAGCTCTGTAAGCATGATAGAGGAAAACCCGTATATCCTGTGCAGTGAAGATATAAATGTACCGTTTGACCGTGCGGATGCTATAGCGGCTTCTATGAAGCGGCCGGATGATGAAGGCTATCGTATCCGTGCGGGGATAATACATATCATAAATCATAATATGGGAAACGGTCATACCTGCCTTCCGCTTGAAAGACTTGTAAAGGTCACGTCCGGTTTTCTTAAAATAGACGCTGATAAAATCCGTGATACAATAAATGAAATGACAGATGACAGCTCTCTCATATGCGATATTATTGACGGTGTACCGTATATTTTTATGCCCAACCTTTATAAAAGTGAAATGTACTGCGCTGAACGAATAATTATGATGCGCCAGTTCCCTGCGGAAAGTCTCAGGGGGATAGAGCTTGCCCTTGAAACATTCGAGGAATCAAACGGCATTACCTATGCCAATATGCAGAGAAAGGCAATAATTGAAGCAATGTCCGGCGGTCTGCTTATACTAACCGGCGGTCCCGGAACAGGAAAAACCACAACATTGAATGCAATAATTTCTCTTTATAAGCAAAGCGGTCTGAAAGTCCTTCTTGCGGCGCCTACCGGACGGGCTGCCCAGCGTATGTCCGAGCTGACAGGCTGTGAAGCAAAAACAATACACCGTCTTCTTGAAGTCGAATGGGATAATAATGACAGACCGAGATTCACACGAAATGAGAGAAACCTTCTTGACTGCGATGCGCTTATCGTTGATGAAATGTCTATGGTCGATTCTGCGCTGTTTGAAAGCGTCCTCAGAGCGCTGCCGCTCGGATGCAGACTTATCATGGTGGGAGACAGCGATCAGCTGCCCTCGGTGGGCGCAGGAAATGTACTGGGCGATCTTATAGCTTCGGGCAAAGTTCCCGTTGTTGCATTGACGGAAATATTCAGACAGTCTATGGAAAGCCTTATCATTACAAATGCACATAAGATCGTTCATGGTGAAATGCCTGAAATAAAAAGAAAGGATAAGGATTTCTTTTTTATTTCATATCCTGACAGTGACATTATCAAAGAAACTATAGTATCTCTGTGTACCAAAAGACTTCCCGCTGCTTACGGGTTTTCGCCTCTTGAAAATATTCAGGTACTGTGTCCCGGCAGAAAGGGCGAGCTTGGTGTTACAGAGTTAAATAAAAGATTGCAGCAGGCAATAAACCCGCCTGACAAAAACAAAAACGAGATCCGTATGCCCGTATATATTTTCCGTGAGGGCGATAAGATCATGCAGACAAAAAATAATTATGACCTGTTGTGGGAAAAGGATGACGGTACAACGGGTACGGGTATATTCAACGGCGATATAGGGATAATAGAAACTATAGACAAAGCCTCAAAAAGCGCCGAGGTAAGATTCGACGACAGAACAGTAAATTATAATTCTGACGATCTTCTCAATGTAGAGCTTGCCTATGCATCGACGGTTCATAAAAGTCAGGGTAATGAATTTGACGCTGTTATTATGCCGATGTTTTACGGGTCGCCTTTACTTTACTACAGAAATCTTCTCTATACCGCTGTTACAAGAGCAAAAAAGCTTCTTATTCTTGTAGGCAATGTAAGCGTACTCAGAATGATGGTCGAAAATGATAAAAAGACAGCCCGTTATTCTGGATTAAGAGCCTTTCTGGAAAGGAGCGAAGAATATGCTCCTTGAACTTATATTTCCGCCTAAATGTCCATATTGCCGCAAAGGGATACGGTATGATATGACGGAATGTCTTGCCTGCCGTGCAGGTTATCCGCTTGATCCGAGGATAGAGATAACGCCGAAGGGAGATATCTGTATTGCGCCCTTTACCTATGAAAATCAGTTTGCAAGGGCATTGAAGGATTATAAATTTTCAGGCAGGACCTTTAATTCAAAAAGCTTTGCCGCAGCTATTGTTTCAGCGATCAGAAAAACATATCATAAGGATATGGATTTTGACATTGTTACATGCGTTCCTATGACAAAAAGCAGACTCAGAAAAAGGGGATTCAATCAGGCGGCTATCATAGGAAAGCGTGTTGCATTGCTCTCGGATAAACCGTATTCCGAACTGCTGATAAGAACGGTGGATTCCGAGCACCAGCATTATCTCGGAAGAGAGGAAAGAATAAAGCATAACAAAAAATATTACAGCTGCATTTCCCCGGAAAATGTCAAAGGCAAAAAGATACTGCTGATAGATGATATAATGACTTCGGGAGCAACACTGTCAAGCTGCAGCGAGGTACTCAGGGATAACGGCGCAGACAGGGTTTTGTGCGCTGTTACTGCGATAGTGAAAAAATAGAAAGGGTGTATATAATGGGAGCAGATATTGCAATAGATCTCGGCACATCGAGAACAAGGATCTATCTGGAAAACAAGGGTATTATGGTAGACGAACCTTCGGTTATTACAGTTAATCATGAAAACGACAGTATAGTTGCCGTCGGTGAAGAAGCATACAGGATGCTTGGAAGAACTTCCGAGCGTTTCAGCGCTATCTATCCTCTGAGCGGAGGAGTAATATCCGACCTCGGACTTGTTGAAGCAATGATTTCTACATTTCTTACAAGGGTCACCTCTGCAAGAATTGGTATGCCGAGAGCAGTTGCCTGTGTACCCGGCGAGATAACGGAAGTAGAGAAAAGAGCCGTTGTAAATGCCATAAGCTGCTGCGGAATAAGACGGGTATGCCTTATAGAAGAGCCTGTTGCTGCTGCAATAGGCGCAGGAATTGATATATCAAGTCCTCATGGTGCATTTGTTGCCGATATCGGCGGAGGAACTACGGATATGGCTGTTATTTCTCTCAGCGGCATTGCCGTTTCACGTTCCGTTAAGCAGGCGGGAAATATCATGGATGATGAGATCATTAAATATGTAAAAAGACGATACAATATGCTTATCGGAAAGCGTATGGCTGAGGATGCAAAAAAGGCGATAGGCTGTGTTGTAAAGGGTGCGGCGATAGGTAAATACCGCATCAAGGGCAAAAGCATAGTTACAGGTATGCCGGCATGGGCTGATATGGACGCTGAGGAGATGATCGAGCCGCTTCGTGAAACTGCCGATATTATAGTCGGTCATATTCAGGATGTGCTTGAAGAAACACCGCCGGAGCTTATCGGTGATATACATTCAGACGGAATAACCCTGACAGGCGGTGCTTCCCAGATAGCCGGACTTGACAAGCTTATATCTGCGGCTACAGATCTGAAAGTAAGGATCGCAGAAAATCCTGCCGACTGTGTTGTAAACGGCTGCGGCGATTCTTTAAAATATATAGACATTATCCGCAGAAACGATTCGATGGTAAGTCCGATAACAGACAGATACTGATATAATAAATAATCAAGGGTTGCTTTCTTGCCCGCATGGGGTACTAAATGTTCAATGTACAATGTACAATGTAAAATGTACAATGTTTTGGTTGCTGATTTAGTTAAGTTGGTTGGCTGCGGTTGTTACTTAATGTACAATGTGTTACTGTGATTTTACGCTATTGCTGTTTTAATGCCCAGTACGGGGGTCCGGTGGACTGTTTTGAAAGAGGGGACGCCCCGGGAAATAGGGCGTCCCCTTATAATGTATATAATCAAGTATGACTGCTGCTGCAAGGCAGCAAGGAATTATTACATAACGCTGATAACAAATTGCATATGCCGGATGAAAATATCAGAGTACAAATTATTCTAAAAAACAATATATTGTATTTTCCAAATCAAGTTTCATGGATTCAGTTTAAAACTGAGACGGAAGAAATAAACGGAAGTAATAAAAACAAAACTTTAATAACTGACATAGAAATGTTGACTATAAGAGCAATAATACATATACTTCGTATTCCTTTACCGGAAGGCATATTGCTTTCTTCATTGGTTTTCTTTGATACCATAACAAATGCTATTATCGACAGAATAAGACCTACTGGGAAAACGGTCGAAAAAAAGAATGAAATAATTGCAATTATTGCAGGAGCAGGCATTTTAACATTTTTATTACCCTGCCTTTGATAATTGCCGTAATAGCCTTTTATGGTTTTTGTTACAAGACTGTCCGGATTTGCCTGAGTATAGTTGTATACCTTCTCGTCCATATTCTGCTGTCTGCCTGATGAATTAAAGTAAGCAGGGGTCGGATTGCCGGCAGGACTGTTATATCCATTCTGAGAAGGAGTCCCTTTATCAGAAAAGCTGTTATAAGGGGGAACGGGGTTCTGAGGCGGAGGGACAGCATCGGTTTTACCAATGCTTATATCATTTGCAAAGGATGAAATATCAGTACCGTAATCATCATCGCTATATGTAAAGTCATCTGCGTCATCGGAAAAACTGACCGAGCTGTAATCGGAGGGAATACTTTTGCTTTTTGGAAATGATGTTTCGGGAAAAATGTCATCAAAGGACATTTCTGTTATGTTCTTACTCATAATATCACCGCCGTATAGATTTATAGCATATACAAAATATTTACATTCGGTCCATTCTGAAAATTATCAGGAATGACAGATCATATAACGCTTGTATTCGTTTTAACTTCAGGTATATTCGCCGGGGTCATAATAATCATAATAGCCGTAATCCCCGTAATTGTCGTAATCATAGTCATTGAATGTGTCGGGATTGCTGATAGCCGCAGCTATGATAATAACAAGTAATGCGCTTATCAGCAGACTTATTATTCCTCCGACTGCCGAACATATTATACCCGGAATAACAAGATCATCGGAGGTGTTTCCGGGTTTATTTCCGTCCGAACGAGCTTTCAGTGATAAGCATAAGCCTACAATAGCAATAATAAGACCGAGGAACGGTATGAAGCAGAGCAGAATGGATATGATCCCGCATACAAGTCCTGCTGTGTTTTTTACAGTACGGGACGGCATAGGATAGCCGTAAGGATTACCAGGCGGATAGGATTGAGGATACTGCTGAGGCGTATAGGGCTGATACTGAGGAGGAGTATTCCCGTTTGTAAATGATTGATACGGCTGTGCCGGACTCTGCTGAGGAGAGTATGACTGAGATTGAGGTACAGTCTGCTGAGATGGGTATGACTGAGGCATATTGTTATACTGCGGGGGTGTATAGGATTGATACTTTTGGGAAGTATCTGAAAATATGCCTGCTGTTTCCTGAGCGCTCGGATCAAAGCCTTGTTCAGATTCTCCGAAATTATTATTTGCGCTGTTATTGTCTGAATAAGGATCAGGGAAAAAGTTCATGCTTCCGGATTCCATACTTTCAACTCCTTTTTTATCCTGAACATACGGCGGCTCTGAAACACTGTCTGAGCGTTTATAAAAAGCAGAATTTCAAGGATGCCCGTATGTGATTATATTACTATTTTATATTCTAACATTTTTTTTTACCTATGTCAATTTAAGAATATACAGAAATCAATTTATATCAGACTATGACCATCCATTCCTTTATCAGTCTTTCAAGGGAATAGGCGGCATTTGCGGGGCTTGTTGACGGCAGACGTACAGCCTGTATCCCTGTTGACTGAAAAATATATTTTGTGTACATCTTATGTGACAAAGCACCGTTGCAGAATATCCTGTTGATTCTGCTTTTGTTTATCATGCCGCTTATGTCATTGGGTACTACGTCCCTGACAGAACTGTCCGATGACCCTGTTACAGTGCATGAATGTATGGTATCCCACAGCGCAAGACCATGGTCAAGAATAAGCGCTTTTTTATCCTCGATGCTTACGGGGAGCTTCTGACCATAGATATATGACACTACCCTCCAGAATCTGTTCTGAGGATGACCGTAAAAGAAAAGACTTTCACGGGATTTTACTGATGGAAAGCTTCCGAGAATAAGAGTTTTTGAGTTTTCGTTATAAAGCGGAGGAAACGGATGTATTATGCTTTCTGTTATCATGATGTACCTCTTTATATTAATGCGAACGAAATGAACGTAAGGAGAATGATTTTTATGGAAGATAAAAAAATATTGCTTGAAGGACTGAAAAACGACAGTATGTCCTGCGAAAGATGCGGACTTTGCAGGGGCAGACATAATGTTGTATTCGGAGTAGGCAATCCCGAAGCGGAAGTAATGTTTATCGGAGAAGGCCCTGGCGAGCAGGAGGATCTTAAAGGCGAACCGTTTGTCGGCAAGGCGGGAATCCTGCTTGATAAAATGCTTACGGCGATCGACCTTGACAGGAATAAGAACATATATATTGCAAATATTGTAAAATGCCGTCCTCCTCAGAACCGTGACCCGCAGCCCGAGGAACAGGAACTATGCATAGCGTGGCTTAGACGGCAGTTTGCTATAATCCGCCCCAAGATAATCGTATGCCTCGGCAGGATAGCCGCCGCAAGGATAATAAAGCCTGATATACGCATAAAAAGGGAACACGGACAGATATTCAACAAGGGCGGCGTTATTATGATGCCTGTTCTTCATCCTGCCGCACTGCTGAGAAATCCCTCAGACAAGCCCGGAGCATTTGAGGATTTTCTCAGACTTCAGCAGCTCATAAATGAAAACTGCGAACATACATATGAGGATCAGAGCAAATAGCTTTCAGTCGGTCACATGGTCGGCAGGTGTAACGTAGTTCAGATGTGAGCAGCCGTAAAAAATATCCTTTCCTGTACTTGTAATGCTGTCGGGGATAACGATCTCCTTTACACCCGGTTCTTCCGTATATTTTGTCAGGATACCGTTTTTTTATTTCAAATCCCATATTTTTCCCTCCTTGATTTTGTCAGATAAATAATATATTCTGTATTATCTGATATTTTAGCACTTTTTTAGGTATTGTTCAAGTTTCCGGATAATTTTTCCTTATGCTGTTCTGATAAGTTTTGTAACAAAAACTGATAACTAACGGCTAAAAACTACTTTACAATTTCACAAAAGAGTTGTAAAATATTATTGATAGCCGACATCGTTCGGTAAATTATAATTCAAGATCGGAGAGGTTTGCGATGAACAAGATATTGGTAGAGGTTTCAGCACGTCATGTACATGTAACAGAAGAGGCTCTTGAAGCACTTTTCGGCAAGGGCGCTGAACTGACAAAGAAAAAGGATCTTTCACAGCCCGGACAGTTTTTAAGCTTTGAAAAGGTAACTGTAGTTGGCCCCAAGGGTGAGCTTGTATGTTCCATTCTCGGTCCGACAAGAGTTGACAACCAGGTAGAGGTTTCTCTGACAGAGGCTCGTAAGCTTGGCGTAGCAGCTCCTGTAAGGGAGTCCGGAGATGTACTCGGCACACCCGGCTGCAAGCTCATAGGTCCTGCCGGTGAGATAGAGATCGACCACGGCGTTATCGCTGCAAAGAGACATATCCATCTCACACCTGAGACAGCTGTTGAATACGGCGTAAAGGACAAGCAGATCGTAAGCGTTGCAGTAGGCGCTAATGACAGAAAGCTTGTTTTCGGTGATGTAGTTGTTCGTGTAAGCGAGAAGTTCTCACCCGCTATGCACATTGACACAGACGAATGTAATGCCTGCGGCATCGGCATGACAGCTGAGGGCGAGGTCATTCTCTGATAGCTTGCGGATACAAACAAAAAATTATCCCGGACGAGGAATCATCCTTTGTCCGGGATATTATTTTGATATAAGTTCAGCTTATTTTACTGTAGCCGTAAAGAATTTCCTGACTACCTTGCCGGATCTGTCCATAACATCAATACGGATATAATAAACAGAGCAAAATCATAGTAACAATTTTCAGATTATACCCGAATCCGTGAAATTCTATTTTAAATATGCATTTATATCGCATCAGAATAACGTTTTTTTGAAAATACATTATCACCCAATAGGTGCAATTTGTATTAGCATCGCGTAAAAAATCCTTTAATCCCGCCACAAGGGGACGCCCTCTTTCCCAGGGCGGCGCAGAGCCTGCGCTCCCTAAATAACTATACTATATACAAAACCATAAATAATCATAAAAGTATCGTATTATGCCTGTCGGGGCGACTTCACCCATTGCCGAGGGATTTCTCAGGCTTGTTTCGCTTGCTTTGCAAGCAACCAAAGGCGTTGTGGCAGTTTGCAGCTTATTCTTGTGATTACGAAGAAAGCAGCAATAGAGTAAAAACATAGTAACACATTGTACATTAATGCATAAGGCAACCTCTAAAAACCTTTCCATACAATCAACAATGGAATAGGAAAGTGAGGGTTCGTGGGGCTTTGCCCCAC
>Ga0326512_10002453_pt1 | contig 13759 bp, 39 predicted proteins | sample 1_2617_0518_D_FD_203652 | JGI IMG/M metagenome (GOLD analysis project Ga0326512, IMG submission 203652) | Bovine rumen microbial communities from UC Davis, California, United States - 1_2617_0518 | ecosystem: Host-associated > Mammals > Digestive system > Stomach > Rumen | place: USA... | reverse complement strand
GATGCTGCTACAGGAAAGACCGGTACCGAATACACATATTTAAATAACACTCCTGTCACACAGAAGCTCGATGAGCTCACAGCCGCTATAGCAGCTGGTGGTGGCGGAGGCGGACAGACTAACGTACAGTCAGATTGGAATGAGACTGATCCATCATCAGATGCATATATTAAGAACAAGCCCACCATTCCAGAATCGGCAACTGTAATACCGGGGACTCTTACGGCTGGCTCAACATCCGTAACGTTCACCAATGCAAAGCTTACGGACGGCAGTAGGTCTAACATATATACCTCAAATGGTGTTGGCCCGTTATATTTCGACGACTCTGTAGATGGCGTACTGACGTTATATTTTGAGGCTCAGGATGCTGATGTCGGCGTGGAGGTGGTTGTAGAATGAGATATTATGGTGTTAAACCTATAAATTCCACACCTTCAGCTGGTGGAAACTTTACGGACGATAGATATGACCCGGCTAATAATACAGAAAATAAGTATGTCGACAATAACGGAACTATATCCAACTACAATGGGTGGTCTCTTACGGACTTTATTGATGTTGAAGGAGTAGATACAGCATATGTATCTCCATCAACGAGCTGGGGTTCGGGAATAGATAGCCAATATTGTTGTGCTTATGATGCAAATAAAGAACCTACACGTGTACGACTCACAATAAACGGGTTTGCCATTACTATACCGGAAGGGACTAGCTATATTCGTATATCAGAAACCACAGCCCGTATTAATAGTATGAAGGTTTTTGTTCCGGTATAATTCCAAAAGGCTGTGTAGAAAACATGGCCTTTATTTTTTCGCGTAGGAAACACATTTCTTAATGGAAGGTAATCATATAGAACCTTAAGACTCTTAATGAGGTGGAGCACGATGGAGATGCTCAATCAACACTCTATATGAATAAGCATTTGCGGGGATCGCCTTCTAAACATATTTTTTATTTTTTTTTTTCGCATCTAAAACATACCTCTTAATGAACGTGTTAACGTTAAATAAATTATTTTTTGGAGGTAACAAAAATGAACATAGGTGATATGTTTAGCAAGGAAGAAGAACAACGCATAAACGATGAGCTTGAGCGTTGTAAAAATGACAACATTACAAAATACGCGCATGATGTAAACGAAAGAGTTACGCATGCATCAAGCATGATTGAGATTATTAATCGTGATCTTAAAAGGATCATGGTTGATCAAACTATAGTTAATCAGAAAAGATTAACTATCAAAATTCTAGATTATATTGGTTATCTAGAAAGCAAAATAGATAAGGGTTCAGGAAACTGAGCCTTTATTTTTTCGCGTAGGAAACACCTCCTCTAATAGAACAAATAGACCGAAATGTCTTTAAACTATAGGAGGTTAAACTTATGAAGTTTACACAGTTTTTTACAGTAATGGTAACGGTTTTAGGAATGATCTTCATTGGTTTTACAATGGGGATGAACAAGGATTTACTTGTTAAATGGTATAATTATGGTTGCTATCTTGCAACACATAATACACAGAACACACAGGAAGTAGTAGGCTCAGGAGAGCTTATGAATATTAACATTGTTAAGGGTGAAACGGAGGAACCCTTAAGATCGAGAAAAGATCCTTACGTTTTTGTAGGGACTTTGGATGAAATAAAGACCCATGCTCGCATGCATGAGGGCTTTAATGTGCAGTTTTACTGCACCGATGATGAGACAAGAGGCAGTATTTGCTTCTTTGGTGATCCCACATGGTGGGGTTACGTATTAGGTAACCAGTATTATAGCTGGTCTACTCATTGATATTTAGATGCTGAGCAACATCTAAAACTGCTCTTTTATTTTTTCGCATCTAAAACATCTCCTTTAATAGAATAAATAGACCGAAATGTCTTTAAACTATAGGAGGTTTTTATATGAAAAAGTTGTTAGTTTTATTGGTAACAATTATAATGTCAGCATCCATTTTTGGATGTGCAGAAACAAAGGTAGAGTCTCGTGAAGATGAGACTCTTCGAATAATGACGTCATATATTGGCGTTGAAGATAACTCCGAAGGAACGGAGTTTGAGTTTGATACACATGAAGCCGCAGAAGACTTCATGTATTACTGGCTGGATTACGGCCAGACGGTCTCCGGTATTATCTGGAGAGAAAGTACCGGCAATTATTATGTAACAATTGCTGGAGAGGAGCACTTCGATGACGTATGTCGCGAAGTATTAAACTCATACGGCGGGTACGAAGCCGCATGGGAAAGGAGATAAGTTATGATTAAATTCATACTTATAGTTTTGGCAATAACCGTATATACGGTTATTATGATGTCAATTGGTAATTGACATGAGTGGCCGAGCAACCACTTACAAAACTGCTCTTTTATTTTTTAGTCACATGACGATCATTACGGACGCGTGGGAAACATATTATCTAATAGAACTAATAGACCGAAATGTCTTTAAACTATGGAGGTTTTTATGACTTACGAACAGTACATTGATGATTTATATAATCATCCCGAGAACTATGAGATAGAAGCGGACTCATTCGGAGTCCGTCGGTATATGGGCGGATATATGCCCATGGACAAGACCTTCGTCGTTGATGACGAAGGAACAGAAATCCTGTGCCACGCCACAGGGTATGAAGTACGTCCTGATGGGGACGATACTTGGTGGAACGAGTTTAAGGACCCCAATACTGGGGAACTGTATCTCGGCCAATAAGCCGAGTAAAAGATGCCGAGCATCATCTAAAACTGCTCTTTTATTTTTTCGCGTCAGAAACGTTCCTCTTAATGAAAGTGCTGATAAAACACAAAAAGGAGGTGATGTAATATTAAAGAAGCACTTATATTTATGTTCGCTACGATAGTAGCAACTATGTTGGTTTTGGTTTTTTGCTTCGGTTTAGCCGGGGCAATTTAAGAAAGGAGGCATTTTATGCTTTGGTATTTAATTTTGTTACCGATTTTATTGGTAACGGCTTTTTGGATCCTTATTTTGGATCCGGTTATCGGAGGAATAGCGATCGTCTGTTTGACGATTATTGCTATAGTTAAGATGCTCATGAAAAGGAGGTGATTATTATGAGCGGAAATGACATTTATTTGATGTTGTTGGACTTCGCTAGTGAAGTGAAGTCCTTCACTATTTTAGCGGCTATCATTTTTGGGATAGTCTTTTTATGGACAGGTTGGATTATGTTCAACCTGTGGCTTGAAGAGCGTGTAAAGGCGCTCTATGCAAAACAGGAAGCCCGTCGCGAAGAACAGGAGATGGGTAACTATATCGAGCATCAGTTTGATGGCTCGAAGAAGAAATAAAAATAATGGGACTGTTGTGAAACAGCCCTTTTATTTTTTCGCGCGTAAAACTACTTTCTTAATAGACCAGAAATGGTACTATATTTAAATGAGGAGATTTTATGGGAAAATTGAATGAGTATGAGCACGAGATGCTCATTATCAAAAGACAAACCAGAAGACGATTAAATAATCGAGGCAGCTATTTCGACAGAGTTGCCCGATTGGAAACAGCAGATCTCGTATGCTCGGCATTAGAGCATGCGTATGGGCTAGGAAGATCAGACGCTGAAAATAAAGAATTCGGCGTTTGGATTCAAAAATTAGCTACTAATGGCTGGATGGATAATATTTGCAGCCGTTGTGGATTTACAATCAATGACGACGTTCACGTTCGTGTTGATTATAATTTTTGTCCGGGCTGTGGAAGCCCGATGAAAAACGGGCATACTGCTAATATGAGTGATAGAAAAGCGGTAGATGATACTTTATAAAAATATTAGCTCGGGAAACCGGGCTTTTATTTTTTAGCTCCGTTAGAATCATTACGATCGTTACGGACGCGCAGGAAACATCTCGGTTAATAGACCAGAAATGGTACTATATTTTACGGAGGAATTTAAAAATGAAAAAGACAGATATTGAGAGTATTAAAGGTTTATGTGATGAAATACTAACGCTATGTATAAGGCGTATGTTAAAAGAATCACAATTAACGATGACTAAACGTTTTAGAATAAACGCTATGGAAAAAGGAGATAGTGGTGAGTTAAGCGTTTTATGTGTAAAAGAATGTAAAACACAAGAAGAAATTATAGAATTGAATCGTTTGATTGAGGAGAAGGATTCAGACTATGAAAAATTAACCGGACACTCTTTTGTAAAGCTATTGAAAGAGGAAAACGGGCGGTAACCATTCCGCCTATTTTTTCGCGTCAGAAACGTTCCTTTTAATAGACCAGAAATGGTACTATATTTTATAAGGAGAGATAAAAATGAAAATTATTCTGAAAATTGAACAGGATAAAGAAAACGGAAAGAAAATCATAAGTATTGAAGGGGATTTGCCCAGCAATACACAAATCAATTATGACGAATATGGTGATGGTTTATCCATCAAGATACCATAAAATTCGGGCGGTAACCATTCCGCCTATTTTTTCGCGTAGGAAACATATAATATAATAGACGGACAACAAACTATATTTCGGTCCGTCACGGAGGTAATATGCTTAAATTATTTAATTTTGTAGTAATGACTAGAAAGGAAAGGACCGATGAGGTCCTAAAGAACTTTGATGAAAAAATTAAGAGAGATTGGGATATTCTCAATCTCTCGATGGAGAATGAAACATTAAGAGCCCGTCTTGAACGGGCGGAGAAAAAGAATAATAACTCCGAAATTAAATTCGGAGAGTTTTAACAAAAGATGCTGAGCAACATCTAAAACTGCTCTTTTATTTTTTTCGCGTAGGAAACACGCATCTTAATGAACGTGTAGAGACGCGTTACATTTATATTTTTAGGAGGTTTTTAAAATGATAAACGAATGGTATAATAAGGAAGAAGAAATCAGAGAACATGATGGCGAAAGAGATGAAGTCATCAAATCAACGGAAGCCCAGGAGACTGGGCATTACAACGAGTGGGACTAAAATCCCACTTTTATTTTTGGAGGTGATTTTTTATGACAATTTTGACATTTGTTTTAGGTATGATAACGGGTGCGGTAGTGCTTGTTATTGGCTATATTGTTTGGCTTCAGAATGAGTTCAAAAAGTATACAAAAAATGAAATAAAAGACTTAGCCGCGAAAGGTGCTGAGGCTTTTAATGTAAAGTTTAAAGATGATCCCATGCAGAACGCGATGGATGCATGGGAGAAGTATAGAAAGGAGAATGAATCATAAATTCGCGTAGAAAACGCGGATCTTAATGAAGGTGATAGGTTATATTACTAGTTGATATAACTTGTCACCTTTTAATTTTTTTGGAGGTGATAAAATGGCTGATTTAATAGGATCAAGATGGGAACCATGGAAGCAGTTATCTGTAGCCATCGTTGAGGCTCAGATAGAAGATTACAGAAGTGTACTCGAGCGCGTTGATATTTTAACGAAACGCGACGATTCCGAGTCACTCAAAAAGTTCTTCAGAGCAGCTACGGAAAAAGAACGAATTGAAAAGTTCTTTAATTCGGATTGGTGTGAGGAACTTAGAGTAGGGTCTGGATATTCTGGACCTTATATATTGGAACAGCTAAAAAAGCAGTATCCAATAGATGAAAAATTATACCAAAAGAGACTCTTGGAGGCTAAGGAATTACAGAAACGCATAGCTGAAAGAGAAGCAAAGAAGGAGGCTTACCTTGAACAACTTGAGAAAGCAGGACGCAAGAGAGCGTCAAAGAATAAGTAAAGAACCCCCTTATCAACCCCTCGATATACTTGTCTATATCGCTGGGGTTATTCTTTTGTTTGCTATAATAATTATATTATGGCCCAAACAGGAGGCTTCTGCGGGAATTATAGATTCCCATACGGACAAATCACTGCGCGTGATACGACCGTTAGCTCAGGAGCCTCCATTTTCTTTGGATGAATGTAAGATCTTAGATACATTCAAAAATAACCCGAAAGACATGTATGTTTTGAAGAATTTGACACTTCAAAATCATATTTGGCAGTATTTAACTACCGAAATGGGCCTTTCGGACGAGGCAGCAGCAGGAATTTTTGGCAATATGATGGTTGAATGCGGCGGATATTCATTCAACCTACAACCATATATTTATTCAACAGGAGGTTATTATTATGGTCTTTGTCAATGGTCAACATCCAATCATCATTCTGGAATTCGGGGAGGAACTCTTGAGCAACAACTCGAATATTTGCGTGATTCAATCGAATCGGAAATGGGATCAAGCTGCTATCGACGATTTACGGAATCAGGTACAGCTTCAGAAGCTAGTGTTATATTTGCCCGCCATTACGAGCGATGCGCAGATCCCTACGGACGACAAGAATGCGCAGAAAGAGCCTACGAACGATTCGCCAGTAACTAAAGGGTGCAGTAATTTGTGTAAACATTGGGATTTACCATGGTTTAGTGATATATGTGCACATTGTGAACGAAATTGTGCGATGCGTAACAAAGGGTATATTGATAATTGGGAGGCTAAAAATGAATAATTATGGGTTACGTTGTAACAAGTGTAATAAAATGATGGGGGTAATACTCAGTGATTATACCATCAATATCGGCGATAAATGTAAGGTATTATGTCCACAGTGTTTTATACAACACGAAGATGAACCAGAAATACTTAAATGCCCGGGTTGCGGTGATTTACCAGAGTTGCGTAAGTGGGGTCCTGGTTATTATGTAGGTTGTACTCGTTACGCTTGCAATGTACCGTATTGGATTTTAGCGGCCGACAAAACTAGTGCTATTAAAGCGTGGAATGAAGAAGTTCTTCGATATAAGGAGATTAAAAATGGATGAGTCATATCCTATATTTATATCTAATGACGAAGTATTTAATACACCTCCACATATAGCATTATGTAAATGTCCATTACCAATATTGCCAAATGGATACTATGGGCATATTGTAAAAGAGAGTGGTAAGCTATACACATGTGCATTATGCAAGACCAAATTCTCTTTGTATTTTAAGGAGGCTAAAGAATGAACAAACGAATCCGAAAGAAAAAGATGACACAGAAACGTAATGCTTCTAGACGAATCATAGGGAATTTGGAAGGCTGCGATAAGTATCAAAAACTAATGATTCATTGTATTAAATATGATGACTTTAAATTTGCCAAAGATATTCTTGGTAATGAAAAAGTCTATGTAGTATTACCAAGGATGAATGGTAAATACTATTTTGCAAAGAAGCTTTTGGAGGAGTACAAATTATGATTTGTCCATTTTGGAATGGTATAGAACGGTCTGAAAGACATATTACGTACGACGATAATGGAAAAGTTTCTAAAATAAGAAATTATATCCAAACATCGCCATCAGAATGTCTTGGACAACGTTGCCCGTTTTATATTCCAGCAGGTGAAATAGGAGTCACCGAGGAATGCAGACGGGTTAATATGATGCTAGATGAATAAAAAGGAGGAAGAATTATGAACACAAGATACATGTATATTTGCGACGGTGAGGCCTGTGATAAGCCTTGTTATGAGGATTGTCACCACACATCTAACGAGGCCCACGCTAAAAACAAGATCAGAAGAAATAGAAAATTTAGGATGATCAAGGAAAAGAACGGACAAATCACTATGTGGGAGGTACCAAATAATGCCAGCCGTTAAAAAGAGATTTATTTTTAGAGTAGTAGTTGGTTGCTGGAATGGTATTGAAGAGATTAAACAAATTGCTATTCCAGCAGACAACAAGATCGATGCCATTGTCAAATTTAACGAGGCAATGGGGCCGGGGCATAAATATTCTCCGGAGATCGAAGAGCTCTCATATGCTGAATGGCGTGAGAGCACGTATACAGTAGATTGATATTTTTGGTACTGGTAATGCTAGAACAACTTAATAAAATCACCTATATGACGCAAATATTCCAGCTAAGTACACTCAGAAGCGCATGAATGAAGCCAGATTTATATTTAGGAGGAAAGAAATGATAATTTGTGAAAATTGTATTCATAAAGAAGTATGCGGCATCGAGGGGTATTATGAAGAAGCCTTAAAATTTTGTGCAAATAAGGTAGAAGATATACAGCTTGATTATTATAAAAAACTAATTCAGGATATGAATACCATAAAAGATGCCGTAAATGATCCTAATAAGAATGGTTTTGATGTTTGTAGACTCATAAAGAGCATTACGGACGAATATGATTTTGAGGAGGAAGAAGATGGATGACCATGTCTGTTGTAATTGCAGACACAATATAAGGACAGGCGAAGTTCCAAACATCGTGTGTCATTGTGAGCTTGACGGATCATATATTGGTTATGTTCGATGTATGGTTCATTTATGTAGACATTGGAGCGAAGATAAGAAAGAAGGTTTAAGGTGAGGAATTTGATAAATAAAATTTTATGTGAGCTCCGTAAGCATTTTCAGATGGAGGTTAAGAATGAAAGCCAAAGTTAATTTACGAGTTGAGATTCTTGATGGTGAGGATGAAGGTTATATTTTTGAAGAGATGAATCGGATTATTGAATTGGAGGATAATAAGTATGATATAGTCTCCGATAAAATTATTCCGCATAAAATCTCCGTAACATTTGTAACGCCGGATCAGTTAATAAGAGGAAGGAAAGATAATGGGTAGTGATTATTATTCTGTAAAGATTGATGATGTGGTAATAGCGAGGGGTATGTCTCTGGGGAATGCTGTTATTTTGGTAAAAGCCCTATTCGAAGAATGGTATAAAGAACCTTCTATATCTATAACCATCGTTAAGGAGGAAAGAACAAATGGAAAAGTACCAGAATGAGCCGGAAGTAATCAATAATAAAATAGAAGATCTATCCGAAAGAGTAGAAAATATAGAGAGGCAGATGAAAGAAGATAAAGAAGAACAACTAAAGAAATTAAAGGCAGAATTAGAGTATGCAAAATTTTGTTGTACTATAAAACCTCTACCGCATTTATAATTATTAAGGAGGTAAAGAATGGATAACATAGAAAAAATAATAAAAAATAACAAAGATTTAGAAATATTAAACAGTATCGGTGAGGGTTTGACTAAATTATATGGAGCTAGCAAAAAAGACCCATTATTCATGACGGATGCTGAATTTAATAATTTATGTAATCTTGTAACGATAAATAAAGCACAACTCAGATTAATGAAGGAGTCGGTCGCTGCCATGGAGGATTTTTTAAACAATGCGGATGCAGCACTGCAATTAGCGAAATTCATCCGGAGGAATCGAGAATGAAAGATATAGATTTAGACATTATTCAAATAATACTAAGTATTGCTATTATTGTCGGTATAATTATGGGCACGGTTAAATGCGTAGAAGATCATGATAAAAAAGCTTGGAATAATGGCTACTGTGAGTGTGGCGGCCATTTTGAGTATGAACAGGCGGTTGGACATCAATACGGCACTTCGTACGTTTATACATGTGATAGTTGTGGAAAACATATAGAAATATGGGAAGAGAGGTAAATTAATATGTTAATAAAACTTCACGTGGTTCGATATCGTGACGGACATGAAGATGTTGATGAGGAACTTATAAATATGGACCATGTGGTACGTATGGCACCATGTGATATTCCAGATTCATTGGCCAAGACATATTTGTTCTTCCCGGAACAACCTATGTGGCAACAGATAAAGGTTACAGAGAGCATGGATGATATTCTTAAGATCTCACATAAAGCAGATTATCGTGAATTAGCTTATATTGTTGGGCGTGGAATTCGTTCATTAAAAGTAAAACTAACCAAAGAGCAATTCGAAGAATTTTTGGAAAATGGATATTTAAAGGAGGCGGTCACGGATGACGACAGCGGTATGGATAACGATTAGTATATGTTTCACATTGATCATGTTGGCGATTATAGGTAAGTATGATACTCCTAAAAAGAAAGATCATAATTTTAATGATACATGGTGTAAAGGCTGTAAGTATGAGAAGAATACACCTATCGATTGCTTACCTTGTAAGAAATGTAGAAGAATATTTAACGATTTTTATGAGGAGGAAACCCATGAACAAAATTAAAGAATTAAAGAAGCATAGAGGCCTTACGAATGAGGATATTTCTAAGATTCTCGAGGCTAATCACGGTTATAGATATTCTAGGGCAACCGTATCCAGATGGATTACTGGGAATAGAAAGTGTCCAGAAGAGATAATTACAATACTGGCGGGCCCGGATTTGCTAGATATTGATAATGAGCATCTCGGTGAGCTTTTTGATGAGGTATATTCTGAGAAGCATCCTAATCCGCCCGATCAGATGTGTATTGATGATGAATGTGTGATTAAATCGGCAGTTATTAAATATAAGTACATGTCTTATTCGAGCCTATGTGAGATATTTGAAAAGCAAATACCTTGGCCACATATAAAAAAGCTTCTTGAAGGGTTTAGTTATATAGTTGACAAGCGAGGAATTGCCGATGTAGCAACATTCACCAACAAAGATTGGAATAATATTTTGCATTATGTATGGTGCGAGAGCGGTTGTCAATCTTCATATAATAAAATATTATTAAAGCTCTATAATTTAGGTCTTTATAAATTGGAGGAACCAAATGAACAAAATTAAAGAACTAAAGAAGTATAGACGTCTTACGAATGAGGAGATTTCTCAGATTCTTGCAACAAATCACGGTTTTTACTATTCGAAATCTACCATATCTAGGTGGATAAATGGTGATATGAGGTGTCCTGAATCAATAATTACTATATTATCAGGGCAGGATTTATTTGGTACCACGAACGAATATCTCGGTAATTTATTTGATGAAGTATATTATGATAAAAGGATGTCCAAAATAAGAAAATTGGAGGATTCGTATGAGCAGAAATAAAGAATACATTAAAGGTTATGATCTCTGCAGAAAGCTCACACGCGAGAGTGTTAGTCTGTATGATTATATGGACGAGCATGACGTTGAGTGGTCTAAGCATTTCATGATCGGATGGTTGGACGCGATTTCTCAGTATTATTTAGATCTTAAAGCTGATACTACACGTGAGGCAACTAAAATCGATAATGAAATTTTGGAGTTAAAGCAGAAGTATCGAGAAATTGATAAGGATGATGACAAAATAATAGTAACCACATCACTTATGTATCCTAATTGTCCGTCTTGTGGTAATTATGCCTGGTCGCCATTAGATGACGATCAGGTAATTTGTATGGTTTGTGGATCAATATTAAGAACAGTTGAGGTAAAGTAAAATGGACGAAGAAAAGTTGATACCAATAGACTTTATGATCATTACGGGCGATCAGAATACACCACCCGAGTATCGCATATCTCACGCACAGGTGAATTATGTTACACCTAAGCAGTGGGAAAGATTTACGATGAGATTAAACGACTTGATATTTACTCTTAATGGTTTAACAGAAGAGAATAAAAAGGAGGAACCCAATAATGGATGATGAAAAGGATCAGAAGATTCAAGAACAACTTCGACGAGTGCAGGTCGTCGCGAATGAGGCTATACATATTGCCGGTAAACATATCAATGATAGTGGCATAACCGACCCTGCTGATCTGGCATGGATATTTGGGGTAATATCTGAGAAATGTCATTACGTTGCCGGTTTATATTTGGCGGAGACACTTAAGACCCCTACTGATGAGGAAAAAGAGCCCACCGAATCGGAATCGTAAATTCGCGTAGAAAACACGGGCCTTAATAGAGGACTAGGGTAACATGGTCCTTATTAATTTTTATGGAGGTGACATTATGGAAAATGTCGAGAACAAAGAAAACGTAATTTTAACGAAAGAACAGTTCGATGCCCTTATGGGACGTATCGAACAATTAGAGGCAAAGAAGGAAGAAGATGTAGTCTCTCGTATTGAGAGATTAGAAAAGAGAGACGCTCTTAATGGGCGTTTGGATAGGCTTGAAGAGATCAAGCCCGATCAGAAACCGCCGGTATTTTCAGGCGGTAATATGGGACTTTCGGTCCCGTATAATCCGCCCGCTCCGAAGAAGAGCGGATGGGAAACATTTGGAAAGATCGCGATTGGAGGCGCGATTGGAGCTGCAATCGTAGGTATATGCACCGCGATTGGAGGAGGAAATTCCGGAGGTACTAATACCTTCGGAGGATCAATGCCCGATTAATTGATATTTGAGAAAGGAGTATTAATATGGGCAATAAATCTAATATCTCAATTGAACAATTGGTGTTCATGAGAGATCAACGGTACGTGTGGTTATGTAACACACGTATTGATCATCCTTACTATAATAGAGTAAGGGATGAATATGAGGCATTCAATAAGACAATTATTGAGTATGAGAATGCCGATAAGGAACGCAAGAACAAGATTCTTGCAGCCGTAATAAGCGGCGCGATTGGCTTAGCCGGTATAACGGTGGCCACAGTGATATCAAACAGCTCATATGGGGCAAAGTTTGATGGGGCGATGAAAGGATTGTCTGGTAGGTTTATCGGCAATCACTTCTAAGTAACTTTAGGGTATACGGAAACGTATGCCCTATTAAATTTCTCGCATTAAGAAAGGAGCTAATATGGGAGAAAATGGGATTTTACAGACGGTTGAAGTATTGGAAAAAGATGGCACGAGAACCGTGTTGAACATTAGTTCATACGAGTCTCTTACAGATGGGTATACATATTTCTATACTTCATATGGTACGAACAGAGCAAAATCTTCTGATATTACTATGATTCGTGTTTTAGGAGCCAAGCACAATGTAGTAGCAGAGATATGCGGAAAAATTGTTGGAGGTACTGTAGTATGGTATGTAAAAAAGATGTTTGTCTCTTACGCGGAAAGCATTTGCCCATCGACAAATCCCGCTATCAAGTGGATTTGGAAGCAAACTGCTAAGGTAGGAGCATGGGGAGTCGGCTTAGTAGCTGATAGATTGACTGTTAATGCAGTTCAGGAGACTGTACAGCCGTTATTTGATCTATCAAAGGTCGCGGTTAAGGTAGGTAAAGATATATACAACGCCATAATAAACCACAAGAACGAAGAACCTCAAATGAAAGAGGTTTTTGAAGAAAATACAAATAATTAATGAAAAGGAGTTTACAACTATGGAAACAATGAACAACAATCAGAAGAAGGAAAACATTTTTAAGAGATTTGGTAACTGGTACAAGGGTCAGTATAAGAAGCATCCAGGTTTGACAGTTACAGCAACTGTAGCAGCTGGTGTAGCAGGTGCAGCAGGAGTAACGGCAGCTGGTGTAGCGATTTATAAGGCGCTTAAACCCATTACGCCAGCTGAAGTAGCAGCAAATAATGTAGAGGCTCTTACAGATGGCTTGCTTGGTTGCGAGCCTACTTCATGTGATCTTCCTGGTAACCTTGGGTTTGATCGACTTACAATTGTAAATACTGTAGGTGAACCTCTCGCTAATGTCCGCGATCTTGGTGAAGATTATATTGTTGCTGATAATTTCAACCTTGAGAACATCAAGAAGATCGTTGATGCAGCAACAGAAGTAGTCGAGAACGTTGCGGAAGCGACAGTTGAGACTGTTGTAGAAGGATAATTGATATTTAATAGGTCATACGGAAACGTGTGGCCTATTTTTTTCGAAAGGAGTTTTGCAAATGGATCTAAATAGCTTATTTAAAGCTGGTAAAAGGTTCTTTATTGATAATTCAGGTACGATACTTACGGTCAGTTCTATATCATTAGGAGCATTGGCGGTTATTGAGGCTATAAGAGCTACTAGTAAAGCCAAGGATATTATTGACGACATTGAGTATCAGAAATTTGAAGAGC
>Ga0326512_10002452_pt1 | contig 13759 bp, 12 predicted proteins | sample 1_2617_0518_D_FD_203652 | JGI IMG/M metagenome (GOLD analysis project Ga0326512, IMG submission 203652) | Bovine rumen microbial communities from UC Davis, California, United States - 1_2617_0518 | ecosystem: Host-associated > Mammals > Digestive system > Stomach > Rumen | place: USA... | reverse complement strand
GTAGTGCCTAACACCGTAGGTGTGGACATCGGTTGTGGTATGCTGGTCGTAGAATTGGGCAATGTCGATATTGACCTCAAGAAACTTGATGAGGTGGTCAATAAGAACGTGCCAAGCGGCTTTAATATTCACGACGAAATCACATGGGAGTGGGATTCGTTTGAATATCTCAACTGCAAGCAGGCCGTTGATAAGGACTACACACTTCGCTCTATCGGCACACTTGGAGGCGGCAACCACTTCATAGAACTCGACGTTGACGATTTTGGCAATAAGTATCTTGTGGTTCATAGCGGCTCACGAAATCTTGGAGTAAGGGTGTGCAACTACTGGCAAGAGAAAGCCATCGCCAAGCTGACCAACAAGAGCGGCATCCGCAACGAATTGATTGCAAGACTGAAAGCCGAAGGCCGTATGCAGGACATCGACAAGGAACTCAAAAAGTTGGTTTATCCCGAAGTTAAGAAGGAATTGGCTTATGTGGAAGATGGAGACCTCTTTGGGTATCTTAACGATATGTGCCTCTGCCAAGAGTACGCAGAAATGAACCGAAAGGTTATTGTCGATGAGATTCTTGGCGAAATGGGATTGGATTTTGTTTCATTCTTCCAGTCTGTTCACAACTACATAGACATCAAAAACCACATAATCCGTAAGGGAGCAATATCAGCAGCTCCTCGTGAATTGTTGATTATCCCTATGAATATGCGCGATGGTTCAATAATCGGCAAGGGAAAGGGAAATATGGATTGGTTATACTCTGCGCCTCACGGAGCAGGTCGTATAATGTCAAGGGCGCAAGCCTTCAAGCAAATCAATATTGAGGACTTCAAGCAGTCGATGGATGGCATTTATTCAACATCTGTATGCGAAGGCACTCTTGACGAGGCTCCTATGGTTTACAAGCCTGCTGACGTTATCCGCAAGGATATTGAGCCAACGGTGGAAATCATTAAAGTGATTAAGCCATTGTGGAACTTCAAGGCCAAGACCCCCGAAAAACCTTGTACCATCTAACTGGACGCTTTCTAACCCTAAAGCAGCAAGAATATGAAAAAAGAAATAATAGTCTGTGACGTGTGTGGTAGTGAAAAGGATGTCCATCAACTTCAATTCCCAGTGCTGCGCAAATATGATTCTGCTGACGGAAGAACTTTTTACCAACCAATGAAACTTGCTTTGAGAGCAATCGACCTTTGTGAAGATTGTCTTCGCAAGAGTACAAACATCATCGACCTCACAGTCATGGGATATGGTGAGGTAAAGATTGTCGAGAATAAAGAACTAAACGCACCCTAAAGCAGCAAGGTCTATGACATTCAAAAAAGTTCCATCCGTTGAAGGTCTTGAATGCACCATTGACGGGGAGTTCAGATACAAGGGAAAGCCGAAAAAGGTTTTGTTCTGCTATGTCGTGAACGGGCGAAAGGCTACTGCAAGAATCGTTATAATGATTAACGGCAAAAGTCGGTACTGGCAGGCTGCCAAGCTGGTCGCTGAAACATGGAAGCGTGGATATGAGGCTACAGATTGCATAATATACAAAGATGGCAACTGCCACAACATATCTTCGGCGAACCTGATTCTCACAGACGAGAAAGGCTATTCCGAATATATGCGCCGCAACTCAAAACACGTTGCTGCAAACATCGAGGAACGAAAAAGAAAGCTGCAACTCGTAATTGACGAGGCCTCCATGACGCTCAACTACTTCAAGACACTGAAGATGGACGAAATCAACCTACACGTCCAAAATTATCTCTACAGGTGTTTGATGACGTATTCTATCAATACGATATATCTTGGAGAAAAGACAGCATTGGAGGTGGTTCCAGAAGCTATTGCAAGAATGTATGAGTGCATCATGAATGGAATGTGCCTCTATAACTACGAACGATATTGCAAGAAGCTGCTGCTCAATTTCAAGAAAACTGGCTCTTTTGGTCTTACGGGTAACGTGCCAAAGCCAATTCAAATAAATGTCGAACAATTAAACTTAGATTGCCTATGGGAAAGGTACAAGGTATCAAAACTTCGGTAAACTACTTCGGCTGGGGGTATTCCCCCAGTCGGAATCCAAACAATGACTAACAAATAAAACTTATGATATACGGATATTTACGAGTATCGTCCGATGAGCAGGACGTAAACAACCAAAAACTTGGCGTTGAAAAGTTTGCCGAGCAGCATGGCTGGAAGATAGAATCGTATATAACGGACGAAGGTGTAAGCGGAACGAAAGACCCTTCAAAGCGTTCTCTTGGGAAGCTGTTGAGGAAAATAAAGAAAGGCGACATTGTTGTATGCAGCGAAATTTCACGTCTTGGAAGAAATCTTCTAATGATTATGAGTATATTGCAGAACATAATGAAGCGAAATGCAATGCTATACACCGTTAAGGACAACTATATATTGGGAGACAACATCCAAAGCACTGTTTTGGCTTTTGCTTTTGGTTTGGCTGCACAGATTGAGCGAGATATGATTTCGATGAGAACAAAAGAAGCTCTTGCTCGCAAGAAGGCCGAAGGCGTGAAACTTGGGCATCCAAGGGGAACAAGAATGCGACTCAATCCAAGATGTGAATCCAGATATGATTTTATTGTTGCCGAGTTAGCGAAAGGGACGCAAAAGACTATTCTTGCAAAGAAATGCAAGGTGTCTAAAACTACATTCTATCGCTATCTTATATACAAAAACTTACACGACCCCATTGGCAGCAATCAACAAAATTGGATAGAAAATGGAGTTTATCATTAAATCAAGACTGGAATAATTATAACCCTAAATAGTACACCCCTATGGCAACAATAATAGATTATGAATCTTTGCGCAAGGAGCAAGAAGAAAAATGTAAGGAGTGCTCATGTTGCAAAATCTCGCGTAGATTCAAGGTATATACATGCCGCTTGAATAAAAGAGTGCCGCTTGGATTGCCTGCGGAAGAACGCGGTTTTTTGGAACTTGCAAACCCGCGATTGTGCAAAAATGCAACAACCGAGTATGTTTATCCATCGTGATGTTTAACTTATAACAATACAACTATGGCAAGTGAAGAACTAATAGAGAAAGAGGCAAACGAAAGATACCCAGATATACCTGTTGTTTTGGGCAGAGGGAACACTTGTTTGTCTTGCGGCGAAGTCCGCAGAGATGCTTTCGAGACAGGGGCAAAGTGGCAGAAGAGTAGCGTCTGGCATAAGCCAAGCGAAAAACTACCAGAATATGAGGAAAAAATCGTTTTCCTTTGGGAGCACGGAATAGCTGTCAATGTTGACGTGGGCCGTTTAAGGCTGATTGATGGAGACAAATATATATGCGGATGGTCACGGTGGCCCATTGAGGATGTCGCACTTTGGGCGTATTTGAATGATTTATTACCTGTTGACATCATGGTTGGAAAACTAACTAAATCATAACCCTTATTCTTAAACGCACCCTAAATATGTAAGGGTGCTTAAAACAAGAAAACTATGGAAATCGAAATTTCAACCGAGGATTATAATTTCCTCAAAGACCTGCAACATGAACTCAACACCCAAGGGACGGACGGCAACGCACAACCCGTCTATTGGCAAGTGATGGAGAAAAAGGAGGTAGGTGTCCCAGACGGGTGCGGTGAACCCCGAATCTATATGGGTGACGGTGTTTGCGGTACAATAGAAGAGGCTATCGACAGAATCAACGAAAACATAGGCGAATATTCGGAAGAAACACAGAATGATTGGCAAGGATTATACAAATCTATGCAGCTCGTTATGTTGTTTGCCCGCACTCGTTTGTTTTGGGAAGATTGGCGAATTGTCTATGTGGATAAGGTTGATAATCTGACCGAGAACACTGGTGCATTCTTCACCAAACGTGCTTGTCAAAATTATATAGACAACAACCGCCACAACCTCACGAACCCCCACACCTACGCGATGACCGCCCTACGCAACAAGGAGTTTGAAAGGGTGGTGAATATCCTACGAACAATGAAGCTATAACAACTACGACTATGGCAAACGAAATAAATGCAACCTCTTGTGACTCATCTCAGCATCCCCGACCGAAAAGCAGCTATTGCAGCAGGCCTCGACAGCAGTCTCGTCCCAATGGGCCAAACTGACTATCTTTCCTGAAGAATCCGCTCAGATCCGCGAACTTTCGCCCATCTGAGCGGATTATTTTTCGAGATACCAACTTAACATAATCCAATGTTAACAAATTCGGTTGCGCAAACGGCCTCCGAACCGCCAGGTTCCGCTCGTTTTTCCCTTCCCCATTTTTTTTTGAAAATAACGTAAAAAAAGAATAACTTTGTAACATTGCAGGATTTGGGCATCTAAGTCTCTATATTTTAGAACGATATTTTGTTATTTTTAAAAATAACATTTAAAGAAAGAAAATAACAAAGGGGGTCTGAAGAGGGCGAATGTTATTTTTTGATTTTGCAAAAATCGCCCGGAAAAGGCCGTTTTTGTGTTATTAAGTTATTATGTTTTAGAGTGTTATTTTTCGACGATGGTATGTTACAAAGTTTTTTCGATTTTTGACTCAACTCACACAAAAATTTTTTGTTTAAAATTGCAATCGGTGCCAGGATACCCGTAAAACGGCCGATTTTTCGCATTTTGTTGCACAAAAATTTGTTTGGTTGCACAAAAATTCGTATCTTTGCATCGTTTCAAACCAAATTAGGCTGCCATGACCACCAGAATACAGATAAAAGACCACCTCGCCGAGTATTTTCGGCAGAAATATTGGAGTGAAGAATTTCACGCCGTTCGCTTCCCGCTCTCGACGTTCGTCCGCGTCAAGATCCTCAACTCTCTCCGCCGTCGGCCTGCCAACGTGCCGGTCGATAAGGGAAACTTCGAGTTCCTGGTACCCTGCTCCTCCGACTTTCCTGAGAAACGCGACACCACAGCGTGGAACTGGATCCCTCCCGAGAAGGTGGCAGGTGGGCACAAGCGCCCAGGCATCGAGCGGACGATGGAGGATGAGCTGCTCACCGATCTTGGCGACTACTGGTTCCGCTACCGATACTACGGCCTCCCCCTTCAGGATGCCGTCGAGGACTTCATCGACATCTATGGGCTCTCGGTCTCGCCCGACACTCTGTGCAAGGCCTTCACCCGTTGGCAGGACCGCTCCCGCCACTTGAAGAAAACACGCGATTATGTAAAGCAACGCCGACAGTTGAAGCGAACCTTCAAGAAATAGGCATTTTTTTTGCAAAAATTCACTGCAACAAAACCCCCGTTTTGTCCGAAATCCTCCGAATATCTTCCGACTGCATTTTTAACCCCAAATTTCCCCTTTATGTCCACCAAAACAACCTCATCGCCCTGCCAGCTCCGGCTCATCCCAGCCGCCAAGGTGGTCCGCTACGCCGTGATCCACCAGAACGTCCGCATCGAGTTCTACTCGGCCGACGTCATCGACATCCCGCTCTCTCCCGGAACTTTTACGCTCTCCGACCAGCCCACCGAAGGAGCCGCCGTCTATCAGAAGCGCCACACGTTCCGTGTCCCTTCCTCTGGTCTTCCCCAGCAACAGCAGCTGCAGGAATTGGCCCACACTCCGCTCGTCGCCCTCTATCTCGACGAGAAGGGGCGCCAGAAGGTCAGCGGCGAGCCTCTCTATCCGCTCACGCTCTCCTTCCAGCCATCAGGTGGAACCTACACCTGCACACTCGCGGGCAAGTCCCCTTCGATGGACCTGTTCGCCGTAATTCCCGAATGATCTAAATTTTTTTGAGGGCATCCGCGCCCTCCCCGTGCTCAAATGGGGCCTTCGTCGTGATGACGAGGGTCCTTTTTTTATGTACTTTGTTCGCGTGCGCAAAAGGCTCATCTTTGCATCGAAAAATTTATTGTCCATCCACGCCATGAACAAGATTCAATCCATCCTCACCGAACGATGGAGCATCAACGATGCGGATTACGCCTCGCTGCTGCTCTCTATCTTGCCTGCTCTCAAGGCCGGCAATCTGGAGGCCGTGGAGCGTCAACTGGATGCAAGCAAGGTGATGGCCTACGCTGTCACGCAAGGGGCAGGGCCGAACGTCGTCACCCGTTGGGATCTCGAAGACGTCAACCTCCCGTCCAACAGCGTCGCTGTCATCGCCTCAGAGGGTCCGCTCTACTCGTGGGACACCTACAACCTCGAGCGCTTCCTCCGTCTGGCGGCCGACAATCCCCGCATCGTGGGCGTGGTTCTCTGGATCAATGGCCCAGGCGGCATGATTGCTCACGTCGATCTCGCTGCCCGTGCCATCCGTGAGTACCCCAAGCCCATCGCCACCTACGTCGCTGGCACGATGGCTTCGGCACACTTCTGGTTGGGCACAGCTGCGCAGCACATCTTCCTGGCATCGCCTCTGTGCGAAGTGGGCAGTGTGGGCGTGATGACGAGATATCTGAGCCTCGCCGGGCTCTTCGAGAAACTCGGAATCGTGGCCCGCGACATCTATCCCGACTCAGCTGACCTCAAGAACTACCTCTCCCGTCAGCTGGAACAGGGCGACGATGCACCCATCAAGGCATCACTGCAGCAGGTGCATCTGATGTTCGCCCAAGATGTGGCACAGCAGATAGGCGTGCCTTACGACCCGGAACTCGAGCTTTATCGCGGAAAGCTCTTCACCGGACAGGAGGCAATCGACCTTGGCTATGTTGACCAGTACGGCACGCTCGACGATGCCATCCTTTGGGTTTTCGCCCGAGGCATCGCCCAGCAGACCCGCCGATGATCCCCGCGCTATGCGCTGACTACAAGTGCAACCATGGGACAGTTGCTACGGTTTGACTTTATTCCCTTATTCACCCCCAAATCCCCAAAATTCATGTTCAAGATTAAAGAACTGAAAGCCTTCGCCGCTCCTATTCTGGCCGTTCTCGGCATCACCAGCTGGGCGAAGGATGACAAGGGCTGCCAGGTCCTCCTCGACGACCAGGTGGCCAAGATGAAGGAGGCCGGATTCTCCGACACCTTCCTCAATGAGTTCAAGGCCGCTCTCGCTACCAACTTCGCCGAGAATGGTGGCCAGGCTACCGAAGACAGTCCCGTAGTGGCAGGTCTCAAGGCTGCTCTCAAGATCACCTCGCAGAAGCTGGCCGACGCTCAGTCAACCCTCGACGCTACCGTAGAGGCTGGCAAGGCTTCGCAGACCACCATCGAAGGCCTCAATGCCAAGGTGGCCAATCTGCAGGAGCAGATCAAGGTCCTCTCTGCCGCTGCCGAGCAGGATTCACAGGCAGGCAGCCAGTTCCATGGCGCTGCAGGCAACACCCCAGGCCTCGACTACATGAACGACAAGCAGCTCTTCGGACTCACCGGTGAGCGCTTCGGCCTCGACCGCAAGTACAACCAGCGTGCCCGTGCCGCAGTCATGGCTGCCCATGGCTACACCGGCATGATCGTGCCCAAGGCTGCATCGACCGACTTCTCGACCCTCCAGGCCGACCTCGGTGAGTACTACAACCAGCGCTATCAGGACCGCCTCCAGTCGTTCCTCATGACGCTGCCATCCATCCACAGCATCATGCCCGAGGAGTCCGGCTATCAGGATCTCGACACCCTCGTCAACGTCTTCCTGGGCGAGTTCTCGCAGGCTGACAACAGCTACGAGTCCGACTTCGCCGACGTCGTGAAGGGTAAGTACGACTTCGAGCCCGAGACGCTCAAGGTGTACCCCGTCATGTTCGCCCACACCTTCAAGAACCTCAAGATCATAGAGAAGACCTGGATCGGCTACCTCAACCGCGAGGCCAGCAACCCCGTCAAGCTCTCCCTCATCGAGTTCCTGCTCACCGAGACCGTCAAGGCTCTCCACAACGAGCGTGAGAACCGCTACGTCAACGGTGTCCGCAAGGAGCCAGTCGTAGGCCAGCCCTCACCTTCCATCAATGCTGCCGATGGTCTCTACGAGTACATGCGCAAGCGTGTCGAAGGCTACAAGGACTACATCACCGGCAACGTCATCTATCAGATCAAGCCCTTCGAGCTTGGCACCATCACCAAGGCCAATATCGGCGACATCATCAAGGCCGGCACAGAGATGGTTCCTGCTGTCATCCGTGACTCGGGTGCATGCGTCCTCTATCTGCCTTCGCTCCTCATCAGCTGGTATGCCGAGTGGCGTGCTGCCAACAACGGCACCATCTCCGACTACCGTGGCGGCGAGAACGGCCAGAACGCTCTCAACCACGTCATCGAGTACCCGTCTGTCGCCATCAAGGAGGTCAAGAACGCCGACGCTCACCGTCGTCTCATCTGGACCCTCGACGGCAACTTCCACACCTACTGCCAGCAGGCCGGTGAGATGACCGACTTCTCGCTCGAGCAGGAAGACTGGAAGCTCAAGGTTTGGTCCAACTGGAAGGAGGGTCTCTCTGCTACCATGGTGGGCAAGAAGCAGTCAAGCGCTGCCAACACCCGCTACGACCTGCAGATGATCTTCTGCAACGAGTACGACCTCCCCGCCGACTACTTCGTCCAGGCTGCTGCCGACGTCAATCCTTCGGCCGCTGCTCACACCTCCATCCTCACCGCCCAGAACTCGGCTCTGTTCGAGATCACCGACATCGAGGATGCCAAGGAAGGCGTGCCAGTAACACTCAAGTGCGGCTCGACCAACTACGGTGTGAAGATCACAGCCTCCAACAAGTTCTCGCTCCTCGGCTCAGCATGGGAGCCTGCAATCGGCGACACCATCACCCTCGTCAAGCGTTCCGATGGCAAGTTCATCGAGGTGGCTCGCACCACAGCTGCCACCGCTGCTCTCGCCTTCTCGGCCAACGACACCACTCCATCTGTCGAAGGCGGCACCGAGTTCGTGACCAACGCCAACACCCAGGCCACTGCCATCACCAAGCTCGACGATGCTGTCGTAGGCACCATCTACACCATCCACGGTGCAGGCTCGACCAATGCCTCGACCATCGCCAACAGCGGCAACTTCGTGCTCACCGCTGCCATGACGCTCAGCAACGGCAAGTGGATCCAGCTCATCGCAATCAATGGCGGCAAGTTCGCCGAAATTGCCCGCGGCTGATTCGTGACTCTGTAACGGAGCAGGGCTTCGGCCCTGTTCCATTTCACAAACACCCAAACATCGACAAAAATGGCAGGATATTCCAAAGCATCTGTAGCCCGTCCCTCCGGCATGCCCGGAGCAGGCCTTCACCCGATGGACCAGCTCATCCTCATCGACGTGGACGATATCGCATCGTTCCCCGCGCGTGAGGACGATGGCGTGAACATCTCATCGTCCAACGCCATCACCCTCAAGACCGGAGCCAAAGCCATCGCCATCTACATGACTCCTGGTACTACCGAGGTCACGTCCAACTCCGAAGGCGATACCGATGAGCAGGGCTTCACCCCCACCATCCAGTTCAACCACCCCGGCAACGAGGAGGCTGTCATGCTCTTCAAGACCAACTGGCTCAGCCGTAACGCCGTAGCCATCCTCAAGTTCTGCGACAGCGACAAGGTGTGGCTCGCAGGTTCGCCCTGCAACCCCATGAAGCTGACCGCCAACTATACAGGCAACGGCACCAGCAACCGCAACCAGTTGACCTTCGCCCAGGCCTCGAAGGGTCTCGACTTCGCGCTCTACGCAGCAGCCCTTCCCGCTCTCGATACCGACTCATGATATTAGACCGGCCTCGAGCCGTGTCCGTTAATTCATAGTTTTCACGTGTTAGGGTCGTGGCCCGTAGTGATGCGGGCCACGGTTTTCCCTTTTCGCGTGCCTTAATCCCCACCTATCCCGTGAAACAGAAGATCATCACCTACCTCGAAGGCCCTCGCAACCTCGCCGAAGGCATCGCCCTGGTACTCGCCCATTCCCGCAACCTTCCCCTCATCCGAACCCTCCAGCGCCGTCGTCAGGACACACCCTACGCCGGTGCAGTCTTCGAGGAACTTCGCAAGATGGCAGGCCTCACGCCCTTCGCCTTCGCCCACATGAAGCGATATGCCAAGCGCCCGCCTGAAGAAGACCCGACGGCCAACGGTCTCAACCCCACCGCCGTCCACATCGACGAGAAACCCAACGATTCTCAGCAAGCGCAGGCTTCGCCTACGCCATCAGAACCCGCCGCCAAGCCCGTCTCCGACACACTCCAGAAGATGATCAACTTCCGGAAGCGTTTCCCGTTCCTCAACGACCCGAAGTGCCCCGACGTTCTCAAGGTGCTCGTGGCCGACATGTTCACGGCCTACGGAAAGTACCGCGACGCGCATCAGCAGCTCACCCAGGTCCCCGATGACAAGATGGCTCCCGAACTCACCGAGACCGTCCTCGACAACTTTCTCGAAGACCGTGTCATCATGGCTGAGCTCGAGTACTATCGTGACAACGGCCAGCTACTTGGCAAGCATCCCAAGGTGGCAGCCCAGGGCAAGACCGACGAGATATCCTCCATGTCAGACTTCGAGCTGGCCAAGGCTATGAAGAACGCCATGAGCAACGTCTCGAAGGCCAGTCTCGCCATCCAGAGGAACCCCGACAAGATAGAGGAGAACAAAGCCCGACTCGCCAAATGGACAGCCCGCAAAGAAGCGATACAGGCCGAGATAGAGCGTCGCTCGAACTCGAACTGACACGACTCACAGAGCAGCGCAACCGCCTGCTCTCGCATCCTCCACGTCATCCATGCGATAGGGGAGAGGCACGGTTCCAGCTGTGCCGGCTCACCGCCCGCATCGACAACATTAAGAAGCAGCTCAATTCACTACCACCATGCCCGACCAAATAGGCAAGTCCCTCACACCGATGCAGGCCGACACCGTGTACGACCTCGTGTCGCTGGGTTATTCGCCCAAGCGCATCGCCCAGGTGCTCGGCCTAAACCCCGAGGAAGCCCGCGCCTTCATCCTCGAGGCGAAGGTCTCAGGCACCCGTCTCTACGAGATCATCCGCTCGGCACAGGAGTCGAGCCATGTCGATAGGGTAGTGCTCAAGGCTGCCGAAGGTGGCGACCCCGACGCCATCGAAGCCTATCAGAAGATCTGCAACCGCAACCACTATTACGCCATCATAGAAGCAATCGACGACGATGAGTTCACAATCAGTGTCTAAGATAGACTTTCGCTCGATAGACCTGACCCGCATCAATCAGGTATTGACCACGGGCTCCATCTCGATGCTCTCACCAGAGGAGCAGCGATACTACGAGCTCATGGATATCGTGCGTGGCCTGAATCTCCGGCACATGACACCAGAAGGGAAGCCCATCACCAAGGCCGGCATCATCAAGCTGCTCAAGAACCAGTACGGTGTCGGCGACTGGACAGCCCGTCAGATCTTCAACGACTCCATCAATTTCTTTTACGCCGTAGATAACGTCACCCCGAAGGCGTGGGCGAATCTTTACGCTGAGAAGCTCGACAAGCTGGCCGAGGCTGCTGTCGCTATCGGCAACCTCAAGCTGGCAGTCTCCATCATGGAGAAGGCTGCACACCTCAGAGGAGCCGACAAGGCTGCAGAACTCGATGCCGAAGCAGCCGACGAACTCCCGCCACCATCGACCGTTATCTACACCACGAAGGCCTCCGACCTCGGTCTGCCCGAACCCGACGAGGCTGAGATCATCGAGATCATCGACTCCGTGCCCAACATTCCGCAGGTTGTCCGCGAAAACTTGAAGGAGGACGCAGGCGTGGCGAAGATGGACCTCAAGAAGCGACTCCTATATGACCAGAAGAACTTCGGCGATCAAGAGGGCGGCTAAAACGCCCGAGACGGATGTCCGCTACTGCCATATCCTTCAAGTCCTCACCGACTGGATAGGCACGACGGTCATGGTCGTCATAGGTGGCCGTGGTCTGGCCAAGTCAACGGTCATTCAGGCGCTCCGTTCCTACCGCTGTGTCTATGACATGCCGGGTGCAGCCTTCGCCTTCGTCTCGAACACCTACGTCAACCTGCAGGACAACATCATGCCGGCTGTGCAAAAAGGTTGGGGCCTCCTCGGTTGGGCCGAAGGTCGAGACTACATCAAGTACAAGCGCCCTCCCGAGTCGTGGCGCCGACGCTGCTCGGTCATCGTCGATGACTACCGCAACGCGATCTCGTTCCCCAACGGTTGCGTCATCTTCCTCGGTTCCCTGGACAACCCGTCACTCCTGGCAGGCAAGTCCGTGGTCCACCTATTTATGGACGAGGCGAAGTACGACAAGGAACAGAAGGTCAACCGAGCCTTCCCCATCCTTCGTGGCGATGCGCTGGCCTACGGCAACTCGGTGCTGTTCCTCGGGATCACCATCACCACCGACATGCCCGATATCACCGAGGGCGAGTTCGACTGGTTCTTCCGCTATGCCGACGAGATGGATGCCGACCGCATCTACAACATCGCCCGCGTGGCGTGCGCCCTCAACGAGGAACTGCTCGAGATGGAGTCCATCAAGCGACGCGCCAACTCTTCACAGCTTCGCATCCGTCGCCAGCAGGAACGCATCGACCGACTGCAGGCAGGTCTCTGGAAGATGCGCAAGGGGCAGACGTTCTTCTTCAATGCCTCCTCCCTGGTCAACGTCCAGATCCTTACGGTCGAGTACATCCGTCGCCTCCTTTCGGGTACTCTCGAGATGCACGAGGCGATGAAGTCAGTCTTCGGTATGCGCCCAGGCTTGAAGCGAGAGCTTCGCTTCTATACGCTGTGGTCCGAGACCCACAAGTACTACGACGGCACGGCCGATGGTGTGGCAGCGACCAATTCGTCCCAGTTGCGCTACCTCCACCAGCATCGTCCGCTCGAAGCCGGCATGGATTTCGGCAATCAGACCTCCCTGGTTATCGGCCAATACGACAACCCGTCGCTCTACCGAATCCACAAGTCGATGTACGTGCTGGCACCCCAGTCCATCCGACAGCTGGCCGACCAGTTCCTCCTGTTCTTCGCAGGTCACGGCAACAAGGTGCTCGACTTCTACTACGACCGAGCCGGTAATAATTACGCCAAGCAGAAAAAAGACCAGGCCTCCGAGTTCAAGGATGCCGTCGAGAAGGATGCCGACGGCCACCGCACCGGATGGATCGTCAATCTGAAGTCCAGGAAACAAGGCATCATCCGGCAAAATGCCGAGTACACCTTCATGATCACCCTCCTCGGAGGAACCTGCCCGGCACTCCCAGCCCTGCAGGTCGATGCACTCAACTGCCGGGAGATGATATCGTCCATCGAGCTGGCCAAGGCCGAAGTCACCTATCAGGGCGACTCCAAGATAGTCCGGAAAGTGAAGAAGACAGAGAAACTTGATCTCAAGAAACTCCCGATGCTCTCGACCAACTTCTCTGACGCCTTCAAGTACCTCCTTATGCGAAAGGATTGGCTCAGTGTCGCACACCGCACCGTCTCCACCTCTGGAAGCTCCTCCTCCGGCGCTGTTGACCAGTGGTTCGACTCCCTCACCTCCCAGTCCGACCCATCGTCCGGCCTCTGAGGAAGTTTTGCCGAAAAATCGGCGAGAATTGTCCAAAAATCCCCCGAAATTTGGCCAAAATCGTCCTGAAAGTTCAATAAATTGGCGTTTAACGTCAATAAATTGGTACAAAACACCAATTTCCCGAACGCAAACTCCCGAAAATCGGCGACATTTCGACAAAATAGGGTTGTAACAACTCGAAAATGGGGTTGTAACAAAACGGGAAAGGGTTGTAATTTTACGTGTTATTTTGCCCACGCGCGCGCGTACATATTGAGAATCAGCGGACAAACATCCGCCATTCATCCGAACCCCTTTTTTCTCGTTTCTGTTG
>Ga0326512_10002451_pt1 | contig 13761 bp, 8 predicted proteins | sample 1_2617_0518_D_FD_203652 | JGI IMG/M metagenome (GOLD analysis project Ga0326512, IMG submission 203652) | Bovine rumen microbial communities from UC Davis, California, United States - 1_2617_0518 | ecosystem: Host-associated > Mammals > Digestive system > Stomach > Rumen | place: USA: California... | reverse complement strand
CAATAATATTACTATTATTGTTTGGTAAGTATTGGCTCTAAGGCTAGATTTCTCTAGGAAGCTTTAGCTTCGACTTCGTGCAATTTACAAGATTTAAGGCGACCATTTTATTAGTTCTAGTCGCCGTCAAAGTCACCATTTAATTCTGGCAACGACGACAACGGAACCGCAAGAGTTCTATCTTTAGGGTCCGGAGATATTTTGTCTACTTCAAAATACTGAAGAGAACCAAGTGCTAAGCTAGGAGGTCTTAACAGCAGAATAGGATTATGAGGTCTGCGTTTCAACAATAACTGGCACGCTTCCCAACACAATGGATCTATCTTGTCTGAATACTGTGCTTTCTGCACATACTCCATAACTTCGTAAACTGTTTTACGTGTAAACGAAGGATCAACATATCCTTTCATCAACACGTTAATTACTTCCAATAGATTAAGTTCAAGAAATCCTTTATAAGACATCTCTACTTTATCCATAGAAGTATTAGAACCTACATACGATCTAATAACAAATCGTGCAGAAAAGTTCATTCTGTTTCCAAGGATTGATCCTCGAATAAGTTTGTTCTTTCCAGAGAGTTTGGTTTTAATCGTGGTTGTATAAAGTTCCTGAAGATTTTGCTGAATATCAAATACTACGTTGAGTGCTCGTTTCAGTTCAACTTCTTTCTTGAGTTTACGTTTAAGCAAGTTCGTATTCGTTAGAATCTTGATGTAAACAGTATTAAGTTTATCAAAAGATACTGAGCGCTTCTTTGATGAAACGTAAGTTGGTCTTAAATAAACCGATGACACAGGAATTTTAGATGAGAAGACAAGATGCTGATTTTGAATTAGATATTTTGCTTCTTCTTCAAATCCTTTTACCTGTGCATAATAGTTCACGATTTCGACAAAATTCTTTCTGAAATCTATCATTCCAAGATTTGCATACGGAATAGTTGTCTTTGACTTTCTTTTTTTGGCAATCGATTCAGACACCGTATTGGCATCCATAATATTACCATCAAGGTCAATCTGAATATCGTAGTAAAGAATAGTTTGAAGGTTCTTTCCTCCTATAACCTTTGCAAGCATTTCATATGCTGAAGGATTGATAATATAGAAAGGAGCAATGTCTATCCAACCTACACGAGAGATATCCATAGAGAATCTAGCAATAACTCTTGTATTACAGTTAGAACAAACACAACCTTCAAAAAATCTACCTGATAATTCGCCACATTCACAAGAGAATTCACGAACGTCTTTATCAGTATCTGTGATTTCGCCAAGTCCTTTATCGTAAATAGAGTTCTCTACCGAAGTAATGGATTGCTTGTTAATACAAACAGAATTGTCTATATTTACAAGTTTTCCTTTAGCGAGTTCTTCATTGTAACGACCTTCCCAATTGGCAAACCCAAATGTGTGACCAATAATTCTACGACGTGCTCTTACTGCTTCAGGCGACACTCCTTTGATTGCTGGCTTAATTAAGTTTCCCATGTTTGCATCCTTACTTAGTTTTCAAAAGAAACCCAGAGACATTTAATCTCCGAGTTTCTTTTATTTTTTTACCAGATGCAGCCAGCTCCAGCACTACCGTTGTTCATTCCAGGCATAGCCATAGATCCTGACATTCCAGGCATAGTGTTCATACCCATGCCCATCATAGGACCCATGCCCATACCGAAACCACCCATCATGTTCATGCCGCCCATCATACCAGGCATAGTGTTCATACCCATGCCCATTCCGTTCATCATGCCGCCCATCATACCAGGCATTCCCATGCCCATTCCGAACTGGTTCATACCGAAACCACCCATACCAAACTGGTTGAACTGATTTGGTTGCTGCTGATTTCCACCCTTACCGCTGTTAAGCTTTGAATAGTAATCTGTCATGTAAAGCTGCTGGATTACATAGTATACAGACTGGAATACCATTGGGTTAGACATAGCCATCTGCTGGACTGCAAAGAACAATGCTTGTACAATGAGCTCTTCAAACTGTGGATCTGAAGAGAAGTCGATTGTAAGACCAAGCTGGTTAGAAAGCATTGAGAGGAAGATCAAAGGATCTGCCTGGAACGCATAATTCTTCACATAATCTTTAGCGAGCTGGATTTTACGTGTAGCTTCATCCACACCGTCCGCAGCTGCCTGCTGCTGTTGTGGCTGCTGGAATCCCATTCCGAACTGGTTCATACCGAAACCACCCATCATGTTCATGCCGCCCATCATACCAGGCATTCCCATAGGGTTCATTCCCATACCCATACCCATTCCGAACTGGTTCATTCCCATCATTCCACCATCCATCATGTTCATGCCGCCCATCATAGGATTACATGCACCTGCGAACATTAACTGAGAACGAATAGAGCTTGTTAGAGATACAGCGTTGAGCAAAATCTGCTGGATCTTCACCGCCTGCTCGTCAAGTTCAGGAGTATCGTTAAGAAGCGTAACGATTTTCTGAGTAAGCTGCTGAGAAATCATCATGTTAGGACAATAGAGATTTGGTCCTACCTGTTTTGACAATGTATCAAGAACAGACTTCTTGTCAAGTGAACGAATCACACTGATCATCTGCTGTAACATCATCATCTTGCGATACTGCTGCTGCTGTTCCATCATCATCTGCTGCTGCTTCTGTAAGTCTTCCTGAGACTGCTGTGTTCCTGCCATAATATTATACCTCCATTATGACTCTTTTCATATACTTGTAATATGTATTTTATTTTTAAATGGAGATTTTCTGTCGTGTCGGTCTCTAGCTATTATTCCACACTTTCAGTGGACGGACCTTCGATTACTCATCTCCATATTAAAACCAACACTAAAATCCCATACCAGGCATCATAGGCATACCCATCGGCATTCCCATAGGGTTCATATTCATGCCCATTCCGCCCATCATAGGATTCATACCCATTCCCATCATAGGGTTGAAATTCTGAGGATTCATTGTCGCCTGAGCCTGGCCCTGGCCTTGTGAACTCATCATCATTTCCATCATCTTCTGCTGATAATCTTCCTGAACCATTCTGTTGAAGAGGTCTTTAGCTTCAGCAGAACCGCTCTGCATGATATTCTGATACTTCATCATAAGGTTAGGATTCATCATCACGTTGTTAACACCAATTCCCACAGTAGAATCGTTGACCATCTTAGTAGCATTGAAGTTTGTTTCATCAATGTGTTCCTGGAGAGACATTGTATATCCATCCACCATAAGAGTAGCCAATACTGATCTATTAACGAAATAGAGTGCTGTTTCAGGCTGAGTAGCTTCAACATAACCCATATTTGCAATAAACTGTTTCTTTACTTCAGGATTTCTGATTGTATTACTGAGTCCTGCCTGTTTGATTTCTTCAGACATTCTTGTAATCAACGAACCTGTTGTAAACATACGGCGGTCCTGACGCATATTGTCGATATCGACGTTTCTACGATATTCTGGACGACGAACGTATGAGAATCTGTATGTTCTGTCAACTCCTTGATTTGTGTTCATCTGGCCTGTCATGATTCCCTTGAATGCGTTATCTACTTTACAAAGAGTACCGCGTTCTACATAAGAATACAATGAAGGAGATGGGAAAGTACTTGGGTCCACTTCAACTACTACAAACGGATCAATACCAGTAAGCTGAGGGAATTTACGAATGTACTCTTTCAACAAAGCACGGAGACACTGAGCGAAACCGTCTGCAATAATAGCAGATCCTACTTCAACGTATTCAGTAATCGTATAAATTACACGGTTTGTTTCTTTGTTGAACTGCTCAATGTACTTGATACTTGCAACCATATATTCATTATAGTTATTTGCAAGAGTATCAAGATTTGCAACATTTCCACCAGCGCTTTCCATCTGAAGTTTGAACTTCAAGACGTCTTTAGCTGTTGCCTGGCTAGATGAATTCCAGCGAGCAATGATTCCAAGAGAACCAGTGTTCGGTTTTCTTGATGGGAATGTTGAATTTCGTTTATCAAAATCACGGAGATACTGATTGTGCTTAGTGTACTGGAAAATGAGATTGTCCTGAAGAACAACTTTCTTTCCCTCATAAGCAAGAATCTGAGGATTGATATATTTAACGAGTGCGGCAAAGGTAGCGTCACGAGCATATTCAACTGAATCGCTGAACAGAACGTCCCACTTATACTTCATACGCTTCTTTTTGAGTACACCAGTTCCGTCATTCTCTGCAACTGGATTGAAGAATGAGAATGGTACTCTAGGATTGATCCACTCATAACGAGCATTGACCAAATCAGATTCCTTAAGATTAGAACAGATAAGGCGCAATCCGCTTTCAAAATCGACTACCGGAATCTCATAAGTTGTTTCATTAAGAACCAATTTATATGCAACTCCTGTTTTCTCTGAAAGCATTTCGATAAATTCAAAGAACACAGTCTCTTCAAATTCCTGCTTCAAAGATACTTCTCTTTCGAACGGATTGATTTTTCCATTCAATCTTGCGATATCTTTTCTTCCAGTTTTAAATTTCTGACCAAGATGGAACACATTTTTCTTCTGCGTTTCGTGTTCCTGCCTAATACGGTCAGCTTCCATTCCATACATAGAATCAGTTACTTTATCACTAGTAAACATTGATCCTTTATTTGCATTATTACTGAATGAGAATACTGGTTTCTTCTTTTCAGACATTGTGGAATGTGTTACTGGAATTTCCTGTTTATCTTCGGCTTCTTTCTTATAGTCGTCGATTGACTTCGGATGAAGCACAATAGGTTCAGGACGTTTTGGCTGTTCAACAGTATTTTGTTCAAATGCAGCTGTCGCCGCTACTTTATTAGCAGGAGTAACAACATCAGGAATAATTTTTGTTCTTTCCTCTATCTTAACTTTTTCTGTTGTAACAGCAGGTTTTACAGATTCAGCAGATTTAATAGGTTTAGGTTCTGTTATTGCAAACAGAGGATCTAAACGAGCATCCAATACTGAATCGTGTTCTCTATCAGTAAACTTATAGAGAATCTCACCCCAACGCATCACTTTCTTGATATTATTTACTTTTACCAAGAAAGATTCATTGTTATCATTGATCCAAAGATGTTTCTCAGGTTCAAGGATTTCAATATGAGCTTTTTCACAAAACTCTAATACTCTGTTTTTGTGATATTTGTTGAATCCGTTATCAATAACAGACTTCAAACATACAGAGCATTTAGAAACCATCGGGATAAGTTTCTTATAGTTATTAATCTTTCCTTTCGGAATTGATTTACCATATCTAGACAATACAGCTTCAAGAGATTCGATAGATGCAAGATCTTCGAATGAATCAAATGAAACTCTTTCACCACATTCTTTACATGTAATCCAAATCTTGTTATCCTGTATTTCACAAGTATCAAGATCAAACGGGACATAATGCAAATCTCTCTGGATGATACCAACTGCTTTATTAAATGCAGCAGAAAGTTCATCCTGTGTATAAGGTTCATTATTGACCCAAATCATGTTATCTTCTGGTTGTTCTTCAGTTACAGTTTTTTCTTCCACATTTTCTTCCTCAGGTTTAGCTGCCGGTTCTTCTACTCCAAAGACATCATCTTCAGAAATCGATTCCTCGGTAGTTGGTTCCTCAGCAGACGTTTCTTTTGCTTCAGATTCTTCAACGACACTCTCTTCTTCATCTGTAACATATTCATCAGCAGCGTCATCGCCAGTATCTTCTGGAATATCTTCGTCTTCTGTAACTTCGGTAGTCGCATTAACTATTTCTCCGATAGGTTCAGAATAATCCTTATCAGACGCCATATAAGCGCTTACATCAATTTCTTCAGAATCAGGCTCTGAAACTGTTTCTTCCTGAGTTTCTGGGATAGCAGATTCTGTACTTTCTACAATCTCAGTATCATCCGTTTCCTCAAGGTCGTAATCGTTTCCAAGTTCATTTTCTCCAGCTGAACTTGAGTATTCGTCTTCCATCGGATTTTCAGGATGTTCTTCTTTCTTGCCAAATTCTTCTTTCAGAATATCAATTCCATGCTCCTTGAGAGTTTCTATAGTCTTCACGCGCATGTGTTCTTTCTTCTGAGCTTTAACTTCATCATCACTCAAATTTCCACATGTCGTGCATATATATCCGTTAAGGTATATTGCGTTACACAACGCATACGGTGTCATTGAAAATTGTTTTCCACAACGCAAGCATTCGCATGCAACGACTGATGCTTTATACGGCATTGGTTTTGTTTGGTCTTCCATAAGAATGCGAGTATTGCATTCTGGACCATACTGCTCGAAAAGAATGTTTCTCAATTCGGCGACAGTAATGGTTGGTTTATCCCATTTGATAGCCATATTCTTTTAACCTCCTGGCTTTATTATTCCTTACTTCAGTGTTAATTAAATATATATTCGAAAATCGAATTGAGATTTTCGTATACATCGGTTAATTCGTTAAAAAGTCAATCTAAATGTACAAAACTATAGGTTTAGCATAGGTTTTGGCTAAAATCGACATATTAATGAAACTTTTAAAATCGATAATCTAGGAGGACAATCATGTCGTCTGTAGTTCAAAATAATAACGCTCTGGTATTTGGTTCTCAGAATCCGTTCAAAAATTATCTGACAGAACCTGGACTTAAAAATACATTCTTGCATCTGATCTTAGATAAAAGCTCTAAGATTTATAAGAGTAAGAGTTGGCACGTGTTCTGTTTGGCTAATAAGATTTTCCCAAACAAAGTTGCCGAAATTAACGAAAATGTAAAATTCGGAATCGGAAAAGTACTTAACCCATTCATTGGAACAAATATTGCCATTGCTGAAAACCACATTTATCAAACTCAACGACAAAAATACATTCAGGGAGAAATTGATCTTACTCAGGCTTTGATTAAAGCCACAGGTGTTAAAAATACTCTCGTTATGATCATTGATAATGAAAAAGAACACGGAAGTGGATGTCACGGTATAGTTACCTACCTTACACGCAATACGGTGAATGGCGGATGCGAAGCCATTGAAGCAGCTTGGTCTAACAAATTCTTTACTTTCAACGACGCTGCTAATCTTTCAATGGTAGTAGTAATTCCTAAACAATATATCGCTGCACTAGTTCAGAATGTCCTTGCTGTATCTACTAAAGAGCTTAACTCTTCCTTCATAGACAAGATTGTTATCAAATCAAACATGGTTGACGAATTTGCTATAGATTTGATTAAGAGTATTTTCTCAGCTATCTATTCTGACGGTATTCGTTCTAGAGTAACAAGCGACATCTTACTTGTTAATAAACTCTTACAAACAGAAGGAATGAATATCACTGCTACTACAAGCGCTTCGAATTATTATGAAGCTATGAAAGCTAGCGACGTATTCCAAAAACACGCAAGCTCACTTCACCAGTTCAAAAAGGACAGTGGAGACGAGCACCTCGTTTATGAAATGCTCCAGTTTGTAAATCAAAATAGCTCTTCTGCGAAAATCAACCCGCTCGAATTCTACAACAGTTTCCTTGATACTCCATATGTTCATATGGAAAACATTTTCAGTCGTTGTGGTTCATTCCAAAGATTGTCAGGTCAGAGCATTACTTATGCCGATTTCAATTTCTCAAACAATCTCAATGAGATGGACAGTTTCTTTGTAGATAAAGATCGTGATCTTATTATTTACGGTCTCAAAATCCTTCGCTATCTTCCGTTCATGTTGTTTAATACTTACATTATCGGTGGAGGAATGTCACACAATGAAGCTAAGCAAGTATTAACTAATGTAAGACGAATTATGCCTTCTATCCTCGGATATAAAGCTTCTAATCATTGGTCTGCTCCAGTTGTATCTTTCATTGTTGAAAATATCAACTATCTCACAGACAAACTTGCTCCTGAACTTGCTTCACCAATCACTGTAACGACAAATACTCGTATTGCTCTTATTAATGCGATTAATAAATTTGGATTTGTTGCAGAAGATCCTACTGAAGAAGAAGAAGACACTAGTCTCGCAAAAGATGTATCTGATAAACCTACGGTATAAAATATGAATTTTGAAAAGAAAACTGAAGCATACATAAAAGACTGCTTGTGCATTAAGCACGATCGCAGTCAAGAATATTATTTTGGTGAAAATAATAATCTGAAAATTAGACTTACTTCTTGGATTGAAAATCTTCGAGACAGAGTTTATGCTAAAGCTGAAAGCACAGAAAATTATACACCAAAAGACGCTCTTCCTATTTTAAAAGAAGAAGCTAAAAAACTTAGCGAAATAATCTGTGAAGAATTTAATATCGAAGGCTGTACTGTTGGTTGGATCAATCAAATCAACGCAAGTTGCTATGGTCATTTAGGAAATTCCGATTTATTCGGAACAAGCGATAATGCTAAAGACATTCGTCTTAAACTGAATGATATCATTGATACTTCAAACGGTTTCAGATATAGAAGTAAAAAAGGAATCTTTTACGTTATTAGTATGGGATACCCTTTAGCTGCAACTGATGATTTCTTCACAGCAGAAGAAGCTGCCGCTGTTTTAGTCCATGAACTTGGACATGCGATGCAACATATTGTTAACTCATTTAATAAAACTGTAAGTATGCAGGTGTATGAATCGTTATATCACACTATAAACAGTGAAGATATTGATACGTATTCTCCATCCGCTAGAAAGGAAATTAAACAGTTATTCAAAAAGCTCAGGAAAGCTACAAATGACAAAAACGATAAAGCTTTAGACAAAATAGCAACGTCTATTTTAGACGAATCTAAAGAGTATCAAGGTACTTCTTTTTCTAAAATGACTGATGATAAAATCCAAGGAATTTTAGAGGAAAGTTCTCATAGTGATTGGGAACTGGATAGAAAGAAATACTTCGATAGTAGAGTTGATGCCACTAATAAAGTGAAATCTAGTTTTAGTCATAAATGGAAAACTTTCTGGTCAGGTATAGTTGGCGTTTTAGGCTGTGCATTAATGATTCCGATCGCATTGTCTAAAAGAAACGCTGCGAAGAATCCAGATATCAATCAGTTTAAAATATTTGAAGAAACTGCTGATGATTTCTGTCAAATATATGGTCTCGGATTGGAACAAGCTTCGGCAATGAAAAAGTTTGCAACTATGTCTGATCTAACAAAAAAGAAAACTGGCGGATTACTTGAACGAATTCCGTTATTTGATCTTTTCTGGTCTATTTCTGAGTTAACCGACGATTACGATTCTGCTATGGCAGGTTATCCTACAAATAGACAGCGCATGCTCAATCTTTATAAAGCTGCTAAATTTGAATTGCAAAATAATAAAGAGTTAACTGCTGCTCAGAAAAATGAACTAGATAAACAAGTTGAAAACTATAAAACCTTCTACGATGAATTTGTGAAAATCGATTCAAAGAAAGGTTGGTTCTATCGACTGCTGTCTGGATTGAATCGAGATAGTATTGAGGCCGAAGCTAAACAAGACCCTTATATTTACAAACACGTTCTAATTCCTTTACAGCAACGCATGGATCCTAGTTTTGATCCATATAAAGAATACGCTGACATTATGGAAGACGATAAAATCAAATAAAAAGATCTCCTCCCATAATAGGGAGGAGTCTTATTTTTTTTTACACATTTAAACCGAATTGAGAATAAGGAGACAACTCTTCTTCTGAGCTTCCATAATTAACAGAATCGGACGATCTATCTTGATATTCTGTGATTTGGTTAAACGATGTAATATCTTCAGATTTCATAGACGGTGATACGGTTACACAGGTGTTAAGTCCAAACACAGTTGAACCTATGCTGTTAGATGAGTTAACTAAAGCATTAACGCTAGCACCTTCAGAATCAATTTTAATGTTGATCTTAGACCCACTCAATGTAGTATCAAGCTTAATAATGTCTTCACTGGTCAAGTTATCTGCAACTTTATAAGTAAGCGTACCTGTGGTATTTGTTGCAATCATTTTACTAGAATGTGATTCTCTAGTTTCGATATTAGAATTCTTAAAGTAAACGTTTTCGAAATTATAAGTTACACCAGAAGGCTTAACTATAATTACAGGATCAAATTCGACTTTAGTGTTCCTAATATTGATTTTATCAGAATTAAAGGATGTGCTATCTGTACTAATTCTGTACATTCCATCTACTGAAATTTCATTAGCTACAACATTGGTTTTGACAAAATAAAGAACTCTATTTGATTCGTCTACTACAGACAATTGTTTAACGTCTTTATTGGATTCAGAGTCATACAATGCTATTATTTTATCCAGAGAAACATCACACTCATTAAATCTTATGTATGCATCAGTTCCAGCTTCAAACTTGAAAGGTATTTCACCATACAATACAGTGTTGTCAAAAACCAAACTAGTTTCCACGTATGCAAAATGCGAATTTTCTTCTTTTTCAGAATTAAGGAGTTTTATCTTACAATTATTAAAACTGACTTCGTCTCCATAAAATGAAATAGGTTCGGTTAATGACATATCACATTCGCTAAACTTCAACGATTTAGTGCTATTGGTTTCTTTAGCTTCAAGTAAATGATTTGTACTTATCTGTCCATTACTGAAAGATATAGAATTTGCCTTACTAGCACCAAGATTAATAAGACGAATGTTCTTAATAGAAAAGTCAGACACTACTAATTTCTGATTATAAGCCAATCCATCATCTGCTATAAATATGCCATAAACTTCACGTTCGATTTTAAGCCCAGCTTCTATTGCAAGATTTGTTATATATGTGGTCATAACGTCGCTTAAACCGATGGTATATCCATACACGCCTTTATCAGAAATGCGATCAATTCCACTCATCATAACGGTATTTATCTTATGCAATTTTATGGCTTTATATTCTTGTGCTCCATAAACGTGAATATCAGAAAGCTTAACTTTGTAAATATTTGAAATTGAAATTAACGGATCAGTTTTTACTTCTGGGTATCCTCCATTATCGTCTGCTTCAATATTGTATGTTACGCTATTAAAGCTAACTTCACCTTCCATATAATCGTTTGTACTAGCTTCTTTTCCAGCAATAACCTTTATTGCCAAATACGAGCTTGTTTTAATATTATACACGTTAACTTTCTTACACAAAAGATTAAGTTCTACTTTTTCATCTGTGGTAGTATAAAAAGCAATAGACTCTAACGAAATCGAATCATCTGCTTCAAAACTTATACTTTCAGGAATAACAATATCTCCGCCTGATATAGATAAAGATTCAAGTCTAATGTCTCCTGATGGTAAATAAATTGGTGCATAAGATTTGTTATTGATATTTATGCATGAAAACTTTTGAAAGAATGCACTCATAAGATCCGATGAAACAAAAGAGTTTCCTTCTGTTCCTTGAATATTAAGATCCAAATAAGTCATCTTATATAAATACGGAATAATTCCATCTAATGGTTCGTCTTCATTAAATTCAATAGACTTAAACACGCCTTCAGTTTCAACTTCATATCCATATACTGATATGGCTTTCTTCTCAGAATTAGTAGGTGTATCAGCATCTTTAGACACATCTGTTGAAACAACGTCGTTTGTGACAAGAATAAATGTCTTATATGCCAAAGACGGATTGATTGTCGGAAGACCATTCTTATCAAACAGTTTTATTGTTATATTCTTCTTTTTCTTAATCTTAGTTGTACCTACTGTAGATAAACTAGATATGAGATCTTTGGCCATTATTCATCCTCACAATTGTACTTTAAAATTTGTCTCATACTTTCCTCTTACGGAGCATCGTCTACGTATTTATCATCAAATTCTAATGAATCAAATAACTTGACTTCTCCGCCATCTTGCATAATAGCTGCAGTTTGACTAACTTTAGTTAAGCTCTTAGGATCAGGAAGTCTGTCTTTTGGGAAATCAGGTATCACCTTTCCTGTTCGGTTATCGACACCGACAAACTCCTCTGCCGAGGCGTCATATCGAATGACTACATGCTCATTGGTCCCAACAAGCTTATCATTTTTGCCCATTTTAATTTCACCGGAACTAAGACGTTCTTCTATAGTCTTTGCCAGCAAATCTTCTTCTTGAGCACGCTTCTTTCCCTCGACTGTTCGTTTGTCTACTACTGAAGGTTTAGAAGGAGTTACTGCTGCACCTTCTTGCCTAATAAGATTAATGATCTGTCTAGCTGTTGCATTTGCCTGCTCTGTGCCTTCAAGCTCTCCGCCACCATTATTGCGATAATTCATATCTGATATCGTCTTCTTTAACGAAATACGATTATTTATAGCTTGAGCTTTATAGGTTCTTGCACTTACCATAGTTTTAGCAAGTTCAGCTACGTCTTTTATATTTCTTGGAAGATATTCTTGGCTAGTGAGATTATCCCATAGTTTATGAATTTCTCCATAAATTTTGTCTGCTTCTTTAACTTCAGTATCAAGCGATTCCAAATCTTCTTTAAAGAAGTTAATATCTTCAACTGTCTCAGAAGTGAGTTTCTCTCTTTTAGAAACTGTTTCTGTAGGTTTCTTCTCTTCTTTCTTAGAAGCAAGTTTCTTGTTTGGAGAAACTCCTATAACAAATGCTGCCATTATATTTTTCCTTTAGTAATTAAATGATATAAAATGCCACAAATAATAGTAACTAATCCAGTGACTACTATAGATGCACTTCCGTTTTTAGCTCTTTCAGTTTGATCAAATAACTCATCCAACAAATCATTATATGTCTTAAAGAATTCAACTGTTGTTTTAAAATATTTAACAGTTTTACAATCGTTTTTAAATGTTTTATTGAAATCTGTTTTCAAAGACAAGATCCACCAATTTACATCTTTTATTAATCTGTCTAAATATCGATAAAACAACGTAACTGCCGTGTAGCAAATCCCAATTCGGATTACGTCAATGAATCTAACCCATGGAAGTACAGCTTTTGGATACTTGCCTAGAAAATACATCTTCACATAGAATGGTAAAACTATCATAAAAATAAAAATGAAACCTGCATAAAATAAAGGTTTTAAATAAATCTGTACAAAATATTGGTTTTTAAGATCTCTACAACAATAATAACAAATCTTGTTTATTTCTTCATCATCGTCATAATACATTTATTTCTCCTTCTCTAGAATTTCATGAAAATGTTTAGGATATATTCAAAAAAATAACTCCTCCCCGTAATAGGGAGGAGTTTAACGTTACTTATTACCCACTTGCTGATCGTTAAACTTAAAGGTCATCGTATCTGGGTCTATATCACAAAAAGCACACAAGTTTCCCGACAAACCTACTGTTCCTGATGAGAAAGAGATCTGATCGAGAATACCAAGTGAACTTACATCCATCTGTCTCATTTGTACACTAGCACGTTTAGCTGTCGTACGTTCTATAGCAGACTGAGGTCCAGCTTTACTCCATTTGAGCGCAGAACCGATCAGAACAAAGTCATTAGTTTGTGTTGAATACTTTGTGATATTAAGTGCGTTCTGTTTATTCTTGTTCTTACCAATAATACTATGGCAAATTATACTAGAAGAAATTTTCAAAATATCAAGCAATCGTTTCATATCACGCATCTTAGGACGTGTACGTAAATAACGATATAATTTCATTTGAACTTCGCGAACTAACGGAGCTATCAAATACTCCGTGTATCTGATACGTTTATTCTTAAGAGAAGTGTTCTTAGCAGACAATGTAGCATATTCCAAAAACATCCAACGAAGAATAGTCCATGGAGTATCTTTCTTGCTGCCACCAACGATTCTATTTACATTGATAATAGTACGAGCATCAAGAC
>Ga0326512_10002450_pt1 | contig 13764 bp, 8 predicted proteins | sample 1_2617_0518_D_FD_203652 | JGI IMG/M metagenome (GOLD analysis project Ga0326512, IMG submission 203652) | Bovine rumen microbial communities from UC Davis, California, United States - 1_2617_0518 | ecosystem: Host-associated > Mammals > Digestive system > Stomach > Rumen | place: USA: California... | reverse complement strand
CATGACGCTCGAGGAGCTGAAGAACATTCAGGGCGTGGGCGACGGCAAGACGCGCCAGCCCTATGCCAAGGAATTCGTCGAACTGATCAAGCGCTACTGCGAGGAGAACGACATCACCCGCCAGGCTGACCTGCGCGTGCGCACCAAGCCCAAGGACTCGATGCGCAAGCTGAAGATACTGCAGAGCATCGACCGACGTGTGTCGCTCGAAGAAATCATCAAGTCGCTCGGCATCGAGTACGACGAACTGCTCGACGAACTCGAAGGCATCGTGCTATACAGCGGCAACAAGGTGAACATTGACTATATCCTGGACGAGGAGATGGATCCCGATGACATTGACGACATCTACGAGTACTTCCGCGAATCGGAGAGCGGCGACCTCAAGGAAGCTTACGAGGAACTGGGCAGCGAGTATGAGGAGGACGAAATCAGACTCGTGCGTATCAAGTTTATCTCAGAGATGGCCAATTAAGTCGAAGGCCGAAAGTTAAAGGTTGAAGGTTGAAAGTTAAAAAATAACAAGGTAAGGCAAAAACTTTCAACTTTCAACCTTTAACATTCAACTTTTTTGTACCTTTGCACGCAATAAAAATAAAGGTACCTGAATTATGTCATCATTTATTGCAGACAAAATCGTGATGGACGGTCTGACTTTCGACGACGTCCTCCTTATTCCCGCCTATTCTGAAGTACTGCCCAAAACAGTGGAGTTGAAGACACGCTTCTCGCGCAACATCGAGCTCAACGTGCCCTTTGTCACCGCTGCCATGGACACCGTGACCGAGAGCCAGATGGCCATTGCCATTGCCCGTGAGGGAGGCATTGGAGTCATCCACAAGAACATGTCGATTGAGGAGCAGGCCCGACAGGTGGCCATCGTGAAGCGTGCCGAGAACGGCATGATCTACGATCCCGTGACCATCCAGCGAGGCTCTACCGTGGCCCACGCGCTCGACATCATGGCTGAATACCACATCGGCGGCATCCCCGTGGTCGACGATGACAACCACCTCGTGGGCATCGTTACCAACCGCGACCTGCGTTTCGAACGCCGACTCGACCGCCCCGTGGACGACATCATGTCGAAAGACCATCTTGTCACCACCCACCAGCAGACCGACTTGATGGCTGCTGCCCAGATTCTGCAAGAGAACAAGATTGAGAAACTGCCCGTGGTTGACAAGGATAACCGCCTCGTGGGCCTCATCACCTATAAGGATATCACCAAGGCCAAGGATAAGCCCATGGCCTGCAAGGACGAGAAAGGCCGTCTGCGCGTGGCAGCCGGCGTGGGCGTCACCGTCGACACCCTCGACCGCATGCAGGCACTGGTCAACGCCGGTGCAGACGCCATCGTCATCGACACGGCCCACGGCCACTCGAAAGGCGTCATCGACAAACTGCGCGAGGCCAAGGCTTCGTTCAAGAGCATCGACATCGTCGTGGGTAACATTGCCACGGGCGAAGCCGCACGCATGCTCGTGGACAACGGTGCCGACGCCGTGAAGGTGGGCATTGGACCGGGCTCTATCTGCACCACCCGCGTGGTGGCCGGCGTGGGCGTGCCACAGCTCTCGGCCGTCTACGATGTCTACGACGCATTGAAAGGCACTGGTGTGCCCCTCATTGCCGACGGTGGTCTGCGCTACTCGGGCGACATCGTTAAAGCACTGGCCGCTGGCGGCTCGTGCGTGATGATCGGCTCGCTTGTAGCCGGAACTGAGGAAAGCCCCGGCGACACCATTATATATAATGGACGTAAGTTCAAGTCGTACCGTGGCATGGGCTCGCTCGAGGCCATGGAGCATGGTTCGAAGGACCGCTACTTCCAGGCCGACACGAAGGATGTGAAGAAGCTGGTGCCCGAGGGCATCGCCGGACGTGTGCCCTACAAGGGAACGGTCCAGGAGGTCATCTACCAGCTCACCGGCGGACTGCGCTCGGGCATGGGCTACTGCGGTGCCAAGGACATCAATGCCCTGCACGAGGCCAAGTTTACCCGCATCACTGCCGCCGGCGTCATGGAGAGCCACCCGCACGACATCACCATCACATCTGAGGCACCCAACTATTCAAGACCAGAATAAAAAGAAACAAGTAATGAAAAGAATAGCATTCATGGTCGCTACTTTCATGGCGGCCACTGTTCAGTATGCTGCTGCTCTGCCGCAGCCCAACGACGACGACCCGGTGATTATGACCATCAACGGAAATCCCGTCCAGCGCTCGGAGTTCGAATATTCCTACAACAAGAACAACTCGGAAGGCGTCATCGACAAAAAGACGGTCGAGGAATATGTCGACCTCTTCATCAATTACAAACTGAAGGTGGAAGCAGCCCTCGAGGCCCGCTACGACACGCTCAGCTCGTTTAAGGCCGAGTTCGCACAATATCGTGACCAGCAGTTGCGCCCCGCTATGGTGACCGACGCCGACATCGAGGCCGAGGCCCACAGAATCTATGATGAGACCGTGCAGCGCATCGGTCCCGACGGTCTCATACAGACCGCCCACATCCTGCTGCGCCTCAATCAGCAGGCTTCCCCCGAGGAACAGGCTGCCGTGAAGACGCGTATCGACTCTGTCTACAACGCACTGCTCAAAGGAGCCGACTTCTCGGAACTGGCCACCAAACTGTCGCAGGATCCCGGCTCAGCCCGCCAGGGCGGTCTGCTGCCTTACGTCCAGCGCGGACAGTTCGTCAAGGAGTTTGAGGAGGCCGCCTTCGCCCTGAAGGATTCGGGACAGGTGTCGGGCGTCGTTGAGACACCCTACGGCTACCATATCATACAGATGCGCGGCCGCAAGATGCTGGAGCCGTTCGAGTTCCACCACGACAACATTATCCGCTTCATCGAGCAGCGCGGACTGCGTGACCGCATTGCCGAGCAGAAAGTGGACTCGATTGCCAAGCAGTCGGGCAAGGACAAGGCACAGGTGATGGACCAGATAGCCGCAGACATGTCGGCCAACGACATGGAACTGAAAAACCTCATCCGCGAATACCACGACGGCCTGCTCTTCTTTGAAGTGAGCAACCGAGAGGTGTGGGACAAAGGATCGAAGGACGAAAAGGGACTGGAGACGTTCTTCAAAAAGAACAAGAAAAAGTACAACTGGGATGAGCCCCGCTTTAAGGGAATGGCCTTCCACGTGAAAGATCCTGCCGACCTCAACGCCGTGAAGGACTGCGTGAAGAAACTTCCCTTCGACCAGTGGGCAGAGAAGCTGCGCACCACATTCAATGCTGATAGCGTCATCCGCATCCGTGTAGAGAAGGGTATCTTCAAGAAGGGTGACAACGCTTTGGTCGACAGCCTCGTCTTCAAGAAGGACACCACCGTGAACAAGGTGAAGGACTATCCCTACGACGATGTCTTCGGAAAGATTCTCAAGAATGGTCCTGAGGACTATACCGATGTGCGTGGACTGGTGGTGACCGACTATCAGGAACTGCTTGAGAAGCAGTGGGTGGCTGACCTGAGAAAGAAGTACACCTTCAGCGTAAACAAGGACGTCCTGGAAACCGTCAACAAGCACTGACAACGGCCTGCGGCCTAAAGAATAACAAATAACGAATAATAAAGAATAAATGAGAGAGACAAATAGACAATGGATAAACCGGAAGGCTCTGCCAAAAGGTTTGTTATTTATTGTTTTTTCTTTATTATTTAGCCATGCAGCAGCGCAAAGCGTGGTCGACGAGGTCATCTGGGTGGTGGGCGACGAGCCCATCCTTAAGAGTGACGTCGAGATGATGCGCATGCAGGCTGCCATGGAGGGCTTGCGATGGGAGCGTGACCCCGACTGCGCCATCCCCGAACAGCTGGCTGTGCAGAAACTTTTCCTGCACCAGGCTGCAATCGACAGTATCGAGGTGACCGAATCGGAAATATCGTCGGAGACGGAAAGCCGTATCGAGTATATGATCTCGCAAATCGGTTCACGCGAGAAACTGGAGGAATACCGCAAGCAGAGCATGAGTCAGATACGTCAGTCGATGCACGATGACCTGCGCGACCAGCTGATGATTCAGCGCATGAAGCAGCATCTGGTGAAGGACATACAGGTGACACCTGCCGAGGTACGACGCTACTTCAAGGACCTATCGCAGGACAGCATTCCCTTCGTTCCCACTGAGGTCGAGGTGCAGATCATTGCACAGACACCCAAAGTGACACAAGAAGAAATCAACCGTGTGAAAGACCAGTTGCGTGACTACACCGACCGCGTGACACGCGGCGAGACCACGTTCCAGACGCTGGCCCGACTCTATAGCCAGGACGGCTCGGCACGCAATGGCGGCGAGCTTGGATATACCGGACGCGCCGGATGGGTACCCGAGTTCTCGAACGTGGCGTTCAACCTGAGTGACCCGAAGAAAATTTCAAAGATTGTAGAGACGGAATACGGTTTCCACATCATTCAGCTCATCGACAAGCGCGGCGACAAGGTGAACGTACGCCATATCCTGCTGAAGCCGGAGGTGAGCGACTCGGCCATCAACGCCTCGATAGCACGTCTCGACAGTATCGCTGCCGATATCCGCGAAGGGAAGTTTACCTTTGAGGAAGGAGCTTCGGTCATTTCTGATGACAAGAAGACGCGCAGTAACCGGGGACTCATGGCCACCAGCATGGAGAAAACGGGAAGAAACACATCACGCTTCCGCCTTGCTGAGCTGCCGCCGGAGATTGCCCGCGTGGCCGACACGCTGAAGGTCGGACAGATCTCAAAAGCTTTCCAAATGGTCAATGACCAAGGAAAGACCGTCTGCGTCATCGCCAAGCTGAAGAGCCGCACCGAGGGTCACAAAGCCAATATCACCGAGGATTTCCAGGTGATGAAGGACGTGGTCTTGGAGAAACGGCGCAGTGATGCCATACGCAACTGGGTCATCAAGAAGATTAAGAGTACATACGTGCGCATTAACGAGGAATACCGCAATTGCGATTTCGAATATGACGGATGGGTAAGGTAGGTTAAAGGTTGAAAGTTGAAGAATAAAACATTCATATACGGTTGTCACTACAGAAGCACCATGATGGTGCTTCTCGGTGTTTTGTCGTGCCTTGTCCTATATGGTGCCATACCGTCGCGCCCTAAGAAGAAGGTGCAGGAGCAGGACAAGACCCGTGTCTATCTTATTCACGCCGATGAGCTGCGCTATGACCGATGGCAGAACAATGACGCACAGGTGTTGCGCGGCAACGTCGAGTTCGAACACGACGGTGCCCGCCTGCTCTGCGACAGTGCCAACTTCTTCGAGGAAAGCAACTCGTTCGAGGCTTTTGGCCATGTGCGCATGTATCAGGGCGATACCCTTTCTCTGACCAGCGACTACGGCTACTACGACGGCAACGACCAGATGATGCAGGCCCTGCAGAACGTAGTGCTGAAAAACAGGAAGACAACCCTCTACACTGACTCGCTCTATTATGACCGCATCTGGCAGATGGGTTATTTCGAGGAAGGCGGCAAACTGGTCGACGGCACCACGACGCTCACCAGCGACTGGGGTGAGTATCATGCCGACACGAAAATGTCGGTATTCTATTATGATGTTCGCATGCGCGACAAGAACTTCTACCTCACCACCGACTCGCTCTACTATGATACCTCGGAAAAGCTGGCCCACATTGTTGGTCCCAGCGACATCACGTCGGGCAAAAGCCACATCTATTCAGAGTTAGGCTACTACAACACCGATACCGAGCAGGGCAGACTGCTCAACCGCTCGACGCTCGACAATGAGGGCCGGTTCCTCACGGGCGACAGTCTGTGGTACGACGGCAAGAACGGGGTGAGCAAGGCATACTTCGATGTCGTCTACACTGATAGCGTCAACAAGAACATGCTCACTGGCAACTACGGCTACTATGAAGACCCCATCGGCTATGCCCTTTGCACAGACAGTGCCGTGGCCATCGACTTCTCCCAGCGCGACACGCTCTTCATGCACGCCGACACGTTCAAGGTGTTTACCTATAATATTAATACTGACTCGGTCTACCGCGTGATGCATGCTTATAATAAGGTGCGCGCGTATAGAAAAGATGTACAGGCTGTGTGCGACTCGCTCGTCTACTCATCGCTCGACTCGTGCATGACCATGTATCGCGACCCCATCGTGTGGAACCTGGACCAGCAGTTGGTGGGCGAAATGATAGAAGTGTTTATGAAAGACTCGGTCATCGACCGCGCACACGTCATCAATCAGGCTTTCTCCATTGAGAAGCTGCCCGAAGACAAGCTGTTCAATCAGGTATCGTCGAAAGAGATGTTTGCTTTCTTCCAAGACGGCGAGATGCACGAGGGACGTGCCAAGGATAATGTGCGGGTGGTGTATTATCCCGAAGATGAGTCGGACAGCAGCTATGTGGGACTGGTCTATCTCGAAACCAGCGAGCTGCGCATGTTCATGGAGAACCGCAAGCTGCAGCGCATCTGGACCCCAAAAAGTGACGGCAACATGTACCCTATGTCGCAGATTCCCCCTGCCAAACGATACCTCGAAGGCTTCAACTGGTTCGACTATGTACGCCCCATCTCCAAAGAAGACATCTTCAACTGGCGTCCGAAGAAAGAAGGAACCGAGCTAAAGATACAAAAGCGGAGAGAAGCCCCGAAACCCACCATACCAACGACCTTTCCTGAATGAGCGACATCATACAACTCCTTCCCGATAGCGTTGCCAACCAGATTGCGGCTGGCGAAGTGATTCAGCGCCCTGCTTCAGTCATCAAAGAGCTGGTAGAGAACTCTGTCGATGCCGGGGCACATAACATTTCTGTTATCGTGACCGATGCCGGACGCACCCTGATACAAGTCATCGACGACGGACACGGCATGTCTGAGACCGATGCCCGCCTGTCGTTCGAGCGCCATGCCACCTCGAAAATACGCAAGGCCGACGATCTCTTTGCCCTGCATACTATGGGGTTCCGGGGCGAGGCTCTGCCATCTATTGCCGCCGTAGCCCAAGTAGAGCTGACCACCCGCATGGCCTCTGACGAGATCGGTACCCGCCTCACGCTTCAAGGCTCGCACGTCGTGAGCCAGGAACCGGTGGCATGTCCTGTAGGCTGCAACTTCCGGGTCGAGAATCTGTTCTTCAACATGCCTGCACGGCGCAAGTTCCTCAAGACCAACGCCACAGAGCTGAACAACATCATGACGGCTTTCGAACGCATTGTGCTTGTCTATCCGGACATTGCTTTCACGCTCCACTCCAACAACATGGAGTTGCTCAACGTGCGTCCCGGAACGCTGCGCCAGCGTATCACCGACGTCTTCGGCAAGAAAATCAGCCAAGACCTGCTGCCTATTCAAGTCGAAACGACACTCTGCAACATCTCCGGCTTTGTGGGCAAGCCCGAGTCTGCCCGAAAAAAGGGTGTTCATAACTTCTTCTTCGTCAACGGGCGCTACATGAAGCACGCCTACTTTCACAAGGCAGTAACCAATGCCTTCGAGCGGCTCGTACCTGAAGGCATGCAAGTGCCGTACTTCATCTATTTCGACGTCAACCCTGCTGACATCGACGTGAACATCCACCCCACAAAGACCGAAATCAAGTTCGAGAACGAGCAAAGCATCTGGCAGATACTCACAGCCGCCGTCAAGGACGCCATCGGTCGTTTCTGTGAGATACCAGCCATTGACTTCGACACCGAGGGACGCCCGGACATTCCCGTCTTCGACCCTGAACGCGACAGCATCAACATGCCGCGCGTATCGTACAATCCCGATTACAACCCGTTCAAAAGTTCCCATGACCCGGAAAATGTTCAACATTCACATTCCACTCCCACAAACTGGCAACAGCTCTACGATGCTGCACTGAGCCGTCGGCAGCCCATCTCGCCTGCTCTCTTTACTCCCGATGAGCAGCCCGATGACGGACAACCCGCCGACATGATTGCCGAGAAGTCGCCTTCGCACTATCAATATAAAGGACGCTATATCATGACTGCCGTCAAGTCGGGACTGATGGTCATCGATCAGCAACGGGCCGACACTCGCATACGCTATGAACGATACCTGCGCCTGCTGCATCAACAGGCCGGAACTACACAGCGCATGCTTTTCCCGGAGGTTGTAGAGTTCTCGCCCGCCGATGCCGTCATTGCCGCAAAGCTATTGCCCAAGCTACAGGCACTGGGCTTCGACCTCACCAGCTTGGGTGCAGGCAGCTATGCCATCGCAGGCACTCCAGCTGAACTCGACGGTCTTGACCCCGTGAACCTGTTGCGCTCACTGATAGGCGACGCCTCGGGGCATGACACCGGCAACGGCGAGCAACTGCATGCCTCGCTGGCTCAAAGCATGGCCCGCCACGCAGCCATTCCGCAGGGACAAGTACTCAACAACGACGAGATGGAACGTCTCATCAATGAACTCTTTGCTTGTGAGAATGTGAACTACACCCCCGACGGACACCCGATTCTCTATATTATTCCCCACGATGACATAGAGCAGCACTTCCGTTAAGAGCAAAGACAGACAGTCACATTTCTCACATAAACAAATAAAATATGGTATAAAAAACACTTTTTTTTGCTACAGACACCGAAATATGATAATAATTTAGGGCAAAATCGAATTTAAAAGCGATTTTTTTTGCTCGATTAAATATTTTTACCTAATTTTGCACGTAAATTTCTAAAAGCATTTGATTGTTTTATATTATAGCTATTTTAAAAAAGGTATGAAAAAGTTTTTAATGGTACTGGCTATTGCCAGTGTTTCTGTTGCCGCTATGGCACAAACAAGCGAGACTCCGGAGCTGAAGTACAGCGTTGCTACCAACTCTTTCTGGAGCAATTGGTTTATCTCTGCTGACCTGTCGTTCGCTTCTTGGTACAGCAATGAGGAGCACGCCAACAAGGCTATCCGTGGTGACAAGAATGGTCTGTTCGAAGGATTCCGCACCAGCTTCCCCGGTGCTTCCGTGGCTATTGGCAAGTGGTTCACTCCTGGTTTGGGTCTTCGCACGAAGGTGAACTTCTGGGAAGGCAAGGACGTGCTCACCGACCAGTCGTCTGACAACAAGTTCAAGTATTGGAACGCACAGGAGCAGGTGCTGTTCAACCTGAGCAACCTGTTCTGCGGTTATAGCGAGACCCGTGTGTGGAACTTCATCCCCTACGCTGGTGTTGGTGTTCTGCGCAACTGCGACCGCAACGAGTATGCCCACGGCTTCAGCGCTGGTTTGCTGAACACCTGGAAGCTCTCGAAGCACATCGCCCTGAACCTGGACCTCGGTTTCCAGATGTCTGACGACGAGATCGACGGTGCCGCTGCTACCAACCACGAGAACTACGCCACCTCTATCCCCGCTTCCGACCACTATTTCACTGCTGAAGTTGGTCTGACCTTCAACCTTGGCAAGGCCACTTGGAGCAAGGTGCCCGATGTGGACGCCCTCAAGGCACTCTCGCAGAGCCAGATCGACGCCCTCAATGCACAGCTCGCCGACGAGCAGGCTGAGAACGATCGTCTGAAGAAGCTGCTGGCCGAGGCCAACAACCGTCCCGTCGAGACCAAGACTGTGACCGTGAAGGAAGTGATTGCCGCTCCCGTGAGCGTGTTCTTCAACATCGGCAAGTCGAAGATTGCCTCGCGCAAGGACCTGCAGAACGTGAAGGAACTGGCCAACGTTGCCAAGGACAAGGACGCTACCGTTGTCGTTACTGGTTATGCTGACAGCAAGACTGGCAGTGCCAACTTCAACCAGAAGCTCTCTGAGAAGCGTGCCGCCGCCGTCAAGGACGAACTCGTGAAGATGGGTGTCAGCGCAAGCAAGATTGAGACTGTTGCCCGTGGTGGTGTGAACGATCTGCAGCCCATCTCTTACAACCGTCGTGCTACTGTGGAGATTAAGTAAGCCTTTCACAAAAACATAAAACAAAAAAGAAGTAAGAAAACAATGAAAAAGTTATTCAACAGGGCGCTCATTCTGGCTTTGGGATTCAGTGCTGCCATGGCCCTCACGGCCTGCCACAGCAGTTCTGACGAGACGCCCGCTCCAACGCCCTCTGCTCCAGAGGTTCTGCCTGACCAGAACTACGAGATTACGGTGACAACCGACGTATGGCCTGCTGACGTCTACTTGAATGGAAAGAAGCTGAATCCTGGTGAGTACACCGTGACGAACAATGGCGACGGCACTTGGACCATCACCATTCCCACCACTACTAAGAATGGTACGGTTGAGCTGAAGAAGACTGGCTATGTCGATCAGACTATCTCCTACAACTTTGGCGACGGCAGCAATACCACGTTTGACGCCACTGTTAGCTGGAAAGATACGAAAGTGAACCCCGTCGACATCAACAACAGCGGTAATTTCGACAATACCACTGGTACGACCACTGGCAACATTGTGGTGGATAACGAGGGTGGTAATGACAAGGACGGTACCGATGCGTCAATGGAAATCGAAGGTGGCACCACCATCACTAACAATGATGGTACGACCAACGATGGTACTGGTTTCTCTATCACCACCTACGTCCCCGCAACCGATCCCGATGAAGACCTGAACGAGGAAATCAACAGCGTGGGTGAAGGCAGTGGCCAGCAAACCTCTTCCAGCAATACCGTGGAAGCCGACCTCTCCGTGATGGCTGTACACTGTAACCCTGACGGCATCAAGTTCACCGATGAAAATGGCAATCCCAAAGCTATTAAAATCCGTGTGAACATCCCGGGTTCCAGCGATGGTTTCAAGCTCAAGTGTTACAATGGCAATGAATCCACTCCTGTGACGGTAGACCCCACAAAAGACCGCGTCACCATTGAGGTAACACACTTCTCTGACTGGGTTTTCGATTGCGAAGGTGAGATGAGCGGCATCAAGCTGGAACACGACCCGCTGATCAGTGGCAACTTCACCAACACCACTGCCAGTAAGGTATCTAAGAAAGTGAACTTCACCAAGAAGACAGGTAACCTCGTTATTACAATGCCTTCAGGTATTCCCGAGGAATCTCAGAAGCTCATCAACACCTATCTGGCCGCCCACCTGGGCAGTGTGGTTTCCTACGGTGGCACGCCCAAGACCAGCTCGAAGAGCACCAGCCTGGCTGTGAACGGTATGGAGCGTATTGACTACGAGATCTACCAGACCTATAAGGACATCACCTTCAGCTTCCCCCGCGAGAAGGACGGCGTAGCCCTTAATCCCTACGTGGTTGTTGTGCGCCAGTTCGGCGATGTGAAGAATAGTTCTACCCGCACCCCGTACACGGGTCCCGTGGAGGAACACGTTGGTGGTACTGAATAAACCAAAGTCACTGCCTCAGTGAGAGATAATTGACAGAAAAGCCCTGCATGAATACATCGTGCGGGGCTTTTTCATGCCCTTTAACGGCCTATTAACGGCCTATTTTGAAAAAGAAAAGAAAAAAAAGAGTAAAAAAATTTGGTCATATCAGAAAAAGTGCGTACCTTTGCACCCGCTTAAGAAACGCAGGGGCGTTTAGCTCAGTTGGTTCAGAGCATCTGCCTTACAAGCAGAGGGTCGGCGGTTCGAATCCGTCAACGCCCACTCCACAGCATCGCAATCTCTTAAAAAGAGGTTGCGATTTTTGTTTATCAGCCATTGACAACAAAACAACAGCACGTCACATTGTTAAATATCAAAAAAAAAGGTCGTTTGAACGTTTTTATTGCTCATTAACAGGCACTACTTCATGGAAAATTCGTAACTTTGCACCAAAAAAGGACGCGAGTCCCCAAGAGTCCCCAAAGATAACAAGACACAAGACATGGAACTAAGCACATTGACCGCCATCTCGCCTATTGATGGCCGTTACAGAGGAAAGACCGAGCGACTCGGCAACTATTTTTCAGAGTATGCACTCATACGCTACAGAGTAAGGGTAGAAATTGAATACTTCATCATGCTCTGTGAGCTTCCACTCCCCCAACTGGAACAGTTCGACCACGCACTCTTCGAGTCCCTGCGTGACATTTACCGACAGTTCACCACTGCCGATGCCCTGCGTGTGAAAGAAATCGAGAAGACGACTAACCATGACGTAAAGGCCGTGGAATACTTCATCAAGGAAAAATTTGACAAACTTGGCAGCGGCACCGACAACCTTCAGCCATACAAAGAGTTCATCCACTTCGGCCTCACCTCGCAGGATATCAACAACACCAGTGTGCCCCTGAGTGTGAAGGAGGCACTCGAAGAGGTCTACTACCCGCTGATCGAGGAGCTGATAGAGCAGCTCAACGACTATGCCGAGGCTTGGAAGAACGTACCCATGCTGGCCAAGACCCACGGTCAGCCCGCCTCCCCCACCCGACTGGGAAAGGAAATCCGCGTCTACGTCTACCGCCTGGAAGAGCAGCTACGCATGCTGAAAGACACACCCATCACAGCCAAGTTCGGCGGTGCCACGGGCAACCTGAATGCACATCACGTAGCCTATCCGCAGTACGACTGGACCGAGGTGGCCAACCGCTTTGTCAGTGAGAAGCTTGGACTGGAACGCGAGCAGTACACCACACAGATTTCCAACTACGATAACCTGGCCGCCCTCTTCGATGCCATGAAGCGGATTAACACCATTGTTATCGACCTCGACCGTGACTTCTGGATGTACATCTCTATGGAATACTTCAAGCAGAAGATCAAGGCCGGCGAGGTAGGTTCGAGTGCCATGCCCCACAAGGTGAACCCCATCGACTATGAGAACTCGGAAGGCAATCTGGGCATGTCGAACGCCATCCTCTCGTTCCTGGCACAGAAGCTGCCTATCAGCCGTCTGCAGCGCGACCTCACCGACTCTACCGTACTGCGCAACGTGGGTGTTCCCATGGGCCACAGCGTCATTGCCTTCGAGAGCACGCTGAAAGGTCTGCGCAAGCTCATCCTGAACGAGCAGAAGCTGCACGAGGACTTGGAGGACACCTGGGCCGTGGTGGCCGAGGCCATCCAGACCATCTTGCGCCGCGAGGCCTATCCCAATCCCTACGAGGCACTGAAGGCACTGACCCGTACCAATGAGAAGATGACAGAGGAAACCATTCACCACTTCATAGACACGCTCGAGGTGAGCGACGCCGTGAAGGAAGAACTGAGGGCTATTACGCCCTGGAACTATACAGGAATGTAAAAAGAATGAAAAAATGAAAAAATGAAAGAATGAAAAAATAAAAACGAGAGAATAGAATAAAGGAATTAAGAAAAAGAACGAGCATCGAGCGATGCATGAGAGAGATTATTAAGCATTAAGAATCAAGCATTTAAAAGACCATGGATTTCGAAAACGAGAAGAAGCAGGAAGAGAAGACTGCACAGGAACAGCAAGGTGGTAGCCGTGAGGGCTATCAGAAAGAGTACAGACCCGTTGGCCGTTCACCGCGTCCACGCATCCACACCGGACAGCATGCCACGACCGGCAACTATGAACGTCCCACACACAACCGACACGACGACGAAGGCGGTTTCCGTCCCGAAGGCTTCGGTGCCGGCCTGCAGAGTCAGGCACCGCGACAGGGAGGCTATCGCCCGCGTACCAATAATAATTATGGTGGCGGCTATCAGCCCCGCCAGGGCGGCTATCAGCAGCGTCCCAGCGGCTACCGTCCACGCTACAACAAAGAAGGCGACGAACAGCAAGGCTATCAGCCCCGCCAGCAGTACGGCCAGCAGCAAGAGGGTGGCTACCAGCCCCGTCAGGGCGGCTACGGACAGCAGCGTCAGGGCGGCTATCAGCCTCGCCAGGGCGGCTACGGCCAGCA
>Ga0326512_10002449_pt1 | contig 13767 bp, 8 predicted proteins | sample 1_2617_0518_D_FD_203652 | JGI IMG/M metagenome (GOLD analysis project Ga0326512, IMG submission 203652) | Bovine rumen microbial communities from UC Davis, California, United States - 1_2617_0518 | ecosystem: Host-associated > Mammals > Digestive system > Stomach > Rumen | place: USA: California... | reverse complement strand
TTAATTGTGCTGCTGTAAGAGCATAGTGTCCTGCATGCATTCCAGCTCTTTGATTATATGCACTCTCATTAAATAAGCCCTGAGAGTTATATTGGTCAGTGCCTCTGTTGAACTGTGCAACTTGTTGCTCATTTTGTCTGTTAGCAAGCTCTTGTTGCATAAGAGAATTACCAATAGCGTTTTGTGTATTATACTGACTAGCCAATAGAGCTGATGTTGCTGCTCCTTGGTTTGCTCCAGAAGCATTAAGAATACTTCTATCTGTAGCCAAACCCTGATTTCTTACCTGATTGAGGTAATAGTTTCTGTCTACAGGAGTGTATGTAAGGTAGTTACCAATTGGATTAAACCTTGCTCTGGGCACATTAGAAGCTATTCTTTCAGCAGCCTCAGCTACAGAATAATCTGGCTTTTGTGCCATATCCCATATAGCACTGATAGCACTTCCAGCAATAGGTGCATATCTCATCCATGTAGGATATCCTTGTTCCTGTCTAGCAAGCTGACGTTGTGTTCTTCTTCTTAACCTCTCTTGCTCAGGAGTAAGGGCAGCTTCAGGCCTTTGACCTTCAAATCCAGCTGCTCCTTCGGGAGTAGAGGGACCAACAATTGTTTTTCCATCTTGTCCAACACCAAATCCATTAAGGTCTCTTAGGTCTTGAAGTTTACTCATTTCGGGAATACCCATTTGCCCCCTGTCACTCTGAAGACCAAACTTGTATGCCTTATAACCATTCTTTCCATAATCATATTCTGGAGTATAGGTTATTCCAGCATTTCTAAGAGAATCATATATCTTCTTAGCATTAGCATCTCCCTTGTCAGCAAGGTTCTTTATATCCTCAAAGTACTCATTAAGACCCCAGTTTCTCATTCCAGTCTGATCTCCCCAGAGACCATCAATCCAGCCACTTAATTCATTGTCTCCTGAGTTACCCGGAATATTCAAAGCTTGCCTAAGAGAGTTAAAGTATTTGTTTCCCTTATTCTTCTCAAAGAGTTCTTGAAGTTCTCTTACAGCAGCGTTTCTTGAAGATGTACGTGTAGCTGGATCATATCCTGCTTGATAGGCTTTGGCATAGGCTTGTTGAACAGCATTCATAGCATCAACATAAGCCCTCTGCTCCTTAGCTAAATCATCACCCTTTAAACCCCTTGTATCCCAGTCTTTCTTTGCATTATTAAGACTGTCAATAAGTGCCCTACCTGAACTATTGTACCACAGTTCTCTCCTCTGTTCAGCAGTAGTTCCTTCTTTAAATAGTGCTGTATTAGCTCTTGCTGATGAGTTCCCAGCACCTGTTTTAGCATTAACTGTTTGTCCAGCTACACCATCAGTTTTTCTTCCTTGAAGGTTAGTAGATTTAGGAGGGCCTATTGTCTCATCAACAGAAGAACCCATTGGCTCATCATTGAATCCTATGTAGTCTTTTCCTGATATGTCTTTTACAGCTTCTGTTATGGCATCACTCATATTTGGATGCTTGGCGATCAGATCATCAAATAATCCTTCTTCATTTAAATTAGGATAATTCACTGTAGTACCACGACTTCCGGAACTACTTGCTGTAACAGTACCTTTATTCTTTAGATACCGTAAAACATCACTTTGGGAAAAGTACCCATTTGAATTATCTGATATTTGTTTCGCCAGTTTATTAACTTCTTCTTTTTGTTGCTTCTCTAAATTCCTGTTTGACACACTGGCATTATCAGGCCTGTAACTATCCAAGTCTTTTCCTGAAACGCCTCTTTTAGCTGCCCTATAAACATTGTCCCAATGGCTATTACTAGACAGTTCTCCATTTGAGTCATAGTATAGATTTCTCTTTCCAGCAAATATGTTTGTGTTTTGCCTTCTGGCTCTTTCAGAAGCATAGTTAAACACATCCATTACCATCTTCCTCTCTTCATCAGAGAAGCCAGTAAAGTCTGTATTATTTAATGCTTCTCTTAACATGTTTTGCATCTGGTCATCAGTATATGCGTTTCCGTTATATACTTTAGATGCTAGAGCATACATTTCAGCAAGTTTTGTATTTACCTTATTTAAATCTCCTCCTGGTGCAAACAAGTTTCCACCATAAGCCTGCATCATCTCAGGTTGCATAGGAACTTGCTCCATCATATCTTGAGGAACCTCTTGAGGAACTCCCTCTGGCATCTGCTCCATAGGCATCTGGTCTTCCATAGGAGTTTGACCAACAGATTCCATACTCTCAGGAGCAATAGATTGTTCAGGCATTTGCTGCGCCTCAGGAACAGCGTTTTCTTCTCTGACTTGCTCTTGAATAGTCTTAAGTCTCTGCATAGACTCTTTGAAAGACTCTCTTGCTATAGGGTCAACAGGGGTCTCTTCAAACCGTTTAGCTATTTTCTCAGATATATCAGCGAATGTGTGGTCTTTGTATTTAGTAGCGAGACCTCCTTCAGCAAGCTGATTCTCTGTAGGAGCAAGCCTATTTGAGAACACATAATCATCAAAGATTGTCTCTCCTTCCTCAACAAGGTTAGGTATTCCATTCTCATCAAATCCCATAGGAACACCATCAAGAGGATTCTGTTCGTGTGTTCCTCCTTGATTAATCTTTATAAGCTCTGGTTGAAGTGAGAAGTATCCCCCATGATTGTATTCCACAGGGAATTCAAACAAATCCAAGTCTCCTCCATCTTCATGTTTCCAACCAGCAGCAGCTTTAGCGAATGCGGCTTTCTTTCTCATAGCTGGTGAGTATCTGTTTTTATTAGCAAGTATATGTCTCGCAGCCTCTTGGACACTCATGCCCATTCTAGAAGCTTGTGCTTTAAATGTTCCTCTCTTAGAAGGAGCAATATGAATTTTTCCTCCCTTTGCTGACAAGTTGGCATAAGCCTGATTAGCCTGTTCCTCTTGTATGTCTCCAAGCTCATGTAGATACATTGAGTTTAGCCTTTGATTGGCAAGAGTATTCCTCATTGAAATCTGGTTGGCAAGTTTTTCTCTCTTATTTTTTCCTGTGAGTAATCCAAGACCAACAACGCCAGCGCCAATGCCAGCACCAATAGCTGCTCCCCAACCTGGAAGAACCTGATTACCAGTCATAGCCAAACTTCCTACTGTACTTAGTCCAGTACCTATTTTGCCAGCAGTAGACATTGTATCTAAATCACTGGCTGTAGGATTCTCAAGACCTGGAATACTTGCTCTCCAATCAGCAAGAGCATCATAGTTACCTATTGACACAGCCTGAGGGACAGTATTAAGTGCTGTGTCATATTTAGACGTGTTTACTCCAGACAAATTACTATAGGCGCCTATAGCATTCCCCATTGCAGGAAGAGCCCCAGCAACTTTACCGAAAGCGCTGTTTAATTTATCTCCTCTGCTCATTTCTCCAGCATCTTCATATACATTTTCAGTCTTAAAACTTCTTCCAGTATTAAGATTTAAAGGAGCACTATGTCTTGATATAATATGGTTCTTTGCCATAACTAACTATTTTATACAAAGATAATCATTTAAATCAACCTTTAAGAGGACTAAATGTATTATTCATAATACTTAACTAACAAATCATGGAATTCCATACGTTCATTGTCAAGCTCCCTATACTTCGACAGTTGTAGATATATCCATGGATTCCTTATTCTATTAAGACCTCTAGGGTCTTTAGAGTCTCTAGGAATATTAGCTCTCCAAATCCTGAATTTCTTCTTAAGATCTGATACCTTAACTGAGTCATAAGTTAACTCAAGAGACCCTTCCTGATATTCGTTCCACACTTTAAGACTATCAAAAGTCCTATCAGTCAAGTTATTAACTTGCTCAACAACATCACTGTCATCAGATGGAGTTATTATATCAGCTCTATATTCTATATTATTAAAGGTCTTGTCTCCATAAGGGTCTGGGCAAATTCTGTACTTTATCCAATACGGATAAAGGTTATTGAATAACTTATTGTACTCTCCCTCATTTTGAAGCCAAAGCTTATAGTCCTTAAATGATATGTATTTATCCCGTAGGTTAACCATCATTGGCAAGTCCTCATAATCGAAGAATGATGTAAACTGTCCTAGAGTCTCGTTGTAAACAAGGCAGCTGTCATCATTATACCTGTCCTCATGTTTTGCTACAAAATATATATCATTATGGATAGAGTCATAGAAGGAAACAAAGTTATCTCTGTTCTTTGGATTCCAAGGAACTAATGAATTATAAGACCTAATCCATGAGCTGAATCCTTTAGATCCTGAGATGTCTTGCAAGCCTTGTCCAATAACACTGATATTCTTATTCAGGTTATCTATGAAATAAATTCCTGTCTTGGCCTCTACTATAGACCACTTGTTAAGACATCCAGACTTCTCTGATATATATCTTTTACCATCAACCTTACCACTGTTTCCTATTTCAAGAGGAGTTCCAGAAGTTGTAGATATCTGTGTTCTTGAATTGAACAGTATCTCGGCAATACCTTTATCTTGAAAAGCTATGAGGGAGTTATTAAACCTTCTTATAGCCCTAACTGGTCCCTTATCTCCATCTAAGTCAAGAGTGTTGGCAACATTAATATTGGTCCATGTATCCACATCCTCAGCCAGACTCTTTGTCTTTGACCAAGTAATCTGGTTATGAAAATCTGAGAGGTAGTATTTCTCATTGAGGACATTTGAGGAGAAGAAGTTGTTTGTATTTGAGTATACTCTGTTTATAAGGTTACTGTTCTCCCTACTTGTAGTGACATTCTTTAAGAGGCCTCTCCTGGTATCGTATCTTCCATCAATATTTGTGTGTGTCTCCACCATAAATGAGGTAATGTCCACAATACCATTCTTGCTCTCATTAGAATAAGGCTCAGTCTTGAGGCAGTCCCACCTTTGGAAATAAGTATCTCCCTGAGTGCCAATAAGTGAAACACTTGTGTTATCAAGCTTGTACTTATCACTGATAGAAATAAACCTATTATTCTCAAGGACAGCTTGTGTGTTTCCACCATACCTGTCATCATTTTGAGTTGTGTCTTTATAGAGCTCTCCTATAAAGTAATATGGAAGAGAAGTTGAGTAACTCAATTTGTCTTGATGTGTGTCATAGTCCTCATCAACTTTCCATGGGATAGCGGCTCCTTCTGGCTTTGAGAATGGAGCCTCATCATCAAGTATTGGCAAAAGCTCGTCTTTACCATCTACTTTTCCAAACTTTAGCACTATATGAGGAAGACTTTGAAATTGAATCCTGACAGGTTCTGTTGAGTCTACAAGATAGTCGCTTGTTGCGCCTCTCACAGAATCCTCATCCATTCCATTGTTCTCTCCATCATATGCGTATATGCCAAATTTTTTTGTTCCAGTAGAAGACAAGTAGTCATACGTTCCTTGATATATAAAGTACTTATCCCCAGACTTTAACTGCTTAAATTGGTTACTCTGGCTCCCACTGGTGGCTGCCATTACAACCTTTGATTCCTCGTCTCCAGACACTTCTGGATTCCAAGCGTTTTCACCTGTCCACAAAAACTTTGTGGAGTAGCAGTATCTGAGATTCGCAAATGTCTTTTTCTCTATCTCAGAATACTTTATCTCACTATCCAAGTGTTCATTATGAGTTATTGACCCCTCTTTATGAAATGGAAATACATTAAAGTACTTGGTGCCTATTCTTGACGTATCATCATATTTAGAATTGCTATCGTCATACTCAAGGCTACTGTCATACAATAACGGATATGACACAAGACCCTCTATATTCTCAGAGTTCTCGTGATTCATATCCAGCCTATATATTCCAGCGGCATTGCTTAGGCCTGTAGTTGTCTGTATTGTGTAATCAGTTATGTTTGATGTCACTTCAGCGACTCCTATTATCCTGCACTTTAATCCATCCCAAGAGGCACTTTGCAATTTATCTATATCTGGAGTGTTGAATGTGACAATGTTCTCATCTATAAAGAACTGCTCAGCATTCAGTCTTGAGTAGTAGGAATTAGATGACGAGTCACCTATACTCAAGGTGACTGTATTGTGAACCTCTTGAGGAACGTCGCTTTCTACCTGATGGATTATCTGACTTTCACTTGGCCAGAAATCTTGTGGTATAGACGCTGACTGAAACCAGCTGTATACCTTATTTATCCTGTCTTGTCTTTTAGAGAAGCTTGAGTCATCCCCATTAACATAGCATTTAGTGTTTGGAAGAGCGGCGTAATTTGAGCCATCAAACCAAGTGGCTGTCTCTGAGTTTGGAGACGCTTTTACTTTCCATACAAGATTAGATCCCTCAGCAAACTGGTATAGAGCCCATAAACTGTGGGTGTACTTCATCCTTCCCCACACATTATCAGGCCACCCTCCATTAGATACACACTTTGACCTAAAGACAAAAGCTATCTTTACAAGTTGGGAATCAAAACTGTTATCATCATAGTATGATGATACTCCAGGTTCAATATTTTGAATCTCACAGAAAGTAACATTAGCTTTTACTATCTTTCCATTTTCCTTTTCGACACCAGTCATGTTATTGACTGACTCAAGATGTCTGCTATTAATCATGCAGTTTCTTGGTCTCATATACCAAGAGGATATGGCATATGGAGCATTTGTGTTTCTTTGGGCAAGATTGAAAACAGTAGGACTTATGATTCCCTGAGCGACAACAGACCTGTCCCCATCAGAAGCTTCAGCCATAAGTAAGGATACCTCAGTGTATCCAGCTTCCTTAGCCGCTGAGACGACATCAGCAGGTAGTACCACTCTTGGCAGAGGTCTACGTATTGTGCCAGAAGAAGTGTCAATTGCTGGATATAATGTATTCTCGGCATCCCCAATAAAGAATGCCCTACTTCTTTGTCCAGTTGCTGTCACAAATTGAACAGCAAATCTATATTTCTCTCCTCCCTTGAAGCCTGTTATCTTGTCAGATGAACTATTAAGCTGACTTTCATATGGATAGAGGCCCTCATTGTCATAGTAAGGAGCATTTAAAGATGAATCATCAGAAAGGAAGAAAGAGACAATATTGCTTTTATATGTGTCAGTATTGAATACATTATTGTTGGAAATAGCCCTATTGATTAATATGTCATCCTTTGCTCCCGTAAATTGAATGTCTCCCAAGAATAGAGTATTATCCTTATGGCTAAAGGTCCCAGCTGTTATCTCTCTTCCTCCAACATAAAGTAGAATAGTCGGGTCTATAACAATATTATCTCCTTGGCCAGTATCTATGATTGTAAGAGTCTCACTCTTAATACTTGCTGTTCCAGCTATATAGGATATAGGTGTCCCAGATTCTGATGTTCTGAGAATCGCATATATCCTGATATAATCAAAGTCAGTGTCAGCGCCATTCAAAGATATCTTAAATGAGCAAGTGTATGTTGTCTCAGCATCCCCTCCTCTATCCTCTGGAGACACATAGTAAACAGGTGATATGTAAACTGGATTTGTCTCTTGCCCATATTTATTGAAGTATGTGCAGAGATATTGAATAGTTCCAGCAGGAAACGCACCCATTCCAAGCTGCTGTTTAGTTACCGACACAGATAACCTGTTGTTCCCAGAGTGGTTGAAATCGGTTACGAAATCAAATATAGTGTCTTTAAAGAATACCGGTTCTGAGTTCACAAAGGTAAAGTAGCTTTTCTTTATATTGATTACCCTTGGTTGGTTCTTGCCATCAACCCAGTAAACTTTCTGTACGTCCTCTGTCTCAAACAAGGATATAGTCTCTATTGGATTAGAGGTGCTGAATTTCAAATTACCTTTGAACAGCAGTCTCAGGTACCATTCCTTTATAGTGTCTTTATATTCTACCCTATATATGTAATCGGTGCCTAAATGCGTTGTAAACAGAACAAGATAATTGTTGAGTACCGCATACCCTAAAAGTGTACCCACTATCTCAGTAGCGAATACTCCATTAATGTCACTTGATTTGGCGGCATCAGATGAGCTGAACACTATAGGTGTATTTCCTCTTTCATTTGTTACAGAAAGAAGAGTGTCTTTATCTCTGGCTGTTATTCTTATATTATGATTTTCAAAGGCAAGCTGATTATCAGGTTTACTGATAGACCTGTCTCTGGACATGCCTATGTTTGTGTTTACGCTAATCTTGTTCTGCATAACTTAAAAGCTAAGGTTGAACTCTAAGATATTCCTTTATTCCGTCATTCAAGAATCCCCTTCTATGTTCAGTATCTCTTTCAAGAAGCGTTCTCCAAGAATTAAAGAAGGACTCAGCCTTATCAAGAGATAGCCTATGGAACTCATTCTCACATTGACCAACAGCCCACGCATAATCTTGAGAGGCTCTTTGAAGTATAGGACCCTGAATCTTACCCATATCAAAAAGAATGGTGAAATGCTGTACCTTGATATATGATTCAAGAGCCCTGAAGAATACAGGATTATCTGGGACAAGAGGAAGTCCTTCAGCATCTGTAGCTATAGCTTCATAGGAAATCTCTATATCTCCATGCCTTGTTGAGGTATAAATCATACATCCTTGAATCTTGTAAGTCAAGTCAGTATGCACACCTACTACTGGCTTGCCTGGTTCCTTAGACATATGAAAACTATCAGAAGCATATCTATATGCCAAGTGCTTTCCCTTTAACGCTCCATGTGGATGATGACATCTTACCTGTATCATGTTGATATAGTCACAAGGAAGAGGGGCCCTGTAATCCTCAATATGAAGAACAGCTGTTTTCTCTTCAAACATTGTTGGGCATCCAACAATCTGTATGAAATCAACAGTGTAGTCTACCATTGTCTCAAAAGGAATATCTTTCAGCATAGGATGTCTGCTTATCCTATCCATTATTATCCTTATGTTTGTATATTTCTCAGCCATATCCTAATTTGTGTAACAACTAATTTCACCTTCTACGGCCCTATTTATAAATTTCTCTCTGAGAGACTTAATAGGCTTGAACCTTACATAGTACTGGTTTCTGAATTTAGCTTCCTTTTTGCTGTATACTATCTTGAATCTTTTGTCAACATCGTGCTTGATTCTAATGTTATCAGCTTTGGCTTGAGGATCTTCTTCCCATAATTTTATGGTTGCCTTCCAATCATTAGGCCTGCTGATAATCAGCTTTCCATGCTTATTCATATACATTGTTTCTTGTTCAATCGGAATAATAGTTCCCATTGAGCAAGGAAGCTCCACAAGCTCTCCCTGTAATATTGTGTCAGCAATTCTGTTATTTATATTATTCACTATTGAACAAAACTCCTTCTCCTTTATTCCAAGTCCTCTGAGAGAAGTTCCTCTGACAATCCTATATATGTCTCTTGTGTCATAGAACTTTATCTCTTTCATAGCTACCTTTTAACTTGAACTTTGGCTAAATCATCTTCGGCATTGTTAGCTTTGTCCTCTGGAGCATACCTTTGTCCACTGAGTTCTGATACAGCCATTTGAATGCAGAGCTGAATGAGGTTTGTCTCAAGCGGAAATTCCTTGTCAAGGATATCACAAGCACCATCTGCATCACACGAGTATTCATAAGCTTCCTTTGGATCAGAGAACACCCCATACACTCTGGCTTTACTAAGATATATGAACTGCGGATTCTTTGACTTCAAATAAAGATGTGAGTCAGTTCCTCTTGTTGAGTATATCATGTTCTCAAGCCACTTGTTTCCGTCAGCGACATACCTGAACCTTTCCATAGATACCCAAGTCACATGACCAGAAACAAAATATTCAACTGGATACACCTTGGGATATCCTACCCTCAGCATATCAGGAATCTTCTTAGTGCTTCTAAGGACAACACCTGAACACGGGGAACCATCCACAAGAGAGTTCTCTTCTAGGTCTACGCATATTTCCATATAGTTTTCAGGAGATATATCCTTCCTGTTTGTTGGATATTTCTTCTCCAATAGCGCAGCCCTGATATTATTCACCAGATAAATTATATGATCTTCTGTATAATAAGCGTCATCAGAATGCTCTTTAAGCTCATCCAGAACCATATAAACTATCTCTCTATATGTACTCATAACACAGTTGTTATATTATAAAAATAAAGCTCTTGCAACAAAGATATGCAAAACATTTCTTATTACAAGAGCTATAAAGACTTAGTTATCTGATATGTGAGTAGAATTATTGCATCACTTTAACACTGATGTGTTGGGCTCAGTCACCCTGAGTTTTCCATCTTCAGTTTGCCTGATTATATCCCACTCCACTTCCCTCAGATTATCATCATCAGTATCTTCACCAACCTGAGGAAGATTAATGAACTCTGGATAAGGAAGCAAGCATGTCCCATACAGGCATTGCAAGAAGTTATCTATTATTTTATAATCACATTCAGACATATCAAATGACTCATAGGAATGTAGCATTTCCTCGACATATAGAAAAGCAAGTAACTTGAATACATTGTCATATCTCAAGTATCCAGTCTTACCAAGATGTGAGAAATAGTCCTGCAAGGCATTGTATGCCTCTACTAACATTGTATCGTCGTACATGTCTTCTATTTGTTACAGCCACAACCAGTAGAGATAAGCTTCTTCTTCTTATTGAAGAACTTGTCCCAGATACTCTCGGCAACAGTGTAGTGTCCAGTTTTCAAAGCCAGTTCCAAAGCTTTCATTCTTAGAATGTAGTCAATGAATTCTTTTGGAATAGAGCAGCATTCTTTAGTCACTTGCTTCATATATTGAAGACTACCGTGATAAAGCGTGTTCCAGTCAACAGCTATTCCAAGGAATATATTTGAGTCTGATCCACATGGAGCTGTTCCAAGTATTGGACCATCAACTTCCACAAACACATACAGCATGTGGTTTTTCAGTGTCCCTGTCTTTATTACTTGTGATAGTTCAGCGCAGGAAAATGTTTTTCTAAATACCCTGCTTGCTCCGTTAGGCATCTCAATATATATCGCTTTGTCTGACGGAGACACACCATTATTAAATGTGGAGTCAGAATCAATATAGATACCTGTTATATACCTCTCCGCATAGTAGCTGGCACTATCTATGGACAGATACACTGTGAAGCACTTTCCATCGTGGCTTATTTTCAAATCATTAAATCTTACCATAGTGTCTCTACTTAATATAAAAGGTGGCAGATAACCCTACCTACCACCTTTAGTTATCATATAAAACTCAGACTAGGGCTCAGTAGTCTCAGCAGGACCAGCAAAAGCCTTCTTTTGATATCCCTCAATGATGCCCTTGAGAGCCTCAAGGCTGAAAGTGGATACAATCTGAATGTCTTTAACAGAGAGCCTGGAAGCAGCCTCGTCACCACCACCAATGTACTTGTAGTGGATAGTCAGGACATTGTATCCAGCAGCATCTGTGGAGTCAGCAGGAACCAGGTACTGAGTAGGGATAACATTAGGCCAGCCCACATTACGATACCAGTCTCCCCTCTCACCCATACAGAAGTACTCAAGGTCAGCAATCTTCTTGGTATTCTTAATAGTAGTCCCAGGAGTGACAGCTGTGATCTTAGCCCAAGGAAGAATATCGTTATTATCAGTGATGTACTTGCAAGTAACTGTGAACGGATAAACAATAGCTGATTTGACACCACGAACCCAAGGCTGCTCAACTTCCTCAATCTCAATAGAGGCACCCGTAATAAGAGTTGTACCAGCAACATGAGCCCTAACAGCAGCGTCAGTGAGCTCTGTTCCACCACAATAAATCTTGATGACACCCTTAAGAGTATTCTGATAAAGGGAGACCGCAAGCTCGCCAAGAAGCTGGGCAGCTGTCATACCAGTTGTAGCATGAGCTGTAGCTGTAAGAACAGCTGTATCCTCAACACCAAAACCAAGGATGTTGGTAAAGTTCACAACAACTGTGTAGTCTTCACCAGCGACAGGGTTTCCACTGTTAGTTGTGCTAAGCATTTCAATTTTGGTTCTCTTGAGGCCATAAACATCCTTAGTCTTGTCACAATATGTGATGTGCTTGATGGACTTAGCATTAATCATGTCAGACCTGACAAGCTCACCTGTAGCTCCACGAGAGACAAAATAGAAATTCCCCTCAGAGTCCAGTGTGCTGTATCCGAAATCTCCAGGATTTGCGAGATCAGTAGCGATACTGGCAGTGTTAATCTCCTGAGGTGCAGTCTTGGCAACATAGAGATGCCTAACTTGATTTACATTAAAATTTGCCATATTACTAAAAAGTTAATTTATTGTCTTGACTGTGATTGCACAGTGTTTTCCCATATACCTCTAGCTAATTGAACGGCTCTCTCTAAGATACTTCTATGAAGAGCCTCATGAAGCTCACATGTCATTTCAGCTGTCTTACCATTAATTGAAAGTCCTGTATTAGATAAATCGCTTAATATAATAGGATTAGGTTTCCTAAGATATCTGACTATATATTTCACAATACTATATTTGCTTATGAGCTCTGTGGTAAACATTGAGGGTGTCAAAGATAGAACTCTTCCACTGTTATGCCATTTGAATGGGTTGTTAACAGTCCTGTCAAACTCATCTTGAGTTACGGGAACTATTATGACTTCCCTTTCTTTTGAGCCTTTGCAATTTAAAGAGTCATCTCTTATGACAGCCTTCTCAAAGGTTTTGAACCACAAGTCATCAGGCAAAGCATAGAAGTGAGAGTCTGAGTGAATCTTTTCAGCAACTTCTTTCTCTTGAGTAAGCGTTACCTGTTTGACAAGAGTAGAAAGATATTCAGTAACTTCCTCTGTGCTCTCAAAGGGCTCAAGCCTCCTTCCTGAATAGAGAGTTATGACTATCTCCTCCTGAGCTTGTGTCAAGACTACGCTTCTTTCGTAGTCATTCAAACCAGGAGCCTGGTCACTTAGGATATTATTATAGAGAAGGTCAAATTCTGTTCTCCATTCAGTTGTGGTTGTCATGCCCTTATTCCTTTTAACTTAGCCTCGATAGAAAACTTCATTTCCTGATTCCTAGGAGTATTCAGATATCTGGCAGCAACTGTAAGTGTGGGGTCTTCATTGTTGTTGCACAATGGAGTATTACTCTCTGTCAGGTAATAGTAATCACCCCTCTTAGATATAACTCCAGACTCGACACCTTTCTTTATAAGTATCTTTGTTTTAAGTAATGGATCAGTTATAGTCTTGAGGAACATCTTACCATCAGAAGCTATGAGTTCTCCAGCCTTTGTCTTTATAGACTCTGGCTTAGCACTCGAGCTCAACATCCTTCCAGTAACAGTCTCAACAACCATCCTCAGAACATCAACATCATCCTCATATTTACCAAACTCTTTCCAGCATTTCTGTGTGATTGAAATACTGTCGTTTGCCACCTTGTCTTCAGCACCTTCTTCAATTATAACAAATTGATAGGTTGCCTTCGGTTTATCCTGCAATGTCTCTATATTAGGAGCGATGTAGTCAGAGTTAGCAAGCAACACCTTATACTTTATATAATCATCAGGAATAGACAAATCCAAGAAATTATCAGACTTGGTAAGCCTAACCTGATAGTTCTCCCAGAAGTTATTCTCCTTATTATATATAGACAAGCCGTTGTACTCAAGACCCATGGCCTCCTCAAGATAGGCTTTCTCATTGTCTGTAAGAACATTCTTCAAGGTTCCGCTTCTTTCAAGAATAGGAACTGTGAAATACCTTACAGCAGTGTCAGCCATTCCACCATAAAGAACATGCTTAGGATTAGTGATTAATCCAGATTGCTTATTGACGTGTCTTACAATAACCCTCTCATTTCTCAGGCAGCTCTCAACAGAACCATCAAGCTCTCTCTTAGCTGTCTTCTT
>Ga0326512_10002448_pt1 | contig 13769 bp, 20 predicted proteins | sample 1_2617_0518_D_FD_203652 | JGI IMG/M metagenome (GOLD analysis project Ga0326512, IMG submission 203652) | Bovine rumen microbial communities from UC Davis, California, United States - 1_2617_0518 | ecosystem: Host-associated > Mammals > Digestive system > Stomach > Rumen | place: USA... | reverse complement strand
TGGAGACGTTTTAATAAAAATAGCTGATAGTCTGTCTGGAGGAGGATTTAGAAAAGCAGAAGAAGAAAAAAGAAAAAGAACAGTTCCTTCTGTAAAAGGTCCTGGAACTACTAAACAACCTACAATAAATGGGACCAAAAAAATGTAGGAAGAAAATAAGAAAAAATTTAAAAATGATTATTCTAGTAAAAGAGTAAAAGATTCCGAAGAAGATTACTTAAAAGGTATAACAAATGAAGCTACAGCAGAAAAATGTGGAGGAAAAGTAAAGAAACATCAAGAAGGTTCTGTTATTGCTAAATTTAAAGCTTATCGTAAGGGAGGTAGTTTAAACGGAATCCCTTTTATGCAAGCTGGAACTCCTGAAGGGGGAATAGAAAAATCTGATAATACTAGAGTTTAGCGTATTCCAAATAATGGAGAAGCTATATATGAAAGAACTCCAGTAGGATATGGAGAATTTTTTCTTCCATTAGTTGGAACTTATAGAGCTGCTCAAAGAATAGATAAAGGAGAGCCTAATGCAAGCTATGGAGATTTAATTGTTAATGGAGCTATGGATTTATTAGGAGCTAGAATGATTGGACCTGTGATTAAGGCAGCAGGAAAAGCAAATAGAATAGCAAAGGTATTAAAATCAAAAGGATTTGTTCCGGGTTCTAAAGAAGGAATTTATGTAAAACAAGGGACTACAGGTACTATAAATAGAGCAAGTGGAAATGTTAAACAAGTTCCTACAGTAGATTATACTAACGTAGCTATGCAACCTTTAATTCAAACTTTAAGAGTTCCTGCTACTGCTCCTTTTAAATAAAAAAATAAAATAATGTTAATGTAAATATGAATATATGGGATTATAATTAGAAAACTGGAAGAGCACAATTATTAACTGCTGATTTAGTTTTAATTGATGAATTTAAAAAATTATTAGAACCTTCCAGAAATAAATGTAATGAGGATCCTTCTGGACTAGAACATATTAGAGCTGATAGAGAGTTTACTTATATATATTTAGCAATAGATTGGAAATCTCCATATGCTAATTATAGTAATTAGGAAAAACATGAAGCTGCTTTAAAAGATGCTCATATTTCAGAGGAAGAATGGAATAATCCTGAATTTCGTGCTGCTTGTAGAAAGTATGTATCAATTCAAGATTCCAATAGATATGTAAGATTACTTCAAGCTGCTTAGGAGGTAACTGATAAGATTATTGATTATTTTCATAACGTGGATTTAGAAGAACAAGATGAACAAGGTAAATATCTTGTTAAAGTAAAAGATGTTCAAGCTGCTATGAAAGAAGCTGCTGATCAAATTGAAACTTTGAAACAAATTGAATCTCTTGTTAAGAAAGAAGTTATGGAGCAAAGTCAAATACGTGGTGGAGCTGTTGAAGGATTTATGCCTGATTAATGGAGGAAACAAAAAAGAAAAGAGGTCGTCCACGTAAGAATCCTATACCAGAAATTCCTGAGGAAGTCTAGTCTATAATTACTGAGGTTCAACAAAAACAAGAGGAACTTCAACAGCAAATAGAAGAAATAAAGCCTTAGGTTGTAGAACACAAAGAAGGTGAATGGGATGTTAAAATAGGAGATCCTATTCCTTATTTTGATAAAAGACTTTCTTACGAATTAACTGGATATAGACCTATTACAGAAACAGAAGGATTAGATTTTGATCCTTCTTGGTTTACTGAAGCTAGAGAAACATTTTTAAAAACAGAACAATATTGTTCTTATTATCCAGGCTCAAAACTTTATAGAGATTTCTGGAATGAAGAATATAGAAGATGTAAAGAAGGAATGACAGTTAATGGTTATACTATTACTGGATTCAACTATTACTTTCTTAATTATTATCAATTACCTAATACAGAACAAGACGTAGCTGGTGATAGCCGTTCTATTATATTTCCAAGATTCTTTGTATATCAATATGAATTCTTTCATTACTTTGAATTATGTAGAAAGTTAAGAAAGAATATGACTATAATGAAGAACAGAGGATGTGGATTTTCTGAAATACATGCTTCTATATTTGATAACTTTTTTAATTGTTTTAAAAATAGTATATGTCTTCTTACTGCTTTCGATGATAACTATGTTAAGAAAACTCTTGATAAAATTAACGCAGGAATAACTTTTACTGATGATAATACTCAAGGAGGAATGTTAAAACTTAGACAAGTTATTAATACAGCAACTAAGAAAAGAGCTTCTCACTATAAAGTAGTAAATGGTCAAAAAATTGAAACAGGTTTCATGTCCCAAATTGAAGGAATTGTTGTAGATAAGGATAGAAAGATGAGAGGTGACCGTGTAGGTTTCTTATTTCTTGAAGAGTCAGGTTCTAATCCTATACTTGAACGTTCCTTTATTAAAGCAGAAGAACTTGTAACTGTTGGTGGAAATAAAATTGGTATTATAGCAGCAGTAGGAACAGGTGGTGATGCTGGTCCTAATCTTGAAGGGTTAAGAAAAGTATATTATAATCCTAAAATGTTCCAAGTACTTCCATTTAAACATAATTATACAGAAGATGGAGATTGGGTTGAAACTGCTTATTTTATACCTGCATATATTTCAATGAACAATTCAAAATTTGTTGGAAGTCGTGGTGAGTATCTTATGAAAAAACAAAGAGAATATTATGAACAAAGACGTGCAGATATAACTGATCCTAAAACTTTATTAGAACATAAAGCAGAGCAATGTTTCACAGCTGAAGAAGCCTTTGCAGCAGAAGGTGTAAATAAATTTAATAAACTTAAAATAGCTGAACAAATTATAGCTATTAGAATTAAAAAACAAGCTCCTCCTATTCAAAGAGGATATATGGAATTTATATATTCTGGTCCAGAAAGAAAAAGAGAAAATATTATTGGCGTTAGATTTAAACCTAATCCAAATGGACCAGTTAGAATATTAGAAGAACCTTTATGGGAAGACGGAAGTCCTATAATTCAAAATCTATATGTAGCAGGAATTGACGGTATTGATATTGGACAATCAGAAACTTCAAAAGAAACTAGAGATCCTTCTAAATTTTGTACTATGATAAAACGCAGAGTACATGGAATGAAAGAACCTATGTATGTAGCATATTATTTAGATAGACCTGATGATATTAGAGAAGCCTATAAACAAACAATGGCTTTATTATGGTATTATCAAGCCAAAGCTAATATAGAAGCAACTCGTTTATCTGTTCTTACATATGCTCGTGATAATAAGTTTGCACATTTCTTTATGAGACGTCCTAGAGCTTGTTATGGAGGAGACGAAAGAAGAAGAACTAATGGACAGTATGGTACAACTGCTACTACTGCAATGATTGAACATGGTACTGATCTAGTTGCTTCATATGTAGAAGATTATTGTCATAATATTTGGTTTATAGAATTCTTAGAATAGTTAAATCTTTATACTGATGAGAATAAAGGTAAATTTGATATGGTAGCAGCCTGTCAAATGGCAGAAGTTGGTGATGAAGAATTAAATGATGTTATTCCAAAAGAATACAAACCAGTATCTAAAGAATTTAGAGATATAGGATATTATACCGATGAAAATGGACATAAAAGATTTGGTGTAATACCTAAACAAAATGAAAACTCTATTAAAGGACATATAAATACAGGATATGTTGAGGGTTATAATATAACAAGTAATTCTAAATATAGATGAATGATATGGAAAAAGCCATTTTAGATATGATAGAAAAAAAGTATAAATGTAAATATACTGGACATATTAAAGTGACTAAATTAGGGAAGGGTGGGACTGGATATAAAGTTGTATTAGACTTTGATAATCTAGACAAACCTGTTATTCAAATATCTGCTGATTTAGGAGCAGAAGATTTTTTAAAATTTGTTGAACAAGAACTCGTCTCTAGACAATTACATAGAGTAAAATTCTTTAGGGGAGTTAAAATTTATCCAGAAGATGAAGAAAGAAGAACTTGTTAGCAAAACTAATTTAGCTATTTCTGAACTCGTTTAGGAAAAAACAGCGATACAAAAAGCCTATAATTATTATAATTGTAAACGAGATAAGGAATAGTTTAAATACTTAGAAGAAAATTTTGGAATTGGGTAGCCAACAGCGGTTGAGTTTATTCCTTTAATTAGGAAACATATTGATGCACTAGTAGGAGAATATTTAGATGTTCCAATATTACCAAAAGTTTCTTGTAAAGATACTGAGACTATTAATAATATATTTAGAGAAAGACAAATAAAAATTGCTACTGAATGTTATAATCTCCTACAAACAAATCTCAAAAATAATCTCTTACGAATACTTGGTAGCAAAGATATGTAGGATCTAAATATAAAAGAATAGTTAGATAAATTAATAGAAGATATTAATGAAAACTTTATTTCTGAATATGAAATAGCTGGATAGAATGTAATAGAATACATTATCCAGTCACGTAATATTGATCTAGTAACTAAATTAAAATAGTTATTTGTTGATTTATTGGTTTCTGGATTTACTTTTTATAGAGTTCTTCCTTCTTCTTCTGGTAATAATATAAATATTTAGTGCTTAAGTCCACTAGATGTATTTCCAGATTTAAATTATGATTCTCCTTATATTAATGAATCATATAGAATAGTAGTTAGACAATTTTTGACTAGAGATCAAATTCTATCTAAATACGGAAAAGATTTATCCAAAGAAGATATTTCTAAAATAAGAGAAATGTGGACAGACTCTTTAGAAAATACAGGTTCTTATTTTGTTAGAAGTAGCAATCCTAATGGTACTCCCGCTACTGATGGAATAAGAGCTGGAGAAGAAGTTGTTCCAGACTATCCTGGAAAACATTGGTATTATAATAGAAGTTTAATACCTGTATATGAAGTTGAATGGATAGAAACTGATAAAAAATTAGTAGAATAGAGATATTCTACAGTAAGAATAGGATCAGAAATTTATATACTTAAAGGAATAGATAAAAATGTTATTAGAACAAAGGACGCTCCTAATAAAGCAACTCTTAGTGTAAATGGAGTTTGGTTTAATAATAGAGGTAGTGAACCCTTCTCTATGGTTTAGAAATGTATGGTCTTACAAGATAGATATGATCTGTTACATTTTTATAGAGATAATCTAATAGCTCAATCTGGTTCAGTAGGAGATTTTATTAATCTTCCAACATTGCCTACTATATTAGGTGATGACTTAACTGAAAGATTAATGAAATGGAAAGCTTACAAGAAACAAGGAATGGCTTTAATTGATACTTCTCAAGAAGGTCAAGTAGGAACAGGACAAGCTCCTTTAACTACTATATATAATGGGTATGACGATACTGTTAAAGTTCAAGCTATTCAAGCTATTCAGTTAGCTATTGATTCTGTAGAGTAGACTACATCATCTATTACTGGAGTATTCAGAGAAAGATTAAATGGAATATAGCAACGTGACGCTGTAACAAATGTTCAAACAGGAATTAATAATTCTTTTATAGTAACTAAACAGTGGCACTATTAGATGGATTTAGTAACAAGAGAAATTTTATTAGATTCTTTAAATTGTGCTAAAATAGTTTATAAAGATGGATTAACTGGAACGCTAATATTAGGTAATAAGTTACAAAAAATATTTACTGCTTTACCCAAGTATTTTACTGTTACAGATCACGATATACATATAATTACTTCTTCTGAAGTAATAAAAGAAATGGAACAAATTAAAGCTCTTGTTCCAGAATTTATAAAAGGTGGAATCGTTTCTGCAGACATTCTTATGGATATTATGACTTCTAAGAGTTTGACAGAAATGAAAACTAAGGTTAATAAATCTATTAGAAAATAGAAAGCAGAAAATAACTAGATACAGCAACTTACTTAGTAGGTTGAAGAATTGCAGAATAATTTACAACAAGCTCAACAATAGCTTCAAAAAGCTCAAAGTAAAATAGAATCTCTTAATGAAGCTAAACTTCAAATAGAAAGAGAAAAGAATCAAATGCAGTTTCAAATAGATGACTATAAGAATAAAACTGATAGAACATTTAAAGAAACTCAAGCAGAAAATGATACTAAACGTACTGAAATTGAGCTTATGTAGTTATATGATGGAAATCCTTATAATGATGAAGTTAAAAACGTATGAACTGCAAAAGTGTAATAACATATGATATGGATTGTAATACTATAGTACATGATATTAATTTTGATGAAAATTATGCTTATGTCTATGTATTACAATTAAATAAATCTGATGAAGTAATAACTAGGATGGCTATAAGAGAAAATATAGATGACTAGGTAGTATTTGATATAGGATTAGATGGATTTTATACATTAGTAACTATAAAAGTTCCAAAAGATCCTAGTAAAGAATACTATTATAGGGATGGAAACATATACCATATAAATGAAATAGCTGACTTAGCTATGTTATTAGAACTTAATCCAGAAGTTTCCGGACTTATAGTAACACCCGAATATTATTTTTAGACTTGTCACCTTAGAAAATGTTATATAAATCTTTGTTAGTAGATTCTTGAATAGGTTAATTCTTTAGACTGTAATAAACCACCTGTAGACCAAAATTTAATATATAAAAGAGATTTATTATTATCTGCAATTAATATTATTGAATTTAAGGCCGAAAGAGAGGAGTATAAAGAAGCAGAAATTCTTTTAGAAAGAATAATGAATTGTAATGGACTTTGCAATATACAATGCAATAGTACTCATAAACATTCAACTAAACCCTGTAATTGTGGATGCTCATGAACAGATGTGGTTGTAATCCAGTCCCAGAACCTTTTGAATATGCTATAACAAAAAATCTAGGAAAAAATTTAGGTGGAAAATTTAATGAATTATTTCCTGTAGAAACTGATCTCGACGAATTGAAGGAAAAATTAATTTGTGAATTTGAAGAAATTTTAGATAAATTAGAGTGTGGATTACATCCAGATTTAGAGTTTATTCTACGAGATCTTTCTTAGATTTATATAAAAGAAAAAATATTTGAAAATAATGCAACATATATTCCTCCTGCTAATTATATTGGATTTGGTGGAGAAGACATTAATGAATTGAACTTAGATTTATTAACAGTACGATACCAGGAAGATATAAAAATGACAGAAATAGTAAAGAATAAAGTGTGGGGAAATCATTTATGGATAGTTTCTCCATATGCTTTACACAAGGTAGCTACTGATGAAGGATTTACTTATGAAGTAAAAATGAATGCGGTAGCCTATAAAAATGGATTGCATTATTATAGAAGTAATTCTAAGGTAGATATTTGTACTTTAACTTATTATATTAAATGATACGATTATGGATTTTATAAATATAATAGGTACAATTATTGATAATTCTATTGAGCACGTAGTAACGTTTGCTCATATGATAAAAGATTTAAGATTAAATAAAAACTAGCAAGATATTAACGAGGATCTCTATAATGAAATAGATTCTTTAAAAGAAGAAGATTCTAGAATTCATGAAGAACTGGTTCTGTTGCATGAAGAAGATAGCCATATATATGAAAAAATAAATTTTCTTCAAGAAGATGTTGATTTGGCATTTCAAGAAATTGAAGGGGCTAGAGAAGAATTTTCAAATGAAATTGAAAGAGTTCAAGAAGAGCTTTCAAATAGAATTGATTAGTTACATGAAGATGTTGAAGATATTGATACACAAATAGAAAACATTAGAGAAATTAATGAAACTGTTAATGGAATTAATGAGTCTATTAATGAAATTAATGGATCTGTTGAAAATATCAATAATTCAATAGGACAACTTCAAGAAGAAAATGGAAGAATTGATGAAAGATTAAATTATATTGAAGAAGGCAATATTGAATCCAAAGATCATATTAAACATAAAATAGTTTCTTTAAGAGAATATAATGAGTTGGAAGCTTATGAAAAAAACACATTATATATAATAGTAGACTTTAAAGAAGGCTATTCTGTATTTGGTGATACATTCCCACTTATACTTGGAGGTGAAGAAGAAGAGGAAGAAGTTAATCCTTCTCATTTCGGAGATCAATTCCCAATCATATTAGATGGAGATAATAATACTGGCGAGAGTTCTCATTTTGGTGATCCATTCCCAATTATATTAGATGGAGAACATATTAATTACGTGAAGTCTCGTTTCGGAGATGCTTTTCCATTAACTTTTGGAAATGTTAGTTATTATATTGGAAGTAGATTTCCAATAAAATTTAAACAATAACTTAGTATGAATAAATTAAATTTTTAGGCTAAAAAGACAGGTGATACTCTTGAAGCCCAAGAGTGGAATTCAGTTGTAAATAAGATTGACGAATTAGTAGACGCTTCTAACAGTGGAAATAGTGGTGGTTCATCACAAGGGGGTAATGGTGGTTCAGAATCCTCTACTCCTATTGATACTTCCGGAGTTCTTTCTGTAAGTGCTAAAGGAAATGTTACTTTAGGTAGTACTAAAAACATTAATTTGGAACCAGCTTGGGATGGCAATGCTGAAGGATATACTGGTAACTATGGAGATATTGCTCTTAAGCCAGGTGATGATATTCAATATTGCTCACATCACAGAGAACCTAAAAAGCGTGATAAGATTGTTGTAAAGAATATTGATAATTCAGACAATCCCGTAAAGATGCAATTAGTAGCAGGTGAAATAGAATTAGCTGTTGGATCTAAGAGTAATCCAAAAGCTGCTACTAGAAAAAAGGATAAAAATACTGGAAAAGACACTACTGAAGCTCTATTTAAAGCTTCTGATGCTAAAGTATTAGATGTAAAAATTCTTACAGGAAACACTTTAGATGAAAATACCACTAGTGAAAGAGATGAAAGAGGTTATTTAAAAGTACGTGCTCAAGCTATTGATCTTCGTTGTGAAAAACATGGTGGAATTGCTTTACAACCTAAAGGTTATGATAACGATGGTAACATGAACAAGATTAAGTTTGAACACGGTGGTGGTGATGGTCTTGAATTCGGAACATTCAATGCAGAAAAAACTTCTATCTTTACAGATGAATATCGTTTCAAGAAAGACGGTATCTGGAAGATGTCTACTCGTGAAACTGAGGAATCAGGAAAAAATATTATAGATGAACGTGAAAATGGTTTACAGGGTTTACCTGCAACAGGTGCTTTAAAATATAAGAAAAATAATGCAGCTAATAATCAAGCTAAAGAATTAGCTGATGCTAAAGATTATGAAGCTCCTGATGATTTTTATGATTTTATTGATGTTACAGATGCTCAAACTACTACAAAGGATATCATTCAAACTGCTGCTTCTTTAAATAATCAATATATTGAAACTTCTTTATCTGCTAAAAAGAATCTTAAAATTGGAACTTCTAGCACATATAAAATTATTGCTTATGAAGGAACTGCTACAGGTGAAGAACTTACTTTCACTATTGAAGATATAACTAAGAGTTTCTTTAAAGATGAATTAAAACTTATTGTATCAGGTTCAACTAAATTAAGTGATTTCATTGATACTAAACTTCCATTCCTTATTGAAGGTGAAGAAGGTGTATATCGTCTAAGTGGAGATATTACTCCTAAGATTTCTATAGAATCTGAAGAAGAAGTTGATTTAGATGCTAAATATGGTGATGTAGTAATTACTTCTGGTGATACAATTAAACAAGAAGCTCCAGAAATCAGACTTAATGCTATTAATAGTGATAAGACTGGTGGTCGTGTTAATTTTGGTGCTACTCAAGATGTAATATTCTTAACAAATAAATTAACTGCTTCTTTAAATGTTGAATCTGCTGCTACTCCTACAAAGATTAAAATGATGCTTCAAAATAATAGTAGTGAAGCTGTATTCTATGATAATACAATAGGTAAATTTAGAATTCCTGTTAAGCATTTATATTTAGATGATGCACAAGCTACAGAATTAACTCCTTCTAATTATGCTAATGCTCTTCCAGTATACTTTGCAGATGGCACAAGAGTTCCTGCAGATTATACTTGCTTCATTGCTGCTCAATCTACAGAAGGTACTGTAACAACTACTACAATTTATAAGACTGGTACTAAGGGCAGTGAGAATGTTCTGAAGAAGAAACTCGGAGATCCAGTTGCTGTATATACAAATAATTCCGAAGATACTTCTTCTAATACAAGTAGTCTTGGTGTAGCTACAAGCAATACAATTCAAAATATTGAATTTGAAGATTATGCATTTGATGGAACAGGTTGTCAAACTGTTGCTTCTGAAGAATTTGTAGCTGTTAAAGAAGTAGAATTAAGTGATATTTTAGATATTATATCTGAATTAAAAACTATGAAAGCAAATAACCAAGGACCTTGGGCAATTTAATTAATTTCTTATGTTAAAACAAGAAATAAATAAAATCGTTGAAATGCATATAAATGGGTACAATGTGTTATCCATTTATATGCGTGGACGATTAGTTTGGGCTCCTGAAAAGAAGGAAGATGAAACTATTTTATCTTGTTATTTCAATGGATATTGGATTGATGAATATCCTTGGACAGATGAAACACCTTGGACGGATAATACAAATTAAATATGGAAACATTTAATAATTATATAGATGAATATGTTGATTGGGTAACTGGTGAAGATACTTCTCAATAGGAAGAAGTAGAAAAAATAAGAGTATCTTCAACAGGAGGATTACCAGTATCCGGAAGATTTATCCGTGAATTAATATAGTCAAGATTAAAGAAGCCTTTTGTTTACTATGAAGATATTCAAGCAGGTTTGTTTAGATTATTTAGTAGTGAAGCTTCTCGTGATAAATGGATTCGTATGAATACCGAAGGTAGTGCTGATTATGATCCTGACAGTTCTACTAAATTAGAATTGTTTAGCTTTGTGAGACCAAGTGATGTTACAATGACATACCAAGGCTTGGATCCAAATCCTAAATATGTAGTAAATGGAGATACTACTTCAAGTGCTACACAATTACAATTTAATGTTTACTTATCTAAAGAATCTGGTGGCGGTACAGTTTTTGAAAGTGACTCTTTCACTGTTACTTATAAAGTTACTGATTCTTATGGAGTAGAACATGTATCAGTAGAAGAAAAAGATTCAACATTTCTTAATTCATCTAAGAAAGTAACTAAAAATATTTACCAATATCTTACTGTAGGACAAAATACTGTGTATATCTAGATGAAAGCTAGAAACTCTAGTGCCCAAAACTCAGTCACATTTCCTGTATATTTAATGGACTTTACACTAGAAAGTGATTTTGATTATTCCGCACACTGGAATCCATCACAACAACTAATTGTCCCTGTAAGTGTACATAGAAGTGACACTAGTTTAACTCTACAAGTAGATATATATATAGATAAAACAGCTACTTCTCCAGGAGTTCATGCTGGAAGTTGGACTGTTAATAGTATGGAATCAAATCCAACTAAAATATTTTATTTAGATAATAATTATTCATCAAACTCAACATCTAATGATCATATAAAACATACTCTTACTATAACAGCTAGTTTACACAATACAAATAGTGGAGAATATCATTATAGTAATATGTTGTTTTATGATTTTATTGTTGCTTCTGATACAATAGGTATTGTAAATAAATTTGTAACAACAGGTTATTCTATACCTTATGATAAAGTAAATATAGATCCTGAACTTAACAGAATTATTATTTCTGGAACTCAATATGAACCTATTACTTTAGATTGGGCATATTATACAGATAGAGATACTACTGGACAAAATGCTGATATTGAATGGGCTACAAAAGTTATATCTGATGAAACTGCTACTTATACTCCTATAACCACTGTAGAAGGTCAAAATTATAATAAAGGAGAAACTTTTAAATTTATTCCTGATTTTGATACAGAACAAAATTCTAACATATTCTTAGCAGCACTAATTGATGGTTAGGAAATAGAAGTATATCCTTTATCTATCTCTAAAAGTACATTATCAATAGTGGAAACTGGAGGATATGATTTAAAACTTTCCGCATATGGTAAAACTAATTTATCTCCAGATAAAGATTAGTGGATAGATAGAGCTAATAATGTAAATACAACTTTCCACAATATAGTATTTGATGATAATTCTGGTTGGAATAATAATAGTTTTGTTACTCAAGGAACAGGACAATATATTACAGTAAATTATTGTCCATTACCTGGTGATTATAATTTAGCTGGAAATGGTAAATCTATTGAAATAGATTTTATGCCAGAAAAGGTAGCTAATGATGGAGACACTCTTATCATTATTGGAGATTCTACTAAAGGACATATTAAAATTACCACAAATGAAGCAGCTTTATATAATGGAACAAGTAAAATTGTCCATACTAATTATAAAGCTAATGAAAGAATCAAACTTGTATTTATCTTTAATACTGTAACAACTGGAAATGTAAATTCAAATCTTATTTATATCGTTAATAATGGTATTTTAGAACGAGCTGCTTCTTATGGTACTGCAGCTTCTTATATATCAAGTTCTGGAAATATAAAAATTGGAGATAGTGAAAGTGGTATACGTGTATATAGTATTAGAGGATATAATAAAGCACTTACTTATGGAGAAGCTTTAAATAATTATATATATGATAGTGATAATAAAGCTTCTATTATTAATAAAAATGATATTTTTACTAGTAGTGTAATTGATTATACTAAAGTTAAAAATAAAATAGATACTGTAATTATTACAGGTAATCTTGATGCTTTATTAACTCAATCTACAAATAAAGATGATTCTACTACTACTGTAAATATTAAACGTGAATGTATTTCTGATGCTTCTAAAACATTTGAAGTAATAAATGGAATGATTAGAAAGCATGGTCAGTCTACACTTAACTATCCAATAACTTCATTAAAGATTTGGACAAATAAAAATAAAGAAGGAGTTAAAACTCCTACCATAAATCTTTCAGATGCATAGAGAGCTGAAGGATTAAATAAAAATAGATATATAATGAAAACTGGAGCTATTCCAGCTAATAAATATGTATTACAAGCAAACTATGCTGATTCAGCAGGTGTTCATAACGGTGGTTTATTAAGACTTATTCAAGATACTTGGTATAATGCTGTTGATGAATCTGGTAGACATATTCTTAGAACAGCTCCTCAATTATTTGCATCAGGTGAAATATTAGTACATGATGATGAAGATCTTCATGATACAGGTACTTGGATTGAAGGTACTGGAGTTGGTATAGCTGCAGGAAAAACTTGGAATGATATTTCAAATAAACCTTTCCCATATGTTATAAGAAATGCTCCTGATTCATTCCCATGTGCAGTGTTCTATAAAAATGGACCAGATGATGGTTATCATTTCTTAGGACAATATGTGTTTATGGATGATAAAAAATCAGATTATACATATGGAGAACGTAGTATTTATTACTTTGGTACAGGTAATGATCCATTTGTATTAAGAACAGAAAATACAAAAAATGGTCCTAATGGAAAGCAGGATACATCAGAACATTGTGTTTGGGATAATAAAGATGTTCTCAGAATTGAAATTGTATTACCTAACACAAGATTATCAAGTTATATGGATTTCGAAGTAACTGATACCGATGGAAGTAAACATTCTTGTACTGATATTAAATATGATGAATCAGGTAATCCAACCAATTATTATTGGGAAGATTATTTTGAAATGATATTCCCAGATGAAGATGATATTGCAAAGGATGATACTAAAAAAGGACTTACTAAATTTAGTCCAAATTCTAAATATGCAAGTAAAGCTACTCCTT